>Ga0182030_10019826_pt1 | contig 12755 bp, 10 predicted proteins | sample 812S3MmetaG_FD_121299 | JGI IMG/M metagenome (GOLD analysis project Ga0182030, IMG submission 121299) | Permafrost microbial communities from Stordalen Mire, Sweden - 812S3M metaG (Illumina Assembly) | ecosystem: Environmental > Terrestrial > Soil > Wetlands > Permafrost | place: Sweden... | reverse complement strand
TTTGCTTTCCGCTTCTTTCAGCTTCGCCTCGCGGCTACGCCTTGCGGTTCAGCTACGGTTGCCCTCATCGGCTCCGATTGGCTCCTTTCATCCAACTAGATTCTGCCCATGCTGGGCACACTCTGCGCGGGTCCCCCCGGACCCGCTCTTCGCTCGAAGAATCAAGCCCTTGGCGCCCACCAATAAGCCGGCCAGGGGGCCGGCCGGTCGCGGCTTGACCCGACAAATGCCGCTTCCCAGCTCGAAATCGGAGCGTTGGGCACAGCTTCCATTGCGAGTCATACCTGCCCCGGCGACGGTTTCCTCAGCTCTTCGCCACCAGACCCAACCCGGTTTCGCATGTGTTCGATGAAGTCGGCATGTGCGCCTTCCAGGCTTGGCTCCTCCACGGTTTCAGCCCCAACCAGTCTGCGCGTCGAACCGGGGTATGCTGCGGCCGTGCGTAGGCGGTCTAGTGCCGAGCCTGGTCGTGCCGCACGCGTGCGGCCCAAGTCTTTCTGTAACTCCGGCTCTTCCGGAAACTCGGCAACCAGCCGTTCCACCGCCGTCACCGCAGCGATCGCGGGCCTCGCAGCGTCCGATCCAGGAGATCCACCAGTTCCGGTTCCTGCGGGAAAATTGCCATGAGCTCTTGGTCTTGTAGACAGCCTGTTCAAACTCGCGGCGCCTCACGAGCCCGCCCATCGGTCAAGCCGAGTCGCGCAAGGTCGATCTGCCGGATTGCCCCCCGAGTAAAGCCGAAGCGTTTACCAACCATGCAGGATCGCGTCCGTGGCAGCTTCCTCGAACGTAGGGTTAACGCTGTCTTCGAGTGGCCTGTCTCATCATGCGCAATCACCGGACTGAAGCCCATAGGCGTTCGCGCTCCGTTCACGTATAATGACCGGCAAGCCATGTCGAGCCATCGGGCGAATTTCCGCTGCGCGACTTGTTTGTTGGCCGCTCTTGCCGCTGGAGCGCAGGGGGTCCCGGAAATCCGAGTCAGTGCCAAGCCCTACGTGCCCGCGCCCCTCGCGTTGCGCGTCGAGACTGACTTAGTCGAAGTGGCAGTCGTGGTGCGCGGCCACGGCGGGCAAGCGATTTCGGGGCTGAAGCGGGAGAACTTTGTGGTCACCGATCAAGGTTCGCCGCGCGAGCTGACCTATTTTGCCGTCGAGACGCCTGGCGCCATTCGTGGAGGTCCGCCCACGGCGACTGCAGGTGGAGGCTTGGCGAGTCCGGCGGTTGGGGCAACGACAAAGCCGCCTGAGCATAGCGGCGCTGCTCCGCGGCCTCGCTTCATCGCTCTTTATTTTGAGGACTTCGGCACGAACGGCGGGGATTTGAAGCGCGCCCAGGTCGCAGGACGGCGATTCATCAATGAAGGGCTGGATGACAGCGACCGGGTTGCGGTGTTTTCCAGTTCGGGGGACTTCCTCGATTACACGAGCGACAAGGCGAAGCTGGCCGCCGCGATCGACAAGCTGAGGCCGCACCCGAAATTTTCGGAAGCTGGACTTGGCGGATGTCCCCGCATCAGCCCGTACCAGGCTTATCAGATCACCGTGATGTCCGATCCGGGTGCGATCGACGCCGCGACCAAGGAGGCCCCGACGTGCGCTGCCGCTTCCGGCGACGATTCTGACTATAGCAATGCACAGGCGAAGATTGCGGCGAATGCGATTCTAGCACAGGCAGAGATTACCTGGGGCCAGGTCCGGATTGCATCGCAAGTGACTCTCAATGCGATCGGCCGCGCGATGTCATCCCTTCAAACCGTGCCTGGACGGCGTTTATTCCTGCTGGTCTCTTCCGGCTTTAATTCCGCGACGCTCGAAGTGGAGCGAGACCAGTTGATTAGTCAGGCTTTGCGGGCCGGGATTGTGGTCAGCTCGGTGGATGCAAAGGGGCTGTACGCAGCGGTTCCCGCCCGGGGCCCCAATGAAGAGATCAATACCGATAGGCCGCTTCCGGTGGAGACTTTTCGTTTTGAGGCCAGCTCAATCGGCGCCGAGGGGTTCGCCGCTAACCAAGTGATGTCCGATTTGGCGCAGGCGACCGGGGGATTGTTCTTCCACAACAACAACGACCTGCCTTATGGGTTCCGCCAATTGGGTTCGATTCCGGAGGTGACTTACGTGCTCGGCTTTCGGCGGAATGAAGCGGGGAACGGGAAGTATCACAAACTGAAGGTCACGCTGAGCGGGTCGAATCCGTATGTGATTCAAGCCCGGCCGGGCTACTTTGCAACTCCGCCGGGCACTTCCGGGCAGGTCGACCCAGTTGACCGCAAGAGAGAACTGGATCGCGAGGTCAGCGGTGTTTCGACGCTCGCGGACTTCGCCGCCACGGTTGCCTTCCGGTTGGCTGGCGCGCCCACGGCGGGGATGAAGACTGTGATGGCTCAGATCCATGTTGCCATCGACAAGTTGCAGTTTCCTGTCCGCGATGGACGGCGGGTGCAGCGGCTCAACGTGGTGGCGGCGCTGCTCGATGCCAATGGGAATATCGTTGCCGCAAAAGAGGGGACGATGGATTTCGGAATGAGCGACGCGACTTACGCGCGTTTCTCGGCGGCGGGGATCAAGGCTGGACTCAATTTGGATGTGCCTTCCGGTAAATACCGGCTGCGAACCGTGGTGCAGGAATCGGTGGAAGGGAAGATGGCGAGTTCCACTCTGAATATCGAAGTCAAGTGACGTGAGCCATAAGAGACGATGATCCGACTCGTAGCCTCAGAGATCGTCAGTATATGACGAATCCGGCATCCGTACAGTGAACCAAGACGGGCATCAGGCCGTCGCGCACAAGTGTCGGCTGAAGTCTTGAGCACAACATTCGTGACGCTCATATGACCGATTGTCGTACAGGTTCCAGGTAAGAACGACGTTGTTCGCACTCCACTAGGACAAAAAGGGGTTCCGGAAAGTAGCTTTTGTTTATCCGCCGGCTCATCCGGGCGCCTAACGCCCGATAAGCCGCCGCTATCTGGATCGCCTCGCTGCTTCAGGCCCCAGGTCCGTAGTCGACGTCATCCGGCAACTCATTCGTGTCGCTCGCCGCGTCGTAAGGGAAATGCTTGGCCAAGTCCTCGCCCACCGCGTCGAAGTGCCGGTTACCGTGCCGGCCCACGGGCTGACGTGGCTGGTTATTCAATAGGAGGAACCGCGTGCTTTTTCAGCAGCGAATCGAGAAGCGCTTCGGGAACTTGAAAACTTGTGCGCCGAAGACTCCGGATTCCTCAGCAAAATCAACCAGCCCACGTTCCGCGGCAACATCGAGAACGCCCAGTGTGCCGGTCACCCGCAGTCCCTTGCGGCGAGCCACCATCACGCCCCTGCGGTCGTCCATGAGCAGTAGATCGGCTGGCAATGAGGTGGCAAGGGCGATTGCCGCGATTTCCCCTTCATCCAGTCCTTCCACGGAACCGTCTTCAAACTGATCCCTTGGTGCTTCGCATACATCGAGCCAGGCAAGGGGGATTAGACATCCAGTTCCGCACCGAAGGTGGAGCGTCCGGGTGCGTCAATTCGGACTGCAGCGCGGACGGCAGAATCATGCTGTCAAATAAGATCGGCAGAACATCGATGCTTCCGATTAGGACCAGATAGTTGACCGGCCCGGTATCGGCGACGATGAGCCGCACCGGGTTAGAGCCCTAACTGTTTTAGGGCGTCGCGGTCGTGGTCAAAATCTTCCATGGTGTAGTCTTCATACACGCCGTGGGATTTGAGGAACCGGTCAAGCTGGTACCTGGTTTCGAAACCTAACAACCGCCGCAACTCCGGCTTGGTGAGATGACCGTTCTTGAATTCCTCAACAGCCAGCGCTTCGAGGGCGCGGCGAGACAGATCTCCCCCTGACGCGTTCATACGGCTGGCAAGATCGTCGGGAATCTGGACGGTCACTTCCATGCCCTTTCACCCTACCGAACCGGAGGGACGCCGTCAACCTAGAGGTCGAGCAATGAGTGGTGGCGCTGAACGCCGTTTTTGCGCCCTTGAGTCCGGGGAGTCGAGTTCCCGGAGAGATGACATGGGTATCGAACGCAGATCGGCTGAGATCGCGAAAATCAGGAGCCTCGTCGCGACCCGGTCAGTTCGCTTCCGCCGTCCGTTCCGGGCTGAAACATGGCAGAATGCAGACGGCGCGATATTTTAAGACGCCATACAGTCCGCCTGGATGATTCGACTCCGGGCCGCTCGCATCGCCGTGATATTTCAGCCGCTGCATGTCGAGCCGGGGTATCGCTGGCCGTCGGACTTTTCACTCGTGCGCCGCGTTATCAAAAAGTGCGCCCATGTCAAACTCAGTTAGAGCCACGCTGACGCTGCTCAACTATTTCGCCGGTTTAGCGGCATTCGCGTGGGTAGTCTCCACGATGAGATGCTGCCGTTTTGGAGCCGGCTTGCTCGGCGCCTTCGGTGCCTACGCGGTAATTTTGCTCGCGTACGCCTGCTCGCGCAGAGTCGTTCAGAAAATGCAGATGGCGCGTGCCCGAAACCCGCACGAAGTTAATCGGCGCGGGTGATGCATTCCCTCAATACTGGACGCCGAACGAGACCGTTCGCGTGTAGTTTCCAGAAGCGCCGTTTTTTGTCGACAACACCCGTCCGCTCCCTTCGATGAGCGGCGGCTGCCTTTTAGATTGTCGGCCTTACAGAGCTGCACTCCTGCACAGGGCGGGTGCCGAGTTTGGCATGGGGGCTGCTTAAGAGGTGGCAGACCCTGGGATCGCTCGGGCTGCCAATAAAGGAGTTTGGGCATGATCTACGCGATTAAGGTGGGTTATTGCGCCCCCATCTCTGTGGCGATACGCAACAGTCTGAGCCTCGGTGCGTTTCAATCCGGACTTCGCAGGCGCGCTATCAAAGCGATGTTATTGCTCTGCCTGATAACCGTTGCCGCGAGCGCGCAGACCGCGACCACCACCACGATTCAATCCTCTGTCGAGGCGGCGACCCTGGGTCATGCCGTTCAATTCACCGCGACGGTATCGCCCGCGTCTGCTACGGGCAAGGTTACCTTCTTTGACGGCGTCAACATTCTCGGCATCGAGCCGCTCTCCGCCGGAAAAGCGATCTTCAGCACGTCTCTTCTTCCCGCCGGCGCGCACTCGATTACCGCGTTTTACGGCGGAGGCAATTCCGCCGCGGCCAGTGCCTCCGCGGCGCTCGCGCTCACCGTGCGGTCGCTTCCCGATTTCGGATTTCAAGACGTCTCGACGAGCCCGTCTGTGGTCATCGAGTCCGTCCACATTTCGGTCGGCGATTTCAACCGCGACGGCATTCCCGACCTGGCGGTGACCAGTTGTCGGTGCGGTGGGCAGGAACCCGGCCTAATCGCCTACATCATCGTCCTGCTCGGCAACGGTGACGGTACGTTCCGCACCTCCGCCCAGATCTTTCTGGACGGGCTCGACGATTTCGCGCCCGCCATCGCCGATTTCAATGGCGACGGCATCCCCGATATCGCTACCGCCAGCGGCATTTTCCTCGGCAACGGCGATGGCACGTTTCAGAGTGGGCTGCCCTTCCCTGTCAAGAACCTCGACGGCGGTTTTGTCTCCGTGATTGCCGCGGACTTCAACGGCGACGGCCGCGCCGATATCGCCTGGTCCGGCCTCCTCACTGGCACGCTCGGCGGCATCGCCGGGGTCGCGCTCGGCAATGGCGATGGCACCTTCCAACCCTCGCTCAATGTCAACCTGCCCACCGGCGGGGTGCTCGCGCTGGGCGATTTCAACGGCGATGGCCTCGCCGATCTCGCCATGCTCAGCCAGGCCGCCGTGCCGCCTGGCCCCGTGACCATCCTGCTCGGCAATGGCGATGGCACCTTTCAGACGCCTGCCCTCTATACCAACTCCGCCGCCGGCTCCATCGCGGTGGCCGACTTCAACGGAGATGGCCGGGACGACCTGGCACTCGCCAGTGGCACGCTGGTCAGCATCCTGCTGAGCAACCCCGATGGCACGTTCCCGGCGCCCCAGTATTTCTCTATTCCCCAATCCGTGCTCGAAATCGTGACCGGCGATTTCAATGGCGACGGCCGCACCGATCTCGCCGCCGAGTACGGCACGTCCCCAAGCGCGAACGTCCTCCTGATGTACGGCAACGGTGACGGCACCCTCCAGAATCCGGTCCTCGAATCGACCGGACCGCTCGTGCGTGAGACGTTGGTCGCCGGCGATTTCAATGGCGATGGCCGAACGGACCTGGCGAGTATCATCGGCGGCATCGACACCCTGCTCGGCCAGCCCGCGCCCCAAGGCGCCGTCGCCATCACGAAAGTGGCCAACGCGGCGAGCTTCACGCCCGCTATCGAGGCTGGATCGTGGGTAATGATTCAGGGAACCAACCTGGCGTTCGATACCCGCATCTGGCAAACCTCCGACTTCATCGGCAACGACTTGCCGACCGTGGTAGATGGCGTGAGCGTTACCATCGACGGCAACCCGGCCTTCGTGGAATATATCAGCCCCACGCAGATCAACGTGCAGGCGCCCACGGATACCGCAACAGGCATGGTAAACGTGGTCGTCACCAATAACGGAGCCGCCAGCCCTCCCGCGACGGCCCAATTGCAGACCGTCGCGCCGGCGCTTTTCATGACTCCCGCCTATAACGCGATTGCGTCGGTGCTTCCCAACTACACTCTGATAACTGCCACCGCGCCGGCGATGCCCGGCGACATGGCCGTGCTCTGGGGCACTGGATCCGGTCCCACCACTCCGCCGGTGCCCGCCGGCATGATCGTAACCGGCGCGCCAATCACGTCAGCGCTTCCGGTCGTCACGGTAGGCGGAGTGCAAGTTCCGGTCATCGGTTCGGTCCTCACTACGGGAACAGTCGGCCTCTACCAGATCACCATCCAGCTCCCCGCCAACGTGCCCACGGGCACGCCCGCAGTACAAGCGTCCATCGGCGGGTTGCAAACGCAATCTGGCGTGACGCTGTTCGTAGGTGCCCAATGAAAACTTCAGCGGCCCTGGCACGGCTTCTAAGAATTACATCCAGGCTATGGCCCAGGACCACGCTCTGTCAACGGCAGGAAAGTAGGCTTTCCGAAAAGTAGCTTTCTTAATCCTTCGTTGCCCGGATCGTCTCCTCAGGCCCCCGGTCCGTAGTCGACGTCATCCGGCAACTCATTCGTGTCGCTCGCCGCGTCGTAAGGGAAATGCTTGGCCAGATCCTCGCCGACCGCTTCGATTCCGGCAACCAAACCACCGGTAAAATCACCTCGCCTAAACTTCTCGGACACCGTGCGGACGATATGATGCCAGAATTCCTGGCCAACCTTCTCGTGGATGCCGCTGTCGCCTAACACTACGAACTTGCGGCGCGCCGGCACGACGAAGAAGAGCACGCCATTGCGATCCTTCGTACCTGTCATGCCCAGCCGCTCGAATGCCTTCTCGGCGGCTTTCCGAACATCGCCCCAGAACAGCTTTGACACGGAAACGCGAATCTCGCCCGAAGTCCGCCTCTCGGCGTTCTGAATCGCCTGCTTGATCCGATCCTTGTCGATGGTCACCATGATCCGCTCGCTCCTCCGCCCCCGGATCGCCCGCCACCCCCGCCAAATCCGCCGCCTCCTCCGCCACCACCCCCTCCGCCGCTGGACATAATGTTGACCAGAAGGTAGAAGGCCAACGTCGGATGCGTGATCAATAAGGCCAGCAACAGGATCCCGACGATGCCATAGAAGATCCATTGGAACAGCGTCAATGGCTTGGACGGCGCCGGCGTCCGCGTGGGCGGGGCCGCATCCGCCTGCCCACCGATGACTTGGGTCAGCGAGTCGATAGCCGCCGTTACCGCGTCATCGTTATGGCCGGCCTGAATCCGCGGCGCCATCACCTCGTTGATCACACGGGATGCGATCGCATCCGGCACCACCGCTTCCAGTCCGTAGCCGACCTCGATCCGCATCTTGTGATCCTGGGACATGATGAAGAGGGCCAGTCCGTCATCCAGCCCCTTGCGGCCCACCTTCCATTTGGCAAACGCGTGGACGGCCCAGTCTTCGATCGGGTCATCGCCCGTCGTGGGAGCGATGTAGACAATCAACTGATGGCCCGTGGCCTGCTCGTAAGCGGCAAGTCGCGCGTCCAGCGACCGCACCGTTCCCGGCGACAGGAAGTTCGCGGTGTCCGTGACCCACTCGGTGGGCGACGGGGGGATGGGCGTTTCGGCTGCGAATAGCAGCGCGGCCGAAACCAGCACGATCGCGGCAACCGGACTTCGGCGCAGAGACAACTAGAATTTAACCTCGGGCGCCTTTTCGCTTCCGGCTTGTGCCTGGAAGTAAGGCTTGGTAGCGAATTTATCGCCGAAGAAGCCGGCAATCAGCACGGTTGGAAAACGGTTCCGGCGGGTATTGAAAGCCTGGGCCGCCTCATTGAATCTCTGCCGCTCGACGGTAATACGATTCTCCGTGCCCTCGAGTTGCGCTTGCAGGTCGCGGAAGTTGGCCGTGGCTTTGAGGTCCGGATAGTTTTCGGTGACCACTAACAAGTGAGACAGCGCCGAAGACAATCCTTGCTGCGCCTGCTGATACCGCTGGAAGGCTGCCGGATCTTTGGTGATATCCGCCATCGCGGCGGGCGTCACCTGACCCACCTTGGCGCGAGCCTCCGTCACCGCTGTCATGGTGCTCTGTTCGAAGTTTGCGGCGCCTTTCACGGTCGCCACCAGATTGGGCACCAGATCGGCGCGCCGTTGATATGCGTTTTGCACCTGGGCCCACTGCGCTTGTGTGGCCTGATCGAGTTGCACCAGCGAGTTGTAGGCCCCGCCGATTGAAAGTCCCACGATCAGCACGAAGACGAGCATCACGCCGGCACAACCGATGGCTATCTTTTTTCCCATTTACGCTCCAGTCGTTTCAATTATAGAGTCGCTGCTTGCAGGATTGTAACCCTCCTCTCCTTCGGCGCCTGCTCTCCTGGCAGGCAGGAGGCAAAAACGAGGAACTGCACCCGGTCTCCGATTCACGCGCCGCCCGAGTGAATCTGCCGCTCCTTTGTTCGAAAAGGTTCACCTCTCGGGACTGGGTTGTCCCGCAAAAGCTGCCTTCCGGGCCGGCACTCGAGCTTATTGTATAGCCCAAGACATCCCGCGAATCGGTTCCGACGCGGGCCATCTGCTCGCAGCCGCCGTGCACAAACTGCAATGACGCGACCCCAACTGTCTACGCCGTTCTGGCCCTCTCCCTAAGCAGCATGATCTTTCCTGTGTTGAAAGCAGAAGGGTCGGACATGAAATTTCACTTTCCAGAAACGCCGTCTTTCAGCCCTTACCGTACAGACGCGGTCCGTGCATCGAGCGCCAGCCGGATCCGGTCCGCACATTTGTCGGAGAACTCAGCCACCGCTGGCGCAGGGCGTACATTTCACCCCATGCCGCCTGCATCACGCCATCGGGAGTGTGGCCCGCGCCGAGCAGCACATGGCCCAGTTCGTGCGCCATCACGAACCCCAGTAATACGCCGGCATCGCCGTCATGCAACTGTGCGGTGGCCTGGACTCCCTGGAATACGCGTCCCCCATAGAGCCGCCGCGATCTTCCGCGAAGGCCTTCCCCATGACATCCGGCGACGTGGAACCGGCCGTCCGGGCGGCTTGTCGTTGCGCAGACGGATGACGAACCAGGGGGCGCTCTGGTTCGACGCCCCCGCGGTGAACTCTTCGCACGTCCGCCACGCGATCTGGACGCCCGCCGATTGGTACGCCTGGTCCGTTTCGGACCTCGCCCGGGACACAACGGACTCACTTACCCCACCCAGGTTACAAATCGCCACATTCATTTTCCGGCCGGCAGCTAGTAAGTTCACCGAACAGATCGCAGTCATCGGCATCGCTCTCATTTCGGGCCTCCTCACGGAAGCCCTCGATCCCCTCCAGGGCGTCCGTTTCGCCCTTACTCGCGATATACCTTTCCCACAGACACCATCAGGGATAAAAAACAATGGGCTCGCCGGATTCCGCGCCGATCACTGGCCTGTTACTCCGCTGGGGGACGGGCGAGGAAGGCTGCCTGGACGAACTGCTCCCCCTGGTGGAACGCGAATTGCGCCGCATCGCCCACTTCCCGATACGCAAGGAACGGCAGGGGACATACCTTCCAGGCGACGGCGCTGGTCAACCAGGCCTACCTGAAGCCGGTGGATCAATCCCGCGCCAATTGGCAGAATCGGCCAGACGAGGCCGGCATGGAAAAGGTCCAACAAAAGCTGCCACGAGACGAGCCGTTGGGGTGTATGCTTGATCAAAAGGAGGGAGAAAATGGAAATCCCGGTTCAAACCGGCGGGGCGCATTCTGTCGCCGTTCCCGGCAAAAATGAAACGGGCAGTGACGTGTTCCCTTCTTTCCCAACCAGGCGCGGCCGCGCGAAGACCAAAACCAACTAACTGGAGCACACTTATGCCTTTCAAGACCAAAGACGAAATCGATTCTTTTTCGAAGTATAAAAGTGGTATTAAGACCGATCTCGCCAGAATCAACGCCACGCCGATGAAGTTCCATTACTACGAGAAGTTCCGGTTCGATGAGAAAGTGGGTCCGCTGCTATTAATTGGCGATGTCCCGTCTAAAATGCTCGAAGACATCAACAAGGTGACCAAGGGCCAAGTGAAGGGCCGCTGCCATCTGGAGAATGACAACATTCAGTTCGACAAGGCCGGCGGCGCGGAGATGAAATACGATACCGTCAAGAAGCTGGTCAAGGAAGTAGGCTTGGCCAAAGACGTGCGGTTGGGAGCGGCCCCGGAGGAAGAGAATAAACTTGCCGGCAAGGAACTGGGCGATAAATTTCAGGGCGAAGACAAGAAGTTAGGTTGGCGCACCGAGGACCCAGCCCGCAAGGATCTCGACACCACTACTACCAAGTACGAACGCACGCCGGAGGAGCGCGCGAAGAGCCAGGCCATTCCCACCGCCAAGGGAGACTTGACGGATAGCGCTGGGACTGCACTGCATGGCAGACAGGGATTTGTCATGGACCCAAAGACCGGCCAGGTTCACACCTTCGAACCCGGAGTTGTCGATTTACCGGGCGGCAAAAAGCAGTCGACTCACCATTCCACGCCGCTGGCGGGGGCTCCGGTGGCGGGCGCCGGCCATCTGGTAACCGAGGGTGGCAAGGTTAAAGAAATCCATGATGACAGCGGCCACTATAAACCTTCGGCCGAATTCACCCTCCAGGTCGTCCAACAGCTCGAGGCCCTGGGCGTTTCGCTGCGGGACAACAAGAAGCTGACGGATGAGAAAGGCGTCGACGTCACGGAGGAGTACAAGGCGAAGTACAAGGAAATCCAGCAGCGCATCGGCGCCCTCCAGGCCGCCTATGACAAAGAAAAGCAAAAGCTCGGCACAGCATTTAATCCGGCCAAACTGAATCCCGCCCTGATCGGCTTCCGTGCGGATATCCAAAAGAACTTGGCCGAACTCCGTGCGCTCGGCGTGGCGCCCGCCAACCGCCCTGCCGTCGTGCAGCTTCAAGGCAAGACAGGATTGAGCGCGGAGGAATTCCAAGGCGTGAAAGGGGACCTGGCGAAGATCAATGCCGTCCTGGAGAAGAAAACCGGCAAGAAAAACCTTTTGCCTGCCAACACCGAGCCGAAATGGCTACAAGGCGTGGATGCGTTAAACCTGAAAATTGGGGAGGTGTTGAAGGTCAGGCTTACCACCGAGCAGTTCGCCCAGACTGGCGGCAATGAAAAAGCGATCCGCGACAAGGCCCAAGTGGTCGCAGCGCTCAACGAGCGAGATAAGACAGGATTGACAGCGGAGGAATTTCAAGGAGCGAAAGGCGACCTGGCGAAGATCAATGCCATCCTGGAGAAGAAAGCCGGCAGGAAAAACGTTTTGCCTGCCAACACCGACCAGAAAACGCTGCAAAGTCTGGATGCGCTAAACCTGAAAATTGGGGAGGCATTAAAAAAGGCGCCGGCTCATGAACCCGCTGGCGCGGCCAAGGTTGCCATCGACGCCCAGGGCGAGAAAACGAGAACCAGAGAGCAAGAGGCCCGGCCCAAGTCTGTTGCGGACCGAATCGACGAACTCGGTGGCGAAGACAAGATTGTGAAACTCGGATTTCCTAAAAAGGAGCTGGCCTACCTGCAGGAGGACGACAAATTGGCATTTCTCAAAGGCGAGATCGATCTCGCCGAAGCGAAGAGCAGGGCCAATATCTAAAGAGGTTAGATGCAGCTTGGCGAGCCGCAGGTTGAGCAGGAGAGGATGCGAACCAGCCCCTGCCAGCCGGCTTATCGATCGGCGGCCGGCGGTGAAGCTTTGTCATGCAACGGGTTTCTCCCCTGGAGAGCCACTGCATGTGGTTCAAAGCCTACTAAGCAACGTACGTTTACGTAGATCTATTTGGCGCCTTGGGGACAAAAAATAGTAAATAAACCGGCCAAATTCTGCTTGCGCGAGAAGCCTAGCGTAAGTGACTTAGAGTCAAGCAGTTTGGCCGGTTATTTTCACATATCCGGTCCAATCTGTGCATGCGCTGATAAGTTATTGATCCGAGTTCCGTTACATGAGCGCGGGCATCACGATTGGCCGGATATGTAGGGTTATCGGAAACCAACTTCTGGACCCGCCGGGGTATTTGACGCTCTACCCGCTCAAGCTATCCCTCAAAACCCGTTCACAAATCTGGCCAATCCGCGCCTAGTTTTCTGCTTTCGGCAAAGAGGAGAGTTTTTGGAAGGCGGAGCGGACGCGGACTAATCGCCGTTGCAGGAGCCGGAGAGACTTTTGGCTGATGGT
>Ga0182030_10019823_pt1 | contig 12755 bp, 9 predicted proteins | sample 812S3MmetaG_FD_121299 | JGI IMG/M metagenome (GOLD analysis project Ga0182030, IMG submission 121299) | Permafrost microbial communities from Stordalen Mire, Sweden - 812S3M metaG (Illumina Assembly) | ecosystem: Environmental > Terrestrial > Soil > Wetlands > Permafrost | place: Sweden... | reverse complement strand
GCGCTGCTCCAGGGCCAGACCGGCAACATACACGCCACCATCTCGTCGCGATTGCACCTGGGCGGGACCATCCACAATATCGGCATCCAGGGCCGCGTCGAAATTTCGGACGTACACCGTTGGGACCTGATGCCGGTGGCGGGACAAAGCTGGCCGCTGGACGTCCACGGGCGGCTGGATCTGGTGCGGCAGGATCTCGAACTGGAGTCGAATTCCGCCGGCAACGCGCCGCTGCCGCTCGCCATCCATTTTCGCGCCACCGATTACCTCACCCAGCCGCGCTGGGCCATCGGCGCCAATTGGAATCGCTTTCCGATAGCGCCGATTCTGGAACTGGCCCGGCACATGGGCGCGCAGTTTCCGCCCAAGCTGGAACTCGCCGGGGTAATGGAAGGCGCCATCGGATATTCCGAAGGTAACCTGCAGGGGCAAGTGGCCGTTCGCGATGGTTCGCTGACCATCCCCGATTCGCCCGGAATACGTTTTGACCAGGCCGCCATTCTTTTCGACTCCGGCCACATCCGCCTCACCCCCGCGCGGGTTCGCACCTCCGGGCAGGACGAAGCGCAGGTGGAAGCCGACTATGCCATGGGCGATAACACCCTGGATCTGGCCATCTCCACCGAAGCCATGAAGGTGGAATCGCTGCGCGCGCAAGTGGCGCTGGCCGCGGTGCCGTGGCTGGAGCAGGTTCGCTCCGGGCAGTGGAGCGGCCAGTTGCATTATCACTACGGCCTGGATCTGAGCGGATGGACCGGCCGCCTGCACCTGAGTGGCGCCGAGATCCCCGTGCCCGGCCTGGCCGATCCGGTGCAACTGGCGTCGGCGAATGCGCAGATTGAGGGAGCGCGCGTGATGCTGGACCACATCGCCGCGCAGGTGGGCGCCAGCGCCTTCACCGGGTCGTACACCTACGAGCCCGGCGCGGCCCGGCCGCATCGCGTGCGCCTGCGGGCGGTAACCCTGGATGCCGCCGCGCTGGAGGCCGAGTGGATGCCCACGCTGCGCCGCAATCCCGGCCTGCTGGCAAGGGCGCTGGGGCGTTCCAACCTCCCGGACTGGTTGAAGCAGCGCGCCGTGGATGGCGTCATTCAGGTGGACGATTTCTCGATTGCCGGCGCACACCTGCAGAATGTGCGGGCGCACCTGCTGTGGGACGTGACGCGCGTGCAGTTTGAAGGCCTGCAAGCCAGATTGGACCGGACCCCCATTACCGGTTCGCTGGTGGTGAACCTGCGCGGCACGCGTCCGTCGTACCGGCTGGACGCCGCGGTGAAAGGCCTGAACTGGCAGGGGGGCAAAGTGGATAGTCAAGCCACGGTAGAGACGTCCGGCACGGGGCTGCAACTGGCCACCAATCTCACCGCCGAGGGCGCCTTTACGGGCGGCGGCCTGGACTTCGGCGGGCTGGTGGGCCGCGCGCTTTCCGGAAATTACAGCGCCGCCTGGGGCCTGACCGCCCCGCGCGTACGGCTGACCGGCCTGAATCTTCGCAGCGACGACGACACGTACACAGGCCGCGGCGCCACCCAGGAGGACGGCAGGTTAGTGGTGGTGCTGACTGACGGAGTAAAGGAACTGCGCCTCAGCGGTCCGTGGGATAAGTTGAAAGTGGAAGAGGCGAAGTAGTGCGTGTTCATACCACTGCGGCTGGTGGTGCGCGATTCCAGCCGCAGAAAGGATTAGCTCCGTGCGATGGAGTATCCGTTTTCTCTGGCCCGCCCTCCCGGCCGGCCTCGTGCCGGAGGGTGCGGTAGCCGTGCGGCGCAGGGATTTTCTCGCTGGCGCGCTGGCCGCGGCCGCTGCCGGGAACGCACGGGCCGGGAAGTTCGACCTGGAGGCAATCGAGCGGGCACGCGTGCTGCGCGCGGCCGATCGATACCTGTCCGAACAGCCCGTCACCGTGACCGCCTCGCACTCCCCGCGCAGCGCCGGCGGACTCCACGATTTCTTTTCCGAGGGCGACTACTGGTGGCCCGACCCTCAAAATCCCGCCGGCCCCTACATCCAGCGCGACGGCATGAGCAACCCCGGCAACTTCGTGGAACACCGGCGCGCCATGGTGCGCTTGAGCCTGATCGTGCCCGCCCTGGCCGCCGCGTACAAGATCACCCGAAACCGCAAATATTCCATCCACGCCGCCAGGCACCTGCGCGCCTGGTTCATCGACGATGCCACGCGCATGAATCCCAACCTGCAGTTCGCGCAAGCCATCCAGGGCCGATTCACCGGCCGGGGCATCGGCATCATCGACACGCTCCACCTGGTGGAAGTGGCGCGCGCCGCGTCACGCGCCGGACTTTCGCCGGCCGATCGTGATGGCGTCAGCCACTGGTTCGCCGCTTACACCGGGTGGATGAACACCCACCCCTACGGGATTGCCGAGCGCGACGCCAGGAACAATCACGGCACCTGCTGGGTCGCGCAGGTGGCCGCGTTCTCCGAACTCACCGGCAACGCGCAACTCACCGCCTACTGCCGCGACCGTTTCCAGACCGTGCTCATCCCCAACCAGCAAGCGCCCGACGGCAGCTTCCCGGAAGAACTTCACCGCACCAAGCCTTACGGCTATTCGCTCTTCAATCTGGATGCCTTGGCTGTGATTGCGCAGAGCCTGGGCCTGTGGAAATGGACGCTTCCCGATGGACGCGGCATGGCCAAAGCCATGGAGTACATGTATCCCTTCATGCTGGATAAGAAGAAGTGGCCGCTCCCGCCCGATGTCATGTATGACAAGGAGTGGCCCGTCCGCCAGCCGTGTCTGCTGTTTGCCGGTCTGGCGCTGGGCAAGCCGGAGTATATCGCCCTATGGCGCGAACTGGATCCCGACCCCACGGTGGAAGAAGTTCTGCGCAACTACCCCGTGCGCCAGCCGCTGTTGTGGGTGGGATAAAAGCTTTCAGCGCCCCTAACTGGTTTCTGGTGCGAAACTCAAGAAACCGCTCCCTTGCGGTCGCGGCTCGGTAACGCCGCGCCTGGGGGCTATTTCGGGGACAGGCTACATAACCTCGAAACTCCGTCCCGCTCACCGATTTGAATTTCGAGGTTGTGTAGCCTGTCCCCGAAATAGCCCCCGCGATCAGAGCTGCGGCAGAGCTATCCGATTGCCCAGGGCACGCCGTCCTCGGGAAGATTGGCGATGGCGAAGGCGGCCACCTTCTCCGCGGTGGCCAGCAACTGCGGATCGCACGTGGTGCGGTAAGCCCTGGTGAGTATGGGTGAAAACCATCGCGCTGGGGGCCGCGTGATTGGGATAATCGAAAACCTGCCGATGGACGACAGCGATGGCATTCGGGCGGTTTACTCATTCCCCGAGCCCCGGAGCGCCTGGCCATTCACCACCGGCTGGTGCTCCACCGGGAAATTCACGGAGCGCGCCAGGGCACACACCGCGTGCGCCCGCGCGTGCAGCGCCAGGGCATCGTCGATCCGCTCCGCCTCGGCGATCTTCAAGCGGGGACGCAGCACCACGCGGGTGAATTCGCCCGAACCGTCGGCGTGTTCCGCCATTTCGCCGCATGCCTCGTCTTCATATTCCGTAACCGTAATGCCGGCGTCGGCCGCAAGATGCAACACCCAGAGCATGTGGCACGCGGACAGCGCGCCCAGCAGCAGTTCTTCGGGATTGTAGCGTGTGCGGTCGCCGTGGAATAGCGGGTCGGAGGAGCCTTGGATTACGGCGGATTTGTCCGCCCCGCTCAGTTCGTGGGCCCGGCTGTAGGCCTTGTAAGCCGAGCTTCCCGTGCCCAGATTGCCGGTCCATCGATTGACGACTTGGTATTGGTGCTTTCGGTCCACAGTTTAGGATACCTGCGCCACCACCCAGCGGCGGCGCAGGCAGGGGACATTCTGTTTCCATCCTCCGTTGGCAGGCTCTATGAGGCGTGCTCGATCCGGTGAGCTTGGCCAGACGGGACCGCAACGAATGCTCCTCCGACCATCCATGCGGCCCGCCTCCGATGGGCTCGCCCACCGCTCTCTGGCAATGCAGGCGAGCGGCCAAATTCGGATCGAAGTAATTGCTTTGTTTTCAATAAGGCGGCGAGCCCGGAACTGTCTACATGGTAGACGTTGCCAAAAATGTAGTCACTCTGTAAACTTAATAGACACCATGGCATCCGCGCATCCCCCGGAATGGAACGAAAAACTAGCCGCCATTCTGGCCATCAGCCAGAAAATGAACTCCGAGCGCGATTTGGGCGCGCTGCTCGACCTGATCGCGCGCGAAGCTACCAACGTGCTTCTCTGCGACCGTGCCAGCATTTTCCTGTTGGACCGGGAACGCCACGAATTGTGGTCCAAAGTGGCCCTGGGAAGCGACGAAATCCTGCGCTTCGATGCCAGCATGGGGATCGCCGGCCGCGCCGCCACCACCGGAGAGACCATCAACGTCAAGGACGCCTACAGCCACCCGCAGTTCTACAACGCCATCGACGACCAGACCGGCTACCGCACCCGCAACGTGCTCGCCGTGGCCGTGCGCAACCAGAAGGGCGCCATCATCGGGGCGTTCGAAGCCCTCAACAAGCGCGTCGGCCCGTTCAGCCAGCGCGACGAGGACTTCCTCGATGCGTTGGCCTCGCACGCTGCCATCGCCATCGAAAATGCCCAGCTCATCGGCGAATTGCGCCGCCGCGAAGACGAACTGGCCCAACAGAACGCCCACCTTCTGCGCGAAGTGGAGAGCAAATACTCTACCCATGGAATTATCGGCGCCGGACCCAGGATTCAACAGGTGGTCCGCCTGGTGGAGCGCATCCGCGACAGCCTGGTGAACGTGCTGGTCACCGGCGAAAGCGGCACCGGCAAGGAACTGGTGGCCAAGGCCATCCACTACACCAGTTCGCGCGCGCGCCGGCCCTTCGTGGCGCTCAATTGCGCCGCGCTCCCCGAGACCCTGCTCGAAAGCGAACTCTTCGGCATTGAAAAGGGCGTCGCCACGGGAGTGGAGTCGCGCGTTGGCCAGTTTCAGAAGGCCGATGGCGGGACCTTATTCCTCGATGAGATTGGCGACCTCAGCCTGATCGCCCAGGCCAAAATCCTGCGCGTGCTGCAGGAGCGGATTCTGGAGCGCGTGGGTGGCCGCAACCCCATCCGCGTCGACGTGCGGCTCCTGGCCGCCACCAACAAGGATCTGGAAGCCGAAATCGCCAAAGGGGCCTTCCGAGAAGACCTCTATTACCGCATCAAGGTAGTGCATATCCACATGCCGCCGCTGCGCGATATCCGCGAGGAGATCGGCCTGCTCGCCAATCATTTCCTGAGGGAATATTGCGCCGAGACCGGCCGCCCCGCCCTGGAATTTTCTCCCGAGGTGATGCGCCGCCTGACCATGGCGCCCTGGCCGGGAAATATTCGCCAATTGCGCAACGAAGTGATGCGCCTGTCCGCCGTCTCCCGCCAGAACCCGATTACCGAAGAGGATTTGTGGGAAGGCGTTCCCACTCCGCGCTACGATCGGGCCGTAGCCAAACCGTCGAAGCCGCAATCCCTGAAATCGGCCGTGGGCCAACTGGAGAAACAGATGATCCTGGAGGCTTTACAGGGCACCCGTAACAATCAGCAGCAAGCCGCCCGGTTGCTCGGCCTCAGCCGTCAGGGGCTCATCAATAAGATGAAGCGCTATGCCATTTCGGCGTAGCTGGTTTCTGGCGCGAAACTCAAGGGAGCCGTGCTGCTCCGCCGCATGGCAGTTTCAGAACTCCTGACGTCGTGGAATTTGTGATGAACCCGTTTTCGTGGCGCAGGCACTCCTGCCTGCTGGGTCGAGACTCATCTCGATCCTCTTGGCGAGCGGCATCCCGGAGCGCCGAGAAGAGTCTCGGCGCCGCAGACACGAGTGTCTGCGCCACGTCATGGCTCAGGTCAATTTCCCAACTATCCGAAATCCCCGGACGACATCAGGAGTTTTGAGTTTCGCGACAGAACCTGGCTTTCAGAACCGGCAATGTCCCGTGCAGTGCTTACCTTTGCAGACCTTACAGGGATGTTTTTCCAGGTACGCTGCCGGAATCTGGCGCCGGGTCTTGGACCCCGCCGTCGTCTGAGGCTCTTCACTCCACATTGCGCGTCCCACCACCACCACACGCGTCTTTTCCCCCACCGCATCGGATGATCGCGACATAGCAATCTCTCCCCCCTTATGCATTTCCAACTACTGAACTGAAATGATGGGGAAGTTATCGCACGTTAGGGGCCATGGAAAACGGCACACCTCAAGCGGGCGTGCCGGCGGACGATTGCGGATGGAATCGGGGAGAGCTACGCGACTTTCTGAACTTTTCCGTCGCGAATGCAGGATGTGCAGACGCGCATCCTGCGGCCGGCGCCATTCACTAAAGCGCGGACCGATTGCAAGTTCAGGTTCCAGCGCCGTTTCGTAACGTTATGTGCGTGACTGATCCGGTTGCCGAATACCGGCTTCCGGCCGCATACTTCACAAACTTGTGCCATTAGACAGAAATCTCCCGCTCTTATCGAATCTTGAGTATAGCAATCCGTTTCGGAGGATCGCAACACTATGCGTCACATGCCGCCAGCGCCTCTCCCAGATCCTCGGTCAGGTCGTCGACATGCTCCAGCCCGATCGAGAGGCGAATCAGATTCTGCGGCGTCCTGGTTGCCGGCCCCTCCACCGAGGCGCGATGCTCCACCAGGCTATGCGCGCCGCCCAGACTGGTGGCGCGAATGAACAGCTTGCAGCGAGCCACCACCCCCATGGCAGTATCGCGTCCGCCGCGCACCTGGAACGAAAGCATGCCCCCGAATGCCGCCATCTGCCGCGCCGCAATGGCGTGCCCCGGATGCTCCGGCAACCCCGGATAGTGCACCGTCTCTACCGCCGGATGCGCCTGCAGGAAGCGCGCCACCCGCAGGCCGTTTTCCGATTGCGCCCGCACGCGATACGGTAAGGTGTCGAGCCCGCGCAGCGTCAACCAGCAATCGAAAGGCGACGGCACAGACCCGCCATACTTCTGCGACTGCCGCGCGCGCTCAAACAGGGAATTGGGGTGGCGTGCGATCAGCGCGCCGCCAATCACGTCGCTGTGGCCGCCAATGTATTTCGTCGTGGAGTGCGCCACCATATCGACGCCCAATTCGAGCGGGCGCTGTAACACGGGCGTGGCGAAAGTACTGTCGCAGACCGTCATCACATGCGGCCCGGCGGCGCGCGCCAGACTGGCGATGGCCGCCAGATCGGTGATTTTCATCAGCGGATTGGAAGGCGTTTCCACCCAGATCAGCCGCGTTTCGGGCCGCACGGCCGCTCGCACGGCATCCAAATCGGTCATATCGACATAGCTGGCCTCTACCGGCCATCGCTCGAACACTCCTCCCACCACCTTGCGAAAGCCCCAGTAGACATCGTCCGGCGCCAGGATGTGGTCGCCCGGCTGCAGGCCTTGCACCACCGCCGTGGCCACGGCCAGACCAGAGGAGAAAGCCAGGGCTTCCTTGCCGCCTTCGAGATCGGCCAGACACTCTTCCAAACTGCGGCGGTTGGGATTGTTGTCGCGCGAATAGCTGTAGCCCAGCGGGTACCCGCCATCGGGACTGCGCTCGAAAGTGGTGGAGAGGCAGATCGGCGCTGTGACCGCGCCCGTTCCAGGGTCGATATGGCGGCCGGCGTGGACCGCTCGGGTTTCAATCTTCATCTCTTCTACTGTAGCGTTTGCGGGTGAAGAGACCAACGCCGGTTCCGCAATAGCGCGGAATGGCCCACCCAGGCGCCCACTTCTGTCGAGTTTCACCGCTTATTTTCTGTTACTTGGCGATGATGGCTGCTGGCACCGGAATTGCAATCGTCGAAGAATATGGCATATGTAATAACGGATACCTGTACCAAAGATGAATTGTGTGTGCAAGCTTGCCCGGTGGACTGCATCCACCCCAAGCAGGACGAAGACGGTTTTGCGGACGCTCCGCACCTCTTCGTAAATCCGGCCGAATGCATCGATTGCGGCGCGTGCGTCCCGGTTTGCCCTACTAATTCGATTTTCACGCTGGACGAGCTGCCGGTGGAGTCGGCCCGCTTCGCCGAACTGAACGCCGCGCATTACAACTGAGGGACCGTCGCTGGATAACGTTGTCTAACTCGTGGGGCGGGTGGCCTGGGAACGTGGCGAGAGCTCCCGAGGTGGGGCAGGCGGTGCTCGCCTGCCGGTCTGCCCGCGCTGAATCAGGCCGGCTGCCCAAACAGAACAGCGGGCAGGCGAGCACCGCCTGCCCCACCTTGCAAGCAGTTTCCGGAGAACCGTGGCGCCGCGTCGAAGCGCAGTCCAAGGCCTGTAACGATTCGCAGGTTTGGTAATGCAGCGATATCCGCCGCGCGTCGATTCAACGGACCGCAATCGGGGGGACGACCACCGACCAATGGGCATTGCGAAACTGCCAGCGTCCTCCGTTATATTCCGCGGTTCCTGTAAAGTACCCCTCCTCGCTCACCCGATCGCCCGTGGCGCCGGTACGGATTTCGTGGTACGGAGCAGCCATCACGGCCAGATCCGGCGTCAGCGGATCCACTCGCAGCGCTTCCCCCCATCGCAAGTCTATGCGCTTGATGGTGCGCGCCAGGTCCGGCATTGCCGCAATCGCGGAGGCCCCATTCGGAAATGCCAAACGTCCCTCCGCGGCCATGAAGAAAGCCGGGCTCTCGGCGAAGTACTTGCGCCACGCGGTCGGGCCTTCCCGGGTGACATCGGCAGCCACATCCCGGGCGAAAGCCCGCACTTCCGTGTCGACCTCGGCAGCACGCGCCGCCGTCAGGTATCGCGAGTCGCGAGAACATCCGGCGGACAGGATGGTCACCGCAAGTAGAGTCCACTGCCAAGTACGCATGCCTGATCCTTCCACAACAGTGTAACGCCCTCACCCGTTGTATCATCGGCATTGGCAGCCAAACACAGTTCGCCACCAGCCCGGCACTGGCCGCGGCATGCGCTTCTCATCGCCGCGCTCTGGGCCGCCGCCCTTGCCGCCTATTCGAATTCTTTCCACGCCGGCTTGGTCTTCGATAGCCAGCGCGCCATCCTGGCGGACTCCCGCATTCAATCCGACACACCCGAGAACGTCCGTCAAATCTGGACCGGCGATTACTACAACGGCACTGGCTCCAGCGCTCTCTATCGTCCGCTGACTACCCTCACCTACCTGTGGAATTACGCCGTCCTGGGCGATGGTCCGAACGCCGCCGGGTACCACGCGGTCAACTTCGCGCTGCATGCCGTCAACATCGCCCTGGTCTATCTGCTGGCCCTGGTGGTCTTCGCCGATGCCTGGCCGGCATTTGCCATGGCGGCGCTGTGGGCCGTCCACCCGGTCCTCACCGAATCCGTTACCAACGTGGTGGGCCGCGCCGATTTGCTGGCGGCCTTCGGCGTTCTCGGGGGTCTCCTCTGTTATATTCGCCGCGGTGCGGCGGCTGGCGGCTGGCGTCGCGCGGCCTGGACGCTGGCTCTCGCCGCGGCCGCCGCCATCGGCATCTTCGCCAAGGAGAGCGGCGTGGTGCTGGTGGCCGTCATCGTGGCGTACGAGGCCGCTTTTGCACCCAAGCTCGCCTGGCGCGTGCGAGCCGCCGGCTACCTCGCCGTATCGCTCCCCGCCGCCGCATACTTCGCCATGCGCAGCCGGGCGCTGGCCCAGGTCTCCTCGCTGCTGATTTCGTACTGCGACAACCCTCTGCAGCAGGCCGGCTTCCGGACCTCGCGGCTCACGGCCATCAAAGTCCTCGGCGAATATCTGCGGCTTCTGCTCTGGCCGGCGCACCTGTCGGCCGACTACTCCTATAACCAGATACCGCTCTCCACCTGGACCGACCTCAAGACGATTCTCGCCCTGCTGATCTGGATCGCCGTCGCCGCCGCCGCGCTATTCAGCTATCGACGCGCCAGACCGGTGTTTTTCTTCATCGCGTTCTTCGCCGCGACCATGGCGCCGGTGTCGAATCTCGTCATCCTGGTGGGCAGCATCATGGCGGAGCGCTTTCTGTACCTGCCCTCCATCGGATTCGCCGGGTGCCTGGTATGGGCCGCGCTTGCCGCCTACCGTCGCGCGCCCGCCGATTGGCCACCCGCCCGCACGGTACTGCCCGTGGCGCTGACCGTCGCGTGCCTGGCGCTGGCCGCCCGCACCTATGCGCGCAATTCCGACTGGTTCGACGAGCGTAGTCTCTGGGCCGGCGCCGTCCAGGCCGCCCCCCGCAGCTACAAGACTCATCAGAACCTGGCGATGGTGATGCTGGCGCAGCCCCAGCCCGATTACTCCGCCGCCACCCGGGAAGTGGAGCGGGCCCTCGCCATCCTCGATCCCTTGCCCGACGACCGCAGCCTTCCCTCGGTCTACGCCGCCGCCGGCCAATGTTACCGCGCTCGCGGCGATGCCGCCAAGGCCCTCGCCGTGCTTCTGCGCGGCAGCCGCATCGACCGCGCCTGGAATGAGGCATCCATCCGGCGCAACCGCCTCGACGGCAAGACCGTGAGTGCGGTCGGCACGCCCTCCTTATACCTCGAACTCGGCCGCGTCTACATCGACCTGGGCCAGCCCGAGCAAGCGCTCGAAGCTCTGCGTTACGGCCGTTCGATCGATCCGCAACCGGCATTCTTCGAGGAAATCTCGCGCACTTTTAGCGGTATGCGACAGCCCGAACAGGCGGCCATCAGCCTGCTCGAAGGTCTCGCCGTGGATTCCACGCAAACGGGGCTGGTTTCCGAGTTGACGCGACTCTACCAGGAAACCGCGCCCCAAAGCTGCGCCCTCAACCGCACTGCCGCGGGCCTCACTGTAGATTTAAACTGCCCGCTGGTACACGCCCAACTCTGCACCGCTTCCCACAATGCGGTCGAGATGTTCACCGGGATGCGGGACCCTTCATCCGCCGGCGCTGTCATACAAAACGCCGTGCGGAACTACGGTTGTCCGGCGGAGATGTTGCGGTAGATTCAGAACTCCTGATGTCGCCCCCGCAATTTCAGCTTGGCGGGGAGAATGGGCTGACCCATTCCTCCCGATGGCGAGACCTTCGCAGGTGGGGCAGGCGGTGCCGCCTGCCCGCCCGCACTGAATTAGGCCCGCTGCTCGAATAGGACCGAGGGCAGGCGAGCACCGCCTGCCCCACCTCCGGGCTCACTGCAAATTCCACGACATCAGGAGTTCTGAGATTTAAGGCGAGGCCGGCAAGCTGACTGCGGAAATACCACTGGCGCGTTTACTTGAACTTCAGGCGAGGGCCGTTTTGTAGAGCGCCAGCAGCTTGCCCCAGGCGCGCTCGGCGTCGGCCTTGTTGTATATGGGCGCGCCGTTCTGCGTGGGCATGTCCGGTATGCACCATCCATGCAGGGCGCCGGCATATACTTCGATTTCGGCGGGCACTTTGGCGGCGGCGAAAGCCTCCCTCAGCTTGTCCTTGGCATCCGGCTGGCGGGCATCGTCATTCGATGCGATGCCGAAATACATCCGAGCCTTGATCTTGGGAGCGAGCAGATGCGGGCTGTCGGGCCCGTCAGTGACCAGGCCGCCGCCGTGGAACGAGGCACCCGCGCCGACGCGATCGGGCAGCGCCGCGGCGGTCTTCATCACCAGCGGTCCGCCCATGCAGTAGCCCTGCGTACCGATTTTCTTGGCCTTGTCGACTTCCTTTTGCGCGTCGAGGAAGGCAACGTAAGCCGCGGCATCTTTCTCGGCATTGCCCGGCGCGTTCACCGACGCCATCAGCGGGCGGAGTTTGGCCATGTCGGCCTGATTCTGGAAGTCGAAGCCGGATGCGTCGGTGAACGGCGCTTTGGATACGCGATAGAAAGGATTCGGCACCAGGACGGAATACCCTTCGGCGGCGAGGCGCTTGCCGATGTCGCGCGTGGCGGCCCGCAAGCCGAAAGCGTCGGGCCACACGAGCACGCCCGCGTGGGACCCGGACTTGGGATGAATGAAAGCCGCGTCGCAAGTGCCGTCGGGCGTTTTGATTTCGACATTGATTTCGACCACGTCAGGCTCTGCCGCGGATGCTACGGCCGCGGCTGCCAGGCCGGTGCCGAGGGAGAGCCCTACAAAGTCTCGCCGTCCGATTTCGTTCTTCTGATCTTCCTTCATGGTTGCCCCTCTCTTTATATAGAGAGTGTATCGCGTTTGGGGGTGGGGCCACGGTATCGTGGAAGTGCAGTGAGCATTGCACAGCGAGCCCCTTCACGAGATCGTCTCGATAGATCCCGACCTGATGCATGGTGTTCCATGCTTCCGGGGCACCCGCGTTCCGGTCCATCTTTTGCTCGACGATCTGAAGAGTGGCGCTACGATTGACGAATTCCTGGCGGGGTGCCCGACCGTCTCGCGCAAGGTTGTTGAGGGGTACCTGGAATTGGCGCAGGACCTGGTCACCGAATGCGCCGGATCTTAAGGGCCTGTGTGGAAATAATCTATTCAGTTGCCACCTAACGCTCCCTTACGGGGCGCCCCTTGGGCCCGGCTCTGAACGCGCATCGGAGCCGCGACCGTAAGAAACCGCGAAAAAATATCCTGTGCATTCAGACCCAACCGCTTGCTCACGCGCGCGGCTCGGCATGCGCATTTGACAGAGCCGCGACCGTTAGGGAGCGTTAGGTAGGTTCATTTCTTCACGCCTCCGGTCTGAGCTTCCGGAAACCTTCGTAAGCACGGTCCGTGATCTTCTATCTCCCCGGCTCCACGTGCACCAGCACGTCGGCCACCCAGTCCAGCTTCTCTTTAATGCGCAATTGCACATTGTGGGCGATCTCGTGGGAGCG
>Ga0182030_10019822_pt1 | contig 12755 bp, 15 predicted proteins | sample 812S3MmetaG_FD_121299 | JGI IMG/M metagenome (GOLD analysis project Ga0182030, IMG submission 121299) | Permafrost microbial communities from Stordalen Mire, Sweden - 812S3M metaG (Illumina Assembly) | ecosystem: Environmental > Terrestrial > Soil > Wetlands > Permafrost | place: Sweden... | reverse complement strand
TTCAATTTTGGCGGAACCGCGAGCGAAATCGCGCGTTTTGTTCAGTGTGTGAAGTTGTTCGGCGGCGCGCGTGTGCGGTCGTCGGGTCTTCGTTTGGGCCGGATTGAGAAGTTTTTTTGACGCGATCCGTTTTGCCCGGGGATGAAATGCGCGAGTTATTTCGTCCCGTTGGCCTTCGATAACGTAACCTCGCGGCGCGCGATTCAGCCTGCGGGAAGAAAGAAGCGACCGTCCCGGTTAGCTGCACGGAATTTGCTAACGGGAAGTCGGCGCATCGTTGGCGTCGATCTTGGGCTTCTGTCTTGCAGAACAGGGGATGTTACCGTCGACGGCTTTTGAAATATCGAGCAAGGGCGGCGCGTAAGCGGGGAGTTTAAAGGCAACCGGATAATCACGAAGGAGGACGTTATGGTGATCGCGGATATGATCCATTCCTGTTCGAACGCAAATGTCGCTCAAGCGGCCGTGTCGTGCATTGGCGGGGCTTTCGCAGAGCGCGTCGCCGCTGCGGCGGACAAGAACGGGTTGAATGTGGGTCGATTCGTCGCGATCGTCATCAGCGATTTCGCCCGCCGCGCCAGCGACGAGACGCTCGACGTCCTGAGCCGGAAGATCGCCGGCGCGGATCAGCCTCTGCTGCGCGGGCTTGTTCACGTCGTCGAACCGGCGTTGGAGGAAGACGCGCTGTTTTTTGACGACGGGGAGTCGGCTTTCGCGCCCGGCGTGTTGAGTTGCGGCGCGGCGCTCCACGGAAGCCTGGCTCGGCTCCATTAGGAGCCTAGCGAGCCAAGCGCGCAATCGATGACTTCCGGCCTCTCCTTGGCGTTAAAGGGAGAGGCCCTTTTGGTATAGCCTGGACGGCGTGCGGCTCGCATTCCGCCGCTCTTGGTGTTTGATCCAAAACATGAGAGGATTTTGCGCTTCAAAATCGATCAGCACATAACGGCGCCATGGGAAATATGCTGGATCAGGCTCAAATCATGCATCTTGTTTCGACCTACGGCTATTGGGCGATCTTTTTTGTCGTGTCGTTGGAGAGCGCGGGGGCGCCGTTGCCTGGCGAGACGATGCTGGTCGGCGCCGCGATCTACGCCGGACAAACCGGCGGTTTGGCGATCGAGCGCGTGATTCTGGCCGCGGCCGCCGGCGCGATTATTGGCGATAACGTCGGCTATTGGGCTGGCCGCGAGTTTGGCGCGGGGTTGCTGGAGCGCCATGGCGGCTTGATCGGCGTGACCCCGCAAAAGTTGCGGCTCGGACAATATTTATTCATGCGCTGGGGCGGGTGGATCGTGTTCGTCGGGCGCTTCATCGCGCTGCTGCGCATGCTCGCGGCCTTGCTTGCCGGCGTGAATAGGCTGGAGCCGAAGCGGTTCTTTGTCTTCAACGCCGCCGGAGGCTTGCTCTGGGCGCATGTGTTCGGATTTGGCGGCTATTACCTCACTTCGGCGTTCAAGCGGATCGAGGGGCCTTTCGCCTTCGCCGCCTTTGTCCTTGTGGCGCTTGGACTGGTTCATGTTTCGCAATATCTCGGGGCGAATGAAAAGCGCTTGACCGAGGAAGCGGAAGCCGCCATCGCCGCCAGGGAAGCCGAGCGCGGCTTGTAGTCGCTTGCCCGCAGATCTCAATCGAAGCGCGGGCCGCGCCGGGCGGCGGCCAGCGCGCGGGAGAGGTCGCGCGCCAGCGCGGCCTTTTGCTCCGGGCCCAGAAAAGCGCCGATTTCAACGCTTTCGCCCCGCGACACCAGCGCCACCCGTTCGGTGCCGAATTCCTCGTGCGTCTCTTGTTCGAGACGCACCCAGCTCGGGTTAAAGCGCCAGACCTCCCGCCGGCCGCCGGCGGAAACCTTGGCGAAAACCAGTTCGACCGGCGTCACCTCGACGGTCTCATAGGCGCTGGCGGAACGAAAATTGACCTTGAAGGCGATATAAAGCCCCAAAACGTCGAGCCCCATGAAGCCGGCCACCGGCCAAGCGCCCATGATGAAAAAGGGCAGGGAGAGCGCGAGATTGACGCAGCAAAACACGATAATGACGTTCTTGAAAGCGTACGGCGTCATCGAGCGGTAGGGCGTGAGCCGGGTCGCGTAAATCGGGTTGGTCGCGGGATCGTCTCGGTGCGCCATGAATTCTTCTGTTGCTTCGTAAGGGGATTATAACGCGCCGATGACGAAGGAACAGCCAAGAAGCGGTCCGAAGCCGGGCCGGGCCGGGCCGAACGCCGCCGGGGGCGCCCGCGTCGCCGCGATTTTCGAGCGTTTCGAGGCGGCCGAGCCCCATCCCAAGGGCGAACTTATCCACACCAATCTTTTCACCCTGCTGGTCGCCGTCGTGCTGTCCGCGCAGGCGACCGACGTCGGCGTCAACAAGGCGACGGCGGCGCTATTCGCTGTCGCCGACACGCCGGCGAAAATGCTTGCGCTCGGCGAGGAGCAACTGCGCGAATATATCAAGACCATCGGGCTGTTTCGCGCCAAGGCGAAAAACGTCATCGCTCTGTCGAGGTTGTTGATCGAACGCCATGGCGGCGAAGTGCCGCGCGACCGGGCGGCGCTGGAGGCGCTGCCGGGCGTGGGGCGCAAAACCGCCAATGTCGTGCTCAACATCGGCTTCGGCGAGCCGGTCATCGCCGTCGACACCCATATTTTCCGCGTCTCGAACCGCCTGCCGCTGGCCGCGGGCAAGACCGTCGAGGCGGTCGAGGCCGGGTTGGAGCGGCTCGTGCCGGAGCGTTTCAAACTCCACGCGCATCACTGGCTGATCCTGCACGGCCGCTACGTCTGCAAGGCGCGCCGGCCGCTGTGCGAGAAATGCCTGATCGCCGATTTGTGCCGCTATGCGGGGAAGACGGTATAGGTGGCGGGGTCGAGCGCATCGCGCCGCCCGGCCGCCTGCCGGCAGAGTCGCAACCTCCCGCTTGTTTGGCGGCGACGCCCGGCCTATAAGCGCCGGCCTGCTGCTCCATGCGGGGGGCGTCGCAAGGCGATTTGCGCGATCGCTCGCCGCGCAATGACTTATTTTGTCGCATTTTCTTTGGCGATTCGAATGTCCATCGTCGTCGGAAATGCTCTAGTAAAGGCCACATGCCCGCACTCATCCACCATCCGCTCTGCCCGCATTCACGGTTCATCCGACTGATTCTCGCCGAATATGGCGTCGAGACGCAGTTGGTCGAGGAGCGCGTCGCCGAGCGCAATCCCGACTTTCTGCGCCTCAATCCGGCTGGCCGCACGCCGGTTTTCATCGACGACGACGGCGCCGTGGTGCCGGGCGCCTCGGTCATCGCCGAATATCTCGACGAGACGCGCGGGGACGCGGCGGGCGCGGCGCGACTGCTGCCGGCTGACCTCATCGAGCGCGTCGAGACGCGGCGGCTGGTCGAATGGTTCAATTGCAAGTTCTACGACGAAGTGACCAATTGGCTGGTCACCGAGAAGGTCTATAAGCGCTTCGCCTCGGCTGGAAACGGCGGCGGCGCCCCGGACATGGATCTTTTGCGGGTCGCGAGGGCGAATATCCGCCCGCATATGCGCTACATCGGCTATCTGACCGGCGTCCGCAAATGGCTCGCCGGCGACCGTCTGACCTACGCCGATTTCGCCGCCGCGGCGCATATCTCCTGCGCCGATTATCTCGGCGACGCGCCCTGGGACGAGGACGAGTCGGCAAAGCATTGGTATCAACGCATTAAGTCGCGTCCCGCCTTCCGCCCGCTGATCGCCGATCGCGCGCCCGGAATGATCCCGGGGCGCTATTACGCCGAACTCGACTTCTGAGCCTGAAAGACGATATCCGCCAAAGGGCGGGGGAACTGGGCTTCGACGCCTGCCGCTTCACGCATCCGGGCTCCGCGCCGCTCGCCGGCGAGCGGCTGCGCTCCTGGCTCTTTGAGGGCGCGCAGGGCGACATGGACTGGATGATGGACACGGCCGACCGCCGCGTCAGCCCCCGCGCGCTCTGGCCGCAGGTCCGAAGCATTGTGATGCTTGGCGCCAATTACGGCCCCGCCGAGAATCCGCTGGCGGCGCTTGAGGCGCGTGACCGGGGCGCGATCTCGGTCTATGCGCGGGGCCGCGATTATCACGAGCTTCTCAAGGGGCGCCTGAAACAGCTTGCCGGCTTCATGGCCGCTCGCGCTTCAAAACCCTGCGAGGTCAAAGTCTTCGTCGATACGGCGCCGGTGATGGAAAAGCCGCTCGCAGAGGCCGCCGGGCTCGGATGGCAGGGCAAGCACACCAATCTCGTCTCGCGCGACTTTGGCTCCTGGCTGTTTCTGGGCGCGATTTTTACCGATCTTGAGCTTGCCCCGGATGCGCCGGAGCAAGACCATTGCGGTTCGTGCCGGGCCTGCCTGGACATCTGCCCGACCGAAGCCTTTCCAGCGCCCTATCAACTCGATGCGCGGCGCTGCATCGCCTATCTCACCATTGAGCACAAAGGCCCCATCTCCCGCGAATTTCGCGCGAAAATCGGCAATCGAGTCTATGGCTGCGACGATTGCCTCGCGGTCTGTCCGTGGAATAAATTCGCTCAGGCGACGCGCGAGGCGAAGCTCTCGGCCCGCGCGGACCTCGCCAATCCCCCGTTGAGCGAACTCGTTCGGTTGGACGACGTGGGCTTTCGGGCGCTGTTTTCGGGCAGTCCGATCAAGCGCCTGGGACATGAACGCTTTTTGCGCAACGTGTTGATCGCCATCGGCAACAGCGCCGACCTAGGTCTGGCTCCGTTGGCGCTCGAACGGCTTTCCTCGCCGTCGGCCCTGGTTCGCGGCGCCGCCGTCTGGGCGCTCGCGCGCCTGACGCCCCAAGGCGACTTCGACGCCCTGGCGCAAAAGCGCTTAGCCGACGAGCGCGACCCGAGCGTACTCATGGAAATGGCAAAAGAGACACAGTCCGCCAAAAAATGAAATCGCCTGGCAGATGAATATTGCATTGCGCAATCAAAGAAAGGCAAAAGTGACGCAGAAGGTGCGTGATGCGCGACAGGAAGCTTGGTCTGCTTCGATCCGACGATCGGAGCCTGCGGTTCGAAAGGGCGTCCCTTTATCGGGGCGACGCTCTTGCGGCCTATGACGGCTGGCTCGCGCCGACGGTGATCGTCTCCGACGGACCCTATGGCCTCGGCAAGTTTCCCGGCGAGCCTACCTCCCCCGACGCGCTGTCGCAATGGTACGCGCCGCACGCCGCCGCCTGGGCCAGATTGTCCAAGCCCAACACAACTTTGTGGTTCTGGAACAGCGAAATCGGCTGGGCCAAGGCGCATCCGGCGCTCGAACTCAATGGCTGGCGCTATGAGGAAACGGCGATCTGGGACAAGGGAATGGCCCATGTCGCCGGCAATGTGAACTCGCGCACGATACGAGGCCTGCCGGTCGTCACGGAGATCGCCGTGCGCTACACCCGCAACGCGACGCTGCCGACGCATGACGGCGACTCCGTCTCGCTCCAGGACTGGCTGCGCGCCGAATGGCTCCGCTCCGGCCTGCCGCTAGCGCAAAGCAACCTGGCCTGCGGCGTCGCCAATGCCGCGACGCGCAAATATCTCACCGCTTGCTGGCTGTGGTATTGCCCGCCGAGCGAGGCCGTGGTCGCGATGGCGCGGTGGTGCGCTCGCAACGGACCCAAGACCGAGCGACCTTATTTCTCGATCGACGGCGTCAATCCGCCCAGCGCCGAGCAGTGGGACGACCTGCGCGCGAAATGGACGCACGTCCACGGTCTGACCAATATCTGGCGCGAGCCGCCGGTGCGTAGTTCGGAGAGGATTCGCGCCGAGCGGATTCACGACGCGCGGGGCGCCGGCGCGCTGCACGCCAATCAGAAGCCGCTCGCGCTAATGGAGCGGCAGATTCTTGCATCGAGCGATGTCGGCGACGTCGTCTGGGAGCCGTTCGGCGGGCTCGCGTCCGCGAGCGTCGCGGCCCTGCGGCTGGGTCGCCGCGCGCATGCGGCGGAAATCCACGCCGATTATTTCGCGGCTGCGGCTGCGCGTCTGCGGGCCGAACTGGCGGCTGCGCCGATCCGGGCGGCCTCATGACTTTTCAGTCGCGCCGCGCCAACGACGATCCTGCCGAGGAGGCCGCGCGCCTGCTGACGCGGATCGGCGTGTTTTTGTTGTTCGTGGTCTCGTTGCTGGCGCCGATTCTGGTCGGCGAGACGATTTATATCCTACTGCCGGTCGGCGCGGCCTTGTTGCTCGCCGGCGCCGCCATTTCGCCGGTCAGGCGCGAGAAGACCCGGTCGCTGCGCAATCTGTTGCTCTCGTCTCCCGTCCTCGCGGCGTTGTTTCTCGTTGGCCTCGCGGCGCTGTCGCTCACCTGGACGCCGTTTCCCGAGGGGCCGGCGGAGCGCTTCTGGAAAAACAGCGGCACGCTGGCGCTGGTCGCCATCGCCGCCGGTTTTTTGCCCAGGCGCACGCGGATTTGCGACCTCAATCTGCTGCCGATAGGCGTCGCCGCCGCGGCGATCCTGCTCGGGGGAGCCGCGTCGATAAATATTTTTATGCACAGGCAGCTGACGATCGAGGAACTCATCGACGGCAACGCGCTAGCGCGCTCCGGCGTCGGACTGGCGTTGATCATGTGGCCGGCGGCGGGCGCGCTGGCGCTCCGCGGCAGATGGTATTTGGCGGGGGCGCTGACGCTGGTCTCGATGGCGGCCTGCATGCTGTCGGGCGCGTCCAATGTGGCGCCCGCTCTCCTCGCCGGCGCCGCGACCTTCGCAATCTCGTTCGGGCGCTCCCGGCGCGTCGCGGATTGGCTCGGCTCCCTCGCCGCCATCGTTATCGTGCTCGCGCCGATCGTCGCCTTTCTCGTGCATTTCGTGCTGGGCGCGCGCACGCCGGAGTTCGCCCGTTCGCTCGACGTCTGGGGTAGCATCGTCGCCAATGGCGGCGTGCGCACGCTGATCGGGCATGGTTTCGGCTCCGCGCTTTATGGCCTCTTCGGCGGCTTTCTCGACCCGCAGACGCCGCGCAGTCTGGTGTTTCAGATCTGGTTCGATCTGGGCGCGCTCGGCGCCGGCGCCTTCGCGGCCATGGCCACGCAGGCCTTCGTCCGTGTCGGCGAACTGCGCCCGGCGCTGGCGCCCTTCCTTCTGGCCGGGCTCTTCTCGGGTCTCGTCATCTGCCTGCTTGGGCCGGCGGCGGAACAGTTGTGGGCCTTTACGCTGGCGGGGCTCGACGCCATCGCCTATGTTTTGGTCATCCGGGGACAGTTCCGCAAAAAGCGTCCGCATCTCCCTTCGACTTGGGTTATGGACGAGGAAGACGGCTGACGCCTTGCTGCGCGCCGCAAGGAGAAAGCCGCCATCGTGACCGACGCCGACACCCCTTCGCTGACCGCCAATGTCGCGTCGATCCAAGCCGAGGAGGCGGTGATCGCCGCGGCGTTCCTGGGCGCCGCGCCGGCGTTTTCACTTGCGCATGGGGTGATTTTGATGCCCGAAAGCGCAGAAACGCGCATCTGCGCGCATAGTGACGGAGCCATGCTGTGCGCCGCGAGCGACGGGCGCCGTCTCGTCACCGGCGGCGACGACGGCCGGCTGATGGCCACCAACATGGTCGGCGAGACGAGCCTCGTCGCCGACGAGAGCGGCAAATGGATCGACGCGGTGGCTCTGCGCCCCGACGGCGCGCTGGCCTGGAGCGCGGGTCGAGTCGCGCGGGCAAGATCGGCCTCGGGCGAAACGACGACTCTCGACCTGCCCTCGACCTCGCGCGGCCTCGCCTTTCTCCCCAAGGGCTACCGGCTCGCCGTCGCTCATTATAGTGGCGCGACGCTGTGGTTTCCCGGCGCCCAGACCAAACCGGAGACGTTGACCTGGAACGGTTCGCATCTCGACATCACCGTTTCGCCGGACGGCCGCTTCGTCATCACCTCGATGCAGGAAAACACTCTGCACGGCTGGCGCCTTTCGGACGGCAAGAACATGCGCATGGCCGGTTATCCGGCGAAGACGCGGTCGCTGTCCTGGTCGCAGGATGGCAAGTGGCTGGCGACATCGGGCGCGGACGCCTGCATCCTTTGGCCGTTCCAGGGCAAGGACGGGCCAATGGGCGCGCCGCCGCGCGAATGCGGCGTTCGCGCCGGCGTGCAGGTGTCGCGCGTCGCCTTTCATCCGGTCGCCCCTGTCGTCGCCGTCGGCTACGAGGACGGCATGGTGCTGCTGTGTCGCATCGCCGACGCCTCGGAAATTCTCGTGCGCCGCCCGGCCGAAGGCGCTCATGCGAAAATCACGGCGCTGGCCTGGGACGCCAAGGGCGCGCGGCTGGCCTTCGGCGCCGCCAATGGCGCCGCAGGCCTGTTGACGCTGTCCGGACCCTGAAGCCGGTGGCCGTCTCAAAACTCCTGTCCATCGCCGGCTCCGACCCTTCCGGCGGCGCCGGCGTTCAGGCCGATCTCAAGACTTTTTCCGCGCTTGGCTGCTATGGAATGGCCGTCGTCACGGCGCTGACCGCGCAGAATACGACGGGCGTGACGCGCGTGATGGCCGTCCCGCCCGACATGGTCGCGGCGCAAATCGAGGCGATCTTTGCGGACATCGCCGTCGACGCGGTCAAGATCGGCATGTTGACTGAGCCCGCCATCGCGCGGGCCGTGGCTGAATTGCTGCGCCGCGCCGGCGCCAAAAACATCGTGCTCGATCCGGTGCTGGCGGCCACAAAAGGCGCCGATCTAAGCGAGAGCGATCTGCCGCGCGCGATAATCGAGCATCTGCTGCCTCTGGTTGATCTGATCACGCCCAATCTCGCCGAGGCGGCGATCCTGACCGGAACGACTCTTTCGCGCGACGTGGAGGGAATGGCGGCGCAGGCGCGCATGCTGGTCGACAAGGGTGCGCGCGCGGCGCTGGTCAAGGGCGGGCATTTGCATGGCGATCCCGTGGACGTGCTGTTCGCCAATGGCGCGCGGACTCTGCTCTCGGGACGGCGCGTCAACACGCGCCACGCGCATGGCACCGGTTGCGCGCTGGCCTCGGCCATCGCCGCGAATCTCGCCAAGGGATCTGCGCTCTTTGAGGCGGTCGCGGAGGCCAAGATATGGCTGGAACGGGCCCTCGCGGCTGGAGAGGCCCTACAACTGGGCGCCGGCGCCGGTCCGCCGAATCATTTTTGGGAGTTGTGGCGCAAGCCGTAAACGCGCCCGGCGCCTATTTCGAAAAAGCGTTTCCTTCTCGCTGGTCGCGCACGCTCTTCGATTTTCGCGTGGAAAGCAGGATAAAGCCGACCATCGCCAGCGCGATGATCGCCGGCGAATACCGCGGCCGCGCCGACAAAGCCGAGGCCTGAATCGTCGGCGAAGAAACCGCCAAGGGCCGTGCCGAGCGTGTTGGAGAAGACGATCGTCACCCAGTAAAAGGCTTCCGCCTTCCATGACGTAATATGGTCGACGGCGACCGAGCCCAGCGCAAGACGCCAAGCGTGAGCATCAAAAGCGCGAGCAAGCCGAGCGATCCCCCGACATAGCCGATACCCAGCGAGCGGTCGGCAAAATCCGCCATGGTCGTGCCGACGGTAGTCGTCGCGACGATCACGGTCCAATACAGAAACGGATGGAAATCACGCGCCGCGATTTGAGCGGCGACCGCCGCGAGGAACAATATTCCGAAAATCACGGTGCTGACCGCATACCCCAAATTCATCGTCATGGTGAGCGCGTCGCCGCCGGTTTCGCCCAGCGTGGTCGCTAAAATTTAGATAACCCAAAAGAGAAAGGCGGCTTCCGCGACCTTGTTCGCGGTCGCCGTCATATCGCGGTTCATGCCGCATGCTCCTTTTGGCGCTTGCGGCGCGAATCTTACTGGGCGGCCTGAGAGGCGAGCCCCAAAACCTGGCGCAGTTCCACTTTCGCGGCGGCCAGCTCCTTCTGATATTGCGGATTCACTTCCATGATCGCGTGGATCGTATAGGCGAGCAGTTTGCTGGCCGGCACATCGGTCGAATAATGCACGCCGCAGACCAGTCGATTGTGGCCATAGTCCTCAGCCCGCGCAAGAATGGCGTCGCGCTTTTCAGGAACCATGTCGATCAAGGTCAACGCGAGCAAATAGCCCGAGGTCGCATGTCCGCTTGGATAGGAGTCGTCCTTCGCTTTGATTTTGCATACGGGATGCAGCGTCTTGTCAAAATTATAAGGCCGAACGCGGTGAAATCCGGCCTTGGCGACATCCGTATTGACGCCTTCGTCGCCACGCACGCGCGCGGCGAAGGCGGCGGTCATGGGTAGGTTTTCCTTGGTGAATTTATCGCCCATCACATTCTGGAACAGAAAAATATTTTCGTTTTCGTCATCGAACTTCGCCCGCGCGACCTCGGCTTCGGTGCGCGTCGCCTCGATCCGGTGCAATTCGCCGAGTTCCGCCTTTGTGGTTTCTGAGTCGTCGGCCGGCGGCGTCGGGAGGATTTGGAACGCGTGCGATTGATCGGGCGAAACAAAAGCGGGATCGCGCGCCAGGCTCGGCGCAATCGAAAGCGTCGCCAGACCGACGGCGAGGAAGAGACGATGCTTCATGGCGCGGTTCCTTTGCTTCGGCGGATCGGGGGAGCTAGTTCTTGGGGGCGACGACGAGAATAGCGAAGGAGTCGGGAACGGGCTTGGGCCGCGCGCCCTCTTTTTCTGGAGGCAGGAGTTTGACGCTCGGCAGATACACACTCCCGGTCGCGGGATCGACTGCTCCGGTCTTGGCGCCGGCGGTCGTATTCACGACCTCGACAACCGCGATGTCGCCCTGAGCTCGCAGCGCCAAAACCGACAGCGTTCCGTCGGCCGCGGGTATAAAGGCGCGGCGTCGCGCCGCGTCGAGCAGGACGCCATCCGGTCCCTTGCCGATCTTTAGCGTGGCGATGTCGGCGCCGCTCTTGGCGTCGATCACCTTGGCGACATTATTGTCGCAAGCCGAAATCAGCACGCCCGTTTGCTGGTCGAAAGCCAGTCTGGTGGGGGCGTCGCAGCCATTCAAGGCGTAGGTCCCGACGACCTTGCGCGCGGCGACATCGATGACGGCGATCGTATTCTTGTCCTCGAGATTGACGAAGACGCGGCCCGTTCCGTCGGCGGCGCCGACCTCCGGCTTTCCGTCGAGGGCGATGGCCCCGACAACGCTCTTGCTCGTCACATCCACCAGCGTCGCATCATGGCTCTTGCCGTTGAAAATGACGATCAGGCCGGATTTCGGCTCGACGACGATCGCGTCCGGCTTTTCTCCGGTCGGGATTGTCGCCTCGATTTTTCCGGTGATCTTGTCGAAGAGCAGCGCATTGGAAGTTTTGCCGTTGGCGCTGATGGCGAAGGGCGTTCCCGCAATGGGCGACACGCCATGAACGCCGGAGCCTTCGACCAAAATATCCGTGACCTTTCGCGTGGCGAGGTCGACCGCCATGACCCCGTTGGACCGGGCGACGAAAAGCCGGTTGGTTTCCGGGTCGACGGAGGCGAAATCCCAACCGCCATCGGCGCCGGCGATGCTTGCCGCGACAACATATTCGTCGCTCGCCGCGACAGGCGTCGACGCGGCGAGCAAAATCGCCAATCCACAAATCGAGCTAATCGAGCGCAATTGCCAGGTTCCTTCGGTTGGACCGTTCTAGCGGTGGGCGTCGTTTCGCCGGGCGACCGCGATTTTCATGCTCGCTGTTCGCTATGCGCGACGGAGCCTTAACGTTCTCATCGTGACTGGCGTATGACGCGCCCTCGTGTCTTGCCTCTCGCGACGAATTAATCGGGAGGCCCCCTTGTCGCGGTGGATTTTTGGCCGGCCCTCGAAGCTTATCCGCGCGCGGCGACCGCCCGCGCAATTCGCCAAATCAATACGCGCCCTTGTTGATTATCGCGAACATCGACGTCCCCCAAAAGGGCGCGATGTTCATAACGGCTATATTGGTCAGCAAGCCCGTAAACAAAAGGTACGGCATGAAAGCGCGCAACCCTTTGCCCGACAGAAAGGCGAAGACGAGACCCGGCCGGCGCGGATCCGCGAGGCGCCACAGTCGCAGCGCCTGTTGTATTGCGCCGGCGGCAAGCCTTCGGCGGCGACGCAGATCGGCGCCAAGTTTGTCGATCTCCATCTCGACGATCCGTATGGATTGATCGTACACGCCAATATAACCCGCCTCGACAATTCGCATCGGGAGCATCACATCGTCGTTGATGGTATCGGCTTCAAGAGTGCTCGCCGAAACAGATAGAAAGCGCCATGCACGCCGATCGGCGAACCGAGCGCGCCTTCGGCCGCCTTGATGCCGATCTGATAATTCCAATAGGCTCTTGCGCGATGGTCGCCGCCCCGTAGATCGTAGACGCCCGACACGACGCCGACTTTCCTGTTAGCGAAGTGTCGCGCGCCGGCGATGAGAGCGTCGGGCGCCAATTGCGCCGACGTGTCGGACCGCGCGATCAGTTCCGCGTGCGAAACGGGGGCTCGTAAAATGCAGAACGTCAACATCGATCAAGACATGGATGCAGCCGCAACGATTGCGCTGAAGCCGCTGTTCGAGGAGCTCGCGGGGGACACCGAGGACATTTGTTTGGATCTCGCTGGCGTGGGATTCATGGATTCGCCGGGAATTGGCGGCATCGTGTTCCTCTTCAAAAGATTGCGTGAGCGGTCGCTCGATCTGACGCTCGCCAACATCGCCGGGCTGGGGTGCGGCACGGTTAAGTGAGACATCCGGCTGCGGTAGAATGGACCGCAACCGGAGGTATAGAGATGACGACCGATGAGGGGCGGAAGCCCGAGGGGGCGCCGGCGCGCTCCCCTA
>Ga0182030_10019821_pt1 | contig 12756 bp, 12 predicted proteins | sample 812S3MmetaG_FD_121299 | JGI IMG/M metagenome (GOLD analysis project Ga0182030, IMG submission 121299) | Permafrost microbial communities from Stordalen Mire, Sweden - 812S3M metaG (Illumina Assembly) | ecosystem: Environmental > Terrestrial > Soil > Wetlands > Permafrost | place: Sweden... | reverse complement strand
TCGATGTGCCCTGCGTGTACGGCGGAATACCACGACCCGGCGGATCGGCGTTTTCACGCGCAGCCCATAGCCTGCCACGCCTGCGGCCCGACACTCACGCTCAGGCGAAGCGACCGCCGGCCCCTCGTGCTCGATGCGCTGACGGCACTCGATGCCGTGGATGCCGCCTGCACGCTCCTGCAACGCGGCCAAATCCTGGCGATCCAGGGCCTCGGCGGCTATCAATTGGCCTGTGACGCCACGCAGGCCGACGTTGTGGCCCGGCTGCGCGAACGCAAACGACGTGATCGCAAGCCATTTGCGCTGATGGCTCGCGATGTGACGTCGATCGGCCGCCATGCAGTGCTGACCGATGTGGAAGCCGCGCTGCTCGCGAGCCCTCCGGCGCCCATCGTGATCCTGCGCCGCGCGTCCGCCTCAGCGTCCGCACACACGGCCTCGTCGACCTCGCCGGTGGCCGACGGTGTCGCGCCGGGACTCGATTCGTTGGGCTTCATGCTGCCGAACACCCCGCTGCACCACCTGCTGCTGAGACGCATGGGACGCCCCATCGTGCTCACCAGCGGCAATGTGAGCGACGAACCGCAGGCCATCGAGGCGGACGATGCGCATGGGCGCCTCGCGTCGATCGCCGACTACTTTTTGGAGCATGACCGACCCATCGCACGCCGCGTGGACGATTCGGTGGCGCGCATCGTGGCGGCCACGCCGCGACTGCTGCGCCGCGCCCGCGGCTACGCCCCTGCCGCGCTGGCGCTTCCCGCCGGATTCGAGGATGCCCCGCCCGTGCTCGCCTACGGCAGCGAACTCAAGAACACCTTCTGCCTGGTGCGCGAGGGCAGCGCCGTGCTCTCGCCGCACCTGGGGGATCTGCAGGAGCCGCTCTCGCGGGCCGATGCACGCCGCACCCTCGCCGATTTCTACCGCTTTTTCGACTTCGCACCGCGGGCGCTGGCCTGCGATCTGCACCCGGACTATACCTCCACGCAGCACGCCCGGACGGATGCCGCCGCCAACGGCCTGCCGCTCATCGTCAGCCAGCACCATCATGCTCACATCGCCGCCTGCCTGGTCGACAACGGCATCGCGCGCGGCGCGCCCCCGGTGATTGGTGTTGCGCTCGATGGCGTGGGCTACGGTGCCGACGGCACCCTGTGGGGCGGGGAATTTCTGCTGGCCGACTACACGGATTTCCAGCGCCTAGGCACCTTCGCCGGTGGCGTTGTTGGGCGGCGAAGCGGCGATTCACGAGCCCTGGCGCAATACCTACGCCCACATCATGGCCCAGATGGGCTGGCCCGGCTTTGCTATGAACTATGCCGATCTCGAACTGTACCAGTTTCTCGAGAGCCGGCCCCGAACGCTGCTCGAGGGGATGCTGAAACACGGTGTCAACGCGCCGCTGGCGAGCTCTTGCGGACGGCTGTTCGACGCAGCCGCCGCGGCCATGGGATTCGCGCGGGAGCGGGCCGCATACGAGGGCCAGGCCGCGATGGAAATGGAAGCGGCCGTCGATCGTGCTGCGCTGGAGGGAGGCGATGAGCGGCTCGACTATCCCTTCGCCGTTCCGCGGCTCGCTGGATTGCCGTATCTCGAGCCCCTGGGCATGTGGTCGGCGCTCCTCGGCGATTTGATACTCGAAACCCCCGTCGGGGTCATGGCGGCGCGCTTTCATCGCGGCTTGGCGAATGCCATCGTCCGCATGATCGAGCGGCTCGCGCGGCCGATCGAAACGACGCCCGCCGTCGCGCTTTCCGGCGGGGTGTTTCAGAACAGCATTCTCCTGGAATGCGTCGTTGCGGGACTCGATGCCAAAGGATTCAAGGTTCTGACCCACCGACAGATTCCCTGCAATGACGGCGGTTTGGCACTGGGTCAAGCCGCCATCGCTGCGGCGCGGCTGCTCGAAAATTCGAGGAGACTGACATGTGCCTAGGCATTCCCGGTCGGATCGTCGCAATCAGCGACGTGCGCAACAAATTGGGGCTGGTGGACGTCTGCGGCGTGCGCCGGCAGGTCAACCTTGCCTGCGTGGTCGACGAGCGGCACACCGTTGCGTCCTGCGTCGGCGAGTGGGTGCTGGTGCACGTCGGCTTCGCCATGAGCCGCATAGACGAACGCGAGGCGGCGCTGACGCTCGAGCTGCTCTGCGAACTCGGCGAAGCGCAATCCGAAATCAAGTCGATGCGAACCGGCTGAAGGAGTCGACGACCATGCGCTATACCGATGAGTTTCGCGATCCAATCAAGGCGCGCGCGCTCGTGGCGCAAATTGCTCGGCACGCCCCGCCGCTGGCGCAGCGGCTCGGCCGACCCCTCCAGATCATGGAGGTCTGCGGCGGTCACACGCATACCATTTTCCGGTATGGACTGAAGGCCATGCTGCCGGAGGACGCCGTCGAATTCGTCCATGGGCCGGGTTGCCCCGTGTGCGTTTTGCCCATGGGTCGGGTGGACGACTGTATCGCCCTGGCGCGCGACCCCGCCGTCATCTTCACCACCTTCGGCGATGCCATGCGCGTTCCGGGCTCCCAAGGCAGCCTGATGCAGGCAAAGGCCACCGGCGCCGACGTCCGCATGGTCTACTCGCCCCTCGATGCCCTGCGCATCGCGCACGATCATCCGGAACGCGAAGTGGTGTTCTTCGCGCTGGGCTTCGAAACCACCATGCCGAGCACCGCATTGACCGTGCTTCAGGCGCGGCGCGACGGCATACGCAATTTCAGTCTGTTCTGCAATCACATCACCATCCCGGCCACCTTGAGAGCCATTCTCGACACCCCCGATCTATGCCTGGACGGCTTCCTCGGCCCGGGTCACGTGAGCATGGTGATCGGCAACCGCCCCTACGAGTTCATCGTTGAGCGGTACCACCGTCCCATCGTCGTGTCCGGATTCGAACCGCTCGACCTGCTGCAATCGCTGTGGATGGTCATCCGGCAGCTCGCCGAGGGCCGCTGCGAGGTCGAGAACCAGTACACGCGCGTGGTTCCGGAGGAAGGCAACGCAGCGGCGCTCGCCGCCGTACACGAAGTCTTCGAACTGCGGGAATTCTTTGAGTGGCGTGGACTTGGATCGATCGAGCAGTCCGGCGTACGCGTGCGCGAGGAATTCGCCTCCTTCGATGCAGAACGCAAATTCAGAATGCCCAATCTCAAAGTCGCGGATCCCCAGGCCTGCCAATGCGGTGATGTGCTAAAGGGGCTCATCAAGCCCCATCAATGCCGGGTGTTCGGCACGGCGTGCACGCCGGAGATGCCGCTCGGCGCCTTGATGGTGTCCTCCGAGGGTGCCTGCGCCGCCTATCATCGCTACGGCCGGTTGAATCCCGGCCCGCCCCGGCCCGAGACGGTGGCCATGGCAGGAGCCCAGCCGTGAACGCCCGGCTGCAGCCCGCGACTCCCCCATCCGTCGTGACCATGGCTCACGGCGGCGGCGGGCGCGCCATGCGCGGCCTGATCGAAGGCATCCTCGTCCCCGCCTTCGACAACCCGATCCTGGCGACGCTCGAAGATCAGGCGCGACTTTCGCTCGCCGATTTGGGCGCACACGGCGACCGCCTCGCCTTCACGACCGACAGCTTCGTCGTGACTCCGATCGAGTTTCCCGGCGGTGACATTGGCAAACTCGCCGTTTGCGGCACCGTGAACGATCTCGCGGTGAGCGGCGCACGGCCGCTCTATCTGTCCTGCGGCTTGGTGCTCGAGGAGGGGTTCGAACTCGCCGCGCTCGAGAGGGTCGCGCACAGCATGGGCTGCGCGGCGCGCGAGGCCGGCGTCGCGATCGTGACCGGGGACACCAAGGTCGTCGAACGCGGTGCCGCGGACGGCATTTTCATCAACACGGCCGGCATCGGAATCATCCCGCAGGGCATCCACATCGCCGCCGACCGCGCACGGCCGGGCGATGTGGTCATCGTTTCCGGCACCGTGGGTGATCACGGCATTGCCATACTGCTGGCCCGCAACGAACTCGCCCTCGCCGCCCCCGTGGCGAGCGATTGCCAGCCGCTCCATACCCTGGTGGCGAGCATGCTCGCAATATGTCCGGACATCCGATGCCTGCGCGACGCCACGCGCGGCGGTGTCGCCACCGTCCTGAACGAATTCGCGGTGAGCTCCGGCGTCGGTATCCGGCTGCAGGAGACGGCGTTGCCGCTCAACGATGCGGTGCGCGGCGCCTGCGAGATCCTGGGGCTCGATCCCCTGTATCTCGCCAACGAGGGCAAGCTGGTCGCCATCGTCCCGGGCACGCACGGTCCTGCCGTTCTCGCCGCCCTGCACGCCCACCCCATGGGCCGAGAGGCCGCCATCATCGGCGAGGTCTGCGCACAGCCGCAAGCCCGCGTGATTTTATCGACGACCATCGGCGGAGACCGCGTGGTCGACGTGTTGTTCGGCGAGCAACTTCCGCGGATTTGTTGAGTCGGGGTCGGGGTAATGCACGAACTGTCGATCACACGAAATGTGGTGGCGATCGTCGCCGAACGAGCGGCGGGACAGCGCGTCACGCGCGTGCGCCTGCAAATCGGGTGTTTGTCGGCGATTGTCCCCGATGCCGTGCGCTTCTGCTTCGACATCTGTGCGGCGGATACGCCGCTGGCCGGCGCGCGGCTGGAAATCGAGCACATCCTGGGTCGGGGCCGCTGTGACGACTGCAGCGCCGAGATCCCATTAACCGCCCCGGTCGGACGCTGTCCGGGCTGCGGCGCCGGCGGCCTGCGCGTGATCGCCGGCCAGGAACTCAACATCAAAGAGATGGAGGTTGAACCATGTGCGTGACCTGCGGTTGCGGGGATGTCACAGGAACGGCGGTGTCCCATGCTCACGTCAATGCCCTAAATCCGCTGTCGGTGCCCGGCCGAGACCGGCACATCATCCAGCTCGAAACACAGATTCTCGGCAAGAATCAGCGTATTGCGAACCGCAACCGCGACTGGCTGGCGGCACGTCGCATCCTCGCACTCAATCTGGTGAGCAGCCCCGGCGCCGGAAAGACGACCCTGCTCGAACGGACGCTGAACGATCTCAAGGGCCGCCTGAGCATCGGCGTCATCGAAGGCGACCAGGCCACATCGAACGATGCCGATCGCATTCGCGCCACCGGCGTGCCCGCGGTCCAAATCAACACGGGGACCGGCTGCCATCTCGAGGCGGATATGCTGGAACGCGCTCTAGGGACGCTGAACCCGGCGGTCGAATCGCTGCTGCTGATCGAGAATGTCGGCAACCTGGTCTGCCCCGCCCTCTTCGATCTGGGCGAAAACGCCAAGGTGGTGATTTTGTCGGTCCCCGAGGGCGAGGACAAACCCCTGAAGTATCCCCATATGTTCGGCGCCGCCGACGTGCTGATCCTGAGCAAGCTCGATCTGCTGCCCTACGTGCGCTTCGACGCCGAACGCGCAGTCGGCAACGCGCTGACCATCAATCCGCGGCTGAGGGTATTTCAGCTGTCGGCCGACACCGGCGTGGGCTTGGACTCCTGGTACAACTGGATCGAGACTCAACTTGGCGCCGCGCGCCTCGCCGCTTCGGCGGCGTCGTCCGCCTGAGCCGCCGGGGTTCCACTTCGCCGGACGGCAAGTTTAGCGATCAGAAGGTACGGCAATCGTTCAGGGGCTGTCGGACATTCTTTCTCGACCGGCGGCCCCGTTTTTCCCGCTTTTAGCCTACCCGAGAAGACTGAGGAAGTTCGGTTGCCCGTTGGACGCTTGGAGACCACCGTCGACCGGCAGGATCACTCCATTGACAAAAACAGCGTCCTCACTGGCGAGAAACGCGATCACACCCGCGATCTCATGTGGCGCGGCGGCTCGGCCAATAGGCAGGCGGTCACGAAAAGCCGCAATAAGAGCTTGGCTTTTCTCCAGCTGGCTCGTAGCCTCGGTAGAGGTAAAACTAGGTGCCACGGCGTTGATGCGAACGCCGCGCGATCCGTATTCGAGCGCCAACGCGCGCGTGAAGTTCGAGACGCCGCCCTTCGCAGCGTTATAGGCGCTCATCCCCCAATCTCCGCCCAGACCCGACGCGGAGGAAAGATTGACGATACAGCCCTTCGTCTTCAAAAGATGAGGCAAGGCTTCGCGAGACGCGAAGTACACGCTGTCGAGGTCAGTCCCCATGATTTTCCGCCAATCCTGCGTGGTGCTCTGCGCGAAAGGGCCGAAAATCGCCATTCCCGCGTTGTTGACCAACACATCAAGCTTCCCAAACTTGGTTACCGTGTCCTCCATCAGGCGCTTCACGTACGCCTCATCCGACACATCTCCGGGGTGAACAAGTGCCTTGGCTGCATCAAACCCCACAAGGGTTTCGTGCAACTTGTGTTCACGCCGTCCATTGACCACAACGAAAGCGCCCTCCTGCAGAAAGCGGCGGGCGGTACCGGCACCGATACCGGAACCGGCTCCTGTGACGACAACGACCTTACCTTCGAATCTATTCATCATACGAGGCTCCAGCCTTTAGGTTCGAACGGACCGGAATGTTTGGTCGAGTGACTCGACCGAGACAGCGCTCCGCATTGAGGTCCCCGGATATTAAGTTTTGAGTTGACTCCCCGCCAGGGGGAAATATCGTCTACGCCGAAGGTCGGTACCTGGCCGGCGGCATGCTCGGAAACTCATCACGCGGCCAGTGGGCACGTCCTCTCCATGAGTCATGGCGAATCGACAGTCGGTCGCTCCACTTATATCCACCGTCTCTTGCGTCGCAAATAATTTTTGTACTATCTTCAGTCATATTGTTTCTAACTATTTGTTTTTCATGATATAAATAGCTGTATACTGGCGCGCGCCGGATTTTAATTTCTTCTTGCGCTGCATACAAATTGAGTTATACTGGCCGCAGGTAATCCCCCCCGACCAGGAGAGCGACGATGAGCGACTTCACATTTGACCCCAAGGCCATTCTCGAGAACTACCGCGCCGCGTTTGCGCCGGTACTAAAGGCGCAACAGGAAGGCGTCAAGGCACTGGAGCGCTTAAGCCGTTACCAGTATGCCGTTGCCGGCGATTATCTAGATTGGGTTCTGACCCACGCGAAGACCACCGTTGCCGCCGCCAGCCCGACAGAGTTTTTTGCCAAGCAGACTGAACTCAGTTCGGCGCTGACCGAGAAGGTGCGTACCCGTACCCAGGAACTGGCGGACATCGCGACCGATGCCCAGACCACAGTGACGCAGCTGGTCACGGATGCCGCCGCCCAGGCCTCGGCAATCTTCAAGCAAGCGGCCTAGCAGAAGACCTCCTTGATCTGACCCGCCCTTGGAGACGCTTGAGCTGACTCAAGGGCGCGGTCCGACCAAGTGGTTGCGGCCAGGAACGGGTTGGTCGTCCTACGAATTTGACGCTTTAGCCCCCAGGAGCCGAAAGCCATGAATGAACATAGTGCTGATGTGAAGAGTTGGTCCGAAGCTTCCGGTCTGTTGTTGGCGCCATTGCTACGCATTCAGCAAGACGGTCTCGGTGCATTGAATCGGTTCGTCCGCTGCCAATTCGCCGTTGCCGGCGATTTCTTGGAGTGGTCTCTGGCGCTCTCCAAAGTCACGTTGGTCGCCCAAAGCCCGGCCACGTTGCTTCGCCAGCAGACTGAGCTCGGCATCAAATTGCGCGACCAGCTGCAGAGCCGGGTCCGGGAACTGACGCAAATGAGCGCCAAGGAGCAATCTACTCCCAGCGCTGAGGTTGCTGTGGCCGACTCAGCGGCGGCGCTGAGGAACGTGCCAGCGGTGGGGTCGGCGGTGAGCAGCCCGGTGCCGGTGACAGCTCCGGCAGCCCCGGCTGCCCTGTCGTTGGTCGCCAATCGCATACCTCCTGCGCCCGTAGAATCGAGCCCAGCACGAAGCGTTGCGCCGACCGCACGCGTTGCGCCGCCGACCTCAGTTCGGAGTCCGGTCTCCAAGCGCGTCGAAAGCGCTCCGAAGGAGCGGGCTGTTGCACCTAAACCCAAGAGCCGCAACAAACCGTAAGACGCGCGGACGATGCTTGGCGCGTCGCCAGCCACCGCCACTATGTAGGATCGCTGGCACACGACGCACCCGGTGGGAATAAATGAGACGGATCAGCAGTCTTACTCTGCGAGCAGGGCAATTTCGACCGCAGTGCAGAGGGATACTGACCCCATGAACACCAAGATGATCGCATTGACAGCGGTGTTGATGTTGTCTCACGCGAACGCGCAGAGTGATTCGCCGTCGCTACCACCGCGCAACCCGACATATACCACCGACGGCCGACTGATATTTCCCGTCGACTATCGAGAATGGGTGTTTCTCAGCTCAGGGCTTGATATGAGCTACATGGACGGCATGCAGATGGGCGATCGCCATCTGCTGGACAATGTGTTCGTCGACCCAGCGTCCTACCATGCGTTTCTTGCGACCGGTAAGTGGCCGGACAAGGCTATGCTGGTCAAAGAGAATCGCCGCGCCGACACTCGGGGTTCCATTAATAAGAGCGGCAAGTATCAAAGCACCGAGATCATGGGAATCGAGATCCATATCAAGGATGCGGCTCATTTTCCCGACCAGTGGGCATTTTTTGCGTTTGGCGATGGGTTGCAGCCCGCCGTCATGATTCCTCAGACCGCCAATTGCTATTCATGCCACGCCGCGCATGGCGCCGTCGACAAGACATTTGTGCAGTTCTATCCGACATTGCTGCCGATCGCGAAGGACAAGGGCACGCTGTCAGCCGCCTACAAGCACGATGAATCGGCCATGGCCGACAAGACCCACTGAGGGGTTACCGCGCCGCTGCAAACCGATTACTCTTCATGTGAAGAGCGACGTACTTCGTCATCGAGATGGGGGCAAAAAGCCTCGGCGAGGTCTTCGCCTCGGCGCAGTGCTCGTGGCACAGCGAGGGCCGCGTTGAAGGGAAGCACCCCTGAAGATCGTCCAACTGCTGTCTTGGCACGCGTATTGTAAATGGTACTATTTCAGCCATCGCGTATCCACCCGCGCTCTAGGACCGATGGAAGCAAAATTGGAGACGCCCACGGACTGTGCAGCTCACCTGGTTTCCTTTCGCTAACAAAGAGAATGGGCAATATGGGACTAAAGGATAAGGTTGCCGTCGTCACGGGTGCTGCGAGCGGCATCGGCAAAGAAATCGCCTGCACTTTCGCGCGCGCCGGCGCCGCAGTAGTGATTGCCGATGTCGACGCGGCTGGAGCTGATCGGGTCGCTGGACACTTGAAGGACGAGGGTCGACAGTCGATTGCCGTGCCCATGGACGTGACGAACGAAGCCCAGGTTGATGCGGCGATGGCCGCGGTGATTAACGCGTTCGGACGAATCGACATTCTAGTGAGCAACGCGGGCGTCCAGATCGTAGCCCCGATTGATGAGTTCACCTTCGCCGATTGGAAACGGCTCATGGCGATCCATTTGGACGGCGCGTTCCTCACGACGCGGGCTGCCCTTAGGCAGATGTACAAGCAGGGAAGCGGCTGCATCATCTACATGGGCTCAGTGCATTCGAAGGAAGCGTCAGTCCTCAAAGCGCCTTATGTGACCGCGAAACACGGCCTCATCGGTCTTGCCAAAGCCGTCGCCAAGGAAGGCGCCAAGCACGGTGTGCGGGTCAATACCATTTGCCCAGGTTTCGTGAGAACGCCGCTCGTCGAGACACAGATTCCCGAACAGGCACGGAAGCTCGGTAAATCCGAAGCAGCGATCATCAAGGAGATCATGCTCAAGGACACCGTCGATGGTGAATTCACTACAGTGCAAGAAGTCGCCGAGGCCGCGCTTTTTTTCGCCGCGTTCGAATCAAATGCGCTGACTGGGCAATCGCTCAATGTCAGCCACGGCTGGTCCATGCAGTAAATTCAGAACTCGACATCCAGTTCCGCAACATCATCCGGCTCAGCCGCTGCGTCGCGGATCCATTGCTGTAGAACGGGCCAAGCGATGATGGTGTCACGGTAGGCGGCACAGACAGGGTCCAGCGGCACGTCATACGTGCGAAAGCGCGTACAAACGGGTGCGTACATGGCGTCCGCCACGGTTGGCGCCGCGCCAAACAGGAAGGGACCTCCGTAGGTCTCGAGGCACGATCGCCAGATCTCCGTTATTCGCACGATGTCGGGTAGTGCCCCAGCCCATACCTTGAACCCTGAATGATGCGCCTTGAGGTTCATCGGCAGTGCGGACCGAAGATTGAAAAAACCCGAATGCATTTCACCGGACACGGACCGGCAGTGCGCGCGCGCTTTTCGTCCGGCCGGATACAGGCCGGCCTTAGGCCTGATTTCGTTCAGATATTCTGCGATTGCAAAGGTATCCCAGATCTTGGTGCCGCCGTGTTCCAGGGAAGGCACCAGGCAGGATGGCGATAACAGCAGCAATTCCGCCCGCATCGAGGCATCCTCCGCCGATGCCTTGTGCTCCTCGAACTCGAGCCCTGACATTTTGCATAATAACCAGCCTCGCAGTGCCCAGGAGGAGTAGTTCTTGCTGGAGACCGTGAGCACGGGCATGGCCATGATTGCTGATCTCTTCCATGGTTTTGGGCAGTGGTGCAGCAGTATTATCTCCCTTCCCAGGGCAAAACATCTCTAAAATCTAACCTCCGCCGGCCTATCGGACAATCATGACCATTTCTCGGGGTAATTTAAGCATGCTGTACTGGGGCTACGAGCTTCAATCCGCTGTCATGGGCCCGATCCGGCTGGCGGCCTCAGGGGCGATGGGTGCATTCAACGCGTTCGGTAATGAACGCTGCGGTGACTTGATGCGTCCTGCAGGCGCGGGGTGGGAACTGCTATCGCGGATGACCTTGAGGCATAAGCGACCGGCATTCGGCGTCGACTCGATAACGAACGCCCGCGGCGAAGTCCTGATCGCCGAAGAGCCGGTCATGTCGACACCCTTCGGGACGCTGCTGCATTTCCGGAGGATCGAGCGTGTACCACTGGTTGTGGGCTTGCCGAAAGTATTGGTGGTATCGCCCTTGTCTGGTCACTTCGCAACCCTATTGCGGGACACGGTGCGTACTTTGTTGCAGGATCACGAAGTCTTCATCACCGATTGGCACAACGCGCGCGACGTCGCCGTCTCTGCCGGTCCATTTGGGTTTGCCGAATATGTTGACCATATCATCGCTTTTCTCAATACGATTGGGGCCCGCGCTCATGTGTTGGCGGTATGCCAGCCCTGCGTGCAGGTAGTCGCCGCGGCCGCACTGATGGCGCAGGATAACCACCCCGCGCAGCCGCGAAGCATGACTCTAATGGCGGGCCCGGTCGACGTCCGGGTTAATCCGACCAAGGTCAATGAGTTGGCGATGAGCAAACCGCTGACCTGGTTTGAAAATAATTTGATCGCGCGCGTTCCTTGGATACACCGTGGGGCATTGCGGCGCGTATATCCGGGATTCGTACAATTGACTGCGTTCATGGCCATGAACATGGACCGGCACACCAAGGCCCATCAGAAGCTCTACCAGCACCTCGCCAAGGGTGAGCATGCCGAGGCGCAAGCCATCAAGAGCTTCTATGACGAGTATTTCGCGGTGCTCGATCTGCCCGCGGAATTCTTTTTGGAAACCGTCGACATCGTATTCCAGCGCGCGCTGTTGGCCCGCGGCGAATTGATTCACCGAGGCCGTAAGGTTGATCCAGGCGCGATCCGGCGAACCGCATTGCTCACCGTGGAAGGAGAGCGTGACGACATCTGCGGCATAGGGCAGACCGCGGCGGCTCATGACCTGTGCACCGGTATCAAACCCTATATGAAGCGCCACCATATGCAACCGGGCGTTGGACACTATGGGGTTTTCAGTGGCCGCCGTTGGGAAGCGCAGACTTATCCTGTTGTGCGTAACATGATTCTGTCGATGGAATAACCATGACACGCAGTTCGCTGGTATTTAACATCACCGGCCATCGCGCCAACGACCGGGCATCGATCGTCAGGACTGATCGGCGCGGATGCGCAGTTGAAGTTCGTGGAGATGGTAGTCAATGATGACGGTGTCCAAGAGACCGAGCACATCCATGCCGACGAGAACCGCCGGCTCCTTGATCAGGTGCCAGTGCTCAAAGATGTTCATCTCACCGTAAGTAATCGACGCGCCACGAATGTCAAGGGAACCGAACTTGATCGGCGGGCTTGCGAATGCTTCGGCGCTCTGCTCTTTAGCGGTTACATCGAAGATTTTGACAGAATTGCCCTGCGAATGCCGGCGCTCCAACGCATCTCGCATGGCGAGATTCCCGATCGTTCTCTGTCCGCCGGTGTCGATGATGGCTTGAACTTCTACGTCGCCGACCAAGACGTGGAAAAAAAGCAGTCCCGATTTCGTATGATCCCAGGGGACGACGATAAAACCTGGGCGCGCACGCTCGCTGCGCGATTGCCGAATGTCGATGCGGTCGTGCTTGAAGTCGATCACGATGCGCTTATCCTTAAACTCGTCGGTGGCGAGGACTCCCTCAGCGCCACCCAACGCGTCGAGCACGATCGGTAATGTCGCGGGGCCGAGCGTCAGATCTCCCACCTTTAGGGTGTCGACCCGTACGGTTGGCACTATTACCATTCCCATGACACCGCGCAGCAGGACTGGCGGCGACCGATCCAGCGGGAGGCCAAGTCGCTCGGCCACGCGGGCAGTCACCCCAGAGCGGGTCGCGCCCGTATCGAGCACAAGGCGAAACGGCCCCTTGCCATTGATCCACACCGGAGCCCATATTCTCCCGATCCGATCGCGCAGCGTGGGCGCCACAAAACGGGGTTCGGGGGCTCGAATCAC
>Ga0182030_10019819_pt1 | contig 12756 bp, 9 predicted proteins | sample 812S3MmetaG_FD_121299 | JGI IMG/M metagenome (GOLD analysis project Ga0182030, IMG submission 121299) | Permafrost microbial communities from Stordalen Mire, Sweden - 812S3M metaG (Illumina Assembly) | ecosystem: Environmental > Terrestrial > Soil > Wetlands > Permafrost | place: Sweden... | reverse complement strand
TTAGGTAAACTATACACCACCGAAGCCAAATCAGGTAAAGATTTGAGCAAGGAAGTGATTGCGCAATACAATGCTGCGCGTGGCAAGCTTAACAGTACGCACATATGCCATGCGCCTTTCAGCAATATGTATTTTAACGTGCATGGCGATTGCGCCCCTTGCTGGCTTACGTTTATTGAGCCGGATTCTTATCCTCAAAAATCTGTGCGCGATATCTGGTTTGGCGAAAAATACCAATCGCTCCGCAAACACTTGCTGGAGTATGACCTTACCTACAAATGCAATGTTTGTTTAAAGAATTTACAGTCGGGTAATTATACTTCGGTGCTGGCCCGGGCTTATGATGTAAACGAACCGGCTGAATACCCAAGTATGCTGGAACTTGAACTAAGCAACACCTGCAACCTGGAATGTGTAATGTGCATTGGCGAGCTCTCCTCCTCTATCCGCAAAAACCGTGAACGTTTACCGGCGCTTAAAAACGCTTACGACGATAATTTTATTCAGCAACTGGAAGAATTTATTCCGCACCTGAAAGAACTTCGTTTTAACGGCGGCGAGCCCTGGCTCATAAACGCAGTATTTAAAATTTTAGAAAAGGTTGAAAAGCTGAACCCCAAACTTAAAATAGTAATTGCCACCAACGGAACGGTGATGAATTACAAGGTGAAAGAATGGATGGGCAAGCTAAACATACATATCAACTTCTCGTTGGATTCGCTTACCCCTGATATCTACGAAACCATCCGCGTAAACGCCCATTTTGACCGGGTGATGGAGCATTTTCTTTTCTACCAGCGATATACAAAGGCGAACAACCGCACGATGTGCCTGATGGTAAACCCCATGCGCAACAACTGGTTCGAGATGCCGGAGTTTATACGGTTTGTAAACAAACACCAGATAAACATCTGGTTCAATACCATCCACCGGCCGGTTGAGTGGTCCGTATGGGCATTGCCGCATGCCGAGCTTGAAAAAATACACCAACAGCTAAGCACCGTTGAATTTACCAAAGAAGAAAAAAGCGGCCCGCTATCGGCGTACAGCATTGCCATTTATAAAAACCTGGTAAACGTGCAGATAAAAAACTGGGTTACCGAAGCCAAAGAGCGCGAAGCCCGGGCTGTTGTTCCTGGTGCAGCCATTACCGAAGAAGAAGCAAAAGTGTTGTTCGAAAAAAAGATAACTGATTACATCTACTCCAAATTCAACGAAGGCGAAGAGCAGAAGAAATACCGGTTGCAATTACTGTTTAGCAAAGTGGAGCAAATGACCAAACTACTTCAGGAACGCAACGGCGCCAACGACTTTTTCAAAACCCTGAGCAAGGCACCACCCGATATTATCTTCCAGCAATTCGAAAACCACAGCGTCCACAGTTTGGTTGAGAGTTTTGAGAACCGGTTGCAGCAGCAGGTGTAAAAAAGGGACATTAGTGCAAGTAACCACCAGAATAATAGACCTTCTCAGCCGATTCTCCCTTCCGCAGGTTGGGGACTCGGCGTTAGGCTAGACCGGCAAAACGCAGAGTCCCCCATTCCGCAAAGCCGGAAAGGGGAGACTCTGCGAGGAAGGTCTACTCCGTCATTGCGGGGCTCTGCGAAGCAATCCTGCCTTTGAGGAGCATATTTGTTAATCGTCAAATTCAAATCTCTGTTTCTCTTAAAAAACGACTATATCCTCCCCCAAATACTTACTTTTACTTAACACAATCTTAAACTTTACTTATTACACTGTGAAGATTTATTAGTGTGCTTTGGCATTGCAATTTAAGCACCCGAAAAGTATGTTTTTGAGAAGATTTTTTACCCTCCTGACTCTTTGTTTTTTACTTTTTCAAGGTTCACAAGGCCAGCAGGTGCTTGTATTTCATACCATTCAAACGGATTCAAGCGGAAACCTGATACCCTGGTATAATGCCGACCCCGGTATTTCGTACGACCATGACCTTGGCTTAATATGGAATTTCTGGAAAAATATACCTGGCTACCTGGGCACTAAATTTTACATGACAGACCATACCTACGGTGGCAGCACCCAACAGGCCAACATGGTGGGTGGTGACCAGTTTGCTATGGCCATGTCATCGTGGAATCTTTATTACGCTTATACAGGCGATACTACCTTAGTAAAGGATATGGCGTACATTGCCAACACTTACCTGGCCAACAGCATGTCGGACAGCACAGATGTTTGGGGAAATTTGCCTTATCCGTGTAACGCCTCTAATCCTTCGCTTCCGGTCTACGACGGTGATTTTGTATTAGGCGCCGGTTATACCCAACCCGATAAAGCGGGCTCATTTGCTTTTGAATTGCTTACCCTTTTTAAAATTACCGGAGATAGCAACTATCTGAACACTGCAGTAACCATTGCCAATACCTTAGCTGCAAATGTAGCCCACGGCGATTCTGCTACTTCACCTTATCCTTTTAAGGTAAATGCCCAAACCGGTGTAGTGCCGCCGGGTATACCCGGCTCTAACTACACCTCTAATTTTGTTTCTATCCTCGGGCTTTTTGAACAACTGCAGGCTATGGGGGTTGGTAATACCACACAGTACGATTCGGCATATAACACCATTAAAACCTGGGTGCAAACCTGGCCGCAACACGATAATAACTGGGGTTGCTTTTTCGAAGATATTGTTGGGCCCTCTAATACTGAAACCAATGCGGTTAATATGGCCCGTTACATTTTGAACCATCCCAACTGGGATAACACTTATCAGCAGGATGCAAGGGCTATTCTTAACTGGACCTTTCAAACCTTTAAGGATACCGCATGGAACCAATATGGCGCCACCGCTATTTTTGAACAATCAGCAGATTTGAAACCCGGTGGAAGCCATACCTCGCGCTACGCATCTACCGAACTGATATATGCCGATAAAACCGGTGACACCAGCCGTGTAGCCGAAGCCATCCGGGAATTGAACTGGGCCACCTACCTTTGCGATACCGATGGCCAGTGCCGCTTTTCGCCTGCCGAAAGCAGCGTTTGGTATACCGATGGTTATGGAGATTATGTAAGGCATTTTTTAAGGGGCATGGGGGCCAATCCGAAAATTGCGCCCTCTACCGCAAATCACCTGCTTAGCACTACTTCGGTTGTAAGCTATATTCAGTATCAACCGCAGGAAATAGATTACCGTGTTTTCGATACCGCTTCTTACGAAGTTTTAAGATTAACCTCAAAACCGCTACAGGTAATTGCAAACGGTATAGAGCTGAGCGAGCAAAGCCAGCTTACTGGCCCGGGATGGGTTTGGAAGCCTTATGCTACGGGGGGGGCCTTAAAAATATTCCGCAGCGGCGGTAATTCGGTTGAAATTAACTGGTATCCTTTATCGGTAACCCAGGTATCAGGGCAGGCATTGGCGGCACAGTTATATCCCAACCCGGCTAACAACAGGGTTACGTTAAGCTTTAACCTTAGCCGCGCGCAAAACGCAGTTATTGCAGTTACCAATGTAAACGGACAAAAAGTAATTGAAACCAGAACCGAAGCCCAAAGCGGGTTAAACACACAACCCATAAGCATTGCAGGCCTGGCTTCAGGTATTTATTTTATAAAACTTACTGCCGCTGAAGGAAGCACTTTAAACAAGCTGGTTATTGCAGAAAAATAAACAGGAAACAGATAAATTTTGCTTTATAAAAATTGACTAACTAAAAACAAAAAAACACCCCGAATGAAAAAGACTTTACTTATTGCCGCCCTTTTTATTATAACCGGTATCGTAAAAGTTGATGCCCAGATTGTAAATAACAGTTTCGAAAACTGGTACCAGGATACTTTTTATTTACCAAACAATGAGCTAAGCGGCTTGCCTGCCGATACTATTTCGTTTATGGACCCCATCGGCTGGACTTCCTCAAACAGCCTTACCGACCTCGACTCGGTTGGCCGCAAAATATTTGTTACCCAATCACCCAATGCCTACAGCGGTAATTCAGCGGTACAAATGATTACCGATACTATTAAATTGCCGGTAGCGGCGCATTTCCCATCATTAAATGTAATTTTTCCGGGCTTTGTTGTAAACGGTATTTTCCCAATCACTTCAATCAAACTTAGCGGAGGTATTAAGGTTATTTCGCCTACTGCTATTCCGGGCGCAGGCCAGCCTTTTACACAAAGACTTCAAACCATAAACGGATATTATAATTATGCGCCGGCGTTTAATGCCAACAGCCAGTCAAACGATACCTGCATTATCTGGGCCGCTTTACGAAAAGGCACAACTGTGGTTGCAAATGCCATTTTTAAAAGTACGGTAGCAACCAGCGGTTATAATCCCTTCCATGCCCGGTTTGAATATGTATCTTGCGAGGTTCCTGATACTTTAGTAATATTAATGGCATCCAGCGTTCCTGATGTTTCACCTATATTAAGCGGGTCACTGCCTGCAGGCAGCATGCTTTTAGTAGATAGTTTAACTTATGATACCCTGCCTGATTCATATGTGTTTGCGCCATTTGCCGTAAACGACCTGTTTACTATAATTAAAAACACCACTGATACTTTTAATGTTTTGGCTAATGATACCGATTGCAGCGGAGTGCCGCTTACTATTTCTTCTATATCTACCCCGGCACATGGTACGGCCACGCTGCTTTCGGATTACGGGATAGCTTATACCCCAACTGCCAATTACACAGGGCTTGATTACATTTATTATGTTGATAAAAACGGCGGCAACGATACCGCCGGAGCTCTATGTACCATATTTATAAACAATAACACCGGCATTAATGATGTGAACGAAGTACGCGTAAATTTATACCCCGTGCCGTCAGATAATGTGTTGCATATACAGTTTCAGAACCCGGGCCGTTGCAGGGGCAATATTTATGATTTAGTAGGCAACCTGGTAATGAGCGCCGAATTAAACAGCAGCAACAACACAGTATCAACTCAAAACCTGCCTGTTGGTATTTACGGAATTGAACTGCTTAACAGCGACAATACGGTTATTGGAAGAAGCAAATTTGTAATAGCAAGATAAATGACTCCCCGGTCAGTTCGATGGAGTACATAACCCGGTAACGTTTACCGGGTTATTCATTTCCGGCAAACAATAATCCGGCAGGTCGGTATCAGGCTGAAACAGTTTTTTAACCCTTTACTTTAAATATGAATTCAAATCGAATCCTTTTTGCCGCCATCTTAATGCTTAGCGGCTTTAATAAAATATCGGCGCAGGCAGGTAATTGCCATGCGTATTTTACTTACAGTTATCAGCCCGGCTTATCCCAGCCCGAGCAGGATATTTATCTTTTTTCTGACAGCTCAACCGGTGAGGATAGTTCAACCAAATGGGAATGGAGTTTAGGCCCCGGCGATTTCTCTGCCGAGCAAAACCCCTCATTTACTTATGAACCTGACGATAGTGGTTTTGAACAGGTATGCCTGACCATACACAATACCGGTAACGGCTGCACCAGCACCTGGTGCGATACCATCCGGGTAGATAATCTGTGCATTGGCGCCCGATACAGCTACACCATGCAAGGCAATGCAATAACTTTTATAGCAGCCATTTGCGGACAGGCTGACTCAATAAACTGGAATTTCGGCGATGGGACCAGTGCCACCGGTACCGACACCGTGGTGCATACCTATCCGGCTACTGTTGATAGCTACTATGTTTGTATGAAGGTTTACCTGAGTTCGGAATGCCAGCTCTTTTATCCATGCAAGGCTATTGACTGCCAGACTTTATATGTTTATCCTACTTCGGTTAACACAATAACACAGGCTAATGAGCACGTTAAAGTTTTTCCTGACCCGGCAAGTAGCCGGATAACCATTAATACCGATGTGGTAGATTTTCCCGCTCAGATCAGGATTACAGACGTAGCCGGAAATACCATTCTGCAATCATCCATGGATAATGCCATGCAACAGATTTTAATAAACGATTTGCAGGCGGGTATCTATTTTATACAATTAACCAACGGTCAAAAGCAAAACCTGGTAACGAGGTTTGTGAAACAGTAAATACCAAAATCAGGTTAACGCAAAGGGCGCAAAGTAAAAATACAAAGGGCCGCAAAGAAGTTTATTCTTTGTGGCCCTTTGTATTAATGCAAGCATTGCTTAATACCTCTTCATCATCAGGTTGTCCTTGTATTTGCCCTTCTGAGAGTTAAACCACCAGCTGTCAATATAAAACTGGGTGCGGATGGTAAGCACATTGTCTTTCTTATAATCAGTTTGCCAGTATGCAAGATTGGTATTTTGGTTAATAACGTAGTCGTACCAAATCATCAGCTTAAACCAGTTATAGGGTATAATGCTATAGCCAAAACCAATCGTGTAATAAGTCATATCAGTAGTACTTAATCCCAGCCTTATCAACGAACCGGTATCAACCAGGTTCTTTCCTTTTATTTGCGATTGAGGATTATACCAGTCAAACTTTACAGTAAGGTCCTGCATAATAGTGTGGCTCTTAACCTTTGCTTTAAAAGCCTGGGTAAAATTAACCGCACCACCGTTAAAATGACGAAGATACAAGTCGTTTACCGGTGCATCGTTGTTAACCCCCAGCGGAATTGTTGAGCCGGTGGCCGTTCCCGGCTGCATGCCCGTAATAACCTCAGCCCTTAGTGTAGTAATACCGGCAGGGTAATCAGACTTTAATTCCAGGTACTCGTCAAAGTATTGGCGTTTATAGTTAGTTTTAAGTATACCGGCCTGCGTACCTATATTTGTATAACCCAGTAAACCGGTAGCAGAGTCTTTTTGCAGCGCAAAAATGTTGCCTGTGGTTTGCAACACAGCACCGTTATAATAAGAGAAGCCACCGTTAAAACCAAACTTACTTCCATTCATCTCCCACATTTTTCCAATCTTGACGCGGCCAATAAAATCCCTGCGGCTTTGATAAGTACCGGTTTGAAAATTACCGCTGCCCGGCCCATTGCCAATCCCATCGCCGTTTACAATACTGGCATCAGCACGGAAATAAAATTTTTCAAATTTAGCCGGCGATTCAATTACAATGGCCTCACCCAATTCGCATTCGTTGGGCAAAAGGGTCTGGTTTACCCGGGCAAACTCAGGCGATTCGAAAAAAGCCGGGTTAGCCGGCGACTCAAAACCAAATGGCCTTAAAAAAATACCACCCTGCAGGCCAAACCAACCAATCCACGGGTCAATCAGGCGTCCGTAAAAGTCTTTTACTGTAAAGGCTCTTTCGGTAGCGTCAAACTGAAAAGCAAAATCAAGTATCCTCAGGTCCTGTTTGTTTTTGTGTTCAAACGAAAGCTTTAAACGCCCCCGGCGCAACAAAAACCTGTTATTGGCCGTGGGAGAAAACGTGCCGCCCTGGTAAGTACCTACCCCGTTATAACCGGTAGGTCCGTAAGGGACCTTACCGGTGGTATCGGCCTTTTGCCACTCAGTTTGCATATAAGCCTGTATGCGGAATTCGCGCATCACATTCTGCCAGGTGTTTTTGGGAACAGCACCGGTTGAATCGCGGTGAGGTGTGCTTAAATCATCATAAACATGAACAAAGCCATCCTGGGCCCGTACGCCTGCAGATATTAAAATAGCGAGGAGTAAAAGGTATCTCTTCATACTTTATAGTTTGCGTTTAAATATCGAATTGAGAGGAAAAAGTGAAGCGTAAAAACAGAAGCCATACCCGCAGGCATGGCTCCCGAAAATTTCTTTAACGGGTAACATTGAATTTACCCGTTTGAACCGAATGCCCGTTGCTTATTATGTTATACAGGTATAAACCGGTTGCATAGCCCGATACATTAACCGATAGCATATTTGCACCGGTTGCAGGTATAGTTTCCAGATGCCTTCCGGTTATGTCTGTAAGTTCAATTTCGGTGTTAGCTGATTTTAAAGCATCGCCTTCAAACTGCAATAAAGATGAAGCGGGGTTGGGGTGGCATTTAACAGCTGTCACTGCATTTACCGAAGATATTGCTGTAGGATATTTCCAGCAGTCAAGAATAGGAACTGTGCTTGACGAAGCACCTGCATAGCCCAGGCCATAGATATCTTCAATAGTCCTTAAAACGTTGTACAGGTTATAGGTAGTTGCATCATGCCCTGCACGTACCATAGGGCCATAAAAAACGGTAGGGATGTTGTTTGCCGCCAAACCGTCATCCTCGTCAAATGTGTAAATAAAAAGCGTGTTGCTGTTAGGGTCGCTTATCCAGTTCATAAGTGGTGTAAGGTGTTCCGAGAACCAAAAGTCACCGGCAGCAATGGTAGGGTCTCCAAAACCATTGTGCATATCGCTGTCTTCATTAGGTACCACATAGGCAACAGTTGGCAATTTTGTAAAATCAGTAGGCAATGCAGTATATGGTTGGTTTAAGGTATCCGGAACCTGGTTTTGCCCGGTGCCTACCCAGTTTGTTACCGGGTTATGTTTGCGCACATAGCTACCCGAGCTTACAATATCTGAACCAACAGAAGGAAGATCCTGCGAGTAGGTAACAAAAGTAAGGCCTTTGGCCAGTAATTCCTGCGCAAGATTAGCCGTAGTAAAAGGATAATTGGTAGGCAGGTTATCGTCAGTAACACCCTGGTTACTGCCCGAAAACATATCCAGGTAATTGGGCTGGCTGGGATGCTCAATAGCAAACATGTTATTAAAAATATTACCGTCAGAATCGTTGGCAAGCTGATTAATATACGGGGCATACGTTGGATTTCCGATAACCTCGCTGTTAGCCTGGTTTTCTTCAATTAAAATTACAATATGGTCGGGATGCGGCAAAGATTGCGCACTTAACATGTTAGTTCCAGTTAGCATAGCGCCACAGAACATGAAGATTAGCGATTTCAGTAAAAGGCTTTTAGAATGAACAGGGGTAGAAATGAAACTCATAATAGCTTGTTTTTAGGTGCAGACAAAGCAAATGATATGAGTTAACCGGATGATTTTTTAGGCATTAAGGAATTATTAAGAATACGCTAACCTATTGTTTTTGACACAACCGGTCGGCACCTGTTTACCGCCGTAATCTTAACCGCCATAAGAGCGAATTTAATTATAACCACAAATAGAATTGGCCCATGGTTGGTTACATTTGCACCAACCATGATAGTTCAAAACACAGTACAAAGCGTTTTCAGATGTTCGCTTGAAAGAGCCTTTAAAACCCCCATACTCGGTGATGCCACAAAAATGCTTACCGGTTATGGCGTTGTGCCGCCATGCGTAGGATTTTCAGAAGATGAAACCTGGGGCGTAGAAGGCGGGCACCGGATTCCGCAAATGGCAGGCAACCTGTTTGCCCAAAAAGGCAGCTACGGTTTCGACCAGGTGCTGGTGCGACAAGAAAATAATTACTGGAAATGGCAGGTCGATAATTTCCCTCCTCTCCTTTTCTTTGCTACCAAAGCACAGGGCGAGTGGTTTTGTAAGGATAACCATGATGGCTCTGTTTCAGTAAAATGGACTTATTCTTTCTTCGCAACTAATATGCTAACCTATCCGATTACATGGTTGTTTATAAGGATATTCTGGCGCGGGTTGCAAAAAAAAGCCATCAGCAATATGAAAGTTATTGCTGAGTCTGATGCGCCTTTCATTTATAAGTAAACTTACGGGTACAGTATTAAAGTGATTGAAACACTTTAATACTGTTGTGAAAATAAATAATGGAGATCCTCCTTACATAGAATACTAATCAATTCCATAGAGATTCCTTCCTTGAAGGTATTTTTCATGATTGTAGAAACGCTTAACGTTGTCGCTGAATCCATTGTGTTGAATTGCAATAAATGGATTACATACAATAAACTTACCCTTATTACGTAGAGCTCTATCGAAATTCAAACTTTCTGGTAACGTCAAAAAAGCCTCATAAAACCGCTGATTAATAATATAAATTGTTGTGCCTGAAAAGTCATCCACGGAATTATCCTTTCTTATTATACCCTCATTAATGCCACCCAGATAAATATCAAAATCAGCGGGTTTATTTTTTATAAAAAAATTGAAAGCCCCATTTGCTGTAAAATGTACATCATCCTCACAGATCAATATCTCGGATAATTTTTCTTTCCATGCTTGTTTAACAATTTGCTTATGAGCCAGGGAAATACCCCTTGCAGCTAGTATTGGATCTATTATACCATCCCATATCTTATATTCAGCAATACCCTGCGTATTGAGTTCGTTCATCAACAGTTCAAATCTGTCTGTTCTGTGTTTTAGATGTATAATGTTTAGAACCATTTAGTTTGTACAAATTCTTTCAACGTTCTCCTTAAAAAATTTAAAGGAATCGTTCCATCTCGCATGCATGCTGAAGTCATCAATTAGCTTGACAATCTTAAAATTGTCGGTATAATCATTATATCTGCCATTGTATTTTGTAATTCGCTCCTTGGGCTTGAACTGGCTGGCCTTGTCTTTATTATCACCAAAAGCCTGAAGTTGTTTTGGTGAAAATTGCTGAAAATATTGGGTAATAAATTTTCCGTTAATAATCATCCAGGATTCCAGCATATCACTAATACAACATAAAATTACTTGTTCCCGATTTACGGTTAGTCGAGCTAGCCCGTTTTCCAAAATGGCGATATCTTTATCACAATTACCGCTCCCTCCCCACTTAGGCATTCTATCCCAGAGAATAAAGACATAGTCACACCCGTCAGCAATTAACGTTTGCGCCACAAGTGGCCCATCATTCATTACGTTTTCCTTATTGACTAATGTTTCAGGTTTAGCGACCTCTACCTTTGGACAAAATATTTCCCCCGCCAAATATGGATATATATCAGCGTCAGGACCTTTAGGCGAACATTCCAAAACAAACCCTACCTTCATATAATTATCTTGTCAATTTCCCCATTGTATACAGTTTACCAGGAGAAAACTTTTCTTTCCATGCATTCAAACTCATTTGATTCTTGGGGATATCATAAATACTTCCTCCTTCAAATTTCTCTGACACGATAACGCTTTCCAAGGGCACCATGTCCAAAAAGAAGGGAGAATGTGTTGTAACGATCACCTGCATTGATTTGTCATTGAAAACGCTTTCAATCTGACTTAATAGAAGACCTATTGTTCTAGGATCAAGGCCATTTTCAATCTCATCTATAAACAGCACACTAGGTTTACTTGGAGTTTCAAACATTGCAAGCAACGCTAACACTCTTAAAGTTCCGGAAGATAAAAGCCAACCAGGTATTGGTTTATTTTTTTCTCCAGATTCATAAAGTGCTAACTCTATGGTTTTATTTATTGTTTCCTTAACTTCTTTTGATTCAATATTAGTAATGTAAGGAAGAACAAATCGCATTTTTTGAATTAATGAATCCAAATATTCTTCTCCCTGTTCTCTTAACCATAACAGATATTCCGCAATGTTTCGCCCTTCCAAATCCAGCTTTTTTACTCTATTAAGCTTATCTTCCTCCACAGGCAAGCCCATACTGTGCGCATTTAAATGCAAAAACTGCCAATCTTCAATATATCTACTAAATGAAGTCAACTCTTGAAAGAAATAACTGGGTGAACCTTTAAAAGATAAGATTAAACTTCTGCCATCATGTCTAAATGGGAATTCGTATTTTTGTCCGTTGCCCTCATAATAGAAGACTTCAGGCATTTCCTTGCCTTTCGTAATTTTTGAGGTAAATACCAGTTTTTTATCACACTTCAGTTCCTCCTCCTCAACAATATAATAGCCACTTTCAAGGTTAATTTGCGCTTTATAGTCGTAAATTTTTTCTTTTACTAAAGCGCTTAACCCGATAATAAAAGGCTCAAACACATCTGGATAAATTCCAAATCCACCAACATCCTTTTTTGGTAACTCAGCTTTGTAATTCCTTATCCTTTCTAATCCCCCCCATTCTTTAAAGGCCTTCTCCAAATCAAACGCAACTGCCGTTTGTAACGCTCTCAATGCTTCTATTATGCTGCTTTTTCCCGTTCCATTATTTCCTATAAAAACAGTAAACGGCTGGATTTGCAAATCTGTGCCGGTGTGAATTGCCTTAAAATTTTCTACGAATACTTTTTGGATCATTTTATAGCCGATTGTTTCCTAAGTCTTGACCACAATCACATAACAATGCTAATAAAATAACGGCACATAACTAAATTATATGACCGCTTGTTCAACAGATGAAAATTTAATTAATCTTCTTTAAGTAAAAACCTACGCTATCCTCAAATTATTCCCCGCAGGTATTACCTTCCGGGTTTTGTGTGGTGTAGTTGTGGTTTCAAGATCAGTAACTGTAGTTTGGCCCAGGCACGAGAATGAAATTTTAGCCTGTAGCATCCGGGCATTAATATCCATACCATTATCGTTGCCGTAATGTTTAAATATATGGTCCAGTCCTGTCCAGGTAACAAACCAGGCCAGCGGCTCAATTAGCACCGGTAAGCTGTTAATGAAAAATATGCCCTTGGCTATAGATGAAACGTAAGCCAGTATCAGGATAATTAAAAAACCAAGCGAAGTCATCATGTAACCTTTCTGGGTCGATTTCTTCACAATCTCTTTTTCGGCTTTCTGGTTGTTGGTAAAAAGCGCTTTCATGTGGCTGATGATGATGTTCTCAACCTCCACATCTTTCTGGTCGTCAAGGATATTAAAATTCAGCTCTACTTTGGCAGTAGGCTCCTCGCGCACCATTTTGCATATTTCCGTAATAAAGTCGTTCGAAAGTTTGCGCTTAATCAGCGGACGGGTATCAAAATCAGAAAACACGTCGGCATATTTATCTATCCAGATGTTT
>Ga0182030_10019817_pt1 | contig 12757 bp, 6 predicted proteins | sample 812S3MmetaG_FD_121299 | JGI IMG/M metagenome (GOLD analysis project Ga0182030, IMG submission 121299) | Permafrost microbial communities from Stordalen Mire, Sweden - 812S3M metaG (Illumina Assembly) | ecosystem: Environmental > Terrestrial > Soil > Wetlands > Permafrost | place: Sweden... | reverse complement strand
ATACGTATTAGAAGAGATAGAATTATATAATTTTTTTATATATTTTCTAAATATTATATAAAGATTATATAATTTTAATTTTAGAATTTTTTTTTGATAAATTATAAAGTTATAAAATACAAAAATTGGTATTTTTTGGTGTAAAATCGTGTTTGACTACAGGGGATGTCCGACTACTATAGGAGAGGGACTTAATACTAGATAGCGGATTGTGGGATACGGATACGGATAGGGATGGGGATGGGGTTAGGAAGAGGAAGAGGAGAGGAAGAGGGAGAAAATCGTGTGATGCCGACTCGAGCTACGAATGGAAGCTTATGGACTGCCTTGCCTGGCCTGAGCTGAGCTGAGCTGTGTTGGATGGGTGGTGTGTTGTGGGGACGGGAACTTGAACTTGAAGGGAGTTTGTGGGGTTTGTTGGGAAGGGTGTGGGTTTTTGAAGAACATTGTGGACTATATACTAATTAAGTGATGTTTGGGATGTGGAGGTGATTGTATATTTACATACACCCGCTATAAGGCTCATTATAATCGGTGGAATTTCGACTGACGATATAATTAACCCTGTTATTGATAAATACCCACTAATTAAGAAACATAAAATTAACCACTCATTACATATATAATATATCAATCCACCGATCTATACCTCTAAAACTCCACGCTGACAAAAATCACCATTAACAACACACCCAAGAAAACAAACCTCTTATTCTATTTCGGCAAAATCGCCTCCGCCTTATCCTGCGGCGCCTTCATCTTCCCCTCCGTCGACTTCCCTGTCTCCACGCTCGCATCCTTCCTAAACAGCTTCAACACCGGCGCCAGCCTCTCGCCCATACTCCGCCCACTCCCCTTCCGCACGCGGATCACATAGTACAACACCACGGCCATGAAGATATTAAGCACGATATACGCGAAGCCGATGCCGTAGTCGCGCCAGCGCGTCGTGTAGCTGATGGCGACCGAGTCGAGGAATTGGTCCGCGTTGGTGATGGAGCAGTATTGGCAGTCGGAGGTCGCGGCGGGGTTGTAGACGCGGCCGCCGGCGACGGCGATGTAGGGTTGGAGGTAGGTGCCGCAGGTGGTGGCGGCGGGGGGTTGCATGATGGCGAGTTCGTTGGTGGAGCAGATGACGGAGCGGCCGGAGAGGCCCGTCGATGCGATTGCCGAGACGAGGTCTGCATGTGAATGATTAGCTGTGGAGTTTCATGGAGGAGGAAGGGGGAGAGGAGCTTACAAGTCAACGGCGACACCCGGTACATGAAGATCCAGAAACCGGGGAGGGCGAAGGGAGGTTGGAAGACGCCGTTGAAGGTCAGGGTGAGGGAGAACATGAGCGTGGCGATGTTACCTGCGGTCTCGGCGTCGGGGAGCGCGGAGATGAGCATGTGTGCGAAGGTGGAGGCGAAGACGAAGAATTGGACGATGAGGAGAAGGATGAGACCTTGGCGAATGGAAGGTGGAATGCCGCCTTTGGTATAGATGGGGTAGAAATAGGAGGCGAAGACCATGACGCCGAGGAGGATTTGGTAAGGGATCTCGACGACGATGTTGGCGATGAGGAAAGCTTTCCAGGAATAAGCTTTTGATGGGCGTTCGCGGACTTCGTAGAGGTCTCGTTGAAGGATGAAGCGGGGCATGATTTGTTGGACGAGGGTGGTGAAGATAGTGGTGATCATGAAGATGGAGAAGATGACATCTTGGAGACCTTGTTGAGATGCGTCGGCATGGAAGAAAGAGAACCCGATGAAGAGGGCGGAAGCTACACCTAAGAGGATCTTGGAGTAGATGTATCCAGGCGTACGCCAATATTGTTGGAAGACTCGAACGGTAACTTCGTAGAGTTGTTGTGTGAAGGGCATGGCGAATTCGCTGTGTGTACCTTCGTTTTCTTCGGCTTGCTCCTTGCCCATTTCTTCCTTGATGTGTGCGAGCTCTTTCTGAACGTCTTTAGCTTGTTTGCTATTCTTCCACACATCATGCCAATCCTTGGTAGACTTTCCGGTGGCGCCAGCTCCAACCATGGTCAACATGTACTCAGCCGGATTGTCGTCGTCACCACATTTCTCTGCACCGTTCGATTCAAAATAGTTCAAAAGAGTTTCCGAGTTCTTCCCGATGTCACCGAAATAAACAGTCTTGCCGCCCTTTGCCAAAAATAACAAGCGATCGAATTCCTGAAAGAGGATAGCACTCGGTTGATGGATGGTAGCTAAAACGGCTTGACCGTTATCTGCAAGCTTTCTCAAGAAAGCAACAATTGCCCAAGATGATTGAGAGTCGAGACCGGAAGTAGGTTCGTCCAAGAACAGGAGGAGAGCCGGCTTCGCAGCCAACTCAACACCGATAGTCAACAACTTCCGTTGCTCCACATTCAAACCCTCACCAGGAACACCGACAACGGCTTCTGCGAAGTCCTGCATGTTCAACATCTTGATGACATCCTCGACAAAGTCGTTCTTTTCCTTCCTCGAAACGGATTTCGGTTGCCGGAGCATTGCCGAAAATCGAAGAGCCTCTCGAACAGTCGTAGTTTCTAAGTGGAGATCCTGCTGCTGTACGTACCCAGTTTTTCGTTGGAAGGATTCATCGAGAGGTTTGCCAGAAACCAACATATCACCGGTGACGACACCCATGGAGACACGTTGGGCGAGCACATCAAGAAGCGTAGTCTTGCCCGCACCCGAGACACCCATCAAAGCAGTCAGAGTTCCAGGTTTGACCCAACCAGAGACGTTGTCAAGAAGTCGGCGGGGCTCATTCTTAATCTTAATATCGTAGCAAACATCTTTCCAAGTAAAAACATCGGTCTGCGGAGCCAACGCTTGCACTTGCTCTTCTTGTTCTTTCTCAAGTTGACCATCGTCCTGTCCGGCAGCGGCACCTGTTGTAGCAGGAGCTTCTTCATCGTTCTTGGCAGCTTTCTCAGCTTCAACGAGATGCTTTGGGACGTGGCCACGACGGAAAACAAGGACCTCGGCGGTGCTAGCACTGGCAGAATTGAACTCGGTCGCAAAGAGGTATACAAACAAGAAGAAAATCATGAACGCAAACATGAACCCCAGATTACGCCAGATATGAGTGTAAGAGTACTGAAACTGGCTTTCGAGGTAAGAATCTCCATCAACGGTGGTTCGACCAGCAACAGCACCCGCGACAGCGCAGATGAAAGTATCGCCAGTCTGTGAGTAACCACCACCTGAGGGGACCAATTGGGAACAAGTAAAATTCCGACCATGGAGTTCGTTGACGAATAGGCCCTCGAATGCATACGCAACTGGATTGATCCAGGAGATCCATTTGAACCAAGGATGCATCAGAGGTCGGGGAATGACAAAGCCAGTGTAGATTACGATTGCGAGTGTTACAACTCCTGCAATGGCAAGGGCTTGAGAAACAGTTTTCGTTGCCGCTGCAATACTTCGATAAATCTGACTCATCTAAAATGGAATTAGCAATGTTACTGTAGAAGTAGGGATGGGGCTTACCGTGAGGATTGCCACGAAGTTGAAGAGGAAGAAGATGAAGAATTGCGAGGGTTCTCGTCTCAATCCGGCCAGGAAATATAGAATGATGTTGAAACAGGTAGCTATCGCAAATTTGACGGGGATGTCCGCCACTATCCCGGCCATTGCTTCCGTGAACGGATGGTAAAAAGCATAAGATGCTTGTTTCTCCACGATGGGTCTTTGGCTGTAGAGAGAGTTTATTTCAGAGATGGCGATGAGAGCATTGAGGAGGACGGCGAAGAAGAGGACACCTCCCTTCTGGAAAAAGCTGGCGGTATCGCTTGGAGTGCCGTAGAAGATGGATCCGATGATCAGGGCCATGACGATCTGTCCGATGATGGTGGTGACTGTAGATGTCTTATCGTTCCACAGTCTCTGGTATGCTCTCTTTGTACAGTATTTGATCTGCATAGGAATGCTAACGGTGTATGGTGATTCTGGTCGAACATGTTTTGACTGCATCCCCTTCCGACTTTGTTGGAACTGTTCGAGAGTGGTGCCACCCATGGGGAACTCCTCCTCGTGCTCTTCTCTTTCTTGTTTCATCGCTTTGTAGTGGGCGGATTCCTTCCAGTATTTCTCAAATTCATCGGGCGTCCGAGGCACTTTATTCTCAAACCCTTCTCGAACTTTACGCTCCGAAGGATTCGTAACCGAGGTCAAAAAGTCCCCGGTTGTCTGGCGTGTCGGGCACTCCCATCCCATCTCCACGAAGTATTCCTTGGCTTCATTGCACGGCCCAAAATAAATTTGTCGTCCTTCATACAAGACCACGGCTTTGTCGAACTCGTCGTAGATCGCTTGAGATGCCTGATAAATCGCGACCAGATGAACCGTTCCACTCAAGTTGCTAGACATTCGAAGAGACTTTGTAAATTCCAATGCCGTGGCAGCATCAAGACCTCGCGTTGAGTTATCCCACGATGCAATTGGTGACCCGGCTAAGGCCATCTCAGCAATACTGACACGTTTTCGCTCGCCCCCAGAAACACCTCGAACAAAATCATTTCCAACCTTCGTATTATATGTGTGGGAAAGTCCGAAGATAGCCATGACTACTTGAGCCATGTGCTTCGCCCACTTCTCTCGGTCTACACCTTCGATCAATCTCTGTTGCGGGGTCCGGACGCGGGCTGCAAATTCTAGCGTCTCCCCTACGGTCAGATGGGGGAAATGCTTGTCAACTTCTTGATTGTACACAATCTCGCCCCTGAATTGCTTGAGCATCTGCTTCTGCGTGATTCCTAATTATCGTAAGTATCCCATGAATTTAGTGGGACCAGTCAGTCTTACCATTGTAATGAATCTCGGATTGTGACTTCATGTCCAATCCATGAAGTTCTCCCATCAATGTCTTTAGTAAAGTAGAACAACCACTACCTGGTCTTCCCAAAACAACCAGCATTTCTCCGGATTTGAGAACGCCGTCGAACTCATTCAGAATCGTTTTCTCGGGCCCCCGGCCGAAGAACTCCGGGAAACGCAGAGGCGCCAAGAGGAGAGAGCCAACATTCTTTTGTAAATTAATGGCAGAGCCTGAACCGCAGACTTTCAAATTCTTCCACACAATACCAGCGCGTCTCTGGATCACTTCATTCTCGTCCATCAACCGCATCATACTAGAAGATGTTAGCCCTCGCCGACATTAGGGTCCCATCCTACTCACAATCGGGACCATTTGTAGGGGTCAAATTCAGGCGATGTTGGATCAAGCACAGGATTGCCCACATCCACGCCGTACAACGTATCTTTCCTGGCTAGGGTTGATGCTCTAGTTGAACTTCGCGTCATTGATCCATCTCCCACGCCCGAGAAGTTGGACGCCAGCCTGGCCAACTGAGCTCGATCTCCCGGAGAAATAGGTTCGAAATTTCGTTCGGTGCGGGTCGTTCGGCTGGTTTGGATTTTCTTCAGTTCTCCCACATCATCCTCTAATTCGACGTTGGTTGAACTGCTCGACTGCGCCGGAGCCATCTTCGGTCGCTCGTCTTCTTCAATGCGATCGTCCCCATGGCCGCTGAGTATGTTTTCGGTCCGCTCAGGGCGATACTCGTGTTTCTCGTCAGCCATGCTGGAGGTTTGGGGATTGGACACCTGTGAGGGCGATGTCGAACAGAGTGAAGTATGAGAGACACGAGTGGCCCGTAAAGGGTTTTGTAACCTCCTCGATCCCTTAGCAAATGATTATAAAATATATATTATTAATTTCTTTGATTCCCATGCGGGATGAGCACTCTTTTTGTCTGAGGTGGGGTGTTCTGATTTAGTGTTGATGTTGTTTCTCTTAGCTCTCTCGCCTTACGCGCCATTGACCTCATCAAACAGCTTCTTACTAGTAGCTTCCCATCCGTTCCTGGAACGTACGGAGAATTAAGAAATCCGAAAAAAAAATTATGTGTCCGATTGGCTGGGGGTCATTGGTTTTTATCTCTGCTATCCGTGAATATTTTCATTCGGATACGGACAGAAGAATATGTTTGATCTCTGGAATCATGTTGCCTCACTTTACTAGTAAACGAGACCGGGGCTTATAATGGCCGACTCGTCATGAATCAGCAAGCTGCAGGAAGGATCTTCGAAAAATGTAACAACTGTTTGACGAGATTCCAGGTACGACAGAGCACCGCCGTATCGGCGCTTTGGAGAGGATTCCACTGGCGGACGGAGTGCAGAGTATCAACTGCTGCGACAGTAGTGTCTTTTGTTCCACGTCAAGATTTTATAATACGATAAATAATTTATTAAGTTTTATAATGTTTTAATTAGGTTAATTAATCTAATTTGTTTCTTATAATTACTTGTTAATCGTATAATTACTTGTACATATTACAATTACTTGTAAATATTATAATTAATTTGGAATCATAAATAAATCATTTCTGTAAAATAAAAACAATAAATAGACTTTTAGGGTATTTTCCGAGACTAAACTTATTCTAGTATAAGATACAATAGTCGCAGCAGTTGAAAGGACAGGTTGGGCAAGACAAAAAGGGGTCTCTCGCCTTAATTCTTGCGTATCTACAAGCTCGCGCCTTGATCGTCAACAGGGATATGGGACTCGGATGCTCGGTAGTCTCACTCGGCATGCATGACGTATCTTCACAACGACTGGGTAAGATTATACGGAAACACGCAACCCCCACAACGCCACCAGCTCCGCCGAGTCGAGCGTCCCGGCCGCCGGGATTGAGGACGGCAACGGATCGTCCACGCATCCGCCCCAGATTTCTCGCCTAGGGCGCGTTCGAGACCCGGGACGCCGTTTCGAGAAATCGGGCATAATTGGCTTGTCGTGTTGGGAAACATAATTTTATGAATGGGCGTGATGTGATGCCTAAGGTTCTGAGAGTTTGGATAGGGTTCACGCCACCGATGCGCCAAGCTCGGCCAAGAGTGTCGATCTGGTCGAGGCTTAGAAAGGTATTTGTCCAAGGCAAGTTTTGGAGAGACCCATGAGTATGGGCTTGGATTAGATGTCAGCCATTGATATACGCCCAGATTCTTCGGTGTCTTTTTGTCGCATTTAGTATTAGGCTGTTCACTATCGCACCACTCACTCTTGGCCCTAGCCACCTCAAGCTCAAGAGTCGCCTGAGAAAGATTCCATTTCAAAATGAGTCACGTGTTCAGAGATAAATAGTATCGTTCCTTAGGTATCTTTAAAGATCTACGGCTCGCGAAAGTTCTGTATCATCAAATACCCCATCTCGGTGAACACCGGCGCGAAAATCGTCACGGCAACCACCTGTCCAAACGTCCACTGATTGTCCACATACGCATTACTGGTAGCTCCTGCTAACGATCTCTGAATTTCCCGCAGACGGAATATCCCCCAGAATTGAGGGATGGTCAGAATCGGGACGAGGATCGCTAAGGCGCTAATGGCCACCTGACCTCGGTGCGTCGAGGGGAGGACGGAGAACAGTTTCTTCTGCACGCACTTTGCTTGTGTGGAATACTGTCTTTGGAGAATGAACCATATCAAATATGCTAATCCGTATATCGAGATGATGATGGACCCCGCAGCACCAAATACTTTCAAGATCGTTTGTTCGGTTGAGGTCAGGACTGGTACGCCAGTGAGGCAGAGGGAGTCCAGAGCATCCATCTGCTCAGGCTTGATGATTGTGCTTCCGCCGCCGCCTGCTCCGACTCCTACTTGACTGGGCGCAAATTCTCCTATCATCTGCGAGATGAAGGTATAGAAGAACAGAATCCAGCATCCACAGAAGAGAGAAAACCTGAAATTGCTCCTCTCTTCATGAGTGTATTCCAGTATCACCAGAGGGTAGAGAAGTGGAAGCATGCAAACCAGCGCCACCGCCCAGGTGATTTGGACCGTCAGTCCTCCGAGCCCGTTGGCGCTGATACCGAAGTCTTTACGGGCCAGAACTACCACGCAGGATATCTGGATACTAACGACGAAGAAGATGGCGCAGTCAAAAAAGATTTGACAGCCTTCGGCCAGAAGATCGCGTGTTTTTGAAGGACTAGTCGTCGACGGAAATCCTTTGATCAGAAAGCCGAGAGCAAAAAGCTGCCCCAGAACAGATTCTAAGAGGTATCCAACTACCATCTATTTTTTTTGCGTCAGGGCCGGTTTATCCCATCGTAAAGGTGTACTGACCCCGATGCCCGAGATATCTGCGTTGCCATCTCCCCAAAGCGCGTTACATATGTCGCTCTTGCAATTTTCGAGAAGTGTTACATTGAAAGCAGTCGTCGCATTGACGTTCTGAACATAAGTCGCGAAGCTTGAACGAGATGCTAGTAGAGTACAATTTGCTGTACTCATCGCGTCGGCCATTTCAAGCAAATTTCGTTTGGGGGGGGGGTTCAGATCTCAAGGTGTACTCCTCCTCCAGACCTCGACACCATTAAATATTTTCGTCAACCAAGATGTGGGAGGGCTTGGTCATTTTCACTGACTCTTGATCTGTGGCTGGGACGTTGGCCTATAATTCGCGAGGCCGCCGTTCAATATTTCCAGAAGCGTCAGAGCTGAAAGCTTCCCGTGTCGTGACACCGCCATCATACTCTATATATAAAGTCACTCTGAGCGGATTGATCCCACCATGGAAAAACAAAATACTTGGGGCTGAAAGTGATGGTGAGGATTCTAAGCGGCATTGAGGCGGTTTAAGTGAGTACAATCGCCAGTGCGGAGAAGTGAAAAGTCCCACTTGGCAATCACCTTGCCCTCTTCGCCCACAGTTCACGATGCTACTTTTTCATCTTGCGGTCTTCTTTACTCTCTTGCATCAAAATTTCTCATTCTCGACTGTACAAGCTACCAAGACCGCCGCGCCACTTAATTTCATCCAAGCACAGATTGCACCAGTAACCGCAGCTTCATCGCCTCAGCTTACGAACCCTTCTCCTGTACCACGAAGGGCGCATCAAGACTTGTCGGTATGCGGCTATGGTAAGGAGGGAATTTTAGGTAAGTTTCTCAACCTCACCACCGGGTACTCGATAAAGTCCATTAATTCTATCAGATCAACCACCTTTTCAGTTCGCCTGTGAAAGAAACCATGTGTGCCAATTCTCCACAAACACAGCTCCTTCAACGGCCGTATACCAGGGTTGCTGCATAGAGGGCAAGGTTCCAAACTGCATATATCACCAAGGTTGTGTTGACCATTTTGATGCGAAGACCACCGATGATCAAATAAGCTGGTAAGCGTCATTACGACTAAGTCAATTTTCGCTATTCATCATCTTATGCATTCATAGTGGTTCCGACTTGCCTTTCTGCCAATCCTTCACCTTCCCCGCTGTCGACGCGACCGGCTTTCGATGCGGCGCAACCTCGATACTGTCTGTGCAGACCATCGTGCTTTCAACTCCAGCTCCAAAACTTGAACTCCGCCAGGTCACCTCGACCACCAACGCTAGTGTCAATATAGCAACTTATCCAGCCTGCTTTTTGGTAAGCTTCGCTATAAGCTCGTGCGAATCTGCGAGTCCGGGATTTGCGACCTTGGCTAGCACAGATCAAGCACCATGCCTCTGCTACAGTGGCACTGTCTGGGATCCGAATGGATTTGATGGGCCGGTTCTGACTTGCGCGGAGTATGTCTCAACAGCGAATCCATCTCTCTACCCGGAATTCACAAGTTTAGAAGGGTTCTGCTCTTCAGTTGGGATTTTAGGGGGGAGTGGAACTACAACGAGCATTAGCGGCTCACTCAGCACTATAACACCGGCTTCTACTGCCACAGAAGCTGCGAGCCGGACAAACTCTGGAGCAGGAAACTCCAATGGGGCCACTTCTACGCCAGGCGCAAACAACAATAATGAAGGTGGTCCTGGCTCTGGTAATACTACTGGTACTCCGCAAGGGCTTCAAGGTATAAGTATTTATCTCCAGTATTCATATTATACTGATAGAGTCAGATCTCACCAAAGGCCAAAAAGCAGGCATATCCGTTGGATGTGCACTCTTTGCTTTTATCGTCGGTTTCGCGTATGCTGTCCCCATCTCCTTATTCTGTTAGAATACTTACATCAAATAGGCTCTATCTAGGCCTCTGTAAACCAAAAGTAGAAGAAATTGAGTCCCCTTCGCTTGAGGAGAAAACTTCGGATGGGAATATGGGAAGTAAAGTCAAGGGAGTGAATGGCACGTATGGTAGTGAGGAGGTACAGGAGATTGCGAATCTTCGTGGCATGTTGTTGCTACGGCGGACGATATAATTAAATATCATATAATCAAGCTATATAACACTTCTTGGATATCTCATCCTCAAGAGCACTCAGCCTCCTCATCACCCGCCACTTCCCCCCTTTTCCCATTCTTTTCCCGATTCTTCCTCCTCTGAAGCCTAAACCCAGGATTTATATCGATCGAAGGCCTACTTTACGCTCTCGCTTAATCGCCTTACCGTAAGTAACCCCGCCTTTCCCACTCTCATTAACCGCATCCTCTTCCACAACCCATCCAAGCCGTACTTCAACCAGATTATAAGATCACAAACTCCCTGAAACCCCATCTCCTCCCCACTCACAACCAAACACAAGTTACAAATCCCATCAATCAGTGCCATCACAGATTCCATATCAATCATATGTATTCAATCCTATATATTCTATATATTTCATTCTTCCATTTCAAAATCCAGTCTCTTGGGTTCGATGTCGCGTTTTCTTCTATACCTACGTAAGGTATCGGAGACGCGGTTTGGGTTGGTGTTTTTATTAGTGTGAGGAAATCCTTTGGTAGCTGGAGGGTAAGGTAGAGGTAGAGGTAGAGGTAGAGAGGTACCTGGTTTGAGTGGAGGGGTTTGAGTGGAGGGAGAATATCGGGTAGGAATGTGCTGTGCTGTATTTGTTGATGTGTTTGGTGAGTGTGTTTGGTTCTTATTTCAATGAGCTTGGTTATTTTCGAAGTAGTGTTTGTAATTAATCCCAGCGAATTTCGTTAAAGAATATATGCCTTCAACGCTAAGCTTGCTTAGATTGAAGGGTCATACAAAGAGAAAAACTACCACGGGTCCTGGTTGACGCTGATTGACTAGAGCATCACATAATATACTGCCTTCTACTTTAAATAGATTTTTGCCATTTATCTAGGGGACCTTCGGCTAGGCGGCGGGTAGGAGCCGGAGATCCTCCCTTTTCCCTATTCTATTAGTACCTAAATACCTAGGTATTAGTAGAAGAGTTAAAGGCTAGGTTGTGTGCTCGCAGCGCACCCTGTATAATTGTGATTGAGGTGAGGGGGAAAAGTTAGGTGATTTAGGCGAGCTTCTTTAGTTGATAGATCTATAATTATATAATATAATATAATATATTTTAAAGAACTTAAAAGTCATTTAGAAAGAGATAAAAGTCTTTTATATATACTAGTTAAAATATATCTAAAAGCTTTTATAATAATAGCAAAGTTATATAACTTTATTGTTTAGAATTATCTAAAGAATTCTAGTATTACTAATACTAATACTATATTATAGTAATATATAACTATTTCTAGAATATACTAATTATAAATCAAACAATAATAATTGTAGCTTTTCTATTGGCCGAAGGCCAGACGGGGGTTTGGGGAGAACCCCTAAGAAATAACGAATTGAATTATTGGCTACGACTCCGCTGGACTATTGCCTTCAAAGGAAGGAATATATGATTAAAGATCCCAAGAAGGTGGATCGAGGATGTATGGTAGATAAGTATCTGACTTGCACAAACGGTGGGCTGAAATTTACGAATCGGTGGTGTCGGCGGGAACTGCTGGTGTGGATGATTACGCTACCGATCCTTTTGCACGGTTCCTGATTATTGATGCTCTGCATACGCAAACTGAACTATGCAGACTAACGCAAAGAGAGGACAAAGCTGAAAAAGAAAGTTCATGGAAGTCAAACAGCTGATGAATGGCCCCTTCGATACCCAACTCAGATAATATATCCTGTGACAGCACTTTCACCGTTCTCCAGCGATGGGATGGGATGATATAGCGAGGGATAAAATGGCAATTCCATCAAAGATGAGCAAGGGAAAACACTCACCCTAGCCAAATATCCAGGGTTCAACAAGCACCACAAAAAGACAGATAAGAAAAATACAATCTTTGTCTCCTAGGCTCGAGATCACGGCTCGTTACCGACTCACGCGAATGTATGCCAATGACCCACAGAGTTGCTACACTAAGAATCATGTGCGCGATACCTGTAAATACGCCCTTGAAAGCCTCCTTTTCCGCAGCATAATGTGCCCGCTGTCTTCTCAAGTAGCTACCAGGATGTGCTTGGCCATATCAACCAAGTAAGAATATACCAATGTCTGAAACATGTTAGGATAGGTGAGAAACGGTTCTCGTCGCCTAAGAGTGGCACACTCTTGCTTAAGCTCTTGCATCTTGTTGGTGGTGCGTTAAATAAACTAGAAAGTGATAGCTGTGAGTTGAGCCAGATGATGATTGAGATCAACATACTATATTTAACCGGTAATGGTTTCATAATAGATGGAGTAAAGAGGTGTCTGAAGTACTTTTCATCTACCAGCGTCGATGACCGGGAAAAGCCTAGAAAGATAATGACTGCATAATTTACTTTGCGTTGGCATACTGACTCGATCATGGATTGAGGGAAAGGTCAGGAAGGGGGATCCTTACATTTCAATTGTCTAGAGGCTATGCTCGTGCCCTTAAATGGCCACCTAAGCCATCACTTACATGTGTTGGCTGCTCGATGTGAGATTCTCCCTCGAGTTCTTTCACTTCTGTCATTCTTGTAGTT
>Ga0182030_10019816_pt1 | contig 12757 bp, 8 predicted proteins | sample 812S3MmetaG_FD_121299 | JGI IMG/M metagenome (GOLD analysis project Ga0182030, IMG submission 121299) | Permafrost microbial communities from Stordalen Mire, Sweden - 812S3M metaG (Illumina Assembly) | ecosystem: Environmental > Terrestrial > Soil > Wetlands > Permafrost | place: Sweden... | reverse complement strand
GAAAAGGCGAGTAGCAAGGCTACCGCGGTGAGACCGAGGACCATGAGGGCGAGCAACACCTCGATGAGCGTGTCGCCGCGCTCACCGTTGTCTCGCGCGAAGGTGGTGTGCCGATTGCTCGCCATCTCTCGCGTGATCTCCCGGCGTCGACTCATGGAAGCAACATCCCGAAGGAGAACGCTTCATAGTTGTTGGCATTGACGGTCAAGTACGACGGCGTCGACGCGGCAACCATCGCGGCTCCCGTAAAAATAGGATTCGGTGAGGGCGTGCCGACACCTACGCACGTGACCGTCGTCGTCCCACTTCCGCTGGGATCACAAGCGTTCCCGGCGGGATTCCCAGCGGGCGACTGCGTGCCGCCGGCCTTGTAGTCCTTGATGACCGTCAAGGGCGTGTCGGATGTCCACGTCTCGGTCTCACCGGTGTTGGTCGTTTCGGCGTCCGCACCGATGAAACTCCAGCCCGTCGCGAGCAAACCTGTCGAAGCGTTCACGACGTAGATGCCCGACACCTCCACCTGCATCGTGACGGTGTCACCGATATAGGGGTTCATGTACAGCGAAGGGTCGCCGCCGATGCCGGGATAGACCGACTGACCCAATCCGGCGTCAGTATCGGTGGGAAACGCCGTGGGTACCAGGCCTTCCGCCGAGTTGTTCGTGGTGTAACTCAGACAGAAATGCAGGAGGTAGGCGTCTTCGACGGAGACCGACATGTTGTAGCACTGATTGCCATTCGCGGTGTCGGCGATACTCAAGTCGGCGGCGGTCAAACCGGAGAAGTCGATGAAGCAGAGTTGCCCGGCGTAGGGTCCCGTACTCGCTTGGGTCTGCTCACACTGCGCGGCCGACGGCAATGCGCTTCCACCCGAATTGAACGACGAACTGACCGCGGGGCTCGCCACGAGGTCATAGTTGTACGAGGTCGTGGGCGCCGTCACGTTAAAGGTCACCGTCGAGATCTCCGCTGCCGACACGAACCCTTGGGTCCACTGCTGCGCTGTGTTGCTGCAGTCCGATGTCGAAGCCCCCGCTTCACAGACCACCGTCACGGCCGAACTGCCGTTCGCGATGTAGGGCAAGTCGTAGGCCAACGTGCTGACCTTCGACGGTGTCGTCGATCCATTTACGCAGTTCAGGCGTTCGAGCGAATACGACGTCGTCGTGCCATTCGTAATGGGCACACTCACGTAGGAGACGACGGTCTGAAAGTTACCCGTTCGTTGGTTCAGTACCGATTCCAGTCCCAACAACTGCGTCCCCGTTCCGGCGCCGCACTGGGGCGACGACGTGGCGGCGGTGGTGACGTAGACCGCAGCCTGCACGTCGTTCGTGAAATCCGACGCCACTACTTGGGCGTCAGCGGTGTCGGTCAATCGGTGGGTCACGTTCGACTGGAGCGAGAACACCGAGATGAGACCGAGGGATAGGGCACCCACGATCAATGGAAGTATCGTGACGACGATGAGTAATTCAACGAGTGTGAATCCAGTTTCGTTACGCTGAAAGTTTTTCTGCGAAGTCACGTTTCTTGATTCACGACGACGACGATGAGCCACCGAAGATGTTGCACGTCGAGGTTGCGTCGCCGCCAAACTGTCTGGGGTAAACGAACTCGAGTGATCTGTCATTGAACTTTCGTTTGGTCGTGGTCCGAGGGTCGACGAAGAGCGCCCAGATATCGGACGGTTTTTCCGCCCCTGCATGGGATTACCCATCGGCCAATTTTCCTGAAGCCAGGGCAAGACGGCGACAACTCTGAATAAACAACCCGACAATATTCATCACTTTGTATTTTAAGTTCCTGCATCATTCCATTTGCGGCATTTGGACTGACAATTAATCAGTCGTGCTTCACAATCCGCGAACCCAATGAAAAAAGAATCAGAATGTGCGCGACGAATGATTTGCGGGTGCAGTGAGAATCTGAAGACTGACGACTGTTCTCGCGGTGCGCCAACGCCGTCAACGTCGATTCAGTCTGGGACCGCGACGTACATCAAAATCGCTCTTGGAACGGTGAGCTAGCCGACTTTGACTTGGTTGTAGATGCCGTACATGGCTGAAATGAGTGCGACGGCGACGAAACCAACGACCACACCCATCAAAATGATGATGGCGGGCTCAAAAAGAGCCGTAGCGCGCTCCAACTTGGTTTCCAGTTCCCGGCCGTAATAGGCGGCCGCCACTTCCAACTGCTGGTCCAAAGTTCCGGTCTCTTCGCCCACACGGAACATCTGCCGGGCAGCTGCCGGAAACAGTCCACTTTGAGCGATCGGTTCGGCGAGTCCTTGGCCCTGCATCATCGCCTCTCGGATCTTCTCGAGAGCGACCCGATAGACCGCATTGTTCGACGATTCGGCGGTAACTGCCATCGATCGCGGCAAATCGACCCCCGCGCGGAGCATTGAGGCCAACACCCGACAGGTGCGCTCGATAATGGCGGTTTCCGTGAGGTCCCCGACCACCGGAAGCTTCAATTTAATGGCGTCCAGTCGCGCTCTTCCGCCGGGAGAACGGTTCGTCGCAATAAATCCACCCACGATGATGATCACGAAGGCAATCTCTGCGTACCACCACTTTCCCATGAAGGCGGTCGTGCTCAGCAGCATGCGAGTGACCAGCGGCAACTTGGCGTGCAATGACGCAAAGAAGACCTCAAAGCGCGGCATGACGAAAACCGCAAGGACCAATACGGTCACGACAGACATTGCCGCCACGACGGATGGATAAATGAGCGCTGCGGTGACCTTTCCGCGTGCCTTGACGTCCCGGTCGATGTAGTCGGCGAGTTGGTTCAGCACGTTGTCGAGGTTGCCCGTCAATTCTGCCGATTCGAGGATTCCCACGTAAAACGCGGGAAAGGCCTCAGGGTGGGCCGCGGCCGAGGAGGCGAAGGTGTCACCCGCCCTCAGACTGTCGACCATTTCACTCAGAATGGCCTTCAGCATCTTGTTCTGGGTCTCTTCGACGATGACCTCGAGCGCCTCCATGATCGGGATACCGGCGCGCATGAACACTGCCAATTGGCGCGTGAAGTTCATCACGTCCTGGCGAGGGACTTTCTTCTTGGTGATCTCGAACTTCATCAAGCCCTGTTTGGCCTCAACTTCAGTCGGCTGGAGCCCTCGGGCGAGCAGCGCCACGTGTGCGGCGCCGGCCGACGTGGCCATCTCGGTGCCGGAGACCTTTTTGCCGGCGTCGTCGAAGGCTTTGTAGCTGAACTTGATCAGCGACTTCTCTTTACTCACGGACTTCTCTTTGCTTGCGGACTTCTCTTTTCTCGTGGATTTCTCTTTAGTCAGTGTCTTGTCTTTGCTCATAGTGTGTAGACGCTCCGGATCACTTCTGAAATGGACGTGATGTCCTGGTTGACAAGGTTGATTGCTTCTTGGCGAAGGGTACGCATTCCCTGTTTCACCGCCATATTGCGTAACTCTTCCTGCGTGGCCCAGCCCACGACAAGGCGCCGAAGCTCGGGAGTCATAATGAGGAGTTCGTAGATGCCGATTCGGTCCTTGTAGCCCGTATGTGTACAGAAGTTGCAGCCGGTGCCTTGGAAGAATTCGGTCTTGGCCGCTCCGCCGCTCTCTTCATAGAACACCAACTCTTCGTCTGACGGCTTATAGGGCGCCTTGCACGACGGACAGATCCGACGCAAAAGGCGCTGGCCAACCACGGCCAGGACGGATGAAGCGATGAGGAACGATTCAATGCCCATATCCAAGAAACGGTGCAGCGCCGACACGGAGTCCGTGGCGTGGAGCGAGGAGACGACGAAGTGGCCCGTGAGAGCCGACTGGACGGCGACGCGCGTTGTTTCGACGTCACGGATCTCGCCTACGAGGATGACGTCGGGGTCCTGACGCAGGATTGACCGAAGGCCCGTCGCGAAGGTCAGGCCCGCCTGCTCGTTCGTCTGGATTTGGTTGATGGAGGGAAACACGTACTCGACCGGGTCTTCGATGGTCATGACGTTGAGCGTCGGGTTACTGACTTCGCTCAGGGTCGCGTAGAGCGTCGTGGTTTTGCCACTACCCGTCGGGCCAGCACACAGCACCATGCCAAAGGGGGCGCGAACGATCTTCGAGTAGGCCTCGTGCGTATCGACCGGCATACCGAGGTCGTTCAGGCGAAGAACCGAACGAGTCTTGTCGAGCAGACGCATGACGCAACTTTCGCCCATGATGGTGGCCGTGGTCGCGACACGCACGTCGACCTCTTTGCCGTCGATGTTGATGGTCAACTGCCCGTCTTGGGGTCGGCGACGTTCGACGATGTTCATGTTGGCCATGATCTTGATTCGACTCACGAGTCCCGGACCGATCGCCGCCGGCAACTGGAGGATCTCCTTTAACGCACCGTCAATGCGAAAGCGCACGCGCACAATGTCATCGGACGGTTCGATGTGAACGTCGGATGCTCGATCTCGCATCGCTTGGGTCAAGATGCGGTCGACGACCTGAACCACCGGTGCGTCGTCAGCGACGATCTCCGGTTCGGAGTTGTCGACATTTCGCCGGCGTGATCCTTCGACGGACTCGAACACCTGAACGAGTTGAGCGACGGTTCCCAATGCGCGGTAGTTACTGTCGATGGCCCAACGCACGTCACTCAGCGGTGCGATAAGCAACTTGACTTGCTTGCCACTGGCCTTGGAGAGCGAGTTGCGCAACTCCTCACTCGGTTCGGCCACCGCGATGAAGAGATTGTCGTCTTCCATTCGAACCGGGAACGCCACGTACTCTCGCGCGACTTCTTCGGACAAGTAGTTGATCATCGTCGGGTCGACGTTGTCGCGGCGCAAATTGGCGACGTCGAAACCGAAGAACGAGGCGAGCGCGTGTGCGAGGGCCTGCTCGCTGAGGGCACCCGTGCTGATGAGGACCTCACCCAAAAGTCCGCCCGAGTCGCGCTGCATCTCGAGGGCCTTTTGCAGTTGCGCCTCGGTAATCAGATTGCTGGCGAGGAGCTGATCGCCCAAGCGAAGACTCTGCTTCTCGGCCACCGAGCCGTTCGACGAATTCGACTCTGGCGAACTTGGAAGAGAACTCTCTACGGCTGGCGAAGACTGATCGTGGTCGCTCCCGTCGCGACCGTCGACAACCGTCGTCACTCCACCTCCGCCACCGTTTTTCGGGCGAAGGTCGGTACCGTTGTCGTCTTTACTCTTCTTTTTGAACGCCACGAATCACCCCAAAGGTTCTCTGAGAAAACTTTTTCTGAAAAATAATCTATCCCGAATATCGGTAATTTACAGTCATAGAGGTTCGATTGCCATCACCATAAGAAAAACTCTTGAACGAAGAAATTGATTGAATCTCGACACGTCGCAACGCTCGAATATCACTTCCCGACACTCAATCAACGATGCGACAACCGCGGGGGTGGTAGTGCCGTCGCTCGAAGCGCGCCATTTGAACACCAATACGGTGTGAAGTGATTGGGCGCACGAGTTTCATTCGGGAGTTATTCCAAGAAATGATTGACACGAAGTCGTTTGTCACAATGCTTTGACAACGCGAGCGATCACGCGCCGCTCGCGTGTGGTTGTGTTTTGCAAACCTGCGACTCGACATTGGACGCGATCTGTACCAAAAACAGGGGTTGCGGGACTGGGCACCTAGAGCGCCAAGTCGTTCGCTCGGTACGAATTCGACGATCTCGCCCATCCACACGCTTCGTCCATGATTGACACGAAGGCAATTGGTGCCAGGAAGTCGTCCAGAAAATCCCGCCCGTATTTCGAGTCGTGTGGAGCGCGGACGCCGGCGGGACTCGCGATTAACGTGCTCGCAACGCAATTGTCATGCTTCTGGGGGTAGCGAACTACGTCGTCGTTGACGTATCGTCATCTCGAAGACGGATGGGGGATTTCAATGGATGTCGCAACTTTTGTCTCGACGGTCTTCAACGACGAACTTCCGTTCCGTGTTGAAGCCTACGACGGCAGTGTCGCCCTGCCGAGCATCGCCTCAGCCAGCAACGATCTCACGTTGAAGATCCTTCGCCGCGAAGCCCTTACGCGGGTACTCACCCACCCGGGGGAACTCGGTGTCGCGCGCGCCTACGTTGCTGGTGATCTGGACATCAATGGTGAGCTCGACGCGTTGTTCGATCTCTCGGTCCCGCCCCTTCGTAGCCTGCTGAGAATCGAAAACCTGCGTTCGCTGTTATCCGTCGTCGGTATTGATACCCTTCGGCCGATCGCACCGCCGGCGATTGAGGCGAAGCAGCGCGGCGCGTTGCACAGTCGATCCCGAGACCGCCAAGCAATTTCTCATCACTATGACGTTTCCAACAGTTTCTACGAGATGGTGCTGGGCCCCTCCATGACCTATTCGTGCGCAGTGTTCCGTTCACCCGACGACACGCTCGAACAGGCGCAGCGACGAAAAGTCGATTTGGTGGCACGGAAACTCGAACTCAGCCCAGGAACGCGACTCCTCGACGTGGGCTGTGGGTGGGGGGCCATGGCGATTCACGCGGCGCGGGAATACGGCGCCACCGTTGTCGGAATAACGCTGTCCGAACAGCAGCGCCGCTACGCCGTCGAACAGGCCAATCGTGAAGGCGTAAGCCATCTCGTCGAGTTTCGATTACAAGATTTTCGCGATGTGGTTGACGGTCCCTTTGACGCGATTTGCTCGATCGGTATGTCAGAGCACGTCGGGCGAAAGTCACTCGCGACGTACACCCAACAACTGTTCGACCTCCTTCGACCGGGTGGACGATTCCTCAATCATGCGATTGGTCGGCCCGTCTCGTTCGATGACGACCCCGACCCCTCCAAGATGTCGGAACTGTCGCGACAGGTGCAGATCGCCCTTGGACTACGCGGTCCGTCCAAGATCGGCAGTCCCTTCATCGAGCGCTACGTCTTCCCCGACGGCGAGCTTCAAGAGGTCGGCACGATGGTCTCGATGTTCCAGGCGCACGGCTTCGAAGTTCGTCACCTCGAGAGTCTTCGCGAGCACTACGCGCTCACACTTCGTCACTGGGTCTCGAACTTGGTCAAACGATTCGACGAAGCAGTGGACGAGGTCGGAGATGAACGCGCACGAGTGTGGCGTCTTTACATGTCAGGATCGGCCTACGGCTTCGAGCGTCACCATCTCGAGATCCACCAGATACTTTGTGCCAAGCCCGTGAACGGTGAAAGCGGCTGGAAATTGAGATCAGATTTCGAGCCAGAGTTTTAGTTCGACATCTTCTTTGTTGCCAAACAGAACTTAGATTGTTCGGCTCTAGAAACGGTGGATGAATCGAACCAAGTCGCGCTCATCACGTTGACGTGATCAACGCCGCCGCAACGCCAATGCCCGCCTCGCTCGATCGACCAGTGCGCACGTCCTCTCGATGAGACATCTAGCGAATATGGCATGGAACACGATCGCTCCCTGTAACGAGAATTGCGAAACGCCTGTCCGTGAACGACACCCCGACCGTTACCCCCCAGACAAGAGGACCTGAAAGCCGAGCACCGTTCGAAATGAACGGCTTTTGCGCATCAGCGCTATCGAGACTTCCAATTGAAAGGCGGTGCCGCATACTCCGGCGATCGTGTGAATCCGATTGGGGAGGGCCCCCCGGGGTGATGGGCGGGGGTGACCTCACGAAGAACGCGAGGGCAATGGCCCGCAGACCGACTCACGAGGCCAGGGTCCCCGGGCGAAGACCGCGGCGCAGCCCCTATTAAATGGGGCAACCATTACGGGTTCGAATAGAAGGGAAACCCGTTATTTTCAGCCGGGACTGGGATTGGGATGACACCAGATGAGGGCGAAGTGTACGGACGAGTGGGGAACGATCAGAACGTGGCGCGGTGGTGTTCTTACGGAAATTGCGCTGGAGAAGTCGTCAACGCTCGATATCGAAAAGAATGAGTTTGATTAGGCCTTGAATCGGGCGATCGAGGCCTCGAGCTCGGCCAACGCCTCGGCCCGGCCCACGTAGTTCTCCACTTTCATCCATTTCCCCTCATCCAGATCCTTGTACACCGTGAAGAAGTGGCTGATTCGATCGAGCGTGTGCTTCGGCACGTCGCTGATGTCAGTCGCTGACTTCCAATTGGGGTCATAGGCCGGGACGCAGATGAGTTTCGCATCCTCGCCGTTTTCGTCAGTCATATTGCACATGCCCAGGATCTTGGACTCGATCAAGCAACCCGGGAAGGTCGGATATTCGGTCAAGACCAATGCGTCGAGCGGGTCGCCGTCGCCGCCGAGCGTGTCGGGGATGAAACCGTACTCAGCCGGGTAGCCCATTGAGACGATCAAATGGCGGTCCAGCTTGATCGTGTGGTTCTCGTGATCGTATTCGTACTTGTTCTTGCTGTCGCGGGGGATCTCCACGATGACGTTCACGGTGTCCATGAGTCGTCTCCTTATTAATAGGGCTCAAGTCGCCCTTTTGCGTTCTGCCAATCGTAGTCACCGTCGGCCCTCACTTCGCTCGGAGAACTCAGAAGCCTGGACGTAGACTTTGCCGTCGCGAGGCGTCGCTTCGCCAAGCAAGGAGACGCGGATGGAACGAATTGGCGTGGTCGGCTGTGGACTGATGGGATCGGGTATCGCTGAGATCTGCGCCCGAGCCGGAGCAGACGTCGTGGTGATCGAGCGCGATGCTGCGGCCCTCGCCCAAGGGCAAACCCGCATCGAGCGATCCCTCGATCGAGCAGTCACTTCGGGAAAGTTGCCCGAGGAGGAAGCCAATCGCGCCCGGGGCAACCTCAACTTCAGCGAAGACTTCGCAGAGCTCAGCGACCGCGAGATGGTGATCGAGGCCGTCGCCGAAGATGAAAACCTGAAAATTGACGTCTTTCAGATGCTCGACGCAGTGATCAGTGATCCCCAGGCTATTTTGGCCACGAATACGTCGTCGATCCCGATCATCAAGCTCGCCATGGCCACCAAGCGCCCCGAACAGGTCATTGGTATGCACTTCTTCAATCCCGTGCCGGTGTTGCGATTGGTCGAGGTGATTTCGTCCCTCCTCACCAGCGCCGAAACGACCGAACGAGTCAACGCGTACGCCAGTGAGTCGCTCAATAAGCGAGTCATCGCTTCGAAGGACCGGGCCGGCTTCGTCGTAAATGCCCTCTTGATCCCCTACCTCTTGTCGGCCATTCGGATGCTCGAGTCGGGATTCGCCAGCGCCGAGGACATCGACACCGGCATGGTCGTCGGTTGCGCCCATCCCCTCGGCCCCTTGGCTCTCACCGACCTCATCGGACTTGACACCACCCTCGCCGTGGCCGAATCGTTGTACGAGGAGTTCAAAGAGCCCCATCTCGCGCCTCCGCCGCTGTTGTCGAGGATGACCCAAGCCGGACTCTTGGGACGAAAGTCGGGTCAGGGTTTCTACGCCTACAAGGCCTCGTAAATCCTCATTTGGCTGGAGATCTCACGTAACGGCGTTACGCACGGCGAAACGTTGGTCCCGGAACGATGCCGACTCCATGACACTCTCGATTCGTTCGACGGCGTCAAAGACATCGACGAAGCGTAGGTACAGCGGCGTAAAGCCGAATCGACAGATATCCGGCGCCCGAAAGTCACCTATGACGCCATTTTCAATCAGTGACCGAATGATCCCGTAACCCTCGGAGTGGCGAAGCGCCACCTGACTTCCGCGCTTGGCGTGATCGAGCGGTGTCACGACCTCGAACACCCCGGGCATGCGTTCTTCCACGAGTTGGATGAAGAGGTCGGTCATCGCCAGGCTTTTGGCGCGAACCTCCGCCATGGAGGTGCGCTCCCATATGTCGAGCGCCCCGTCGAGTGCCGCAAGGGCGACGATCGACGGCGACGACGTGACGAAGGCCTGCATGCCCTCGGCCGGCTCGTACGCCAGTTCGAATTCGAACGGTCGAGCATGTCCGAGCCAGCCCGGCAGCGGATTACGGAGTTTTCCCTGCCACGACTTTCGGACGTAGAGAAATGCCGGTGCGCCGGGACCGCCGTTCAAGTACTTGTACCCGCACCCGGCGGCGAAATCGACGTCGGCCCCGGTCACGTCGAGTGGTACGGCCCCGGCCGAGTGAGCGAAGTCCCACAACATCAGCGCCCCCGCCGCGTGCACCCGTTCGGTGATGCCGGTCATGTCGAGGGACTCGCCAGTTCGGTAGTCGACTTGGGTCAATTCGACCAGGGCCACGTCGTTATTGAGTTCCTCATCCAAACGGTCCCGGTCGATGGTCTTCATCGTCACGGGCCGGCCCGCCCGCTCGCACATGGCCTCGATGATGTAGATGTCCGAGTGGAAATTTGCCGCGTCGGTCAAGACGACGTGTCGTTCGGGCCGCTGTTCGAGAGCGGCGCCGATGAGTTTGGCGATCAAGAACGTCAAAGTGTCGGCGACGAGCACTTCGCCGGGCTGGGCTCCGATCAACGGTGCGATGCGGTTGCCCAGTCGGGTCGGCTCACCCATCCAGCCCGCGTCGTTCCAACTCCGGGCCAACCCTCGACCCCATTCGTCGTCGAGCACTTCATTGACGCGCCGTCGAACGGACGATGACACCGGACCGAGTGAGTTGCCGTCGAGGTAGATCTCGTCGTCGTTGAGTGTGAACTCTTGGCGCAATGGCGCCAGGACATCGGCGTCATCCATTGTTTGGCAGTCGTCGCGAGTGATCACAGGACCGAACGCACTTCCCACAGCGCGGGGTAGAGACGCTGCGCCAACGTCGTATCGAGGTAGGCCATGCCCTCACTGCCGCCGGTGCCCGGACGCCGGCCGATCTGGCGACCGGCCATCAGTGCGTGTTGATGCCGCCATACGGCCAAACGTCCGTCGTGGTCCATCAAAAGTTCGGCGACCGTGTGCAGTGCGCTCAAGGCCGCATCATCGTGGGACAGATACAGCGCTCGAAGGACGTCCAACAGGTCGTCGTTCGCGGCGCCCGTCGTCGTTCGAAGCGAGTGCTCGAAGCCCGACCACACCGTCGGGATCTCGCTCATCTCCTTGAGCCAGGCGCGCTGGTCGTCGTCGAAGATCTCGAAACTCAACATCGCTTTCTTGCCGCCTCCGCTGAGGAATTCAATGGCGCGGAACTGGAAGGACTGGAAACCCGAGGCCGGGTCGAGCGGGTCACGAAACTGGAGGAAACCCTCGGGCGACATGGAGTCCAAGAGTTGAAGATGCGTGAGCAAAAGGTCCTCGATCGAAACGATCCGACGCAGGTGCGAAACGGCGAGCCATGGACGGTTGGCGTGCAATTGCGTGGCGGCACGGCGAAGTTCGTCGACGATCACCTTGAACCAGAGTTCGTAGGACTGGTGGACCACGATGAAGAGCAACTCGTCCGGCGCGTCATCGGTGAGCGGAATCTGCAGCTTTAAGAGGTCGTTGATCCGCAGGTACGTCGAGTAGTCGGTCCCTTTACTCACGGGTCCACACTAGAACCGCGACCACACTCCCCCAGGCGTCAACGAGTGATCGGCTTGTAGCGAATCCGATGGGGCTGATCGGCGTCGGTGCCGAGGCGCTTGTGGCGCTCGACCTCGTAGTCCGAGAAGTTTCCCTCGAACCACCGCACGACGGCGTCACCTTCGAAGGCGAGCACGTGGGTCGCGATCCGGTCCAAGAACCAGCGATCGTGACTGATGACCACGGCACATCCCGGGAACGTCAGCAGACCGTCTTCGAGAGCGCGCAACGTATCGACGTCGAGGTCGTTCGTCGGTTCGTCCAGGAGGAGCACGTTGCCACCACTTCGCAACACCTTGGCCAGCTGGACGCGGTTGCGCTCGCCGCCCGAGATCTCCCCGACCTTCTTCTGCTGATCGCTGCCCTTGAACCCAAAACTCGCCACGTACGCGCGGGCGTGGATCTCGCGGTTCCCGACGACCATCTGTTCTTGACCTTCGCTGATCTCGTCAAAAACCGTCGCGTCAGGATTGAGATTGTCGCGCGACTGGTCCACGTACGCGAACACGACGGTGCTCCCGACCTCGAAACTCCCCGCGTCGGGCTTCTCTTGCGCCAGCATCATCCGAAAGAGCGTCGTCTTTCCCGCGCCGTTCGCCCCGATGACGCCGACGATGCCGCCCGGTGGGAGTAAGAAGTTCAGGTCCTCGATCAGGAGCCGCTCGTCAAAGCCCTTCGTGACCTCCAGCGCGTTGACGACGACGTCACCCAATCGAGGACCCGGTGGGATCGCGATTTCGAGTCGGTCCGCGCGACGTTCGGCCGACTCGGACTCCGCGACCAACTCGTTGAAGGCACTGAGGCGGGCTTTGCCCTTACTCTGACGCGCGCGCGGCGACATTCGGATCCATTCCAATTCGCGTTCGAGCGCCGCTTGACGAACCTTGTCGGACTTCTCTTCTTGGGCGAGGCGCGCCTGCTTCTGCTCGAGCCACGAGGAGTAGTTGCCCTCCCAGGGAATGCCGTGACCACGGTCCAGTTCAAGGATCCACGAGGCGGCGTTGTCCAAGAAGTACCGGTCGTGGGTGATGGCGACGACGGTGCCGCTGTAATCCTGGAGGGTCCGTTCAAGCCACGCGACGGATTCGGCGTCGAGGTGGTTCGTCGGCTCGTCGAGCAACAAGAGGTCCGGCTTTGACAGGAGCAATCGACAGAGCGCCACTCGCCGACGTTCGCCACCGGACAGCACCGTCACGTCGGCGTCAGCGGGCGGCAGGCGCAGCGCGTCCATCGCGATCTCGAGGGTTCGTTCGAGGTCCCAGGCGTTGGCGGCGTCGATCTTGGTCTGGAGATCGGACTGTTCACTGAGCAGCGCGTCGAAATCG
>Ga0182030_10019815_pt1 | contig 12758 bp, 10 predicted proteins | sample 812S3MmetaG_FD_121299 | JGI IMG/M metagenome (GOLD analysis project Ga0182030, IMG submission 121299) | Permafrost microbial communities from Stordalen Mire, Sweden - 812S3M metaG (Illumina Assembly) | ecosystem: Environmental > Terrestrial > Soil > Wetlands > Permafrost | place: Sweden... | reverse complement strand
TGATATAGTATCTTCCTTCATCATATCCTCTTCTACCGAGTCCGCTACGAATACCGCGATCCCCGCCATCTCGCCATCAACTGGACGTTCCCCAGCCCCTTCCGTCATTTCATCCCCAGCCCGAACCACTGCACAACTCCAAATGGCGTTCCAACCCGTCAATACCTCCCTCGAACCAGATTACAGCCGCAATGGTGAAGAACGAGATCCAACGACCCCCCGACCGAATACCGCCCCGAGTCTTCATCCGCAACCCCTAAATCAAATGGATTCAGTCACCCCAACGCGGACAACCTTTGCCAGTGGCACATTAGCAGATCAACGACCGTTACCCGCACAACCATTTCCAGCTGCGATCTCGATGCCAGAGACGACACAAGAGAAGGGATCATTACATCGGGGCGACTCGCAATATTCGTCGAAATCTCGCGATTCGGAGGATGTGGATATGGATAATTCTGAGGACGGAGGCGAAGAAGGATCGGACGAGGAGAGTGTCAACGCAGACGGCACAAGATCCAAGAAGAAGAAATCACAGAGATTCTATTGCACCGATTATCCGCCATGTACTTTGAGCTTTACCCGGAGTGAACATTTGGCCAGGCACATCAGGTAAGCTCATTGGTTGCGGTGATCGCCACGTACTGACGCTCTGCAGAAAACATACAGGTGAACGTCCTTTTACATGCCATTGCGGACGAAAATTCTCGAGACTCGATAATCTGCGACAACATGCACAGACCGTTCACGTTAACGAGGAAATACCGACGGATTCCCTGGCGGCGACGGGGACAAGATTTCAACGACAGGTTCGCACCGAGAGGGTGAGACCACCGGGAAGTAGATCGAGGGCAGCAACCGCAGGAAGTCAAACACCAGGTCGGGGACATCATCGGAATTCCTTATCAGCGTCCAGCATCGGCTCCATTGGATCCTTTAGAGATGAAAGGAGACGCCCAGCACCATTGGTCATGGCGGGCAGCAATCAACGGTTATCCGGCGAGTTTCGGGCAGACAGCCCAAATCAATATTATCGCCCACACTCACCAGGAGGATTCAGCACTCCAACTTCTGCTACCTTCTCAACTGGTCAAAGCAGCCCTCGATGGGGTTCTGCAATGCCATCCCCGATTTCATCTCATTCACGGACGCAAAGTATTTACAATGGCCATCGTACTCCTGGAAGACGCTTATCGGTTCCAGGACCATCTTCAGGCAACCCATTTCAATCTCCGCATGGACAATCTTATGGGCCCCCTCCTTTGAGTTCCGGCTTACCCCCCTACTCCCCTTCAGGTAGCAGCATGCTTACAAGTCCAACTTCATCTACAACTGGATCAATTTTTGCGAGGCGGGAATCAATCAATGCTGCGGATGAGGCTTGGAGAAGAAGAACATGGCATCCGGAAACACATTCGAACTTTACCAGTCGGCTGCAGAACGTCACCAGTGCAAACACGTATTACAGCGATCAGCGACCGCAAGTACCCGTCGTCCCAAGTAATGCTCCGCCCCTCGATACTTCGAAGCAGCTTCCCGGGATCGAAAGCTTTGACGCTCGACCACGGACCCCTGTGCGTCGTCAACCCAGCCCCATGATGATCGATACCCCGGCTCGATTACCACCTGCGGGTTATCAAGAAAGACCTTCAAGCCAACACTGGGATATGGGCATCAATCGTAACTTTAACCGGTTGGATATTGCTCAGACCCAGCCCACCGACGCAGCTAGTTCGTGGGCAACCGAGGCTAACAGGGCTGTGCAAGCTCAAGCAGAGCAGGCTCGCGCTCAGCCCCCGCAGATTGTACGATTTGAAGAATCACATTACTCGGCGAGGGCACAGCAACACCAGAGTGCTCCACCTGTTACACCGAAGGAGGCGAAGCGGAATGCATGGTAGGTGACATTGGAAGCCTACAGACTGATCCATGAGCATGCATCCTAATATTTTTACTCCTGAGATAGTCAAATGTCGAGCTAGTAGTGTATTAGTTGTTTGCTTAGGAATCATGTCGGCGTTGAAATTCAATATTGAACCAAACTTACTGACTTTCGTAATCAGGTATCACGGCCCACTCACCCCTGTTGCGCTTCACAACCCGCCAATCGATCCTCAAATCCAGAGGACGTCGGAAGATTCGAGCAGTTCGGAAGGTGTGCCTGGAACGCCGAGCAGTGCCACTGTCCAGGAGTATAACCCCGGTATCGTGCACTCGAATGGCTATGTTGAGAATCGACATGTGATGCCCGTCCCCGAATCAAGGATTCTATCATCGAATGCCCCGAATGGGTATTACCCTGCGCCCCCGAATACAGAACAAGGATATACATACGCACATGGACAGCCCCCGCCACAACAAGCACAACAGCATCAACTACCGAAAGACGCACACAGTGACATGTCTGCATTCCAAGTTCTAGTCGACGTAGCTGCTAACGAAGGGAAAGCCGCTGCAACTACAGCATACTAATCCCAAGTGATGTGAAGGGAGGACTACGGGAGCTGAGAATGGAGCGATCCCTATTCCTAGGGTACATTTGGATACAGATTACAGAACAATTTATCATTTCCGTGTATATATACACACTTCATTCATAAGATACCCGCGTTTTTATACGCCACGACCTTACGAATTCACGAACAGATATGACGCCTAACGTCTTCACGATTCTCCTGGTGATGAGGGTACCGGGAGGCGATAGTGCGTAGCGATGCATTACATTGGCGTTGGATATACTTTTGCTTTGAATTTACGACTTCGAGTTTCGGTTTTGTGTTATTTTTCATTCGATATGGGCTTTCGCATTGCATGTGCATACGAACAATCGTTTATACAGGGTGTTCTGCCGTCGGTTTTGGGATACGTGCTTGTGAGTGGTTGGGTTTGGGTAGGGTTGAATATGGGGCTCGAGAGGCGGGTTTGCTTTGATACCTATACCCTGCGATCGCTTTTTGGATGGGATCTTGATTGATTGATTGGATTTTGAGGCGTGGGAGAGGAGCAAGTTAATGGGGGGGAAGGTTCTGTTGTGTGGAGAAAGAATGTTGGATTTGGATTTGATGGGGTGTTTCGGTACTCCGCTTCGAATGTTATATATTTGACATCTACCACTTTCTTCCCCATGGTATTCTTCGTTCTGTGACTCTCCCCACCGTAGATAAATCCAGGGCCCAGTACTCCTTATGGAAAGCAGCAATAACAAGTAGCAGAAGAGAGGTCCGGTTCGTGAGTCATGTCTATCAAAGGGAGTCTTATTGTGTGTGTCTATCTACGAGTGCTCTACAGTAATCTCTGAATATATACCTCGCGGTCTATATCACGTCATCCCTCGATAGCGTTTTATGGTCACGTGTTCCTCCTTATCCCATTCAACTAGACCTAAGTCCTCACTACCTCACCTATTACCTTCCATCCCACAGCCCCATCACCCAATCATCCTAACCCCAAAATTCAAATTCAAAATATCCTACAATCTATATCTATATTTTTTCTCTAGCATATCCCTATATAGCACACTTTAGGTAAGAAATAATAGAATATATTCATTATTGACATCTACATCTACCCCCATCTCAACAGCACCGCTATTTACCTGATTATCAAACCCTTCTTTGGCTTCTGGTCTGTGAGATTATAGGCCAGTTATATATATGTTTTGGGGGGAAGGGGGAGGGGGAGGGGAGAATTATATATAGATGTGGAGTGACGACTCTGAGGCTGGAATAGAGATTGTTTTCGTGATTTGCTGTGCTTTGCTTCGCTTTGCGGTTGAAATGGATGCTTCTTTGCTGCTCTATCTAGGTATAGTCCGTATAGGTATCCTAATCCTGGTCCTGATCCTGATCCGTATTATGGGATTTATTGGTGGATTGATGGGAAGGGCGGTTGTATACCTTATGGTAGGTAGGTACGCTAAATGCTGCATGCATAGAGAAATTCTTTTGTTTGTTGTGTTGGAGGAGCTGGGACGGGGCGGCGTTGAGATGATAAGTGATGTGGTGATGTTTGAAGGGGTGGTATCTTGGGATAAGGTAGAGCGTATGCGTTTCTCCCTCACTTGAGGTGTTTCGTTTTCTTTGAGTTTCTATGGATCCTTACCTATATTTCTTTGCCATCTTTGGCTACGTATAGATAGAGTAGAGGGTATTTCTGAGGTTAGGGATGAGTTTTCGATGGATAATATAGGTTGAAGCTTCTGTTACACTATGGGAATGTCTACCCCTTTGCTCAGGTCTATCACCAATAGTTATCGGAATTCTTTGCGCAACGTTAATTTTTAATATCCTATAACTCAAGAAACATATAGAAAAAAGAGAGCCTTGCTGACCGGAATATTCTTCAATTTAGAAGACATTAGATAAAGCAAAATTCTCCTCGAACTCTAAATCTTCCTTAAGTTGTGTAGTACATTCATTCAAAATTGGCATACTGCGCAGCGAGTTCCGATAACATCTGATATAATTACCTCTAATACTATAGTGAGGAATTACGTGATGGCGCAATGCGTAAACAAAGGGCAATAAAAAGCACGTTCTGCGAACAACTCAAGTGCTAGTCAATTGAACCACAATTGTACTCCCTCTATCATTACAGTTGTATTTGACTGCCCGACCCTATTACATTATTATAACTATATCTAAGAAGGACAACGTGTAGATTTATGTACCTTGTTAAAGAGGTACTACCATACCCCCACCAGGCCATAGGAGATATACAAGGCGAAGCTTAAGGTTAGATACTAATACAAAAATAAAAAATACGCCTCGCCCTAGCTAATAACGGTGGAAGCGATAGTGCAGCATTTAAGGAATATCGCACTTACACCACCTTATCAATCTACTTCGAACCTCCTTGTTCCTCTCTCTCTTTATAGTTACCTTCTATTTGATCCGCGAGATACGATTCCAACCCATCACGCAAGTAGGCCCTGCTTATTCTATCCATTTCTCGATCCACTTGAGCAATTTCCATACGGTTATGCTCATCCTCCCGTTGAAGATCTTTGATCAACTTATCATCTCTCTCGTCCAAAGCTGTTCGTACCTAGCCACGCTTGATTTTGTCTCAATTCGGCTTCCAACCCAACTCGGCGCTCTGTCAAATAATTTCCGAATATCTGTCCTATACTGGTTTCAGCGAGATTGCAGCCCTATTCTAGGACCTCGTATTGGACTTGCAGTTTAAACTTGTGCTCCCGAGCTAGCAGGGTATCTACGATGTGCATGGCCGAAGAATGGTCTCGACAGAAGCGGAATTGTTTAGCACCAGCCTCAATCACCTGTTCAAAGACTTCGTTGGTGAGAAGCCTTTTCTCGTTAGCCAACTCGTAATGGGTGGGCTGGTCATCTGCTTTCAGTCTGTTCCATCCAGTTGTAGCAATAATAAGGGAGGCAAAGCTCCCCTCACCGCATAGAGCGCGCATGAATCGCATACTCCGCACATCGTGTCTCCAGTAAAATTTCTGAAGGAATATGATTCCACTGACTTGAGCATTTTTGGTAAGTATAAACTGACACAACCAAGACGCATAATGCTCAACGATTTCCGATCCGCGTTTCATGTCGTCCGGAAATGGTGGAAGCGTAATGAAATGTACGCGCTTGAACCTAGATTTTTGGAAGGTAAAGACTTCGATAACCCTTGTAACTAAAGGTTCAGTCAGATTCCTATTGGTAGTATTCTGCTGTATTATTAGTTCGAGCGTAACTCACAAGATGTTGGTGTCTTGTAGATTCCACCTAAGGGCTCAATTCGAGTGCAAGCTTCAACAAAGTAGAAAGGCTCATCGAAGTCATTGGTAGATGCCATCAGGAGGATATAAACATCTTCAGTGGCATTGGCGGGAGATAAGCGGCCGAGTGGAGAATATTTCAAGGCCAGGGGCTGAGACAGAGCAGACTCTGAAGTGGCAGTATCCACTAATCTTTTGATTGCTATTGAGACCGACTTATACTTTTGGCTCTCTGGTGAAGAGAACTTGCATATGGTCTTATGGTTGGCGCCAGCGATACCGACAGCAATCTCGTAGGGCAATTTGAGAGACGCCGAATCTTTATCAACAATCTGAGGGCATTAGAAAAAAATATCAAATTTCCACTGATGTGGGAGTACTCCAAGACTATACCAATTGATTGAGAAGCTTTTCTGTTTCATAGAAGGTCCGAATCTGCTGCAGTTGTGCACCACGTTCGATGAATTGCTGTGATATTGCTGCAAAAGCTGGAGAGTTACGTTTTAGATCCCTGACAAAGTTTGTGTTCGTTCCAAACCCCAGCTGAGAGACCTGAACTACTTTTGCGGCGAATTCGGCCCAGTATGCTTGGTCTGCTCCTCGATGAGGAACCCCAAAGAACACCGCGGAGCGGATGCTCTCCAGGATTTCCTTGTAAATATTAGCTCGCTCATGAGCCAGGATCATAACCTATTATTCATTAGATCTTCTTATGAAGATTTGAGATCCTCCATATCCGAACCTTTTTCACAATGATGCCTCCCAAGCTATGTGCGATGAATATGATCGGTCTTTGCTTTTCTGCTTCAGAGTTCCTCTCAATATCTAACTTGTCCAATAAAATGGCAGCTTCATCGTCAATATCCGTTATAGCTTTACTGAAAGCTGTCTCGGAGTTATAACCATACGACATAATCCTGGCTTGCGGGATAAGTGCTGGAAGAAAATCTCGCAGCCAGAGTTTTCCATTTTCGTCTGTCCATGTTCGTTCATAATCACCGCCAAGGCCATGAATCGCAACAATGCTTGTTTGGGTCAGGGGCTATGACTGGAAATGTTATGGCAAGGCACTTAACTCAATATCATATTTCGTGGCCGGATTTCCTGGGAACGTGAAGAGGCCTAACCTCTCCATCGGGGGCTACACAAATGTCGTCAGATATGTAATCTCCAAACTCAAGCCAACCAGTAACCTGAATCTGTCGAAAACTCAAACAAGATAGACTGGTAGCCTACAGCCTTACCTTCTCAGATGCATCTTGCGGATTACAATCTTGTTTCTTTTCACCCCATGAGAACCATCTGCGTAATGGAAAGGTGGGCACAGACATTGCAACGAAGTCAGTGGAGCAACGGGGCAAGAGGGCAGAAGGTTATTGAGAGGAAGAAGCTGTCCCAAAGCACCGAGCTGAAAACACGTCACGTGCTTGAAGCAATAGGTACCTACCTTAGCGGGCGTTGCTGGTTCCCTTAAAATGCTGTATAGTGTCTGTAGCTTATTATAAACCTTTGGTATTATTAAAATAGGTTTGAAGTGCTAAATAATAAATATCTATTAATAGAAATGTTTTAATAGTGTATATAGTTTAAATTAGTTATATTGTATATTATAGTTATAGAGTCTCTAAGATTATAGAAAGTTTAAGAATATAGGGACTTTAAGGCTATAGAGACTTTTATAGGACTAAATAAAAGTTTATATAATGTATAAAGGTATTCTAAATAAGGTAGGTATAGTAGTGTATTATTGAAGTACTTATATAAGTCTTATAATACTAAAATCTAGAGTATTTAAGAGTTGATAGTGGTAATACAGAATATAAGGTAAATTAGATGGTTTAGATATCTGTTTACTTGATATATAACTTAGTCTAGATGATTGTTAAGATAATAGAGGTATGTGTACAAGAAGGACTAGTATAATATGGCTCAAAATGAGATTCAAACTTAGTACGCATAGATTTGCTTTCTATATTCTTAAATTCTCTATAGTCTTAAAATCACTACAGCTAAATAAAACTTAGTTAAGTGTAGTGCCTTACAGATCTCAACGCTATAGTATGCGATATATCGGGTCTATAGTCTGTAAGGGAACCGGGTAGGCCCAGTAAGGTAGGTATATTCGCTTATATATGCACGTGATATAAGACTTCGGGCAACAATAGAAGTTCAATCTTCAAGTCACTCAACCGCTCAAACCCAAATTTAGCTACAGCAACACTATAATGTCGAAAGCCAACATTAGATCCAGGCTATTTGGGGTATTTTTCATAGTCTATGAGTATTTGGGGATTTTCTGAGCACTTCGAAAAACTCAACATTTTTGGTGTTTGGACAGGGTGTAAATGGTAGTATATCAGCCAATGCTGCGTTACAAATACAGAACCAAGCCAAATTTCCACAATGATGTATATAGGACACGCATTTTTGATTGGTGACAGTGCTCCAAAGAACTTGACGTGTTCATAAAAAAATCTCTGCTCACTCAATACTGTTCCTCAATCGATAATATACCTTATTATAATTTAATCGATCAAGTTGTAAAAAACAATTGCTCCACTTCTAAATAGCGTCCAGCTTCACTACTATTCCCGTATTATAGAACGCATTCAGTGGTTGAACAACAGCAGTGGCATGAGGCTCTACAAGACCCTCTCTAATCGGGCTGGATTAAGGGGGATTTACGGGTGATTCTACCTAATTGGTAAGAAATTTTTCATTTATATAGGTAGAATTGAACATAAAATGAACTGTGACGAAGCATGGAAATCACGTGCTCCGAGCATGTGATGCGCGTAGCGCAGCGCTCGAAAAGCTTACATCTCGTTTTACTTAAGCACCTCTTAGTTCCTTAGAATATCATCACATACTCTACTTTATTCATATACTTCATTCATACGAGCACTACAATACGTGATAATACTTCTAGTAACGATGTATGGTCTATCTACTGTGAAAGCCAGCCCGCTAATCTATACCTAGAATCGCTTTGATTGTACTTATGGTTACCCTAAGGACGTAGCCTCGTTCCTTAGGACGATGCGCTGCAACAATGTAGATTGTATCCGATATGGGGAAGGGTGGGGAGCCGAATGCTCGTTCTTAGTCCGCTAATCAATGGCAGAAGGTAATTCATTGCGCTGAGAGGACAAAGACTGACTCTATTGTACAGCCACTAGTTGCGAGGCCTGCGCGAGCCTGCCTTAAGAAACCCATTCGAATTAAGTTAGATATATTCAGTGTTCAAGTTCGTCAAATCCATCCATTAATTTAACAGCCCTTGCCATAGCTCCGAAACAGTGCGAATCGCGATGCGCAATCCTATAGGTGGCTTGTTTCTATCTGAAACTAGTCAGAAGCCTCCAGAATACAATAGAAGGTGCTATAAACTTTAGTTACCTCCTTTCCAAGAACATAACCGGGCGCTGGGCAGTTTTCAGCGGGAGGATGTGCGAAGCCAGGTCTGAGCAGGACAATTCGCGATGGAAACGACCAAGTATGAAGCGGTCTCAACTGCCCCTCAGGCTGAGCTTGCCTTTCAACCTTTAGAGACTGGTCCAACAATAGCATCCCTAGGCAGCTCCCTGCTTCGGCCCCGAATTTCGGACTCGCTTCGCTGGTATCTTCCCCCCACAGCTACATACACAATCTCACTACTTTGCGTCCTGATATGGATTTCCACTGGTCCTATATTCCCCTCTACGCCGAGCTCACGGGTCCTGCGCACCGGCGGGTTGCACGTAAATCAGTTCTACTCTGGGCTCTTCCTTTCGGCAATCTTGACACCAGCTGCAGTAGTAATCCGTCAGGTCAGCGATTCATTTGCGCAAATTCATCCCTTTAGTCTTGCAGCAAGTACGCCTATCAAATCAACCGACCTGGACAGACTTGTTGATCCCGGTGTGCTGGACTTACAATACCTTTGGAAATACTCTAAAAGGACGGCAACGTTGCAAAGCCTCTTAATGCTCGTTGGGATGCTGCTTGTTCCCCTAGGAACATTAACAGTCACTACAGGGACTTACGTCCCACAGACTAACGGACGAGCGGTGGTTGGTATGCCAACATACGATCCCGACCACCAAATAATGGTACTGGATATCATGGATACTTTTCAAGAGAATATAGACCTGAACCAATTCGCTACTACAGTAGCAAATGTGGTAAAGGGCGATATCGTGACACAGAACGGAATCTTGAGCTCGACTCCCGCCATCCTCGGACCTGTAGCATCGACAAATATATCCTTTGAAAATGGGGTACAGTACCAGGGTGTGGTGGCATACACATGGGAGGCTGGATGTGAGACTGCTGAGAGTGACATAGGATTTGAATGGGATGGAGGACTTTCTGCAAACTTCACATTTCCAAACGGAAAAAAGGATAATGTGGCAATTTACGAGCCGCGGATGGCGCTTTGGAGTAACGCAACACAAAGTGCGGGCGCGATGTTCAATATGGACGGTGGTTCTAGTTCGACGGTCTCTATCCCATATGCTGGTACCCTCTTTTTTGCTGTTGGCATCGATCAATCTGAGGTCGCTTCGGTACCTGAGAATAAAGCAGGCCTCAGCCTAGTCAACTCAACTTGTGTTTCGCGGATTAAGTGTACGCCGAGCCTCACATGGGATATATATTCCTGCATCTGGAACGAGACCTCCATGCAGAACTGTGAGCGGACACCTGGTAAAAATGTTACCGAGCTTGACATAGAAGGACTCAACTATCTCACAGGCCAAATGACGGCAGTCACATGGGTCCTTGCTCACCAGGCAGAGTCTGTCTTCGATATAGATATGCTCACAGCGCCGTTTATCTATTGGCCAGGTGCAAACCAGACTCACCAGCTACGGGTTCCTTCTCTCCAAAATTATAGGAGCTTGCTTGGCATCGTGGCCAACTCCATCTCGATTGCAACTACAGCAGACTTTTATGGCACAGCTGAAGTGCCTACGGTTGGAGCCCCTGAACGTGAGGTGTACGTCGTACGGGTATATATGGTAGCTATTGTGTTCATCATTCTCCTTGCCGTTTCAGGCTTGGGTGTAGCACATTTAATCATGCTTTGGAGGAAGAGACTTCCATATAGGAAAGCCTCATTCTTAACAATTGCTAGTGCAACGAGAGGAACTTGGTGGGATAGAGAATTATCTGGCACTAGTGCTATGCCAGAAAATAGGTTGAGAGCGTGGAATGGGAGATCAGTCATGTTTGGCGTGGACGTTAATAATCCTAGTTATGTGGGCTTAGCTCCAACTGTGAGGGAGATTGAGGAAGACAAGAGGTATTCATAGGTTCTATTTCCTAAACTCCAATATCTTGTTTGCTCTATTATTATGGCATCTGAGCGAGCATGTGATATAGACCGCGACTTCGCGCTAGTAAAGGGTATATATTCTTGAGCTAGCGTACTTCTAGATAGACATACACAATAAGACCCCCTTTAATAGACACGATTCATGAACCGGACCTCTCTTCTACATCCTTTGTAACTCATGTCGTTTGTGACCTTTACGACCAGTTGTTACAAACACGTGAACCATGGCCCTAAGGCTCGACAGCAGATATTCATTCATTTATTCACTGATTTATCCTTAGACCCATCTCGAGCGTCCAATGGTGGCTCATGCATGCGTGATCATCTTACCACCAGCAGCTATCTATATTTACATTTTCTTTTGCTTCCTATCTTAGTTGTTATGGTTCCAGTTGCTTCGATGGGTAGTGGCTGGCCAAATAATCATAGGTAACAAAGATCTACCGATTGCACTTATGCACTCGATGGACTTGAAGCTCTGAATTGACGATACCAGTGTAATACAGTACCTTCTAATTGTCTATAAGGCCAGATACAACTATTTGTAGTCATCAGGTATGACTCACGTGACCACCGATCCCAACTGATGGCGGTAACCATCGTTTGCTTAACGCCTACACCTCTATAGTCTCGCGGATCATCCTTACTTATAAGAATCTTGATAGAGCCAAGTATATATATAACATGACTCTAGTCTCGTCTATATTATGGACATTCTCTAGAAAAATAGCCAGATCTTGTAATACCTTTCCGATTACCTTAAACCAATATCTTATCTTATCTTAGATATTGTTCTCGTGGTATTCCTAGGCCATCACCCTTACTACGTGATTTGAGTATTGACTGACTCTTCTAGAAGCCCCGAGGCTAGTTCTTTCCCAGAGACTTGGTCGCTTTATTTGTCAAACTAGTGTGGACGTAAATTGGAAGAGGAAAAAAGTTCTATTTTTATCTAAAACTATCTATATATAGTGGTAACGGCCATATGCCGACCACCACGGCGATCCTGCCGCAACACAAGCGTTGACAGGTGATACTAAAGGCAAGGGTAGGTAGATACTTAATTTACATAGGATTTTCGAGGTTAGTCATTAGTTTTAAATACTTTTCGAGGGCTTTGTTCGACGGAGCAAGATATAGTTAGCCTTTGGCCTTCGCTTCTGTAAAGGACTGTCTATAATTACAAATAATAAAGGATAGTTAGAGAGACCCTACTATATTTTGATCTAGCATCGTATGTTTGAGGCTTTTCTGGCAGAGAAGTCTCTGTAAGAGCTTTACTGGTGCGGTCGCTTATAAAGCATTACTTTGGTACTTTGTATGTATATAGAGATGGGAATTGGAACGACTAAGTAGCAGCTTTGTGTAGAAGCAACTAAGTCCCCCTCCCTTCTATAGTAGTCGAATACCCCCTGTAGTTAGACACGTTTTACACCAAAAATACTGATTTTAATATATTATAAATCTACAAATAATTAAAAATATAATTTCATTTTATATAATTTCATTTTATATAATTTCATTTTATATAATTTCCTTAAAAATAGATATTTTTTTAAATTTATATATAAACTATAATAAAATAAAAATTCAATATCTATTTTCTATATTATAGTAAACTTAAAAACTTAATTTTATAAATTTTCTGATTCTTCTAGTTTAAAATATAAAACAGATTTTAATTTTAACTCAAAAAATGAAGAATTT
>Ga0182030_10019814_pt1 | contig 12758 bp, 7 predicted proteins | sample 812S3MmetaG_FD_121299 | JGI IMG/M metagenome (GOLD analysis project Ga0182030, IMG submission 121299) | Permafrost microbial communities from Stordalen Mire, Sweden - 812S3M metaG (Illumina Assembly) | ecosystem: Environmental > Terrestrial > Soil > Wetlands > Permafrost | place: Sweden... | reverse complement strand
TGAACTACGTGGGCCTGCTGGCGCGTCATGTTCGATCTGCAGCTTCGCTGGAGCAGATTCTCGAGGACTACTTCGGGGTCAAGGCGCAAATCCACCAGTTTGCCGGCGCGTGGCGCAAGTTGAATCCCGAGAATCAGACTTGCTTTTCGGGACTCGGGGGCCCAAGCGAACGGCTCGGCGTGGGTGTGGTTGCGGGAGACGAAGTTTGGGATCATCATGGACGGATCCGAATCTCGATTGGTCCCATGCGATTTGAGCAATATCTGAAATTCCTGCCGGGGCAGGCGGCTTACCATGAGCTGGTTGCATGGTTGAAGTTTTACTCGAATGGAAGTTATGAGACGGAAGTGCAACTGATTCTGGCGCGGGAAGATGCCCCATCGTGCGAGTTAGGCTCGAAGGGCGAAATGCGTCCGCAACTGGGACTGGTGAGCTGGTTGAAAACGAGGCCGCTCGATCGCGATCCCGCGGACGCGACTTATCTGGTGCAGTAAACGAATTTTGAAACTGAGGACTGACGGACCATGAGCACAAACCTGAAAGCACTGATCGACAAGATGAACGACACGACGCGGAAGACACTTGAGTCCGCAGCCGGACTGTGCGTGGCGCGAACGCACTATGACATCGAGATTGAGCACTATCTGATGAAGGCGCTCGATGGCACCGATAACGACATTACCGCAATTCTGAAGCACTTTGGCGTTGACCGCTCGCGGTTGACCAAGGAGCTTGAGCGGGGCCTCGATTCGCTGAAAAGCGGCAATGCTCGCTCGCCCGCCTTTAGTCCCGGAGTGGTGAAAATGCTCTCGGAAGCGTGGACGGTGGCCAGCATCGACTTCAACGCGGGAAGCATTCGGACCGGCTTTACTTTGCTGGCGCTATTGGGCGACGAAGAGTTAGCTCGCATTGTGAAAGATATAAGCAAGGAGTTACAGGCTATACCGCCGGAGGGCCTGCGAGCGAGCTTCTACGAGATAGTGGCATCGTCAAGAGAAACACAGACGAGCCTGGGAGCCGGCGGCGGTGGGAAAGAGGAGCGGGGCGGCGGGGATGCGCCTGCCGGGGCCTCGGGCGGCAAGACGCCGCATCTGGATCAATACACGGTGAACCTGACCGCGAACGCGAAGGCCGGGAAGATTGACCCGGTGCTGGGACGCGATATCGAGGTCCGTCAGATGATCGATATTCTGATGCGCCGCCGCCAGAACAATCCGATTCTGACTGGCGAGGCAGGCGTAGGCAAGACGGCCGTGGTGGAGGGCTTTGCCAATCGCGTTGTGAGCGGCGACGTGCCCCCGGCATTGCAGGGAGTGCATATCCACAGCCTCGATCTGGCTTTGTTACAGGCTGGAGCCGGAGTGAAGGGAGAGTTTGAGAACCGGCTGAAGGGATTGATCAACGAGGTGAAGTCTTCCACCGAGAAGATTATTCTCTTCATCGATGAAGCTCACACGATGATAGGCGCGGGTGGCCAGGCGGGACAGAACGACGCGGCAAATTTGCTGAAGCCCGCGCTCACACGCGGAGAGCTGCGCACCATTGCGGCAACCACATGGTCAGAGTACAAGAAGTACTTCGAGAAGGATCCGGCGCTGGCCAGAAGGTTCCAGGTTGTGAAGGTCGAGGAGCCGACGGAAGAGGTTGCCTGCACCATGCTTCGGGGCATCAAGGCGTCGCTTGAGAAGCACCACAATTTGCGCATCCTCGACGAGGCGGTTACAGCCACAGTCAGGCTTTCGCATCGTTATATTGCTGGCCGGCAACTGCCTGACAAGGCGGTGAGCGTGCTGGATACGGCCTGCGCGCGGCTTTCGCTGGGGCAGAATTCCACCCCTCCGCGGCTTGAGGATATTCTGCGCAGGATTGACGCGCTGGAAGTACAGAAACGCGTGCTCGAACGCGAGACGAAGATAGGCGCGGACCATGCCGAGAAGTTAGGCGAGATAGAAGCATCCATTGCTGCCGCGGCTGAGGAGCGGGATATTCTGAATGCGCAATGGGAAAAGGAAAAGGGTTTGACGGCAAAGATTCGCGGCCTGCAGGAGGGGCTGGAGTCGCCTGAGAAAAAGGAAGGCGAACCTGCGGCGGATGAGGCCGGTGTGCGCGCCGAGTTGGCCAAGCTTGAAGCCGAGCTTGCTGAGTTGCAGGGCGAGAAGGGCATGATGCGGGTCTCAGTGGATGCGCAGATTGTCGGCGAGGTGATCTCGGCCTGGACGGGAATCCCGCTGGGCAAGATGGTGCGCAACGAGATTGAGACGGTGCTCACGCTGGATGAGCACTTGAAGAAGCGCGTGATCGGCCAGGATCATGGACTCGCAGCAATTGCGCAGAGAATCTTAACCTCGCGGGCCAATCTCGACGATCCGGTCAAGCCGGTGGGTGTGTTTCTTCTGGTTGGACCCAGCGGTGTTGGAAAAACAGAGACCGCGATTGCGCTTGCCGATGTGCTTTATGGCGGGGAGCGCAATATGATCACCATCAACATGTCGGAGTTTCAGGAAGCCCATACGGTTTCCACTTTGAAGGGCTCGCCTCCGGGCTATGTGGGCTATGGCGAAGGCGGCGTTCTGACCGAGGCAGTGAGGCGCAGGCCGTATTCTGTTGTGCTGCTGGACGAGGTTGAGAAGGCGCATCCCGATGTGCTGGAGCTGTTCTTCCAGGTCTTCGACAAGGGCAGGATGGAAGACGGGGAAGGCCGCGAGATTGACTTTCGCAACACGATTATTTTGCTGACCAGCAACGCGGCCACAGAAACGCTGATGAAACTTTGCGCCGATCCGGAAACAATGCCCGACACGGCGGGGATGGTGAAGGCGCTGAAGCCGGAGCTGGACAAGGTATTCAAGCCGGCGTTTCTCGGACGGTTGATGATTGTGCCTTACCTCCCAATCCGGGATGAGGCAATGAAGCTTATTATCCGGCTGAAGCTGGGCAAGATTCAGCGGCGTCTGCTGGAAACGCACAAGATCAAGCTGGAGTATGGCGACTCGCTGTTGAACGAGGTGGCCGCACGTTGCACCGAGGTTGAAAGCGGAGCCAGGAACGTGGATAACATTCTGTCGAATACGATGCTGCCGGATTTGTCGCGGCAGATTCTAACTCAGCTTGCCGGTGGGGAGACGTCAAACCGTGTAACTGTATCGGTGAAGGACGGCGCCCTGACTTATGCCTGGGATGTTGCGGAAGTCGCAGACATCGCACAAGCAGAGGCAGACAGCGCAGAACCAGAGGAAGAAAGCGCACAACCTGCGTAGGCTACAAAACCGTTCAGGGAACGTCAGCATTAGACAGGCGGGATGGGCATGGGAAGTCTGAAGCAGACAGGCCGGTTGATGCAGTTTTCGAGTACGGCGGGCAAGGACGTGCTTGTGATTGAGGCGCTGGAAGGCGCGGAAGGAATTTCGCGCCTTTTCGAGTTTCATCTCCAATTGCTTGCAGACGCGGGCACATCGGTCGATCCCAAATCGATTGTCGGTTCCAAGGTCAATGTTGCAATCTCACTTGGCGATGTTACGGGGTCAAGGTTTATCAGCGGCATCGTTGCGTCGTTTGAGCAGTTGGCGAGCGACGCGGAGTTCGATTACTACCACGCGCGAATTGTGCCTGGGATGTGGCAGTTGACATTGAGCGCCAACTGCCGGGTTTTTCAGAATATGAGCGTTCTGGATATTGCCAAGAAGGTCTTCGGCGAATATGCCTTGACGATTTCCGATCAGACGAGCGGGAGTTACAAGCCGCTTACTTACTGCACGCAGTATTCCGAAACCGATTTTCATTTTGTCTCTCGCATTCTTGAGGAGAGCGGCATTTTCTATTGGTTCGAGCACACCGATCAGGACAACAAGATCGTATTGGGAGATGGAAGAACCGCCTATCAGGATTGCCCGCTGTCTGCTTCGTTTCCGTTTTCTGCGAATGTGGGCGCGGCTGTGGGCGCGTACAGCGCCACGATTGATGTGTTCACATCCACGGCGACCATGGTTTCAGGCAAGCATTCAACCGCGGAATATAACTTCAACGACTTTGCCCGCGAGGATGCTCCGGACCAGAGCAGCTCCAGCACATACGGCAAGAACGCATTCGACCAGTATCTTTATCCGGCGGGCGGGGAAGGCTACGCGCAAGATAACGCGAGCGCGAGCGCGGCTATTGAGAAGTTGTTCCTGGAAACACGCGCCCAGGCTGCCGATGCCGTCTCGGAAGTATTTCGTGGCGGCGGCAATGTGCGTTCGCTTTGCGCAGGGTACACGTTCACACTCAGCGCCAATCCGCGCAAAGCTTGGAACAGCAAGTATCTGCTGACCACTGTAACCCACAACGCCGGCCAGACTCCGCCTTATCGACCGGGTGATAAGGGTCTGGTGCTTGGATATACGAATCGATTCACGGCGGTATCTTCGGATATTGTATTCAAATCAGCGCAGACGTTCACGAAGCCCAGGATTTACGGCCCGCAGACCGCTCTTGTTGTGGGGCCCAGCGGCGAGGAGATTTACCTGGATAAGCTGGGGCGCGCTAAGGTGCAGTTCTTCTGGGACAAGGCCATCGCGCGGGGATCGGATGCCGACTCGATTTGGGTTCGCGTTGCGCAGGGCTGGGCGGGGAATGGATGGGGAGCGTACTTCTGGCCGCGCGTCAACGATGAGGTGGTCGTTCAGTTTCTGAACGGCGATCCGGATAACCCGGTGATTACGGGCTCGGTTTATAACGCCAAGAACACGCCCAAGTACGATTTGCCGGCCGAAGGCACGCGTTCCGGGATTGTAACTCGAAGCAGCAAGGGCGGGTCGGCGGCCAATGCGAATGAGTTGCGCTTTGAAGACAAGAAGGGAAGCGAGGAGATCTACATTCATGCCGAAAAGGACATGAATACCTCAGTCGAGAACAACCGCGCCACCAATGTCTATAAGAACGACTCGCTTACGGTGAAGAATAATCAAACCGAGCAGATAGGCTCGAACTTCAACCGGGAAATCAAGTCGAATGCGGTGGAGAAGGTTGGCGGGAATTCCGATCTTGGCATAAGCGGAAATCTCACGGAGTCGGTGGGAGGGAATCACTCGCTGAACGTTAGTGGCGGCCAGAGCATCAGTGTGGGCTCGGCTTATTCCATGAATGCAAGCAATACGATCTACATTAACGGTGGCATGAGCGTGGTGATTCAGGCCGGGATGGAGCTGAGCCTGGTTGCGTCGGGGAATTTCGTTACCATCGGGCCTGCCGGAGTGGCGATTTCTGGAACGATGGTTTTGATTAACAGCGGCGGCGCTCCGGGTTCGGGCTCGGCAGGGTCTGTCGGCAGTCCGCAGGCGCCGGGCACACCCGACTCCGTTGACGATAGCAGTTAGACGTGAACGCTTATTTGGATGAGTTGCTTCCCGATTGCGAGGCTGAGTTAGATTGCGGTGGCGGGCGGCGCTTTGATGAAAACAGGCGCGATGACTCGGCGAGAGAGCGGCAGGATTGAAATCGCGATATGGAATGATTGAGGACTTTTGACGGAAGCAATGGCACAATCCGGTGTCGCCACCCAGTTTCCTTCGGTTGGGCGATGGACAGTTACCGGAATGCCGGCGGGCTGGATATTTGTTGCGGACTTTGGGATTCGCCAGATAGTGAGGGATTCGAGAGCTGTGGCCGCGAGCGTAGGGGTGGGACAAGATACGCTGAAGTCGGCAGGGGAACTTGCTGAATACATGGAGAAGCAGAAGAAGCTGATTGGGAACCACTTGAAGGAAGCCAGGATTGCGGGGCCGCAAGCCACTGCATTTGCGGGCGCGGATGAAGCTCACCTGCTGTTTGTGCGGCACACTGTAGCCACCGCCGGGAGTATGTTGCATGCCCAGACTTACGTCAGGGTGGGTCTTTGGCTTGGCATCATCACGCTTACGACATTGGAAGATCAAGTGAAGGCGGTGCGTGCGGATTACGATGTGTTTGTCAAAGGCCTGCGCATCCGGCAAGATGTGGGCAGTGAGGCAGGGGCGAGGGCGTAGAAGGATGAATATCAATAAGGAGAGGGACTAATGCCGCCGGCAGCGAGAATCACCGATATGCATATATGCCCGATGGTGACGGGCATTGTGCCTCACGTGGGCGGTCCCATTCTGCCTCCGGGAGTGCCGACTGTGCTGATCGACATGCTTCCCGCCGCCACTCTAACTTCGATGGCGGTCTGTGTTGGTCCGCCAGACATGATCGTGATGGGATCTATGGGGGTGATGATCAATTTTCTTCCCGCCGCACGAATGATGGATCCCACGGTGCATGGGGGAATGATTATGATGGGCTCGCCGACCTGCATCATTGGAGAGATCGGGACACCATCGCCAGGCATGGGCGGATTGGGCGGGATCGTTTCCGGGATGGTGGCCAGCGGACTGGGTGGGGCGCTTTCGGCTATGTAGGGGGAGCCGCAGCGCAGGCTTTGGATGCGTGTTCGGACTACGGCGTGGTCGAGTCCCAGATTTTCAGCAAGAGCGGAGAGACCAACGAGCGCACCGGATTGTAATTGGCTTTCTTCGCCTCTTTGAAGGCCTGCAACGCGTCCGCCGAGGGCCCCTGCCACTTTCCGCGCGGGGTTTGCAGAATCGATCGCTCAATCGAGGCTGCTCCCAGATAGAAGTCGGCAACGCCTGGATTGAGCGCAGTCTTCGGAGACTCCAGATAGCTTAGGAGCGCTCGCCGCGCATCGTCGAACTGCGCTTTGTAGAAAAGGCGGATGGCCGCTGTCAGCATGGCTTTTGCTGCAACCGGATCGTTCGCGATGGTCTGCTGAATTCTATCGGAATTGGTTTGTGCGTCCTTGTTGCCGGGCTGAAGTTTGATCGCCATTGCATAATCGCTCAGCGCGGTTTGCAGATCGCCCTGCTTTTCGGCATTGCGTGCGTCCCCGATGAACTTGTTCACCTTCTTTTGGATTTCAGCGGCGGAATCGACTGCGGGCGCGACAACAGTTGGCGGTGGAGGCGGAGCTTTCTTTGCCGCAAGCACCTTTTGTGCGTCGGCAATTTTGCCGGTTGGATCGGAGGGGCCATTGGGATTCAGGTCTTTGGCCAATGTCAACAGCTTGACTGCCTGCTCAGGATCGCTCTGTTCCACGCTCTGGGCTTTATCGATGTACCCCTTGTAGACGTTCACATTGTTGACATAGGCGCTCGCAGACGCTTTCACGTCCGGGTTGGTAATGCCTTCGGCGAGGGTTAGAACTGCCTGGAATTCGCCCTTGGTCCAGGCGGCCTGCACCTGGATGAAGATCCTGTCGCTCTTGATTCTGTCGAGCAGGAATTTTGCCTGGCCAGATAGCTTGTCGTCATAACTCGACACTGCCTTTGCCTGCGATTCGGCCTTATCCAGGTCGTGATTCTTGTAAGACGCAAGGGCGGCTACCATGAGGGCTGAGTCGTCCTGGATGAGACCGGAACGGAAGCTATTGCAAGTTTCCGCCATCTTTTTGTCTTTGGGCTCCAATGCCGACGCCGCGCAATAATCCTGAACCTGTTTCGCGCGGTCGGCGCTTTCCCCTTTGGCTTTCTCAACCAATTCCTTTGCCTGTTGCTTCGGTTTTTGGTCAGCGAACGCCGGCACTGGAACGCCGGAGAGAAGGATGGTGAGCAGGCAAACAGCGCGGCGCAGGGTCATTTTGTTCCTCCGATGATCTGGTCGATTACGCTGTCATCGATCGGCTTCAATTCAACGCCGCACACCTGCGCGGTCTGAGCCACATCGCATTGCTGGCTCTGCGTGTTTCCGTCCGGACCTTTGAAGCTCACGGTATATTTGCCGGTGGGAAGATCGTCGAGGCGCAACGGTGTCCAATGGTCGCCGGCAGGGAGGGGAATGGCGTTGCCCTTATCGGAGGTTACGCTCACTACTTCGGCGAAGGGTGTCGCGTTGAGTTCGAGCGCGCCCATTGAAACCACGGGCGCCGGGCGCAAAAGGAAAAACGCGGCAACCGCACCACCCAGCACCACCACGCCAACCCCTCCGAACACGAGCGCACGCGGAAGCCCCGTTTTTGCGCTGGCAGGCGCGGCCATGGGCTTTGCCTGTTGCTTTTTAGGTGAGGACTTTGCAACTTCTTTGGTCGAGCGCTTCAGGCTTGCCTGCAATGCAGGATCGGCAAACCCGGCAACATCCGCTACCTTGGCTAACTCCTCGGCAGCGCGGCGAGGGTCCCCCTGCTGCACGGCCTGATTGGCCGATTCCATTGCCGCGGTGAGCGCTTGATTGGCAATTTGCGTTCGTCTGCTCTTGTATTCGGCAATTGCCGTGGTGACCCGTGGCGAGTCGCCATAGGTGCTTCGCACAGATTCAAGCCCGGTGAGTCCATTGCGCAGGTCTCGCTTTTGCAGCGCATCTTCGGCGTTCAGGATTGCCTCGACGGTGAGACGCTCCTGATCTTTGATTGCATCCAGCCTGGCACGAAATTCCCGCATGCGGGGTTGCCGCTGAATCTCCGGAGGCTGGCTTGAGAGCAATTGCAAAGCCTGCTCGATATCGGTCTCGCTGGTTGCCTGTGCTCGGCTCAGGAGTGCATCGACTCGCCGGTTTACCTCCACAAGGGTGGCGGTTGCCTGACGCAGCAATTGGTCAATGGATGCATCTCCGGTTTCCAAGGCGACGGGTTTAAGCAGAGCGACGGCAGACTCAAGGTCGCCATCGGTTATCAGTGACCGAGCCTCGCGTATGGCGTCTGCCACTGCGCGGCTAATGTCATCCTTCCGCTTTTGTTCCTGCGCATAAGCCAGCAGGGATGCAATCTCAGGGAAATCGCCAAACTCGATTCCCGCCGCCTCGAGAATCTGCACGGCCTGGGCGAACTGCCTTGTATCGATGGCGGCTTGCGCCTGCTGCAAAGCGAAAGACTTGCGTTCCCCTGCACTGGCCTTCTGAAGCTGCTCAATAACCTTGTCATGAAGGGAAATCAACCGGGGCTCGCCCGGCATCTGTTCCAGAGCCTGCTGAACCACGGTGAGAGCCTGTTGCGGATCGGTCAAAAAGAGGCTGTAGACTTCCCGCGTGGTCTGCTCGACCAGCTTTGTTGCAACCTGGTTACGCTGCCTGGTTTCGGCCTCGGTTTTCAACTGCAACAGCACGGGCTCGCCCGGAAGGCGTTCCTGCGCGCGTTGAATCAATTGAAGTGCGCGCTCGAAATCTTCCCCCGCAATGGAGTCGGAAATCTCAGCGGCGATCTGCTCGATGATCTTGCGTCTCCGCTGTTCTTCCTGGCGTTCAACCGCGGTCTGGTAGAGTTGCTGTGTCTCGGCATCTGTTGGGTCAATCTCCAGCGCCGAGTTCAGGTTTTTGATGGCCTCAGTGTATTGCCGGGCCGCAAACTGGCCTCGTGCGGCTTCGGCCAACTCACTGAGCGCACGCTGCCTGGCTGCCTTTTCGGCTTCCTGAACGATTCTGGCGCGCTCGTTGCGAAGATCTGTATTGCGATCGTCGAGTTGAAGCGCCTTTTCAACCAGTTCGCTCGCGGCTGAGAAATCGCTTTGCTTGCGAGCCTCCCGAGCTTGTTCAAGAAGCAGGGCAACCTGCTCCGCCTTTTCTTTCAAATTGCGAACATGCTCAATCTTCTGGGTCAGTTCAGGATTCAGCTTGTCGATTCCTGCCGCGAGAGTGTAAAAACCAAGCGCGTCGTTATAGCGCTGCGTGAGCACCGCATCTTCGGCGTTTCCCATCAATTGCTGGATCTGTGCCGTCTTTTGTTGCCGCGAGACTTTTTCCTGCACTTCGCGGAGCAGCTTCTTGACATCCGTATTTTGTGGATTGAGTCTCTGCAGGTCGAGCAACAAGTATCTTGCGCTAGGCCATTGTTCGAGTTCCATCAGGTGCTTCACATTACCCAGGGACTCGCCCACTTGTTCGCGCTTCAGTTCTTCGTTGACCTCCTCGATATCCGCGGCCATTTCCTCGCCGGACTCGTAACGGTCGAACGGATTTTTTTGCAGAGCGCGGTCGATTACATGATCCAGGCCCGGCGGATATTCGCTCAGCAAAGTCGACAGCGGATCGTGCGGATCGTGAATTACCTTTTGCAGCGTATCCACACCTTCGCCCGGAAAGGGCAGCCGGCCCGTAAGAAGCATATAGAGGATTACGCCTGCGGACCACAAGTCGGATCGGCCGTCGGCAGGCTTGCCCATCAGCCGCTCCGGAGAAATGTAGTGGAAGGTGCCAATGACCATGCCAACCTGCGTGTGGCCGGATTGGTTTTGCAGGCGGGCTACGCCGAAGTCGACAATCTTGATGTTTCCATCCGGCATCACCATCACGTTTGCCGGCTTAATGTCGCGGTGGATCACGCCCTTTTGGTGCGCGTATCCCAATCCGAGGCAAACCTGGCGAACAATATCCAGCTTCTCGACGAGAGAAAACTGGCGGCCGGCCTGGAGCAGATTCTCCAGCGAATCTCCGGGCACGAACTCCATCACGATGTATGGCATGCCGTCCTGTTCGCCGAAGTCGTAAACAGTAACGATGTTGGGATGATTCAGGACGCCGGAACGAGCTTCAAGCTGAAACCGCTGACGAAGTTCATCGGTGGCGGCGGTGAGAGTCTTGATCGCCACCTCGCGGCCCACGGATTTGTCCATGCCCCTGTAGACGACACCCATGCCGCCAACGCCCAAGACTCCCAGGACGGGGTACTTGCCGATTTGAGTAACTGGTGCGCCGGTATCCATGGCCAAACACCCGATTCGTACTTTTTTTTCAAGGCCGGCCAGCGCAAATTCCTGCCGAATTTGCGCCAGCGCAAAGCGTTTAGCCAAGCTTCTGCTAAGGCTTGTTGCTAGTTGTGTGGACGATGGTGATCTGCGTTTTCCCGTTGATCTGGTCTGGCTTCGCGGTAACCGTCACCATCACGACTTCCTTATCGCTCTTCTTCAGTTGCAGCAGGGCACCATCAGCCGTATCGTATGTGGCGGCCTGGTCGCCAAACTTGCTCTTGTAATAGCTGACGACCTGGTCCTTCGAGTCAGAAGTGGTGAATACCGCAGTCACCATGGAACCGTTTGGCAAGGTCATGCGCATGCCTCCCTTGCCGGACTGGGCGCCGGGATAGACATCCGTGCCGAGGTCGGACGCGCTGAATTTCTCGGTTGTGTTTGCGGACATCACTCCGGGAATACTCACCGAGGCATGGTCGCCCGAGCCAGAGACATGGAACGCCCTGGAAACACGCCAGGCAAAGAACCCGACGGCTGCAACGGCAAGAATGCCCAGCAGCACAATGACACCGACAACGATCAAAACGATCTTCACCGTGCTGCCGCCGGCGGCTACCGGTTGAACTGCCGGCGGCGCTGGGGCGACAGTCCCGAAACCCGCGGCTGGCGGTGGTGCAGACGGCACCGGCGAATAAGACGCGACAGGGGCGACAGGCGCAAAACCTGCGGCGACAGGCGCGCCGCATGACGCGCAGAATTGCTTGTCCGGGGATAATTCGGTTCCACATTTTCCGCAGTAGCTTGCCATTACTATCTCCTTGTCCTTTTTCTTGCGCCCGGAGCCTGCATATTGCTTTCCCGGCTACGAGCCAATATACCTCAATATGGTCTCGGTTGGTATGTCTTTTACAAGCGATTCTATTTGCAGGATTCGGGTAGACCGGAAAGCGTCTTAGCCGCAACCCGGACACAGTGTATTACATTGCTTTCAAACGACTTCACTGGCGGTGGATAAAGCGGGTAAAAGCCGCCAACTGAAGCCGCAAGCGGGTCTTATTGGGTTGCGAAGGAATCTCCTTCCATGCCGCGGTTGCCCAGTTCCGTGCTGGTCCAGCCGGCGGGCCCGGTGTTGCTGTAGGTGACGACCACTGTGCCAATGTCCCTGGCCATGGAGCAGAAGCCCTTCAGTCCGGGCTTCCTGGGATTGGCGTGCGCCTCCCAAGCCATGCCGTTGGTCGCCAGCGTGTAGGTGTAGTTTGGATCGGCCTTGCTGGGGTCGAACTTCAGATGTTCTATAGACGCTCCTTTGGGGTACGATCCCGACAAAATCTGATCCATGGGGCAGACATGCTGGAGGGTGAGCTGGCATTCGTGCTCAATAATCTCGATGGCGGAGAGAAACATGTAGGCGATCTGTTCATCGCGCTTAAGCTGGACGGGGCCTTTTGCGTCTTCGATCTCGATCTTGGCTGTGGTGGCAAACGGGCCCGTGCCGGGGCCGGACGCGATTGCGCCTGCAGAGGCCGACGGCGAACCGGCGTCTGCCGGGGAAGCGGTAGACTTGCCAGCGGCATAGATTGCGGCGACCTCGGTTGCCTTGAGGGCGCGGTTCCAAAGCGCTACTTCCTCGATGCCGCCCTTGAAGAACCGGCCAGTGAAAACGGGGCTTTCGCCGATGGTGAAGCGGCTCGTCTTGCCTGCTCTGCCGCCGCCCTTATCTGTTGCGACCTGCTTGCCGTCCCAATACATGACCCTGGCTCGTGAAACGGTATCGACGCTGGCAACAACCAAATGCCACTGGTTGACTAGCGTTGCCACTGGTGGAATGTAGGAGAGGTTGCCGCCCCCTGCCGTAAAGAACCTCAGGGCATTGTCGGGCTCGAATTGCAGGTCAAGATCGTTGCCGGATTGCGATTCGCCTGCAACATAGAGGATGCGGCGGATTTTGGAGGGCAGCACGGCGAGGTTGACCCAGGCCATGATGGTTGCGGCCGTGCCAATTCCGCCCATCTGGGTTGTGGTGATCATGCCGTCGAGGCCGTCGAATTTGGCGAAATTGCTTACCGAGGCTCCGATGGG
>Ga0182030_10019812_pt1 | contig 12759 bp, 6 predicted proteins | sample 812S3MmetaG_FD_121299 | JGI IMG/M metagenome (GOLD analysis project Ga0182030, IMG submission 121299) | Permafrost microbial communities from Stordalen Mire, Sweden - 812S3M metaG (Illumina Assembly) | ecosystem: Environmental > Terrestrial > Soil > Wetlands > Permafrost | place: Sweden... | reverse complement strand
TTTTTTTCAAAGCTCCTGCTGGGCCGGAAAATAGTTGGGATTATTTTTGCGCGCAATGAGCTGAGGGGGGGTGAATTCTGGGGCGCGGAAGGAGCATCTTGCTTAGGTTGACACCCATTGACAGGAATGTCCGCGCTACGAGCGGCGGCCGCGGTCGTTCGGGGTAGCGCAGGCTTTCTTGCCTGCCGTTTCGCCGACTTTCCAGTCGGCAGGCGTCGCTGCCGCCGGACGTGCCTGGTACTCCTCCGCATCCGCTCCCTGCCCGATCCTGGTCCCCATTCACACCCCGCTACCTGGCTGCTTGAGGGGCCGCTTGACATTCATCGGTGCTATGTTAAGCAGTGCCTCACATTACTGCTCCGGGCCGGGCAAGGGCTCCGCATCTGGCTGGTGCGGGACGAGCCCGGGTTTTTCCGGGCTTGGGCCTGCCGTACCGGGGCGCCGGACGCGGGGGCCGGGGAAATCCGCCGCCACGTCGGGAAACCCCCTGAAAGCGTTCGTGCCGAAAAAGGCTCTTGGGTTGCTGCTCCTGCTGGTGTTCCTGGCACCGGGCTTCCCCGCGCACGCCCAGGGCGCCCGGGCGCTCGAGCTTCCTTCCGACGGGAGCCATGTCCGGCTTCCCGGTCTGGCCTTCACCAATCTGGCTGAGTGCACGGTCGAGGGCTGGTTCAAATGGCAGGGGGGCACGGAGTCGGCCTCCCTGTTTTACTTCGGCGACGGCACCAAAGGGCTCTCCGCCGGATTCTCCAACGCGGCCGGCACGCTTTTCTTCGCGGTCGCTGGGGGATCGGGAAAAGGGGGCCGGCTCGACCTGCCCATTGTTCCGAAGCCAGGCGAATGGTGCCACGTGGCGGCGGTGGCGGGGCGCGCGGGGATGGCGCTCTATTTCAACGGGGTTCTTCTCGCGACCAACGGCGTCCCTGGTGGCATGGCGGCGGTCGGGGCGAATGACCGGGTTAATTATCTCGGCCGGGATGCCGATCCGACCCAGTGGGGGAGGACCTTCCGGGGCCAGGTGCGCGAGTTCCGGGTCTGGCGGGTCGCACGCACCCGCGAGCAAGTCCAGGCCGATCTGTTCCGGGAATTGGGCGGCCAGGAGCCGGATCTGGCGGTGTTGCTGAACTTCGGCGGCGGCGGTGCGCAGGACTCATCACCCCAGCGGCGTGACGGTGTGCTCGAAGGCGGCGCCCGGGTGGTGGAAGCCCTCCCTCCCGTCCCGGGCGCGATCCTCCGCCACCTGGTCCTCTCGGGCACCGTGACCGACCCCGCCGGCCGGCCCGCGGCCGGTGCCGCGGTGCGCCTGGAGCAGGGCGGACAGACCGTGCGCCGCGTGCGCGCCGGGGGCGACGGGGTTTACAGCCTGCTCGCCGCGGTACCGTCCTCGCCGGCGGCGTACCGCCTCAGTGCCACCCATGAAACGGGCGATGTGTGGCTGGACGGCCGGATGCTCAGCGGCGGCGAGACGAGGTCGATCGACCTGGGGCTGGAGCGCCCCACGGGGATCACCGGCAGCGTGAGGATGGCGGGGGGCGGACCGCTCCGCCTGGCACTGGTGGAGGCGGCGGAGGCACCCGGTGGGGAAACCCGCGCGCGGGCTTGGACCGATGCCGGGGGTGGCTTCCGGTTGGGACATCTGCGCCCCGGGGCTTACGAGATCCGCGCGCGCGCAGCGGCCGGGGTGGCTGGGGCGAAAGGCGCGGTCGGGGGCTCCGGCGGACCGGCGGGGCGAATCGACCTCGAGATCTCCGCTGCGGTGGCCGCGCCGGCGCCCGCGGGCCGTCCGGCGGAGCGAGCCGCGCGGCTCGGGGCCGGGCAGGGCGGGGTCTGGTTGCCGCCCGGCCTCATCAACGACCTGCGGGACATCACGATCGAAGCCTGGGTGCGGTGGGATCGGTTGGGAGCCGATGGGGTGTTGTTCACCCTGGGCGGGGAGGACTCCCCGCTGCGCCTGAGGAACAGTTCGCGCGGGGGCGACGTGCTGCTCGAGGCGACCCCGCCCTCCGGCGGTCCGCCTGCCGCCATCGGGCTCGCGGAGGTGCTGCGGACCAACCAATGGTGCCACCTGGCCGTCGTCGCGGGCCGGGGCGGGATGAAGCTCTATTTCAACGGCATTCCGGCGGGAACCAACGCCGCGCCGGTGGTGTGGGGGGAGCCGGCGCCCGGGCGGGAGAAGAACGGAATCGGCTGGGCGGGCTCCGGCCCGGGGTCCTTCGACGGGCTCGTCACCGAGATCCGCCTCTGGGGCGGGGAGCGGACGCTGGAGCAGATCCGGGGGCGGATGTTTCAGCGGGTTTCGGGCACGGAGGATGATTTGCTCGCGCTGTGGAATTTTTCGGACGGAACGTCCAAAGACGGCACCGGGCATGGACTCGATGGCCACTGGGAGGGGACGGCCGGCGCGGTGGAGGCGGTCCTCCCCACCGCCGCCACGCTGCCGCGCCCCGCGATCCTCCGCGGCGTGGTGACGGATCCGAGCGGTTCCGCCCTGCCAGGGGCGACCGTGCGGCTGGAGCTGGCGGGGCGCGCCGTGGCGGCGGCCCTGTCGCGTGGCGCGGGGGACTATGGGCTGGCGGTGCATGCGGGCGCGGCGCCGTACACGCTGAGTGTGGAACAGGGGAAGTGGGGCCTGGCCACGAACCTGGATCTGGTGCCAGGGGAGTCGCGCGTGGTGGATTGCCCGCTCAGGAGCGCGGCCTGCCTCTCCGGCCGGGTGCTGGCGCTGGATGGATCCCCTTTGTCCGGGGTGGTGGTGCAGGCGGTGGGGGAATGGAGCCCGGTGCGGTTGGCTGATCCGCTTCATGGAGAGTTTTTCCAGCCGCGGGAGCCGGCCGGGGCCACCGCCATCCCCGCCGGCCGGGCGGCCGACTGGACCACCGACGGGCCGGTGGTGAACGTGTCCGCGGCGGACGGGGTTGGCCCGGGTTTCCCCGGGACGCCCTTCGAGGGGGCGTTTGCCGCGCGGTGGACGGGGCGGTTCCGCACCGGCGCGGCGGCGGATTGCCGGTTCCGGCTGGTGGCCGACGAGCGGGCGCGCTTGGTGGTCGATGAGCATCCGGTGCTGGCCGGAGGCGGCGGCACGCCGGCGATCGAGATCGAGGGCGGGATCGGGTTGCCCGCGGGGGAACACACGCTCCGGCTGGAGTACTTCCGCGAGGGAGCGGGACAACGCTGCCAATTGCTCTGGGATCAGGGCGGGCTGGATCCGCGGGACGCGGTGGAGACGGCCATGAGCGATGGGCTGGGCGAGTTCCGGTTCCGGCATCTGCCGCCGGGAGTTTACCGGGTGCGCGGCCAGACGCCGCGCGGGCACGTTTTTGCCCCGCCGCCGGATATGGCGCCGGGGGCTGCGGTGGCCACGGCTGTGTCCGGGGCGGGCAGCTTCCGGGTCGGCCGCGGCACCGAGACCGGGGGGATCGAGATCCGGCTCGCCCCCTTCAAGAAGGGAACGCGGAAGACCTTCACGCGGGAGACCGGGCTCGCTGGGACCAATACGCTGGTGGTCCATGAAACGGGGGATGAGGGCACGTGGAAACGCTACGGGCACGAGGACGGCCTGGCGGGGAACAACACGCTGCGGGTCCACGAGACCCGGGATGGCGTGCTCTGGATCGCCACGCTCGGGGGCGGTGTTTCCCGCTGGGACGGGGAGCGCTTCCGGACGCTCAGCACCGCCCAGGGGCTGGCGGACAACATCGTCTCGGCGATCTGCGAGGCGAAGGACGGCACGCTCTGGTTTGCCACCGAAGGCGGTGTGTCACACTGGGACGACCAGCGCTTCCAGAACTTCACCACCGCTGACGGCCTGCCTTCGAATGAGGTGGATTGTGGCCTCCAGACCGCCGCCGGCGCGCTTTGGTTCGGCACCGAGGAGGGGGTTGCGCGCTGGGACGGCCGCCGCTTCACCGCCTACACGATCTCCGACGGCCTGCCCGGGCCGGATGTTTCGTGTCTTTACGAGGACCGGTCCGGGCGGCTCTGGATCGGCACGGGCCTGGGGTTGGCCCGCTGGGACGGCGCGCACATCGTGGTGGATGAATGGAGCCGCGCGCTGCGCGGCCTGCGGGTCGCCTCGATCCTCGAGGACCGCCGCGGGCGGCTCTGGGTCGGCATCTTCGGGGCGGGAGTGTTCGTTTGGGACGGGCGGTCGTTGGAACACCTGACCCGGCGGGACGGCCTGCCTTCGGAGAGCATCCACAAGGTCCTGGAGGACAGCCAGGGGGTGCTCTGGTTTGGCACCAGTGGAGACTCGAAGGAGGATGGCGGCGTGGGCGGACTTTCCCGGTGGGACGGCACGAATTTCGTGAACTACACGACCGCCGACGGTCTGGCCGGCAACCGGGTCACGGACATCCACGAGGACGCGGGCGGGGTCTTGTGGCTGACCACCTTCCAGGCGGGGCTTTGCCGGTTCGACCAGCACCGCATGACCCGTTTCACCGAGGCGGACGGGCTGCCATGGAAACTCCTGGGCAGGCTCCAGTTCACCCGCGACGGCAGCCTGTGGATGCTCGGGGGGCCGCGCGAGGACCGGCTCTGCCAGTTCGACGGGACCCGGTTCGTGGTGTGGACCGAGGCGGACGGAGTGCCTGCCCGGGCCAGCGATCTCTACCTCGATCAGGATGGCGCGCTGCTGGTGTGCAGCCTCACCGGGCCGGCGGCACGGCTCGACCCCGGGGCCCTGGCGGCGGGGCGGCGGGTGTTCACGCCCGTGCCGGGGAGCCCGGCGGCGCTCGCGGTGTACCACGCCTCGGACGGCGCCTATTGGTTCGGCACCGAGGACGGCGTCCGGCGGCTGGGGCCGGAACCCGGACGCGAAACGGTCTTCCGCACCGCCCGGTCCGGCGAGCCGTTGGGGCCGATCACCGCGATCCAGCCGGGGCCGGGCGGCCAGATCTGGTTCAAGACCCGTTCCAAAGCGGGAGGTTACCTGTGGTCCTGGGACGGCCGGGGGGTGGTGCACCACACCGACGCGGAAGGGCTCCAGGGGCAGTTGTTCCTGGCGCTTTACTCGGACCGCCGGGGATCGGTCTGGATGGGGAGCGACCCGGGGGGGGTGTCGTCGTGGGACGGCGTGAAGTATGTCAACTTCACTCCGGCGGACGGGCTGGCAGAGGGCCACGTCGGGGCCATCGCCGAGGATTCCGGCCGGGTGATGTGGTTCGGGCACAGCCCGGAGGTTTCGTTCTTCGACGGCAAGGCCTGGGGGGCGCTGGGCGCGCGGGACGGCCTGGGGGGGGAGGACTCCGGGCGCATGGCGGCGATCGAGCCGGGCCCCGGCGGCGCGGTCTGGCTGGCGACCGAGGAGGGCGGGTTGTTCCGTTACCGGAAGGGGAGAGCCCCCTCCCGCCCGCCGGTCCTGACCGTGAAGGGAGACCGCGAATACGCGGATCTGTCTGCCATCCCGCCGCTCCTCACGGACAGCCGCCTCACCTTCAACTATGGCTATGTGGATCCGCGGACCCGGGCGGAGAAAAAGCAGTTTCGCCACCAGATCATCGCCGGCACGCCCTCGCCGGAGCAGTTGGCGGACGGCGGTCCCTGGCTCAAGCCGGTCCATGACCGCCAGTTTGACTGGTCCACCAACCGGCCCGGGGTGTATTCGGTCGCCGTCCAGTACATCGACCGCGACCTCCATTATTCGCCGCCTAGAGTTGCTACGTTCACGCTGGTGCCGCCCTGGTATCTGAACCCCTGGATCGCGGTGCCCGCCGGGAGCGGTCTCACCGGGCTGATCGGCTGGGGCTTTTTTGCCCGGCTGTTGTTCCTCCGCAAACGCCGAGAGGCCCAGCGGCTGCGCGAGCGGATGGCCGAGCAGGAGCGGCTCTCGAAGGCCGCGCTCGAAAAAGAGGTCGCCGAGCGGCGCCTGGCCCAGGAGGCCCTGCGCGTGGCCAAGGAGCAGGCCGACACCGCCAACCGAGCCAAGAGCGATTTCCTCGCCAACATGAGCCACGAGCTGCGCACCCCGCTCAACGCCATCCTCGGCTACAGCGAGATGCTCCAGGAGGAGGCGGGCGAACTCGAACATCCCGAGTTGGTCCCGGATTTGCAGAAAATCCACGGGGCCGGCAAGCACCTCCTCGGGCTCATCAACGACATCCTGGACTTGTCCAAGATCGAAGCCGGCCGGATGACCCTCTGCCTCGAGCAGTTCGAGGTCGGCGCCGTGGTCCGGGAGGTGGCCAGCATGGTGCAACCGCTGGTCGCCAAGGGGGGCAACACCCTCGAGGTCATCTGCCCGCCCGAGGCCGGCGTCATTTACGCGGACGTGGTGAAGGTGCGGCAGGTGTTGTTCAACCTGTTGAGCAACGCGTGCAAGTTCACGCAGAAGGGCTCGCTCACGCTGCGGGTCTGGCGGTCCGGCGCGGCGCCCGGGCTCATCCATTTTGAGGTGACCGACTCGGGCATCGGCATGACGCCCGAGCAGGTCGGCCGGCTCTTCGCGGCCTTCACGCAGGCGGACTCCTCGACGGCCCGCAAATACGGCGGCACCGGCCTGGGCCTGGCCATCAGCCGCCGGTTCTGCCGGATGATGGGCGGCGACATCACGGTGCGCAGCGAGCACGGCCGGGGTTCGGCCTTCACGGTAACCCTCCCTACGAAGGTGGAGGAGGCGGGGGCGGAGGCGGCGGGGTGAGGTGCGGGATCGGACGCCACGGGCAGTCCTGAAAGGACGGAATTCACCAGCCCGGGGCAAGCGAGTCCGCGAGCGCAGCCCCGGGTAGGCCGGGCCGCGAAACCCATGCGCCCTGAAAGGTCGCCACCGCCCCCAAAAGCGGCGGGATGCGCCGCAGTCCAAACGCTTCGCGATGCCCGACGCGTGTCCCTTCCTCGCGCAGCGTTTGGAGTGCGCGGCATTCCCGCGCTTTCCCCCCTGTCCTCGGCGGTCAAATCGACTTTGTCCACCCCTCGCCCGCCCCTTTCCGGCGCCATGAACTCCGTTTGACAACCGCCTCGGGCTTGGGAAAATAGTCCCATGACCACCACTCGATTCCTGCCCCGCCAGGCCCTCTGCCTGGCCCTGGCTTCCATCGCCGGCTCGGCCTTCACCCTCCTGGCCGCTGATCCAGGCGCCACCAAGACCGAGACCATCGACGGTTTTCGCGACACGCCGATGATTCCCGGCACCAAGTGGCACCTCCACGATCCCGACCGCCCGCAACCGCCCGTGGTGACGCCCGGCGAGACCTTCAGCCTGAGCGCGCCGGCCCCGTCCGATGCCGAGGTGCTCTTCGACGGCAAGGACCTCTCGAAATGGCAGAACTCACGCGGGCAGGCCGCGGCTTGGACCGTCAAGGACGGCTTCATGGAAACGGCGGGGCGCGAGGGGATTCGCACGCGGGGCAAGTGGGCTGACTTCCAATTGCATGTCGAATTCGCCACGCCCAACCCGCCGAAGGGGACCGGCCAGGGCCGCGGCAACAGCGGGATCCTGATCAACGGCATGTACGAGGTGCAGATCCTCGATTCCTACCAGGCCAAGACCTATCCCGACGGCCAGGCCGGGGCCATCTACGGCCAGTCGCCGCCGCTCGTCAATGCCAGCAAGCCGCCGGGCCAGTGGCAGACTTATGACATTATCTTCGAGTCGCCCCGGTGGAACGACAAGGGGGAGCTGGTCAAGAAGGCGGAGGTGACCGTGCTGCACAACGGCGTGGTGGTGCAAAACCACTACGAGTTCACCGGCGGCACGGACGGCATCACGCGCGAGGTGCCGTGGAAGACGCTGGCGAAATACAGCCAGCCCCACCCGCCGGAGGTGTTCGTGGAATTGCAGTATCACAACAACCCGCTCCAGTTCCGCAACATCTGGGTCCGCTCCCTCGGCGAGCGCGACAGACCGTGAGGGCTGGGGTCAAGCGGCGGGGCAACGATTCCATGTCCGGGCCGTGAGCCGGTTCGGGTGGCGTAGGGCCAAGAAGATCCGCGGCGGTTTCACAAACGCCGCCACGCCCGCGTCTTGTGGCGGCACATCGTGGGCCGATGCCTGCGAAGGGGCGTCCTGCCCGCCCGCTGTAGCCCCACGGGCGAAGGAGGGAAAAGGCGCCGCGCTATTCTGTTTTTGGTCGCGGCTCAGGGGCGACGGGGGCCTGGGTGGGCGGCCGGGCGGCGATCACATGTCCGGGCCGTGAGCCGTCCGGGTGGCGATGGGGCCAAGGAGATCGGCGGCGTTTTACCCAACGCCGCTACCGCGCCATTCCGGCCTGCCGATGGGCTTGATTTCTCGCCGTCGCAACCCGACGCGGCGGACCATGGTCAGTCCCTTTCGCCCCGCCTCCAAGCGGCGGAACCACACGCTGGCACCCGAACTTTGGGGGGCGTGCACAGCCGCTCCCTCTCATGGGGGCTTGTCGTGAACCAGATCTTTCGAGGCCGCGTGGAGGGAGTTTCCCGAGGCGGCCAAATGATCAAGATTCTTGGGGCTCCACGATCGGCTGGTCCCGGAGGGACCGTTGAGCATAGCCCAATGTTTCAACATTGGGTCACGACGCCCTTAATGCCGGTGCAACAAATAATTTCGCGCTCGCGTCGGCGGATGCGCCCAAGAGCGCCGGAATACGGCGCACTCCAAACGCTTCGCGAGTACCTACACGGCTGGCTGCCTCGCGGAGCGTTTGGAGTCCGGAGCATTCCGCCGCTCTTGGAGCCACGCGCAATTTCGCAATGCTAGAATAACGCCTGGAATCCGGCTTTTGTTTTTGGACGAGCCCTTAATTCCCTTCCGTCCTGGAGGGACGGCTGACGACGGCAACCGGGCTCCGGGCGGACCCCGGTGCCACAGGTCCCTTGATGCGGGAAGAACGCAAGGGGCCGTGCGAGGACCAGTTGGTCTGGTAACAGGGTCAAGCGTACCTCCGGGACGCAGGTCCTTCCATGGCTTGAACCCAACGATGAATCGTTGGGCTTTGGTTCGATTGTCCCTCCGGGACAAGGGCCTGCGCAAACGGCGTCCCCCACCATTCGGACCTGCGCGCACAATCGGTCGAAGGCGCGCCACGACCCGTTCAAGGAGTTGCCAGAGCGCAGGTTATGCGACTAAACCACGCTAACCTCCCCCGCCAGAGATGTGGTGATTGACAAGCCCCCAGGAGAGGGAGCGGCTACGGACGCCTCTCGAGATCCGGACGCCACGCACGCGGTTCTCGCCGTTTGGCTAAGGGCTTCGGAGACGCACCACCACGTGGCGGGCGCGCTTCGCCAAAGCGCGAGGAAAGGTGCTCCCTCTCCGGGGGGGGGGGACAGGGTTGGGTGAGGGCGGGCTTCCCATCTGATCTCAAACCTCCGTGTCCACCGAGCGCGCCCGCCTCCCTGTGGTGCTCGGAATGCTGCCACGAAACGACCATTGCCAGCGCGGTCGGCTGGATGGATCGGCGCGCCGAGGGAGCCTGTTCGGGAGCATCCGGTGACAGAGACGCAACGACCTGTCCGCCGTAGCCTTCCTGCCCACCGTAGCCGTGGCGGAGGCGGAAGCCAGCTTCCCAGCCCCGCCGCAGCACGCCCCGCAATACCCTCCGAACATGCTCCAAGTCAGCCTCCTACGGCTTGTTGGTGGTGGTAGTACTGGAGCCCTCTGTCTTGGTCACCGTGCCATCGGGTGATTGCGTAACGGTCTTCTCCTTCGACTTGACGGTGCCGTCCGAGCTGGTGCTGCTGGTCTCGCTGTGCGAAATCTGGCGGTCGCAACCGGTCAGCAGACCGGACAACGCCGAAATGGACACCGCCGCGAACAATATTACTATGCGATTGGTTTTCATATTCTATATCGATTCCTTAAGTTTCATTTTACCTCATGGCGTCGCTTTGTTTCGCGCAGCCCCAGGCGGGTTCGAACCGGATTCTCCGTGAGCCTCCATTCCGCCAGCCGCAAAGTACACCAAGTCTTGGATCCTGCCTCTGGGGGATAACCCCGATGGGGGCACCGAGGGGCTGGAGGGGATTAGTCAGCCGACGCGGGCTTCGACGGCCACTCCGGCTCCGCCGCAGCCCGCAACGCGCGGCCGGCCCCCCGAGCCACCCTCACGATCACGATCCCGTCACCTTGGGTGACCCTGCGGCCAACTATCCCAGGCGCAGGGGTGGTGGCGATGTTTACAACCCAACAGCCGAGGTAAACACGGGCTCCGTCACAGGTACCGTGCCCTTGGTTCCCTTGCTGCCCTTGGGTGCCGCGGACTCGCCCGTGCAGCAGATGTCCTGTGCCCCGGCCTTCGTGAAGATGGCCTTGGCCTGGGTGATTTCCTCCGAACTCTCGGTGTGGACGGAGAGAAGGAGGTTGCCCGCCTTGACCTTGCCTTCGTAGCGCTTGGCTTCGATCTCGGGAATGCCGAGGCCGATCAACCCGCCCGCGATACCCCCCACGGCCGCGCCAACCGCAGCACCGCTCAGCGCGGCGAGAATCGGTCCAGCGGCGATGAAGGGGCCGACTCCTGGGATGGCCAAGGCGCCGATCCCGGCGATCCATCCAAGGGCACCGCCGATGACGCCGCCCGTGCCCGCGCCGGTGGCGGCGCCTTCCGGGGCCTTCGTGTGCTTCTCGTGCGCGAAATCGCGGCTGGTACCCTTGTCGGGGAAGAGCACGGAGATGTCGTTATTGGAGAAGTTCGCTGTCTTGAGTTGATCGACAATGCGATTGGCTTGCTCGCGCGTGGAGGCGATGCAGAATACAGATTTCTTTGACATATGATTTACTTTCGTTTCGTTGTTCTTGTTCCTTTGCCTTGACCCGATCAGTTGTTGCTGGTGGTGGTGAGGGGGACGTCCAATTGATTGTCCACGTTCTCGTGATGCGCGATGCGGTCCGCGATATCCCCGATCTGACGCTTCTCCTCGTTGGTGTTCACCGGGCCCCGCAGGGTAACGCGGCCGTCAATGGTGATGACTTTCACATTCTGGGCGTTGATGGACATCTTGCCCGCCATGATCTCCTTCCGGATCTGCGCCGTGATGTCCAGGTCAGACTGGCTGTTGCCCTGGTCGAGCGGCGTCAAGTTCCGGCCGCCCCGGTCGCGAACGTTGAGCGCGGTGTTATCCCCATCCACGAATACATTGGTGGTGAAATAGGGGGTGACCTGGTAGGCGCGATAAACGCCATCCGCATAAACGGGTTGGGCGAAGTCAGGCCAATGATTGTTCTTGAAATGCGGCGCACTGCTCAAAAGGTCCTTGGTGGTGTCCAGTTGGAGCGTGGCGTGGTCGGGAGTGAATCGAAGGGCGGTGGGCGGGACGGCGCTGAGCTCGTCGCCCATCCCGAGAAATCCACCCGAGGAAACGACGATCGCCACCACCCGACCCGCGGGCAGATCGACCAGCAGGTTCTCCACCTTGCCGAGCTTCTCGTCCTGCAGGTTGTTCACCGACGTGCCCATGAGCTTGCTGGCTCTCTGGAGCTGGGCCAGGCGTGCCGAGGGGATCAGGCATTGAGCTGTGCTCGAACCATGGCGCTGGGCCGAGTCCGCCTCGCCGGTCGAAACCGTGAGGGGCGCGGTGCTGGTGTCGTGTTGACCATCCGGAGGCAAGTTTCCGACCTGGATGTAGTTCAATTCGCGATCTTCGCCGTAATGCTGGTAAACAGCCGCCAGATGATTGGAGTCGCAGCATTCACCCAGTTTCGACAGCTCGATTTTCGGACACTGCTGCAGTTTCTCCTTGGTGGAGTCCAAACGAACGGTCTTCTGCGCGACATCGCAATGCAACGCCCCTGGCGGCAATGCCGTCAGCGTATCGCCCAGGCCCAGGAATCCGCCACTGGACAGGATGACCAGCACGATGCGACCGGACTCCACATCCACCACCAGGTCATCGACCTTTCCGAGCTTTTCGCCCTCGTTGTTCTTGACCGTCATGCCGATGAGGTCGCTGGCCTTGGCCGCCTCATTGAGCCGTCCGAGCCGGCGGGCGCCAGACGTGTGGCCCAAGCTGTATTCGGGGCGATCCGCTGTGGAATTGGTTGTGTCTTGGGCCAGGGCCGAAAACGTCAGCAGCGCGGCGGCTGAGACGTTCATGACAATATGAATTCTTCGTTTCATGTTACTGATTCTTGGTGTTTTCGCGCTTTGCTTTCATTGCAAAGGGAGAGTTTTCGTGCCCGCAGCCCCGGCGTCGTGCCGAAGCACTCGAGCTTGGCCTCGACTGAAAGCTAAGAACGGGCCAACCGCGCGTAAGAACCGCTAACAAGCTCGCTTATGCCATAAAGGCCACCTTTTCGACGGGTTCGTGGCGGGTCGGTGTATAGTGCAGGGTTGCGAGGTGCACGGACACAGCCGCCACTTCATGCAGTATGCGGGTGGGGCGCGCGCCCGGGAGCCCCGCGGGGCCGGGTCGGGAGCTTGCCGTGCCACCTGGCGATCCTCGAGAGCAGTCCATGAACGCGCATGGCTTGCTTGATTCGGTGCGCGTGTCTGGCGACCGGTTGAGGCGCGAGGTGCGGGCCTTGCCTTGGTTGGGGTTCCGAGCCCACGAGCGGCGTGGTTGTTTGGGACCGGAACCTCCGGCCGGCCCGCTCCCCGGGGCTTGTCGTTAACCACATCTCCATCACGGGGATCTTGAGAAAGCTGCAGACTAATTGAGTGGCGGCCCGCCCTCACCCCCGCCGTAGGCCCGGCGCAGGCGGGGGTGAGGGCGAGCCCGGCGCTGGCGCGTGGCAGCGGCTCAGGTTGTAGGCCGGGTGCCCTCACCCGGCGAATTCGAGCCGCCGCCGCGTGGGGACACGCGGCCTACAGCATCAGGCTGGTCGTTAGAAAGCCGGGGGGGCATCCCGCCAAC
>Ga0182030_10019811_pt1 | contig 12760 bp, 13 predicted proteins | sample 812S3MmetaG_FD_121299 | JGI IMG/M metagenome (GOLD analysis project Ga0182030, IMG submission 121299) | Permafrost microbial communities from Stordalen Mire, Sweden - 812S3M metaG (Illumina Assembly) | ecosystem: Environmental > Terrestrial > Soil > Wetlands > Permafrost | place: Sweden... | reverse complement strand
TCACGCTTTTCGAGCGTGATCTTGCCCATCTTGCGATGCTCGGTCCCTTCGCCCGTCAGGTAAAGACCCGATGGGATTTTGGGATTCGCGTCACAGTCCACGATGATCGACATCGGGAGCGGGGCGGGTTGTGGTTGCGGCTCGGCCACCTTACCAAGCCTCACCAGCGCTTCTTCGAGATTTGCGCGAGTGAAAGCCGTTCTGAGAATCAGTGAAACGGCATCCCCATTGTTCCCGAAATCTCCAGCGAGATCGTTGTCTATTTCGGGAATGTTGAGCACCACCGTTCCCGAAAATTTCTTTAAGTTCTTGGCGGTGAGAAGTGTTCCATGATTTGCCATGGGGTGTTTCTCCTTTTTCTGCCGCTTGGTTGCAGCCTTCAAATCATCGCATTCGACGACGAACTGAAAGCTGCACTCAAACGACAAAATCCTTGGAATATCGCTTATGAAAGAGCTGATGATTACGCCACATAGTATACCATTACCATGGCAAGATTGTCAATGGCGACGCCCCCCTCAAATTAATATAGAATTATCATATGGAAATCGCACTCCTCATCGTCATAACCATCCTCTTCGCCGCAATCGCGTGGAGGCTCTGGAAGCCACCAGTACTGCCGGAAAAGAAGGAAGACCCGCAATCGCTCCTCCTCCTCCAGAACCAGATCGCGGAGCTCAACCGCACGATCGAAGCAAAGCTCGGCGAGTCAGCGCGGGCCATCAGCGACTCCACGAGTAAGGCTTTCACACAGGCCACGGAGAGCACGAAGCTCATCCGCGAGATCACGCAGGAACTGGCCAAGGTGGGCGAGGGCCAGCGCCAGGTGGTCAGCATCGCGGACAACCTCAAGAACCTGCAGGACATTTTAAAAAACCCGAAACAGCGCGGCGTGCTCGGCGAATACTATCTGGAGACCGTGCTTAAGAACGTCCTCCCGCCGAACGCGTACCAGATGCAATATCCGTTCAAGGACGGCACGATCGTGGATGCAGCCGTGATCACAAAAGACGGCATCATCCCGGTGGACTCGAAATTCTCGCTCGAAAACTATAACCGCATCCTGGAATCATCCGACAAGACGGAGCGCGAGCGCTACGAGAACGCCTTTGCGAACGACCTCAAGATCCGTATCGACGAGACATCGAAATATATAAAGCCGGAGGAGAACACGCTCGGCTTCGCGTTTATGTTCATCCCGTCGGAGGCCGTTTACTACGACCTGCTCGTCAACAAAGTGGGCGCGCTCAAGTCGAACAACGTCAACCTTATCGAATATGCGAGCGGCAAGAAGAAAGTGATCATTGTCTCCCCCACCACGTTCCATGCCTATCTGCTCACCGTCCTCCAAGGTCTCAAGGCCCTGCGCATCGAAGAGAGCGCCAAGAAGATCGGCGAGCGCGTCGGTGAGCTCGGCAAACATCTTTTGAGCTATGAAGAATATTTTGGCAAAGTCGGTAAAAATCTGACGACGACCGTCTCCGCCTACAACTCTGCCGGCAAAGAATTCGGAAAGATCAATAAAGATATCTTACGCATCACGGGCGAACAGCTCGAGCTCGAATCACCGATTGTGGAGAAGCCGGAGGAATTCGCGGAATAGTTCGGCTCGCTATCTTGTTTAAGTGCGGTTTTTATTGTACTATTTCCGCAGCATCACCAATGCTGGCTTTGAAATTTTGATCGGAAAGAAAGGCGGTGATCATGTCCTCTCGGCCATACGATATCGTTATCATCGGCGGAGGCGTCACTGGCGCGGCAATTCTCTACGTTCTTGCGAAATACACGAATGTGAAGCGTGTCGCGCTCGTCGAAAGGAACCAATGGGCCGGGGCAGTGAACTCGGCGCCGCACAGCAACTCTCAGACCGTTCACGACGGCGGAACTGAGACGAATTACGGAAGGGAGCACGCAGAAAAAGCAAAGAGGGGTGCAGGCATACTCTGCAGCTACCTCAAAACTCGGCAGGACCCGTTCCTCTTTCAAAAACGACACCGCATGGTGATCGGAATAGGAGAGGACGATATCCAAGTCCTGAAAAACCATCTTGAAAAGACCGGGGATCTCTATCCCGATCTGTCACTCATCGGACCGGAAGAACTCACAACGATCGAGCCGAACGTGATGAAAGGGCGTGATCCGCGCCAGACCATCGCAGCCCTTATAAGCGATGAAGGATACATCGTGAATTTTCAACGGCTTGCGGAAACCTTCATCAGAGAAGCCCAAGAGTGTCGCGGTGATTTCCCCGTGTACTACGGAAGCGACGTACGCACTATCCGCCGGGAAGACGGGTGCTTCACGATCGTCACCAACACCCACACGCTAAAAAGTCGGGCGATCGAGTTGGCAGCCGGATCGTACAGTTTGTACTTCGCGCAACAACTGGGATACGGCATGCAGTATGCCATCCTTCCCATGATCGGACGCTTCTTCTCCGTTTCGAACGGTGTCCCGCTCCTCAAGGGCAAGGTATACCGGACTCAACGAGAAGGGGTGCCCTTTGTGAATGTCCACGGCGACCCGGATATCGTCGCTATGACCGAAACCCGATTCGGACCAACCACAAAACCGTGCATGCTCATGGAGCTGCATCGCTACAAGACGATCCCGGACTTCCTCCGACTCCCGCTTGTCTCGTGGAAAGGGCTTCGCGCGCTTATCACGATCATCCGGGAAAAAAAGATGCTGGGATACACCCTCAGGAACTTCCTGTACGACCTGCCCGTCGTCGGACCGTATTTCTTTCTCCGGGAAGTACGGCCCATCATTCCAACGATCCGCTATAGCGACCTCAAGCGCCGGCGTGAGGATGGCGGGATCCGACCTCAGGTTGTCGACCTCGAGAAACAAACACTTCTCATGGGCGATGCCACGCTCGTCGGGGAGCATTGTATCTTCAACACGACTCCCTCGCCGGGCGCGACCGTATGCCTCGCAAACGCAAAGCGGGACGCGGAACAGCTGGTGTCATTCCTCGGAGAAGACACCCGGTTCTACCGCGATCAATTCGAAAAAGATCTCGAACGCTAGCGATCGGTCATTCATTAAAAATCCCCGCATACGTGCGGGGACCTTTTTTTCCTATCGCTTCCTTCTCCTCAAGAATGCGGGGATATCCCACGCATCGCTCTCTTTCGTGGTCGTCTTCGGAGGGACGCTCGTTTCCGGCTTCTTATCAAGATTATTCGTAGGCGCAAGGGACTTCTGAGCCATCATCTCGTCCGCCGATTCCTCGCCACGGGCGTGGACGACGGGATTCTTGGAACTCGTGCCTGGCTCGCTTATGCGCATTGGCGTGGACTGCTTGGCGATCATCGCGACGCCGTTGCCATTGACCGGGCCTTCATTACCCGGCCGAGTGAACATAGAAGATCCGCCCTGGCGTCCTTCGAAATGATTTCCAAAAAGTGCGCCCGGCTGACTCCCGTTGAAACCTGCCGCAACGACGGTGACCTTCAGCTCGCCCGGCTTCATATTCCTGTCGTAATAAGCGCCGAAGATAATGCGCGCGCCGGGGTCGGCGGTCTGCGCGACGATCTTCGCCGCGTCGTTCACCTCCGCCATCTTGAGATCGCGTCCCCCGGTGATGCCAAGCAATACCGCTTTTGCGCCTTCGGGACTCGTCTCGAGCAACGGCGAGTGAAGCGCGGCATTCACCGCCTTTACGGCGCGATCAGGACCGCTCGCATGACCCACGCCGACGATCGCGATCCCTGCATCTTGCATGATATTCTTCACGTCCGCAAAATCCACATTGATGATGCCCGGCATCGCGATGATCTCCACCAAGCCCTTCAAGGCATTGCGCAAAATTTCGTCGATCGCCTCGAATGCCTTTACGATCGGCGTGTCCTTGCTGATGACGGTGAAAATCCGATCGTTCGGCACCACGATGATAGCATCGACTTTCTCGCGCAATTTAAGAAGTGCTTCGTTCGCGATGCGTTCGCGCTGGCTGCCTTCAAACGTGAACGGCTTCGTGACGACCGCGATCGTGAGTGCGCCGGACTGTTTGGCCGCTTCCGCGACGATCGGCGTGGCTCCCGAACCGGTTCCACCGCCAAGTCCCGCGGCGAGGAACACGAGGTCCGCGCCCTGAACCGCTTCCGAGATCTCCGAACGATTTTCTTCCGCCGCCTGCCGGCCGAGATCCGGGTTCATGCCCGTTCCCAATCCGCGCGTCAGACTCTTTCCGATATACAACTTGGTCTTTACCTCGCACTCATCCAAGTCTTGATGATCCGTATTGATCGCAATGAAGTCCACGCCCCGGGTAAAATCCTTTGCCATGCGCGCCACGGCATTTCCGCCGCCGCCGCCGATGCCGATCACTTTAACGTTGGCCGACAATGGCTGGAATTTCTCGCTCTGCTTCTTTGCCCGGTGCTTGGTCTTTTTCATGGAGATTTAATGTTTCTTGTATGGTAACAGAAAAAGCTGCAATGGTTAAGGGGTGAAATAGCGGAAAAAGTTGCGTAAACCGGCCCCGGACGGGGTCTTGTCCCCTCCCTTCCCTTCCGAATCCATACCCCATAAAACCAAGCCGAAAGCCCCCACAAACTCGGGGTCCTCCAAATATTCCTTGAACCCGCCGCCGCGACCTTCCCATTCGTCCGCGAGCGTGAACCCGATCTGCGCCGCAAGCTTCATCTCCTGCTTTACAAGATCCGTCAGCCCGGGCAACTTTGCCCCGCCGCCGACGAGCACGACGCCACCCGGCAACTGTCCATACTTTTCCATGAGCTTCAGTTCGTTGTTCACGAGATCGAAAATTTCCTCGAGCCGAGACTCCACGATCTCCGCGATAAACTTGCGCGAGACCGAACCTTTCGCATCCTCGGCGAACTTCTTCATATCGACGGACTCCTTTTGCGGTACCTCTTTTGAATATGCATATCCGTAATGGATCTTCACTTCCTCCGCCGCATCGACGGGCACCTTCAGCCCCACCGCGAGATCGTTCGAAATATTCGCCGCGCCCACCGGGAACTTGCAGACACCGGTCAGACGATCTTCTTCGTACACGCAAAGTCCCGTCGTGCCGAAACCAAGATCGACGATCGCGGTACCAAGATCACGCTGGCGCTTCGAAAGTGCGGCGCGAGCAGCGATGAGCGGACCGTACACGAGGCCGCTCACATCACCACCCGAAAGCTCGACCGCGCGAAGCAACGTTTTGATGTGCGGCGAGAAGGCATCGATGATGAGGCTCTGCACCTCGAGCCGGCTTCCGGAAAGTCCTAACGGATCGATGATGTCTCCGACGCCGTCCACCATGAACTCTTTCGTGAGCGTGTGAATGATCGTCCGGTTCTGCGGAAGGTTCACCGCCTGACTGGCACGCACCGCGCGATCCACATCGTCCTGATAGATCTCCGCATCCGCGCGCGAGACGGCGACGATGCCGCGCGATGCCTGGATCTTCGCCTGAGGCGTACCGATGCTCACGTAAATATTCCGCAGGGCTGCCTTCGAGATCTTCTTCACTTCCGAAAGCGCACGATTGATCGCCTGAGAAGCTTCCCCAAGGTCGATGACAGCCCCTTTCCGGATGCCGAACGACGGCTCTTCGCGCGCATAGATAATGACGGGCTTCGATGAGCGGCACTCCGCAACGACGATTTTAAGCGACGAAGTTCCCACGTCCAATCCCGTGATAAAATCCCCGCCTCCGCCAAGTCCCTTAAGCTTCATATGATGTTATTTTATCACGAAAAGCCGCACAACGGGAACTGTGCAAAAGGATATTTGCCGCCTCCAGGCAGATGACCGTTCGGCGGCAAATATCCTTTTGCACAGTTCCCACGTCAGAGGGAAGTTTAGATAGTTTTAATCGCCCCTGTGCTATGCTGGCAAAGCCAACGACCGAAAGGGCCGGTGGTGAAACGGTATCATCGTCGGGTAGCCACCTGACAGTTTGGGGTTCGACTCCCCACCGGTCAACGTTGGCGCGGAATTCAAACTTGACGCTCATAGAGATCCGAGTACTATGGATATCAAGGTGGCTACCCGACGTGGTGCCAAAAACACCACCAATAAAAAATCGCTCTTTTGAGCGATTTTTTATTTCAACTTCTTCAACATCTTCGCCTCCAGTCCCTCCATCGTAGCGATGTCCGCCTTCTTTACGTGATCATAGCCAAGCAAATGCAGAACGCCATGCAAGAGCAGGGCTTTTGCCCGCTCTGGAGATTTTTTTAAAATATCGCGGTTCAAATAGATCTCACCCAGATATCGCTTCTTCGTTTCGGGATGTGGAAAATGCGCGGGCTCGGGAAATGAGAGCACATTCGGCTCGGTCTTCTTTTTTATAAAACGCGCTTTGAGCCTGGTGATGCTCTTATTGTCGAGCAAGATGATGTCCAACGACGCGGCGCGAACGCCGAGCATTTTGAGCATCCGTTGCGCGAGGCGCGAAAGTTTAGGCTCGTTCCACATCGCGGATCACATCCCCCACCGTCTTTCCGTCGGCGCGTCCTTTTGCGAGCTTCATCACTTCTTTCATGATCGAACTAAAATCGCTCGCGCCATTCGCTTTTGCCGCCGCAACCATCGCCACGATCTCGTCGTGCGAAAGTTCGGCGGGAAGATATTCATAGATCACCTTAAGGTCGCCCTCTTCTTTTGTGACGAGGTCGTCACGCTTGCCCTGGCGAAAGAGTTCGATCGAATCCTTGCGCTTCTTTGCTTCCTTCTGCAGGACGGTCACCACTTCTTCGTCACTGAGCGATGCCTGCGGATCCTTCAAGGTCTTCTCCTTTTGCGCGGCGTTCAAACCGGCAAGGGTAAAACGAAGCACTTCGAGGCGTGCTTTATCACCGCTCTTCATTGCGGCCTTCATGTCGTCTGTTATTTTTTGAAGGAGGGCCATTCTTTGGGAAATTTCCAAATACCGAATTATCGCCCGGTGATCGCTAGATAAGTCCGAGCTTCTTCTGGCGCTCGACGTCGGCTTTCTTTTCCTCGCGATGGATCGCGGACGAGCGGCGCTTGATGCGGCTAATCACGCGGGTATGAAATTTGCGATGGCGAACCTCTTTGACGATACCGCTCCGCTTAACTTTGCGGGTGAAGGTATACAAAAGAGACTGCCCCGACTCCCCCTCCTTTTTTCGTGCTTCAATTGCCATGGAAGACAGTATAAGCGAGAAATAGCGGCTTGGCAAGCACCCTTAGGCTTTGGGGCCGCCCACCACATCGGCGATCCGCTCCTTGACCCGTTTGAGCTCCTCGTTGTTCGCGTGGTACTCCGGGCTTGCGATCAGTTCATGGGAATTCGTTTCCTCTTCGAGGTCCTCCCAGGCGTTCTGTCTTTGGAGCGGTTCAGAATTCTCGACTTCTTTTTTTCGTTTGAATCCTCCGAAAAACTTGAACTTATCCATAGTGGTCACGATGTCACTTTTGGCGCTTCTTGATCTCGTCTATCAACTTATCCAACGGCACCGCCTCCTGTAGCCCGTTCGTAAGATCGCGAACGATGATACTGTCCTCGTATATCTCCTTCTGCCCGAGGATCAACGCGAGTGCGATCCCTTCCCGATCCGCGACCTTCAGCTGGGCTGCGAGCGATTCGCGGGAAAGCGCTTCGGTGACAAGGAATCCCCGACCGCGAAGGTCTTTCAGGATAGCGAACGCTTTCTTTTTTGCGAGATCGCCGGCGTGCGCGAGGAACACCCGCTTAGATGACTTTCCGTTGAGGACGATCTCTTTCGCGCGCATGACAGCGATGAGACGCTCCACACCGCACGCGCCGCCGACGGCGGGCGTTAAATGGCCGCCGATCGTTTCCATAAGATAATCGTAACGTCCGCCGGCCGGCAGGGCGCCGATCTGCGCCTCGTTCCCCTCCGCGTACATCTCGAACACGGTCCTGCTGTAATAGTCCAAGCCGCGTACGAGGTGGTGATCAAGCTCGTACGGAATATTCACTTCGTCCAGGTACTCGAGCACCGACTTGAAGTGGGCACTGCACATCACGCACAACTTATCGAGGAAATTCGGGGCCTTCGCCTTCAAGGCGATGCACGCGGGTTCCTTGCAATCAAGGAGCTTGAGCGGGTTCACCTTAAGGCGGCGCACGCAATCCTCGCACAGCTCGGCCTCGTGATTCTTATAATAGTTCGTCAACTGCTTCTTGTAGATCGGCCGGCAGATACGGCATCCGATGGAATTGATCTTGACGAGAGAGCCTTTGATCTTCAGTTCGTTCAAAAGATCCCAGAATAACGCGATGATCTCCGCGTCGTAAATAGGATCGTTCACGCCGCCGAGCGTCTCGAAATCGATCTGGGTGAACTGCCGCGCGCGGCCGAGCTGGGGACGCTCGTGACGGAATATCGGGCCCATCGCAAAAAGCTTCTGCGGCTGGCCGAGGCGGCTCAATCCGTGTTGCATGTACGCGCGGGAGATGCCCGGCGTATATTCCGGCCGAAGCGCAAGAAAGTCGCCTCCTTTGGTCTTGAGAGTATACATTTCCTTTTGCACCACGTCGCTCTCCTCGCCAGAGGTCTTATTATAGAGGTCGGCGAATTCCAACACCGGCGGTTCGATCCGCGAAAATCCGTATGCGGAAGCAAGTGAGTGCGCAACGCTTTCTATCTTTTCCCAATACGGCTCATCGGACGGCAGAACGTCGTGCATCCCTTTTGCGGACTGGAACGTGCGCACAACTTCCTTTGGCTTTTCTTTTTCTTGTTTAGATGTAGGCATGGTGATTAGGAGGAAGTGTTGTATTGCGGAGCACCGAAGATATGCATCGCCGAAAGCGGCCAGAGGCGGAATCGCACGAGACCGACGATATTGCCCGCAGGAAGCTGCCCCCAGCTACGAGAATCGTAGCTGACCGAACGATTGTCGCCCATCATGAAGTAAGAACTGGAAGAAAGCGTAATATCCTCGCTTCCCGAGGTCACCGTACCCGGAGGCAGATACGGCTCGTTTATCGTGAATCCATTGGGATTCTGCTTGTTATAGATAGTAATGGTATTGTTATTGATGACGAGACGCTCGCCCGGAAGGCCGATGACGCGCTTGATCAGGTACGTGGAATAATCGCTCACATCGTGGAACACCACGACCTCTCCCCGCTCCGGAGGACGGATGCGATAGGTCAGCTCGTCGGTCAGTACGTAGTCGCCATTCGAGAACGTGGGCGACATACTGGTGCCGCTCACCAGGAACGGCTGGACCAGGAACGTCCGCACGATGAAGACCGCGGCAACGGCAATGACGGCGATCTCCAATACCTCAAGAAGCGATGCGAAGAACTTTCTCATATAATGTGTACTCATTATATAGAAGATGCAATATAATAATCAAGCATGGACCAAACGATCATCATAGGGCTCGGAAACCCCGACCCGGCGCTCGAAGAAACCTACCACAACGCGGGCGCCCTTGCGGTGCAATGGATGGCGGAACACGCGGCAGATGGCGACGCCACGCCTAAATTCCGAGCCCATAAAGGCTCTTTTGCATATGTAAAAACGGGACACTATATATTCGTGCGGCCGCTCGTCTATATGAACGAGTCGGGCAAAGCGGTGAGCGATGCCATGCGTGCATTCGACGTCGATGCAAAGCACATCGTCGTGGTCCACGACGACAGCGATATCCCGATCGGTGAATTCAAATCGGTGACGGGCGGCGGCTCGGCCGGGCACAACGGCATCCGCTCCATCATCGACCACCTGCACACCGAAGACTTTACCCGCATCCGCATCGGCATCCGCGAGAAAGACGAAGTCCACCGAAAAAAAGCCGGCGACTTCGTGCTCTCCCCCATCTCACCCGCAAACCGCAAGGTTTTAGAAAACGTCTTCGAATCTATTTCTTCTTCTTTTTTTTCATAGCGATTCTAGCGCGCAGGGATATTCTTTTGAGGACATCTCGGAGGCACGAAGGTGGTGCCTCGCCTAGAAGGCGAGATCGAAGACTTTTCGCCGCAGGCGAACGGCGCACGGCTAGTAAGCCGTGACGCGGTCCTCAAAAGAATATCCCTGCGCGCTAGAATCCCGCGGGTGAAAGCGTGACCGTCATCGAGAACGTGTACGATCCGTTGCCGCCCTGAATATTCAACAACGGAAGATTGACCGAAGCGAAGTGCGGATCGTTTTGGATCGCGCCACGGAATGCGGCGATCTGGGTCTCGGCCGATGCGATGCCGGCGATCAAGATCGGAGAACTTGCCGCCTGGAAGGAAATATGGGTGATCGTGATGCCGTTCGCCGCTGCGACGGCGTTGATGTCCGCGACGATGAGATCGTTGCGGCTCACACGGCTTTCCGCATTCTCAATCAGGGCAACCGTTTGATTGAAGGCGGTAGAGGACGCCTCGAGCGCGGTGATCTGGGCGGTCTCGCCCTGTTGCTGGATGAACACCGAGGATGATTCTATATCTGCCTGCGTGGCGCTCAGGAAATTTCCGGCCAGGGCGTATACAAGAAGAAGCAAGACAAGCACCGCCGGAACAAGCACGCGCCAGAGCGTGAGGAAGTCCGTTATCCGTTCCTCGTGGAACGTGTCCATCGCCCCGGAACCGGCGAGGTTTATCTCTTTGTCTTTGGGGTCGGTCGGGAACGCGTGCAACGCGCATCCGAACGCAACGAACCATTCCGTCGGGATCTGAGTCTCTTCCGCAAGTGTGAACGGGATGATCGGCAGGGTGGTATAGCTCCGGATACCCTCCTCCGCCTGTGCCCGATACGCAACGGCGGAAAGGACGATGCCGGTGACCGGCTCCGGCCAATGCTGGGAGTAGAAATTCAGGACCTGGCGGACGTTCGTCGAGAGCATCTCCTCGAATTTATCCACCGCGGCCGTGCCCTTGTCATCGGTGATATCCGTCCAGGGATTCGCATATTCGAAATACAGGTTCCCCTTCCGGACGATAAGGAAATCGGTGCCGGAATTGTCAATGTCGATCACGATATACGACCCCTCCGGATCCACGCCGGCGCCTTTTTTGCGCAATGTGCGCACGAGTGCGAGCGCCCGCGACTCGATGCCGACCGTGATGAACCCCGCCGAATACAACGCCTGCGCCATCTCGTCCACGACCGTCTTGTCCGTGAACGCCGCCGCGATCTCCGAGCGAAGATTCTTCTCGTCGCGGCCCAGCATCTGCCAGCTAAAGTAGGCATGATTGATATCCACCGGCGAGACCATCTGAACGTTCAGACTGATCGCTTTGCCGAGATCCTTCTCTTCCATGAACGGCAAGGTAAATACCTGGCTATACATGTTGACGGAGCTCAGCGCCACGAAGATGTTCAGTTTCTTGTTCTTGCCCCGCGCCGATGGCACGCGCGACTTCAATTCCCGAAGCGCGGTAACGAACACCTCCTGATCTTTGATCTTCCCGTTCTCAAGAACGCCGGGCGGCAGGCGAATGCCTTCCTTGTGCCATGCCTTCTTTTCGAAATAGATCAACCGCACCGCTTGATCGCTTACCTCAAGGCCGTCAACGCGCGAGCGGATGCGAAAGAACGAAAGTAATTTTTGAAAATATATCTTTATCATTGGACGTCCGCCCACGAAACGACATTTACCTGCCCCGTGGAAACATTCTGGGAAATGACGACTTGTATCTTCTTAGTATGACCCGAAATCGTCGTCGCGGAAAGGATGGTATCGAACCCGACAGAGGGAGTGTTTTGACTGATACTGACAAGCGCCGTCGTGGAAGTACCGGTGACGATGGAATACGTGCTGGAGGAAAAATTCCCGCCATTCCGCTCGAACTGAAGGATGCCGTCCTCGGCGCCGGCCGTGGCGGACGCCTCCGCGCGAAACCCGGCCGCGGCGCCATAGCCGGAGTCCACCGAAGACAAGGCCAGAAATGCGATCAAAATGCCGGCGACCGCAAGAAGTCCTCCTATAAAAAACGTGAGGGCCAAAAATACTTGGCCTTTTGAAGATCCTGTATGCTCCACCTGTCTATTATACCCTATTTTCGACAGGATTTGACTTTTATCGCATTTCTTGTTAGAATACAGGTAGATCTACGTCCGGCAAATAAGCTTTCCAAAGCTTTCCGCCAGGCAATAAATTGAACAGGCCGGTCACGGAAGACCGTCCAGAGGAGGAGTACGATGAAGAATCAACAGTTGGGAGTATTGGCTCTGGCCGGGATGATCGTTCTGGCTGGTTGTGGTGGCGGCGGAAGCATCACCGGTGGTTGCACCAGTAATTGCGGAGGTGGCGGTGGAGGCGGTACGCCGACTATCACCATGGCGGCAAAAAACAAGAAAAACCTCCAGAATTGCGGAGGGGCATCCTACACATACGCCGCGACTGCAAGTAGCGGCGGAATCACCTGGTCGCTCGACAACGCGAACCTCGGCACGATCAACGCCACAACCGGCGTTGTAACGGCCGATTGCTCGACGAACTTTGTAGCAGGCGTCACGGGGAACGTCGTCGCAACATCCACAACGGACTCGAGCGTGTCGGCAAAGTCGCCGGTCACGCTGGTGAACCAAGTGGTGTACAACCTGGGAGGCGCAACACTGGCAGATGTGGACACATGGGTTGCGAACGCCGACGGAACGGACGCAGCGAAAATCCTTTCCAACGGATGCATCAACCCCAATTACTTTGCCGGTCACGTAGCCTATGCCTGCAACGGGAATTACGAGGCGGACAACAACCAGGCTCAAATATTCTCAGTAGATGGGGCCGAACCGGCAACACTCACGACGACGCTCACCTTTCCGACACTGGAGAACATTCAATATGTGACTCCGTCGCCGGATGG
>Ga0182030_10019808_pt1 | contig 12760 bp, 10 predicted proteins | sample 812S3MmetaG_FD_121299 | JGI IMG/M metagenome (GOLD analysis project Ga0182030, IMG submission 121299) | Permafrost microbial communities from Stordalen Mire, Sweden - 812S3M metaG (Illumina Assembly) | ecosystem: Environmental > Terrestrial > Soil > Wetlands > Permafrost | place: Sweden... | reverse complement strand
CGGGGCCGGTGATGGTGACTCGAAAACGTCGGCTGCCAAGAGCCTGAGTCACGACGGAATCTGCTCCTGCGCCATCGAGAACGATATGGGCGACGATGCGACCGGCGAGCGGGCTGTGTTCGTAGAGATGGCGAACACCGCGCAGATCGCCTTCGCCCTCTTCGCCGACGTTGCCGAGAAAGATGAGCGGGGCAGGAAATTCAATTTTGGAAAGCACCAGAGCATGGGCAATTGCCAGCATTCCCACGACTCCAGCGGCGTTGTCGCTGGCTCCGGGCGCATCAAGGTGGTCGCCGTTCACAACAGGATTGAGCGGCGTTTCGGCTGGGAAGACTGTATCGAGATGAGCAGAAAGCAGGACGACCGGACCGGTGCTCTCAGCGGGAAGATGAGTTGCGGAAAGCCAGCCATAGACGTTGCCGATGGCATCCGTTTCAATCGCGCTGAGTCCGGCTTCGGTGAAGCGTGTGGCCATCCACGCGGAACGGGCCTCTTCGCCGAAAGGCGGCGCGGGAATGGCAACCAGATTGGTTTGCCAGTCCATGATGGATTTGGGATTTCCATGCAACCAGGCAAATGCCGTGTGCACCGGTCGCTGCTCAGCGAGAGCAGTAACGCGAGAGAATGCCGAACGGTTGGGGAAGAGACTCATGGGCTGGTTTTAGAGTAGCAGGGGGTGGGCGGGATGTAGTGCGGCCTGGAGAGGAAAGCTAAGGCAAGACTCGAGTGTGTTCTCCCAATTTCGAAGATATGCTGTTCTATTGCGAAGCGAATCTTCCGGTTATTCAAGCTCCGGTGATTCGTCGGGTAAGCAAGGCTAGCATATCTCTTCTTCCGTCGGCGATAACAGCGATGAAAATTGATTTTTGGCGAATTCTGCAAAGAATGCGGTACGGCTTGAAGAAAACCTGCCGATAGGAGCGGTTGCCCAGCGTCAATAATTCTGGAGGATGAGTGCCTCGATCTGGAAGATCGCGCAAGGTGAGTGCAACCCGAATGATCCCGCGGACCACATAGTCAGCGTTTTGCGGTGAGTCATTGCTGGCGATATAGGCATGGAGTGTGCGCAGATCGTTTCGTGCGCCTAGTGTAAACAGGACAGTGAAGGCCATCAGGCTTGCGTGGCCTCCATGCCAAACTCAGCCATGACCTCTTCGATGGGGACCGTTTCTCCCGCTTCAATCTCTTTGTCTGCATGGGCGAGAATCTTGAGCAAGGTCTGTGTCTCGTTGATCATCTGTTCATAACTCGCCACATCGACCAGCACCGCGCGGGCTTCACCGTTCTGAGTGATGATGATTGGCTCGCGCTCCTCGTTGATTCGGTCCAGGAGTTCGGCGGCGTGGGCTTTAACGTAGCTGATGGGATTGATTTGGGTGGAATAACGCATAGAGGGCCTCCTGATAAGACCGTTAATAGTCTGGATATAGTCTTTTTTAAGAACTAAATAAAGATTTTTGTTCCGACCGACTATTCGGCACCGTCATACTCCACTGAATGCAGAAAAAGGCCACGCGCCGGGGCGGTGGGACCGGCGGCGGAGCGGGAGCGGGCGGCGATGATGGCAGGAATCTGAGTAGCATGGAGACGGTCACGGCCCATGTCGAGCATGGTTCCAACCAGGTTGCGAACCATGTGGTGCAGAAAGCCGCTGCCACGGACGCGGTAGACCAGCAAAGTGCCGTCTGCGGTGAGTTGTTGCTCCCATGTTGAGGAGAAGATGGTTCGAACAGCAGTAGCGGCTTTTGTTGCAAGTTGAACTTCATGGTTTATCTCTGAGGTGAACAAAGGATTCGAGTTAGAGGGATGGGCGCCTTCTCGTGTAGAAAGGTCTGGATCAGTGGCGGCAAAGCTGAGAAAGTCGTGTTGGCCGACGAATGCGCAGGCAGCCGCCTCAAGAGCAGCAACGTCCAACGACCAGGGATAGGCGTAGACGTAGGGGAACAAAAATGGAGGACAAATCTTTCCAGGTAAAGCCTTTTGGGTAGCGGAATCCGATTCGGCGAAAGTCGGTTTTTCGGGAAAGACTCGATACTCGTAGGTTTTGGCCTTCGCGGAGTGGCGGGCATGGAAGGTGCTCGACACAGCTCTGGCTTGCAGGATGCGAATAGATGCCGGAAGGGTCCGATTGAGGGCACGGAGAAGGTTTTCAGGAGGAATGGGGGCGGTAAGCGGAAAGCTGGCAACCTGGGCGAGGGCATGGACGCCTGCATCGGTGCGGCCTGAACCTTGAGGCAACGGAGATTCGCCGGTGATACGTCCGAGTGCGACTTGCAATTCGCCTTGGACGGTACGTTTTTCGGGTTGGACCTGCCATCCGTGGAACTCAGTGCCGTCATATGAGATGGTCAGTTTCCAGTTTTGGGGTTGGGGGACGGATTGTGCGAGTTCGGTCATTGATCTAGCTTTCGATGATAGGGCAATCACCCGTAGTGAGACTATGTTGACGCATCCAGCGACGCGAGCAAATTGAAGAGCGATACGAGCCGGTGGGATATACTCAGTTTTCTGAGAGAGGTGGACTAACTCAGAACGGAATGAGAAAGTGCGAGGGCCGGGAACGAATTGGATCCTGCGTGCGTAACTAGCGATGAGCCTGTGGGTTTGGGCAGCTAGCAAAAGTTGGTTTGAGAGAGAAAAAGGCTACAAGAATCAGAAAAATGCGTCTGGAGAGGCTCTCCGGTCGTCTTGATAATGGCGCCCCATTATGCCGCAGCTATCCGTGGAGAGGAATTATGCAATTGTTCAGTAAAGGTGTGTTTGAGCAGCAGGAGGAGACCGCGCGCAATTCGGGCGGACAAACAGGACGCAAACTGGCAGGCAATCGTCTGCGTGCGCTGGCGGCGGCGATGTTGACGTTGACAGCAGGTGTGCCCTCAGGATTTGCGCAGCAAGCCGCTGGGATTGATAAAGCGGCTTCGGATCTGCCTTTGGAGCCAACCCCGGTGCTGACCGAGCCATTGGATTTGCGTGCAACGCAGCGCGATTTTTCAAAGCCTGCGGGTAAGCCCTGGGGCAATCCGATCAATATGTATAGGCCGACGACGATAGCCAAGGCCAGCTTTCAAAATACGGTTCGCCTGAGCGATTTGATGAAGGACGGCAAAATCTATCTGAGTTTGAGCGATGCGCTGGCATTGGCGTTAGAGAATAACTTTGACATCGCGATTGCTCGGTACAATCTGGACATTGCCGATACGGATTTGCTGAGAGCACGGGCTGGGTCAGGGTTGCGCGGCGTAAACTCCGGGGTTGTTGCCAATACGCTGAGCGGTTCTTCTTCAACACTGAGCGGCGGGGGCGGACCAGGCGGCACGACTGGCGGCTCAGGCGGCGCGGCTTCAGGCAGTTCCGGTCTGGTGCTGTCAACCAGCGGTGCAGGACCGGCTCCGGCAAACCTTGATCCGACTTTGGCCAGCACGATCCAGTTTGAGAGAGCAGAGTCGCCGCAGACGAGCACTTTCGCGCCACGTGCGTACACGAATACCGACTCGTATGATTTTACTTACACGCAGGGCTTTATCACAGGCTCGAATCTGAACCTTACCTTCAACAACAGCCGCTCGGCCACGAGCAGTCCGTTTAGTACCTACAGCCCGCAACTGAGCGCCAACTTCAGAGCGACTGTGACGCAGCATTTGTTGCAGGGAGCGGGTATCTGGGTCAACAAACGCTTTGTTTATCAGGCTATCAACGACCGGCGCATTACCGATTCATCATTCCGGCAACAGATTTTGTATACGGTAAATCAAGTGGAGAACATCTACTGGGGACTGGTTCAGGCCTACGAGGATGTTCAGGCCAAGGAACGCGCTCTGGACCAGAGCAGCAAACTGGGGGCTGATAACCGCAAACAGTTGGAGATCGGCACGCTGGCTCCGTTGGATGTGGTGAACTCTGACGCGGCAGTTGCCTCGGACAAGCAGGCGCTGATCAGTTCGCAGAGCAGCCTGAACTACCAGCAACAGATCATCAAGCAGGCAATTGCTCGCAACCTGAACGATACGGCGCTGGTGGCTGCGGCAGTCATTCCGACCGACCGAGTGAGCCTGGAGCAACTTCCAGAGGAGTCCCAGCCGGTGGACGATCTGGTACAACAGGCATTCAAGAACAGCCCTGTGCTGGAGCAGGCGGCGCTGACCTTGAAGAACAATGAGATTACCTTGCGCGGGGCGCGGAATGCCTTGCTGCCCACTCTGGATGCGTACGGATTCTATGGTGCGAGCGCTGCGGGCGGTTCTTTCAACAAGAGTTGCAATGTTTTTGGAACTCCTTGTACGCCAGTTCCAAGCGTTGGTTATGGGACCACGGTCGATAATCTTTTCAACAGCAGTTCACCAGACAAAGGCATCGGCTTCAACTTGTCGATTCCTCTCCGCAACCGAACTGCGCAGGCTGATCAAGCGCGATCCCTGATCGAATACCGCCAGTCTGAACTGCGATTGGAGCAGTTGTACACGGAGATTCGTATGCAGGTGGTGAGCGCGCAGTTCGCGTTGACCAATGATCGGGCACAAGTGGTTGCCTCGATTGCAGCCAAGGACTACGCACAGCAGAGTCTGGATGCGGAACAGAAGAAGCTCAAGCTGGGTGCCTCAACGGCAGCAAATGTTCTGCTGCAGGAAAAGAATATGGCGGCGGCTGACAACAACTTGAACTCTGCCAAAGCGGCTTATGCCAAGGATCGCGCAGGACTTTACCAGATCCTTGCCTCCACGCTGGAGCACTACGGAATCAATCTGCAAGAGGCGGCAACGGGTACTGTAAAGGCCGCGCCGGTGGTTCCGGGACTTACACCCGCCAAGTCTGGCGCGGAGCCGACTACAGCTCCTCCAGCGGCACAATAGTTTCCTCACAGCAAGGCAATGCGGCCCGACGAAATTCGTCGGGCCGCATTGTTTTTGCGTGTTAACAGGCCCTATCTCTCCGCGACCAGGTCGAGCAGGTTGAAGAACTCCGGGAAGCTGATGGCGGCTGATTCCGCGCCTTGAATCAGAGTGTCGCCCTGGGCACGAAGAGCAGCAACACTGAAGGCCATCGCGATGCGGTGATCGCCACCTGAATCAATGGTTGCGCCGTGCAGCGTTTGGCCGCCGGGAACGTCGAGACCATCTTCGAACTCGGTGACCTCAGCACCCATTGCACGCAGATTCTTGACGACCAGATCAATGCGGTCCGACTCTTTGACGCGGAGTTCCTTGGCGTCGCGGATGCGGATGCCGCCGCTGGTGTATGGAGCGATGGCGGCAAGCACCGGCAACTCGTCAATGAGCTGCGCGGCCAGAGCGCCACTGACGGTGGTCGATCCCAGTCCTTCAGCAGGAGCCGAAACTTGCACGGTTCCGATCAACTCGGAATTTTTTTCTTCAAGATTGAGAACACTGATCTGTGCGCCGAGCGCGGTCAGAACGTCGAGCAACGTGGCGCGAGTGGGGTTGAGGCCGAGCGAATCGAGAACAAGACCAGAGCCGGGGAACAGAGCCGCTGCACAGAGAAAAAAAGCCGCCGAGGAGATGTCGCCCGGGACGGCGGCATCCATGGCGTGGAGCGTCTGCGGACCGGTGATCGAGATGGAATCGACGGTGCGGTTGAGCTTGGCTCCGAAGGCGCGCAACGCCAGTTCGCTGTGGTCGCGCGTACGAAGCGCTTCACGCACAGTGGTTGTTCCCGATGTTTGCAGACCAGCCAGAAGGACGCAGGTTTTGACCTGGGCGCTGGGGATCGGCGTTGTGTAGTCGATGGCCTGAAGCGGGCTGCCGACGATAGTCAGCGGCGCATGACCATCTGTGAGTGAGAGACGCGCTCCCATCGCCTCCAGAGGCTTCTGGATGCGGCTCATGGGGCGGCGAGAGAGGGATGCGTCACCGACCAGCGTGAAGTTACCTTGCTGCGGTGCCAGCAGGCCGGAGATCATGCGCATCGTTGATCCGGAGTTGCCGCAATCAAGCGGATGATTGGCTGGGGTAACATGACCGCCAACGCCGGTTACTGCAACGGAACCGTCTTCGAGCTTGCGAACTTTGGCGCCGAGTGATTCCATGCAGGCCAGAGTGGAGGCGCAATCGGCACCGGTGGAAAAGTTGGTGAAGTGCGAGGTGCCTTGAGCAAATGCAGCCAGCATCCCGTAGCGGTGGCTGATGGATTTGTCGCCGGGAAGGCGGAGGCTGCCGAAGACATTTCGGGCCGGACGGATGAGGCGTTCTTCGTTCGAACTATGCAAGAGGACTCCAGATGAATATACGGTCTCTTAGAGTTTATCGAATCAGGCTAAGTTGTTCGTAATTCGGCAGAAATGGACGCCATACTGTTCGATTTCAGGACACGCTCTCAGGTTTCAACCGGTGTCAACGATAACTAGTGTGGGATGGTGTTCATGGCGACTGAGAGCATTACGGCAGGACTTCTCGATGATTCACTCCTGAATTCACATCAGGAAGATTCACCCTTGGAATCAGGTCAGGAGCAGCCGGTCGATGAGCTTCGTTATGTGGCGCGTCAGCCGATTCTTGATCTTCGCGAAAAGGTACATGGCTACGAACTGCTGTTCTGGAATGGGCGTGATCCGGCCAGCCGAGCGGAGACCGACCATGCTTCTCGCGCGATGATCGACAACACAGTTCTGTTTGGGTTGGAGCATCTGACCTATGGATTGCTGGCTTTTGTGAACTGCACGGTTGACTCGCTTGCTGAAGAGTGGGTGCGCGTGTTGCCGCCCAGTATGACGGTGGTGGAACTTCACGGAGATTCGGAACCCACGCCCACTCTGATTGAGAATTGCCGGAATCTGAAAGAGTCAGGCTACAAGCTGGCGTTGGAAGATTTTGGGGGCAAGCCTGAGTCGGGTCCGCTGGTTGAACTGGCTGATTACATCAAAGTGGATATTGACCGATTCAGTGGGGCCGAGCGCCGCAAATTGCTGGATCATCTGAAGAAGTCTCCTGCGCGGTTGGTTGCGGAAAATGTGGAGACACAGGAAGATTATGCGCAACTCCGAGACGAGGGCTTCAAGCTATTTCAGGGCTATTATTTTTGCCGGCCCGAGCCGCTGAAGAACCACAAAATCCCCTCCAATCGCATGGCCCATATCGAGATTTTGCAGGTATTGCAGAATGACCCTGTCGATCTGGACCGGTTGAGCCAGTTGGTGATGTGCGATGCGTCGCTGACGTATCGTTTGCTGCGTCTGATCAATTCACCGCTCTATGCGCTAGGTCAGAAGGTGACTTCAATCAAGTCGGCGTTGACGCTGCTGGGCGAAGAGACTGCCCGCCGTGTGGCGACGTTGGCGATTGCAAGCGAGTTGAACGGCAACCAGTCGGTTGAGATTCTTCGCATGGCGTTTGTGCGAGCGCGCTTCTGCGAGTTGGCCGCAAGCCACTGCGGATTGATTCCAACCGAGCAATACCTCATCGGCATGGTCAGCATGTTTTCAGCGATGCTGCGCCTGCTGATGGAAGACATTGTCCAATCGCTGCCACTGCGTCAACAGGCACGCGAGGCATTATTGGGAACGGTGAACGAAGAAAGTACGCTGCTGTATTGGCTGGTTTGCCATGAAAGCGGAGACTGGGCCTTGTGCGATGAGATCATTCAGTCGCGTGGACAGGATCACAAGCAGATCATCAAGTGCTACGCAGAAGCAGTGGCTTGGGCTGATGCGATATTGGATACTGCAGGTTGAGCGGATAGTTGAGTGCAGAAGCGGCGGTTTGTTCAAGAAGAATCGCCGCGCCCCATTGTCAGATCGGTCTGGTGTGAAGAACCTCAAAGCGTCTCTTAAGCCGCAGAAAGGGGCTTTCGAGACATACATAGGAGATTTTAGCTGCAAGAATCGTGAGCAACAAAGCAAATAGCGACTCGATTATGCGATAAGAAAATGCGTGGTATGGAGCAAAGATGGCTCTGGCAATTAAGATTGCGAACAAGTGAAAGACATATAGCCCGTAAGAAATCTTTCCCAATTTCGCGGCCCAGATAGGCATTGAAGAAGGACCAATCAAGCAGAACCCGTGTAAAACGGCAGCACAGCCTAATGCAACGAGAGCATATCCAGCTACGAGGACTACGCCACTTGTTGCGATTCTGGATACCATATCTATGATATGGAAGAAATAACTGGCAATAAACCAAAGAATGGGCCCAGTCGCCACCAGAACATATCCAATTGCGGCATGATTCCTTGTCGAGTCTCTTTTTACAAAGGCCAGAAGTATGCCAGTTGCAAACATTTCAAATTGAACAAAGGTATTTGTCCAAACAACAAATTCATTATCGGTATGACGAGCTCCAAAATACAAGAGTGTTATGTTCGCAACAAGGATAAAGAAAAACGCGCTTAAGATCAGTCCGCGCCTGGAAAACGACCGCATGGCCCAGGGCCAGATAAGATAGAACTGTTCCTCCAGGGAGATACTCCACAATGGGGTAAAAGGACTGATTGGCCAGCCGAATAATCCGCAATAAAAGTTCCCAGCAAAGAGTAAATACCAAAGAAATGCAGTTACAACGCTTCCAAGATGCATCATCAAAGCCATTCCGATGCCGAGGGCAATTCCAAAGAAATAAAGAGGCCAGATTCTGAGTGCTCTGCGAATGTAAAATTTTTTGATTGATATGGCTCCTCTGATAGATCGCTCTTTCAAAAGAATCTCAGTGATAAGGTAAGCGCTGAGACAAAAAAACAGACACATCCCCATTCCACAAGCATTTGCGACGGCATAAAAGAGAGGTTCCGCTTTGATATAAGCTTGGTTGAGAGGAGTCCAGTCCCAGGGACTACGAGGAAGTACATGATGGAAGAAAACCAGTATGAATGCAAGAAATCGAACTACATCCAGTTCCGGTCGATAGCCGCTCATTTGATTTTGTGTAGAGGGGTTTTGAGTACTGGATGCCCGGGTATCCGAGGAATCTAACTCCAAGTTATTGCCCTCAAGTAATGCAAATCAAGAAGATTCTTGGAATTAGACTAGCATAAAGTCCATCCTACTCCGCGCCCAGTTCGCGGACGATGGCGACGGACGAGGATGCACCGATGCGGTTGGCTCCGGCTTCAAGCAGGGCTTGCACATCTGCAAGTGTGCGGATGCCACCGGAGGCTTTAACGCCACATCTGGCACCGGCCACGCCGCGCAGCAGAGCTATATCGGCAGCTGTTGCGCCGCTGGCAGCAAATCCCGTTGAAGTCTTGATAAAATCCGCGCCTGCCTGAATGGCAATCTCGGCAGCGCGGAGCTTTTCTTCCACGTTCAGCAATGCGGTTTCAAGAATTACTTTGAGCAGTGCGCCACGATGATGGGCGATGCTGGCGACTGCATGAATGGCGTGGTGTACGGCGTGATAATTGCCGCTTTTCAGTTGGCCGATGGGCATGACCATATCCAGTTCACGTGCGCCCAGTCGAGTTAATGCAACCGCTTCGTGGCGCAACGTGGAGACCAGCGAGGATCCCAGCGGAAAGCCGATGACCACGCCGACCGGAATGCCTGTTCCTGTGAGCACGCTGACTGCGGCGGGCACCCATATCGGATTGACCATGGCGCAAGCAAAACGATAGCGTACTGTCTCATCGCAGAGTTTCTCAACCTGATCGCGTGTGGCCTCTGCCTTGAGCAGAGTGTGGTCAATGACGCTGGCGAGTGAGTGCCAGTTTGTCAAAGATTGCTGAGCAAATGCGGCAGAATCAAAGCTACCATTGTCGAACTCCAGATCTACTTCACGAATGGGTACAATCGCAACCATGAAAGATGCTCCTTACCAACGGAATACCGCTCTGCATGGCGGCTCGAAGTTCAGTCTCTGGGAGATGAGTATAGTCCAGTCGGGGCGGGAAGCAAATCCCCATTACGGACGATGAGTTATCCGCCAAAGACTCGGCTGGATCGAGTCGAGATTATTCGGGGTGGTCAGGGGTCATCAGGCAGATGTCGGGCAGGTTGCGGTAGCGCTCGGCGTAATCCATTCCGTAGCCAATGACAAAGAGATTGGGAATGGAAAAGCCAACATAGTCGGCCTCAATCTTCTCCAAGCGGCGTGATGGCTTGTCGAGCAGTGCTGCGATGCGCAGGGTTTTGGGATGCTGCTGCAGAAAGAACTTGCGCAGATATGAGAGAGTCAGACCGGTATCGAGAATGTCTTCGACTACGAGAACATTCTTGCCTTCAATTGGCTCGTCAAGATCCTTGAGCAATTTGACTGCGCCGGAGGAGCGCTGCCCTTTGCCGTAGCTGGAGACGGCGACAAAATCGAAGGTGGCATCAGCCTCGACGGCACGCGCCAGATCGGCCAGAAACGGGGCAGCACCTTTGAGAACTCCCACCATCACCAGCTTTTCGCCATTCAGATCACGGGTGATCTGTGCACCCATCTCGGCCACGCGTTGAGCAATCTGGTCGCGGGTATAGAGAACTTCAAGGCCTTTGCAGGCGAGAGTAGCCATGCACTTAGTATCGCTCGAATACCGGGTGGGTAGGCAAGAGCGGCAAAGAAAAATCTTCTATCACGGGTGTTTGTGTCTATTGTGCGCTCAATCGACAACAGTGAAACACAAGAACCACTCTGGCGCGTCTATACTTAAGAAGATATGTTGCCTTTCATTCATCTCTGGCATTTCAATCAGCCGACCTTTGGACTGATGCTTTGGTTGGCCGCTGTGGCTGCGGCTTTTATCATGGACCGGAACTTTCGCCGCGCAGGCATTGATGCCGACGCAGTGGGCATGGTTGCGGTTGCTGTGGTGGCTGGCATTGTTGGCGCCAAGCTGTGGCACGTGCTGGACACGCCGCTGGAGTTTCGCGAAATGGGCTGGCGGGTGCTGTGGGATACGGCTGGATTAGCGTGGTTTGGCGGACTGACATTTGGAATTTCGGCGTTGGTGTTTCAAGGCTGGTGGGCCAAAATCGGTGGTCTACGGACGCTGGATCTGGCTGCTCCCGCCGCCGCTGTTGGTTATGGCATTGGGCGCATTGGATGCTTTCTTTCTGGCGATGGATGTTATGGCTTGCCGACCACGCTGCCTTGGGGCATGAGTTTTCCGCACGGCATTGAACCGACGTTGGTCCCGGTGCATCCCACGCCGCTGTATGAACTGGCTGCAGGACTGCTGATCGGTGCATGGCTGTGGTTTCGTGGCGGCAAGCCTCGTGGAACCGGAGCCATCGTTGGTGAATATCTGGTGCTCAGTGGCATTGCGCGCTTTCTGGTTGAGTTTGTCCGCCGTAACCCGAAGGTACTGTGGGGCCTGTCCAATGCGCAGTTAGCAAGCCTGGGATCGGTGGTTGTGGGCATTGCTCTGATCGGTTGGGCTGCAAGAACTCGTGTGACCGGGCCGCAATCGACTTTGGAAGAGAGAAACGCGGCGGCGTAAAGTTTTCTAGTTTCTAATTCATCGTTTGACCATGCATCGAACGGAGTTTTATCGAGTATCAAGTTACTTTCATTTTGCGGCAGCTTCTGTCGCAAAGTGTAACCTGTATTGCTCTGGAGCCGAATCACCGGCTTGTGAATCGGTACTCACCTGTCGTAAATTGACCGGCCAATAAAATGACCGGAGCCGCAAATCTGGTAAAAAATCCCCCGTTCTGAAGATAAGTAGTGATACATTACCTTAATCGTAATATCGCCTCATTCCTCGTAGTGAACCCGACAACCTAAGACCAACCCCCAATCGAAGGAGAAACAATGGTTCGGAGACTAGGCATATTTTTTCTGACTGTCGTTGCGATCATTTCTGTCGCAACCATGCATTCACAGGCTCAATTCGCTTTGACGCATCATGTGCGCGAAGCAACACGCAACGGAAGCGCACCATTGCTCGGACGCGTTCCGGCCACCCGGGAATTGCAACTCAACCTTGTTCTGCCGCTGCGAGATCAGGATGGACTGGATGCATTCCTGAAGGAACTCTACGATCCAACCAGTCTTGCATACAGGCAATTCATCAGCGTGTCAGAGTTCAGTGAAAGATTTGGCCCCAGTCAAGCTGACTATGACAGCGTGGTTGAATTTGCGAAGGCCAACGGATTGACGGTTGTTGGTGGATCGCGCGATGGCATGGATGTGCAGGTCAAAGGTTCCGTCTCGGCGATTGAATCGGCATTTCACCTAACGCTACGTACCTATCAACACCCGACTGAGAACCGAACATTCTACGCTCCTGACAGCGAACCAACGGCTGATTTGCCGATACAGCTTTGGCATATATCGGGCTTGGATAACTACTCGATTCCACATCCTAGGTTTGTCAGCCGAAGTGACTATGCGCAGGCTCACGGCATGGATGCCGAGGCGCTCGTGACGCACGCCACTACAGGATCGGGTCCGTCGGCATCATTTTTGGGCAGCGATATGCGGGCTGCTTATTATGGCGGAACGACACTGACTGGTGCTGGCCAAAATCTGGGATTATTCGAGTACGAGGGCACTGATCTGGCTGATTTGAGCACCTATTTTTCAAATATTGGTCAAACCAACAAGGTGCCCGTCACGCTGCTCTCGACGGACGGAACCACAACAAGTTGCGTGGATTCGCGAGCCGGTGGCAGTTGCGACGACACCGAACAAACGCTTGACATGACGCAGGCGATCGGCATGGCACCGGGGCTGGCCAGCCTTGTAGTGTACGTCGGGTCTACCGATACAGCGATCATCAGCGCGATGACCACGCACAACCCATTGCCCACTACCATTGGCTGTTCTTGGGGATGGACGCCTGCTGATTCGAGCACGCTTGATCCATACTTCAAGAGAATGGCGGCACAGG
>Ga0182030_10019807_pt1 | contig 12760 bp, 11 predicted proteins | sample 812S3MmetaG_FD_121299 | JGI IMG/M metagenome (GOLD analysis project Ga0182030, IMG submission 121299) | Permafrost microbial communities from Stordalen Mire, Sweden - 812S3M metaG (Illumina Assembly) | ecosystem: Environmental > Terrestrial > Soil > Wetlands > Permafrost | place: Sweden... | reverse complement strand
CATAGCTTTCGAGTCTAACGTGGGTTCCTGGCGAACTCCGACCGGTGCCGGCTGTAGAAGAAGTAGATCACCAGGCCGATGACGAGCCAGATCAGGAAGCGCATCCAGGTGATGATGGGCAGGCCGGCCATGAGAAGGAAGCAGAAGATGACGGAGAGAATCGGAATGATGGGGCCAAAGGGAACGCGGAAGCCGCGGCGGCGGTTGGGCTCGCGGTAGCGCAGGACAATGACGCCGATCGACACCAGCACAAAGGCGAAAAGGGTGCCGATGTTGGAGAGATCGGCGAGGGTGCCGATGTCGAACAGACCGGACGGGATGGCGACGACGATGCCGGCGACCCAGGTAGAAAAGGCCGGCGTGCGGAAGACGGGATGGACGTTGGAGAATACCTTGGGCAGCAGGCCATCGCGCGACATGGAGAACCAGACGCGCGACTGGCCAAGCTGGTAGACGAGGATGGACGAAAGCATGCCCATGATGGCGCCGAAGAGCACAATGAGGCGGATCCAGTGCAGCGAGTGGCCGCCAGGCTGGCCTGAGAGCTTTTTGAGCGCGTTGACGACCGGCGCCGCATCGCCCACCATCGACTGCCACGGCACCAGCCCGGTGAGGCAGACGGCGACCGCGACGTAGAGCACGGTGCAGACAATCAATGTGGCGATGATGCCGATGGGCAGGTCGCGCTGCGGGTTCTTGCACTCCTCCGCAGCTGTCGAAACTGAGTCAAAACCGATGTAGGTAAAGAAGATGATGGACCCGCCGGTGAGCACGCCGCTCCAGCCGTTGGGCATGAAAGGATGCCAGTTGCCGGGATGGATGAAGCTGATGACGCCGAAGACGAAGATGACGATGGCGGTGAGTTTGAATCCAACCATCATGTTGTTGGTGCGGGCTGACTCGCGGATGCCGCGGACCAGCACGACGGTCAGGATGAGGACGATCAGGAACGCGGGGATGTTGAAGCCGAAGTGCCAGCCGGGATTGTAGATTGTGTTTCCGGCCAGGTCCTGGAGTCCCCCGGGAAGATATGCGGGCGAGATCCAGGTGGCCCCTGGGTGGAAGCCGAACCAGTCCAGCAGGTCGACGACGTGGGCGGCGAAACCGACGCTGACCGTCATGTTGGAGCCGGCATACTCGAGGATCAGGTCCCAGCCGATGATCCAGGCGATGAGCTCGCCCATGGTGGCGTAGGTGTAGGTGTAAGCGGAGCCGGCGATAGGAATCATGGACGCCAGCTCGGCGTAACAGAGCCCGGTAAGGGCGCAGACAAAGGCGACCAGGATCAACGAGACGGCAATCGCCGGGCCGGCGCCGGGCCGGCCGGAGAGCGCGGTATGGGTGACGATATAGCTGGCCAGAGGCGTGTTGAGCACGCTGGTGGCGTCAAGCTGCTCGCCGGAGATGGCCGTGCCGATCACGGTGAAGATGCCCGAGCCGATGACGGCGCCGATGCCGAGGGCGGTAAGCGACCAGGGGCCGAGCGTCTTTTTCAGCGCGTGGGCCGGTTTTTCGGAGTCGCTGATCAGCTTATCGATGGACTTGCGGGCAAGCAGTTGGCTGGGCAGGGCAGTTCACCTCATCCGTCAGGTTGCGGAGTACTGTCGATTGGCCGGCTCCGGGGCCGACCGCTCATTCTAGCCCGATTCATCAGGAGCTTGATTTATCAGGTCTTCGCCGCAGTGTACAGGATGAGGCCTTCCGGTCAAACCGAAAAGGATGAGCCGGGGAGGATGATACGCTTCGCCCGACAAGCGAGCACGCGTCTTCGGCACGCTTGTGCGCGATCGCAGGCAATCAACTGGGTCAGGGGATGTGTCCCGGACGCGCCATGGAAGGGCGTCCGGGATGGTGATTTCTTGCGAGCCGAACGGACTAGCGCTTGGAGACGCCGCGAACCAGCTTCTTGACTTTCTTCTTCTTCTCGCCGCGAGCGCCTGTCCGGGGTGCTTTGGGGGCGGCCTTCTTGCGCGCGGCGCGCTTCAGCTTCTTGCGTTCCAGCTTGTCTTCAACTTTGGTGGTGTCTGCCAACGGATTCCTCTTTCACTGCACTCGGTTCTTGAGTTCCCGGGATGCGGGTCGATGTGAACTCTAGGATAACAGGGAATTTGTTACGGCGAAAGCCGGAGGCCCGCGTGGAATGCCCATTTCGGGCTACAACGGAAGCGGCGCAGCGGCTGTTTCCAGCGTACAATGAAGATTGACCTGCCTTCTGGATTTGAGACCAGCCTGCTCGGCTCGGCCGCCGTAACAGCTTCTGACGAGCTCCGTACCCCACGAGTCAATCCACCAGCAACCTCAGTTGCCGGAGTTCTGTCCAATGCGTTCCGATAAAATCCACAAAGCTCTTGCACAGGGAATGAACCGTTTTGAAGTTTGTCAGCTCGTCGCCAAAGGCGTGAAAGCCACCCACAAGACCGGCTCGCGTTTTGAAGACTCGATTAATGATGTGCTGCAGTACCTGGGCACGCATGAGACGCCCAAGGAAAGCCTGCACCCCGCGACTCCTCAGGTCAGCGTGAAGAGCCTGAAGCCGGCGGCGTAGCGAAGACAGGGAACAGGGGTTAGGGAATAGGGATTCGTTTTAGAAGTGGCCGGTGTAGTCTTCCATCCGCGTTGACACTTTGGCCCCAGGTGGACCCCGAGAAAATCTGCAAATGCAAAAGAGGGACGGCAGCTTTGCCGTCCCTCTTTTGTTGTTTCCGTGGGTCAGGGCGTTTAGCCCTGCACAGGTTTGAATCAGGCCAAACTAGACAACCTGAACGTTCTCAGCCTGCCAGCCCTTGGGGCCCTTGGTTACGTTGAACTGGACGCGCTGGCCTTCCTGGAGCGAACGGAAGCCGTTCGACTGGATGGCGGTGTGATGCACGAACACGTCTTCGCCGTTTTCGCGGCTCAAAAATCCAAAACCCTTGGCGTCATTAAACCACTTGACTGTTCCCTGTTCCATTGTGTGTTACTCCTTCGAATCTGATTTTACCGCGAACGCAATGTGGAAGTTTGCGAGTAGGCGGTAACCGGAACAGGCAAGAACTTCAGATCGAATTCTACGATTAAATCGAGTGTAGCACAGATTTGGCAAACGCGTGCAAGGGAATGGGTTGGCGCCTGCGGTGCGGCAGCCGGCGCGGGCGCGCCAAGTACATTTGCGGATTGGGGAGAACATGAAGCCGATGCGACGCAAGGAGCGTCTGCCCCACCGCAGGTGGTTAATTCATCTTCATCCCCGGCATGGCGGAGTGGTCCATATTGTCGTGGCCCATGTCGTCGTCATCCACGGCCCAGACCTTTTTGCGGTCGGTCTCGTAGGGGTAGACGTGCACCATCCAGCCGAAGATGTGGGGGAAGAAGACGCCGCCCTCGGCCTCGCAGGCTTCGCGGGTGTTGATGGAACCGAGCAGGCCGAACTTTGCTTGCGGCCCGAAGTACTCGCGCTTGCGGCCCTCGGGCGCCTTACAGAAGTTCACATGCTGGTGCCAGTGGGCGATGCTGAGTGGGATGCGCTGGTTGATCTCGTCCTCGTTGGCGTCCACGCGATCGGTGTACATGGCGCCCACCAGCCTGTAGCCGCCATCGGCGCCCTTGGTGTAGAGCAGTGACGTGGGCTTGAGGGGGTCGAAGTGGTTGCGCGCGGCCAAGGCGTTGGCGGCCAGCGTGAAGTGGTACTGCGGCTGGGGAATGTTGGGCAGGAAGATCTCGTAGCCGTCGGCGATGGCCTTGTGGTAGTCCTTGTAGGGCTCCATGGCGGTCTTGGCGTCAGCAACGATCTGGTTGGCCTTGGCCTGGTCGCCGGGTTGGAGGGGGCGAAGGTTGGTCATGTACATGTGGCCGGCCATGTGGGGCATTCCGGCGGGCATGGCCATGGGCTTGGCGGCGTCGCCTTGTTGTGAGAGGGCGGGCGACGCGACGGCGGCGGAAAAGGCGAGAGCGATCACGGCTGCGTGGCTCAGGCGGCGAGCCTCATTCAGGAAGAACCCGAAATAGCGTAGGGACATTGCATGCACCTCTGTGCCGCGGCGCGTTTTGCGCGGCCTGAATTCCGTGCTGCCTTTGGATACGTATAGATTCGGCGGCTGGTTGCATAATTGCCGTTTGCAAAGTATGCGGCATAGCGCAGGAGCAGCGAAAAGCAAACGCAGATCCCTCGACTCCGCTACACTGCGCTCGGGATGACAGTCTATTTTGCCGGGAAAGAATTTCAGATATGCAACGCTAGATCTTTTGCAAATTGGCGAACTTTTCCATCAATTTTTTCATGCCGTGGCGGGTGAACATGACGGTGAGCTTGGCGTCTTCGCCGTCGCCTTCGCGCATGAGGATGGTGCCTTCGCCGTACTTCGAGTGGCGGACTTTGTCGTTCCGCTTGAGGTTTTGCGCGCCGGTGGGCCTGGGGATGTCCAAGGCCGGGCGGGCGAATGCGCCGGGCTTGGGCGAGCCTGCCTTGCCGCCGAAGAAGCGGGCGATGTTATCGATGGATTTTTCTTCTGGTGCGACGGGCGCATTCCCTTCGGCGGGGGGCGTTGCCAGTGTGAGAGCGGCGGCAGGCTTGGCTTTGGCGGTCATCCAGGAGGCGACGAAGGGCTTGTTGGGCGTACGCACCGCGCCCGGCTTGCCGTTGCCGGCGGTGCCGGCCACTTCCTGGCTTTCGTCCTCGTAGTTGTAATGCTTCTCCGTGTCCTCGCTGAACTGGCTGGGACGGCGGCCCGGGCCGTACCCGGATGCGTAGTTGCCGCCGCGCTGGCCATAGCTTTGTGTGCCCCAGGCGGGCGAGCGGCCGCCCAGGTTCTCGACCAGCTGGCTGGGGACTTCCTCAAGGAAGCGCGAAGGCACGGACATCTCCGGAGCGTCGTTGCCGTAACGTCTCCGATAATGCGCGCGGGTGAGGATGAGCGTGTTCATGGCGCGCGTCATGCCGACGTAGCAGAGGCGGCGCTCTTCTTCCAGCTCTTCGGGGTTCATCAGGGTGCGGGAGTGGGGGAAGAGGCCCTCTTCGAGGCCGGCGAGGAAGACGAGCGGGAACTCGAGGCCCTTGGCGGCGTGCAGGGTCATGAGGGTGACGTGGGCGTCGGGGTCGAATTGGTCGGAGTCCGAGGCCAGGGCGGCGTGGTCCAGGAACTCGGCCAGAGTCTCGCCACGTGTTTCGGCGTCGTGGGCGGCGTTGGCGAGTTCCTTCAGGTTTTCAATGCGGCTGAAGGACTCAGGCGAGCCTTCGGTTTCGAGGGCTTTGATGTAGCCGGTGCGGTCGATAAGGAAGCGGATCAGCTCGGGGAGCGTGGCGGCGTCGCCGGGGGCGCGGAAGGCGGGTCTTTCGTTTTTTTCGTCCGCGGCGACTTCTGCGGCGTCCGATTCGAAATCCGGGTCGGGCGGGGTTGGTTTCCCCGGTCCCCAAGTGCCAGCGACCGGGGGCACCCGATCCTCGGAGCCGGAATTGGAGGCGCCGTTCGCGGGGACGCGGGGGGCCTTGGGCATCTTGAGAAAGGGCCGCTTGGAGGCGGCGGCGAAGGGCGAGAAGCTGGCGGGGTTGAGCAGGCTCATCTGATTCTCGTTGCCGCCGAAGTTGAATTCCGTGGAGAGGTCCTCTGCAGGGGCTAAAGCCCCACCGTTATTTTCGTCGCTTTCGGCACGACTGAAGTCGTGCCCTGATACAAAGCCCGCATTGCTGGCTCCGGCATCCGCGCTCTGTTCCGCCGCGCCAAACTCGAAACCGGTATCGGCATCTTCGCCTGACTCGCTGGCGCCAACGTCGGCCGCGAGCTTGCCGGCGAAGTCGGGGTCCATCATGGCCTGGGCGTCGAGGATGAGCTGGCGGAATGAGTCGAGGGCCATCTGCGCGCGGGTGGGAATGAGCTTGTTTTTGAGGGCCGCGGCAAGCGCATCCCAGGTGGAGACTCCGGTCTCAAGCGCCAGCCGCTCCAGCGTCTCAAGCGTCGTTTTGCCAATGCCACGCACGGGTGTGTTGATGACGCGGTTGAGGGCCATGGAGTCATGCGGGTTGCGCACCAGGCGCAGGTAGGCGAGAAGATCTTTGATCTCCGCACGCTCGTAGAAGCTGAAGCCGCCCACCATGGTGTAGCGGATGTTGTAGCGGCGCAGCGCTTCCTCGACCAGGCGCGACTGCGAGTTGGTGCGGTAGAGCACGGCACAGTGGCCCTGCTCGCCCTCGTTGCCGGATTCGCGCAGGAATTTCTGAATGCGGTCGGCAATGAAGAGGGCTTCGTTCTCGCCGTCGGGAGCTTCGTAAAAGCCGATCAGGCTGCCGCCCTGGCGGTCTGTCCACAGCTTTTTGCCCTTGCGGCGGAGGTTGTTGGCGACGACAGCTCCGGCGGCTTCGAGAATGACCTGCGTGGAACGGTAGTTCTGCTCCAGGCGGACGATTTTGGCGTTGGGAAAGTCCTTTTCAAATTCCAAAATATTGCGGATGTCGGCGCCGCGCCAGGAGTAGATGCTCTGGTCTTCGTCACCGACGGCGCAGACGTTCTTGGCCTCGCCGGCCAGCAGCTTCATCAGCTCGTACTGGGGGCGGTTGGTGTCCTGGTACTCGTCCACCAGCAGGTAGCGATAGCGGCGCTGGTAGCGCTCGCGGACTTCGCTTGAAACCTTGAGCAGGCGCACGGCCTCGAGCAGCAGGTCGTCGAAGTCGAGGGCGTTGTTCTTGCGCAGCTCGGCTTTGTAGCTCTGGTAGATGTGAGCGATGCGCTCGCTGTTGGGATCTTTGGAGGCGAGGTAGTACTCCTGCGGATCGACCATGTGGTTCTTGGCCCAGCTGATGCGGCCGAGGACGGTGCGCGGGGTGAGTTGCTTGGTGTCAAGGCCCATGCGACGCATGACGGCTTTGACGATGCCCTGCTGATCGTTTTCGTCGTAGATGGCGAAGGAGCGGGTGAGGCCTTCGCCGCCGACCTTGAGCGCCTCAATGTCGCGCCGCAGCATGCGCACGCACATGGAATGGAAGGTGGCGATAAGCGGCTTGGCGATGGAGGAGTGGTCGAGGAGCTTGTCGACGCGCTCGGCCATCTCTTTGGAGGCCTTGTTGGTGAAGGTGACGGCCAGGATGGAGTCGGGCGCGATGCCTTTTTCGCGGATCAGCCAGGCGATGCGGCTGGTGATGACCCGCGTCTTGCCCGAGCCGGCGCCGGCAAGGATGAGCAGCGGCCCGTCGGTGGTTTCAACCGCGGCGCGCTGTTCGGGATTCAGTTTGTCGATGAGCGGCTGCACGGCGGGGTCCAATGAGTCCAAGGGGAGAGATTCCTATACCAGTGTACTAGCGATGTGGCTGGAACGCAGGCGAGGCGGGCGCCGTACGGGGATGTGCGCGGACCAACCGCAGTAATACGGACGGCATCTGACTGAAAGCAAGCCCGGATTCCATCAAAAATCTCACATCGCAGCGAGGACGAGTGCCCTGTCTCTAAAGTTCTTAGCATAAGTCCCGAAGTGCAACCGCAGATCCTTCGACTCCGTTTGACGCAAAGGACGCGACAAACTCCGCTCAGGATGACAGCCCTTTGTACCATGAAGTTTTGAGACACCGTACTAGTCCGCACTTACGAATCGCACTCTGACAGATTATGTCCAACGCTGATCTCACTTCGGTTCTGTTTGTCATCCTGCTTCTGCTGGGGTTGGCGCAACTGCTGGGCTCGCTTTTTGTGGCTCTGCGGCAGCCTAAGGTGGTGGGAGAGATTCTGGCCGGCGTGGTGCTGGGGCCGGCGCTGCTGGGACGGCTGCCGATGGTGGCTCACCTGGTGCAGGACGCGCAGCACCAGGGCAAAATTCTCGACTTTCTCTACTGGCTTGGGCTTCTGCTGTTGATGTTTCTCTCCGGCGCGGAGACGCAGGAGCTGTTTCGGCGCGATGAGCGGCGGCAGGTGGGCTGGCTGACGATTGTGGGCACGGGCCTGCCGTTTCTGCTGGCGCTGGCTTTTGGGCCGTGGCTGATTCGGCCGTCGCTGGCGGGGGTGAACGGCAGCCGCGTTTCGCTAATCATCATTCTGGCTGTCGGCGTAGCGGTGACTTCGGTGCCGGTGGTGTCAAAGATCTTTGCCGACCTGAAGATTCTGCATACCCGCTTCGCCCGGCTGGTGCTGGGCGTTGCCGTGCTTGAAGACATTGTGCTGTGGCTGGCGCTGGCCGTGGCTACGGCCCTGGCGGGCACGGCGGCGCTCAATCCGCGGGCGATCTCATACCATCTGGCGGCGACGATGGGCTTCTTCGTGCTGGGGCTCACGCTGGTTCCGCGGGCGATCAAGCGCTTCAACAAATCACGCTTCAACGTGCTGGCCAGGCACTCGCCGGCGGGCTACGCAATCGCCGTTCTGCTGGCCTACTGCGCCATCGCCGGCGCTCTCGACGTGAGCCTGGTGTTCGCGGCCTTTCTGGCTGGCTTTGCAGTGGTCCATAAGAAACGCCGCATCTTTGCCGAGGCGCTGGACGCGATCGGCAAGGTTTCGTTCGCTTTCTTTGTGCCCATTTACTTTTCGATTGTGGGCCTCAAGCTCGACCTGGTGCGCGGGCTTTCGCTGGGCATGATTGCCGCGTTTCTGGTGGGCAGCTGTTTGATCAAGGTGCTGTCGGTTTCGCTGGCCGGGCGCTGTGCCGGCTTCCGCGGCCTGGACCTGATCAACCTCGCGGTGACCACGAACGCGCGCGGCGGCCCGGGCATCGTGCTGGCCAGCGTGGCGTTTGACGCGGGGATTATCAGCTCAAGCTTTTACACGACCCTGGTGGTGGTGGCCGTGCTGACGTCGCAGATTGCCGGAGCGTGGCTGGAGTTTGTGCTGCGCAAGGGCTGGCCGTTGTTGGCGCCGGTGGTGTGCGCTCAGCCGGTGGTCGAGACGGGCGAAAGTGCGTCGGCAGCTTAGTACCGTCGGTGGATCAAAATGTACATTTCAATCATTTTGTACAAAATAGACATAATGTTCATTTTGGGTTTAAAGTTGAGTTATGGCCACCGTCTCCGCCACCCACGCCAAGCAGAACTTCGCTGCCATGCTCGACCAGTCGCAGCGTGAACCGGTGCGCATTCAGCGGCACGAGCGGGATGTGGCTGTGCTTGTGTCAGCAGAGGAATACGAGCAGATCCGCAAGCTGCGCGCGCAGGAACTGATTCGGATGTCATACGAAATGGGACGCTATGCCGAATCCCAGGGCATGACCGAGGAATTGCTTGCGCAATTGCTGGCTGAGGACGAATGAGAAGGCGCGTAGTGATTGACACGAATGTCTATGTCAGTCGCGCCTTGCGGGCGGTCTCGACTGGGGGAATGGCCGTAGACAAGGCTTGGCTTGAGGATGAAACGATCCTTTCCCTGGCCACTTGGACGGAACTGCAGCTCGTTCTGAGGCGACCGAAGTTCCGTTCGTACATCCTGCCCGGAACGCTAGAGACCTACCTTGATCGGGTTCGGCTGATCGCGACATTCGTTGCCCTTGCTGAGCCCATCCGCGCCTGCCGCGATCCGAAGGACGACAAGTTTCTCGAGGTCGCGGTGCATGGGCGGGCGGAACTGATTCTCACGGGCGACACTGATCTCTTAGTCCTTCATCCCTTTCGCGGCATTGCAATCCTTACGCCGGCGGACTACTTGGCCCGCGCGTAGCGTGCCGCCCACACGCTATCCTGAAAACGTCTTGATTTCTGAAGGCATCATGCTTCCTGCTGAAAATCTCCCGCGGCGCGTGGCTGTTTATTGCGCCTCATCGAGCGGCAATCATCCAGCGTACCTGTCCGAGGCGCGAGCACTGGGCGCAGCCATCGCGGCCGCCGGCCTCGGCCTTGTCTACGGCGGGGCGAGCGTCGGTTTGATGGGCGCGGTGGCGGATGCGGCGCTGGCCGGCGGGGCTGAGGTCATCGGCGTGCTGCCGGAGGTGCTGGCCGGGAACGAGATCGCCCATCGCGGACTGACGCGGCTGGAACTCGTTGCCACCATGCACGAGCGCAAGGCCCGCATGGCGCATCTGGCCGACGCGTTTCTGATTCTGCCGGGCGGATACGGCACGCTTGAAGAGCTGCTGGAAGTGGTGACTTGGGCGCAGCTGAAGCTGCATACCAAGCCAGTGGTGCTGATCAATACGGAAGGGTATTGGGATGGGCTGCTGGAGTTTCTGGATCAAGCCGTCGAGGCGGGGTTCCTGAAGCCGGCCAACCGCCGACTCCTAAGGGTGGCAGAGCTTTCGGTGGAGGCGATCGACATCGTAACCTTGGGCGAGCGCCCTGGCGTTTAGCCGGTATACTTCGTGCAATTCACTCGCGGAGGCCCTAATGTGGAAATGCTTCGCTGACGTCCACAAGCTTACCCTGCTTCTACTCGCGATTTGTCCTTTGTTAGCGTCGCAGCAAGGCGCTCGTGAACGGAGCGGGAACGGTGCAAATCTGCCACCCCCTAAAGCTGCCCATAACGGCTCTACACATGGCACTGTGAACGTATTCTTAGCAAATAGGAACGGGCTCGTTGCGGTGACCGACAGTCGGCTGAGCAACGAACATGGCCCTTTGGGCAGCCCGGGTCAGAAGCTCTTCCAAGTCGATGACCACACCGTTTGCGCGATCGCCGGATGGTACAGCGACCCTGGACCTGAAATTAAGCCAATTAGGGAGGGTGAACCATCTTACCCAGCTTATTTAACAGTGCCGGGAATCATACAGGCTGTGGTAAACAAGATCGCTACAGCCAAGTTAACAAACGAGCAAAAGTTTCAGACATTGGCGGAAACGTTTGGACTCTCTCTGATCGACATTGCGAGCATTGATCGCGCTGCCGGAATACCGCCCGGAACGTCGAAATCCGAGATCACCCTCGCGGGCTTTGATGAGCAAGGAAACGTTGAGATTCTACAAGGCGACCTGGTCCCTCGGATCGAGGCCGGGCAAATCATGGACTATCACCTGGTCGAATACCCTGTCACGCGCGTATCGAGACGGTTCGTGGCTATCTTTCGGGGTATCGAGGGCCCAGCAAAGGCGATCCTTGACGGAACAGATACAACAACCGCTGCAGATCCCATTTTGGACTACTTTGAGACTTCCCTCAGGCGGGACAGGGGGGACGCATTATCGGTTGAGGACATGGAGCAGATCGCAAAGGCAATCGCCCGCCGCACGTCTGTGAGATTTCCCGGAGAGGTTGGCGGCCCCCTGCAGATTGCCGAGCTAACTGCCAGGAAAGTATCGAGATTCGTTCAGCCGAATCCTACGCAATCGGATGTTCCATTACTCGAGTTCGCCGGTGCGCCTCGTACCGCGATCTACTTCGACGGGAATAACATGCACGGGTCTTCTTTCCTCCCAAGCTTTCCTCCCCGCGTGTCCTTTGTGCAGGGAAGCCATTTTGAGGACGGAAATCAGGCCCTCGATTTTTTCTTCTTTTTTGGCACGACCTTCAAACGTTGCGCTTTTAGCTACAGCGGATCCCCACAATCAATTTTCGATGCGTCGAATTCGGTGGAGAGTTCCACTTTGACGTTGCTGCGCGGGGCGGATCCGAATTCGAACTTCGTACGGCGAATTATCGCCGACTTCCCTCCCCTGCGCTCACCGTCATCGACAGGACGGGTCGAACACCGTCGCCTAAACCCGAGTCTCCTGGATCTAAGTAATTCGCTGCTCGTTGCGAGCGAGCAATCTAACTCGGATGTTGAGTCGCCTCTTCCGCAGCGAAGGTACACTCGCGGCACTGGTAGACCCGGCGCAGGTACTCCAGGAGTCAATGCCGGCGGTGTGGGCGATCAGTCAACGCGGAGAGGATACCCCGAAGAATACCGCGGGCGACACGTTGAATCGCCGGCTGAGCCTGGCGATGTGGTCACGGTTGAGTTGGCGCTTGCCGGAGAGAACCAACGAGACTGTGCTTTCGCTGCCAAAGTCAGAAGCAATATCACGCTGCGAGAGCGAATTCCGTTCGAGCAGATAACGCAGCACATCGGCAGGCTCTGCCTCGGGGACCGGATAGCGCTCAGACTCAAAGCGTTCGACCAGCAGAGTTATCAGCTCGATGGCCGCCTCCTCATCCGGCGTGGGGTCGGCCTTTGCCGTCAGGTGGAAGAGCGCATCTGTGTATTCAGCCAGTTCCGCGTCTGAGTGGATCAGCCGAGGCGCTCCCTGCCGCATCATCTCCGCTGGATTGGCAAGCGTGGTGCTCATCGCTTTACTCCCTTGTTCCAGTTGGCCCGATCATCGTACTGCCGGTGCGTCAGAAAAGATCGGATGTAGATGTGGCCTTCGGTAATGCGGTCATCCTTTTCGCGCGCATAGTGGATGATTGTGACCAACCTGTAGCGGTTCTGCCGGATATTGAAGATTGCATATCCATCCACAGTATCGGCATCCTTGAAGACCTGAAGGACTTCCGTGAAGTTCCGCCAGCGTACTTCCTTGGCGATCCTGTACCAGGCCCGGATCTCTCTGGCAGCGTCTGGGTATTGTCCTTCGGCATCGTTCAGGTGCCTGCGTGTGACAACGTGCATAGAGGCCTTCCAAACCGCCTTAAGGCTGTTTGCCGGCAGCCAGAATCCATTCCATGATACTTTGCAAAATGCAAAGTAGTCAAGCGGAATTTCTCATTTTGCAAAGTGTCTAGGTGTGATGACGCGCAATTCCATGATCTGCCGAGTTTAGTTCGGCGTCCCGGAGGCCCCTTCCGCGGCGAAGGTGCACTCGCGGCACTGGCAGACGCGGCGCAGGTACTCCCAGGAATAGATGCCGGCGGTGTGGCCGTCTTGCCAGTTGAACTGCAGGGCATAGCGGCCTACGGCGTGGGCGCTG
>Ga0182030_10019806_pt1 | contig 12761 bp, 20 predicted proteins | sample 812S3MmetaG_FD_121299 | JGI IMG/M metagenome (GOLD analysis project Ga0182030, IMG submission 121299) | Permafrost microbial communities from Stordalen Mire, Sweden - 812S3M metaG (Illumina Assembly) | ecosystem: Environmental > Terrestrial > Soil > Wetlands > Permafrost | place: Sweden... | reverse complement strand
ATTAACAAATATAAATAATACATATTTTCTTTATTGGATATTAAATCATTTAAAAAATTAAATCATTTTTTTTCAAAAAAATATTAAATATGGATATTATTTTAAGTTTTGATAATTATTGTTTATTCAAGGGAATTCAAAAGATTCCATTGAAGGAAATTGAGGATAATGATAAAAATTTGAAGGAATTACATTTTAATTTTGTTCAATTAGATAAAATTGAATTTAATCTTATGTTGGATTTATTATGTAAAAATACATCGATTAGAAAATTGGATTTAGGAAATATTCTTTACGATAAAAATAATAAAATTGGAAATGATGAATTTAAGAAAATTATTAAATTGATAAAAGTAAATAATACTATAACTGATATTGAATTGGGTTTTGAGGATTTAGATGAGATTTTGATTAAAGAGTTTTATATAAATCTAAATTTTACAAAAAATCTAAAAATATTGAAATTTACAAATTGTGGAAAGATTTCGGGATGGATTTTCAATTCCATTAAAATGAATCAATATTTATATGAAATACATTTACCAGCTGCAAATATAGATGAGAAAGCTGCAATAGAATTGTCAAAAATTATTAAAGAAAATCATATTTTAAAATATATTAATATTGGAATTAATGGAATAAAAGGCAATGAAGCTAAAATAATATTTAATGAATTGAAAAATAATACCATGCTTTTGAAATTTGAAATCCATGATAATATGCTTGATGACGAATGTTCTGAATCTATCGCTGAAATGTTAAAGTTTAATTCAACATTAAAGAAATTAAATATTTGTTGTAATGAATTTACTATTAAAGGAATAGAAATAATATCAAAGTCATTAGAATTAAACAAAGGATTGGAATTTATATGCTTAGATTCCACAAAATTAAATATAAATTCTGGTTTAATTAATATTATTAAAAAAAATACTAAATTAAAATCTATAAAATATTGGGGTTGGATCGATGGAGGAGAAGTTCCAAAAATATTTGATGCATTAAATTTTAATACAACTTTAAAAAAAATTAAATTGACAACTTCAAATGTATATTCATTATCAGTAAGTTCAATTGCAAATTATATAAATCAAAATACTACATTGGAAAAACTGGAAATATCACAATGGTATGCAGGTTTTATAGATAATAGTAAAATTGTTGATGCTATTTATTCTACAAAAACATTAAAATATATTTATTTTGAATGTGATAACAAGTTCAAAAATTTAATTGATGCAATGACATATAATAATAATTGGTTTTTGCCAGTTAGAATTGCTAATAAATATCAAGTATTTCTAAAATATATTTATCCTCATAAAGATTTAATGTTTCCAGATCTTTTAAAATTAATGGATAAAGAGGAATTAACAAGTGTAGATGATACATGTTTTCTTTATTGGATATTAAATCATTTTTTTCCAAAAGACTTATGTTTGGAAATATTAGAAAAAAATTTGTGGTTATCTTATTTTGATAAATTTTATTTTCAATGGAAATTAATAAAAAATTAGTAAGATCCATGTTCTAAATAAAATTCTCTATCTTTTCTTTCTTTTTCCAAATTTTCCATATCTTTTTTGTGATAATATTCAAATTCTTTATGATTTTTTTCTTGTCTATTATACCATTCTTGGTATGGTATTTTTATGTTTTTAAATATTTCAAAAGATTTAAATAATTCCTTTAAAATATTGTCAATTAGTTCTTTATCACCAGTTTTGAAAACTTGCATTATTTCAAATAAAGTGAAAAATGGAAGCGAAACAAAAAGCATAAATAATCCGCTGATAGATGCATTTATCAATGGAATAATTGATTCAATAAGAAACCAAATGATTTTTTCTTTAATTGATGGATTATAATAAATAATACTATTTTTTAAAATTATTCCACCGATATTTTTTATTCCATAATAATAATATTTATAATCTGAATTATATATATTTTTCATTGATATATAATAAACTGCTCCAGCAACCATAATAGATGAACTAATCCATGAAATATAATATATATTTGAAATTGATTTACTTAAAATTGGCATTTCTTCTTAATAAAATAATAAATAATTTAAAAGCATTTATTATTTTTTCTTAATTTTAAAATTTTAAAATAATGGAAAATGAAAAAACAATTAAAGTAAAAGAAATTTATCCTCAATGTTCAAATCATCAATTAAATTGTGATAATTGCAATAAAATAAAATGGCCTTTTTACAAGATTGAACATATAAATAATAAAATTACTTATGAATTTTTATGTCAAAATTGTTATTTAATTTGGGAAGATAAAGCTACAGAAAAAATTGAAATTGAAACTTTTTATTAGAGAATAATACAATTTGATGTTTTATTATAATCTTCTTTAAATTTTTTAAATTTTTGTTTTTGTTCTCCAATACATAATTTTCTTTTTTTTATCGAATCCATAATGATTTTTGAAAATTCCATATCATCCAAACAAAATATTACTGAATTTAAATTTGTAATCAAAGATTTTCCTCCGTTATGAGATTCATCAGTTATTTTTCCAAATTTTTCAGATAGAGAATTATCAAAAGGAAATTCCCAAATATTTTCTTTAAATTCATGTTCAATTTTAATTATTGAATCTTCAGGAATATTTGAAATTTTATTGATTAAATCTTGTTCTGTTATCGATATATTAACAGATGGTTTAATTTTGATCATTTGAAAATTGGAGATTATCATTATTTCTTGGACTTCTAAACTCCATTCTAATTTAGAACGATAATCATGAAAAATAACCAAATTTCCTAATTTTATTCGTGAACCAAATTGAGGATGTAGACTAGAAGAAAGTATCATAATTACATATATTGCTTTTCTTTTTTTATAAAATGTATCATTTTGAAAAATTTTACTAAATATCCGAGAAACAAATAACCAATTTAAATTGTCAGAAAAAGATAGAATAATTTTTAATATATCTTGTGGAAAAATTTCAATATTCATCAAAAATTTGTTTAATTAGAATTTTGAATAATTTATTTTAAATGATTTAAATATTTTAAATGATTTATTAATTTTATATAAATTAAATATTATTCTAAAAAGAAATTTCAACTTTTTTTAATTATTTATTATAAATATAAAATCAATAAATATAAATGATTTAATATTAAATAAATCATTTATTTAAAAACATAATTAAAAATCGAATTTAGAATTTATTTTAAAGATTTATTCATTTCGAAATTAATTTATATATTCTAAATGATTTAATTTTTATTAAATGATTTATTAATGAATTTATTAAAATATATTTTATTTGTTAATTATAAAAACGATTGTAAATTTATTAATATATTTTTTAATAATGATTTAAATAAAATAAATCATTTAAGAAAATTATATGTTAATATATCTTTATTTTGTTTAAAGCAAATATTTTCACCAATAATATATTTATATTCCCATAAATAATTTTCTAAAATTATTTTTATTACATCAATGACAAAATAATGTTTTAATATCCAAAACAAATAAATATGATTACTTATATAAAAATCTTTTATAAAAGACGAAATAATTTTTTTATTTGTTTTATCACATTTTGATTTTAATTCTAAATGAATTCCCTTTGGTTGAAAATAAATATATCTGGAAGGTCTATCAATTGTTATGCAATTTCTAAAACAATCTATAATATCCTTAAAATATTCAATTCCTTCATCCATTGAAATTATCTCATCATATTTTGTCATTATGAAAATACTTCCATTTTCAAATATTCTATTTCCAGATGCAATATCATTTATGACATCTATAATTTCTGCTCTTCTTTTTGATAATAAATTATTTTTAGCATCATTTCTAATTTTCAATAAATTATCAAAAAAATTATTCATTTATTCCTTTATTAATAATTATGAAACAAATCATTCCTAAAAAATTAAAAATATTTTTAAAATTATAAAATCGACGTCTCATTTATAAATAATTACAAAGAAATATTATAAAACATTTAATATTATAAAACATTTAATATTATAAATAATTTATAAATCATTTACAATATAAAAGATTTCAAATACTTCTCAAAAGAAAATTGATTAAGTGAAATATGGATTCTTTGATAATTTACAATTCAGAAAATATTTCAAAAAGACAGAATTTTAATTGTAATTTCAATTTCAAGAAAATTTGTTGTGGAGATGATTTTTTTATTGCAATTGATTATAATGGAAAAATCTATAGTTGGGGATGTGGTTTAAGATTTCGATTGGGATATAATATGGATTCTAATGATATTTTGCGAAAACAAAAAATGCCACTTTTGATAAGTTATTTTCAGAATATGAAAGTTGTTTCTGTTTCTTGTGGAAATGATTTTGGGTTAGCATTAATAGGTAATAAATATAAATTTATTGATTATAAAAAAGATAGTGGTGAAGTTTATTCTTGGGGAGAAAATCATAGTGGGCAATTAGGATTGGGTTCTCAAACTTCATTTCAAACTATTGCAAAGATAATATCTATTTCTGAGATTGTTGATATAAAATCTGGTTGGAATCATTCACTTGCTTTAACAAGTAATTTACATTTTATTTATTAAAATTCTAGAAAATGGGTTACTTTATTCATGGGGTCGAAATATTGAAGGTCAATTGGGAAATTCAATTTATCACATTGAAAGTATTCCAAAAAAAATCAAATTAAATAATATGGTGAAAAAGTTTTCAGTTGGATGTTATCATAATGTTATCATTTTAGGTTTTATTTTATATAATATAATTAATAATAGAAAATAATATGTTAATATCATGGGGATCTAATGACCATGGCCAATTAGGATTAGGTGATTATAAGCCTAGATTAAGCCCAACTTTAGTAAGAGAATTTTCATATATTGAATCAATAAGTTGTGGTTTAAATAATACAACATTACTTATGAGTTTGTTATTAATGTTTTTCTAAAAATTTATTATAGAAAATGATAAAATATTACAAACAGGATGGATGGAATATGAAAGTTTATATTCTAAAGCAGCTTCTTGCGTTTTATCATTTAAAGAGATATATAGTGGAAATGATAAAATTGAAAATATTAATTCTGGAAAATTGCATGTAATTGGGATATCAAGTAAATAATTTTTAATTCATTCATTTAAAATAGAAAATTTCATTTATTCATGGGGAAAAAGTTTAAATATAAAAACAGATAATGAATTAAAATATACAAATTCTAACGAAAAACAACAAAAAATTGAAGAAATTAATATAAAACAATTGAAATCAAAAAATATTATTATTTTTCCACCAATATCATCTTGTAATTCAGATTATGCATTAATTCAAAAAAGAGATTTTACTTTATTATTTTTTAATTACTGGGTTTTAAGACAATTTTTACCAAAAGACATTGTAAAAATAATTTTACCAATAAAACAATTTTATCATTAATTGAATAAATCTAATTTTATTTAAATGATTTAATAAATTTTAAATGATTTAATAAATTTTAAATGATTTAATAAATTTTAAATGATTTAATAAATTTTAAATGATTTAATAAATTTTAAATGATTTAAACACAATATTAAATCATTTAATAATTATCGAAATTTATATTCAAATTCAACAAACAAAATCTTTACAAATGTCAATTCAAATTATAACATTATCCGAAAAAAATTACGAAAATGAAAGTGATGCTACTAAACATGCAATTGAAAAATTAGAAGAAATTTTACTTAATTCAAATACAGTCAAAAAAGTTGATTTTAGATTATTTGCTAATAAATTCTCACATCAACAAATGGAAATTGTCGATCAATGGATATTTGACCATGAAAAAGATAGTTCAATATCTGAACAGAAAAGTTTTGATTCTAATCCACCAAAATGGGTTATTACATTTAATTAAATATTGAAAAATTAAATGATTTAATATTAATAAATGATTTATTTAAATTTTTGATTTTATAAGTTTATTTAATTTTCGAGAATTTGGTTTTAATAGAATTATTTTAAAATTTATTAAATGATTCAACTTTTCTTTTCTCATCATCATGAAAACAAAAACAAATTTTCTTCTCTTCTTTTCCATAAAAAATCTTTGTATATTTTCCATAAAATAAAAGTAATTCATTTTCTAACAATATGGTGTCTATACTGTTTACTTTTTTGCAATAAAAAAGGATAATTGTCCACTTTCAATATTTTTTTGAATAATCTTATTTATCCTTTTAACCTCTTTATCAAATTTTTTTTACGACTTTCTCCACTCTTTTCAATTTCAAAATAAACAGTAGAAAGGGGAACAAGTGATTCCATTGTTTCTCTTTGTTCGACTATTGGTATTATTTGATCTACTTTTTCAATTTCCTCTACTTTTGGAATTTCTTCTTTTTTTGGGTTTTACTTTGGAAGATTTTCCTCTCTTATATTATTATTTCCCATATTTTTTTTTAAAATAATTTTTTTATTTATTTATTTATTTCAAATAATTCCCTTCTTTTTGATTTTTCTTTTTCAAAAGAAAAGACAAGTTTATATTCATTTTCTTTTTTAGTAATTTCAACATATTCATGATAATGTGATTTCATTATTGGAATTACATTATTTAAACTTTGTTTAGATAATATACTTTTGGCTTTTGCTACCACTATAAAAGATAAATTTCCCATTTTCACTTTTGATTGGATAAACCCATTCATTATTCTAATCCAATCTTCTAAATTCTCCTTTAATTTTTCTCCTATGATGGAATTAATTTCAGCCACGGTAATCCATTGTTGAACGATGGGACATTTTTCCTCTATGCAAGCAAGTTTTTTTACTTTCCCATCGCATTCTTTTTCCTTTAAATCAAAAAATTCCAATCTTTCAGAATCGCTCCCAAAATGAAATATAAGATGATATATTTTATCCTTTTCAATGATAATTCTTATATTTTTTCCGTAAAATAAAAGTAATTCATTTGTCAAGGATTTAATAACAAAATCATCTGTATTTGTTACTGTGTCAAAAACCAAATTTCCTAATTTAATTTTTCCTTTAATTTCATTGTTAATAAATAAAACATCTTGTTTTAATTTTCTTTGCGTTTCACTTTTTCCGTTTTCGTATTCATTGTAAATAGTATCAATGGATATAAATTCAGTTGTGTTATTATTTCCCATGTTTTTTTTTTATGAAAAATAATTTATGAATTTTATTAAATGATTTAATAAAAATATAAAATAAATGTTTTAAAAATTTTAATAACTGATAAAAAAGATGGATTATAAATCTTTAATTACAAAGACTATTACCAATTTGTTTAAAAAAATATTTTATCAAATTTAAATAAAAAAATAAATGCAAAACCCAGCTTCAATTACAAATTTATATTGGATTTATGCAAATAATAGAAATGATAAAACTGAAATTGATCCAGATTGTTGTGGAAAATGGATATTACACTTTAATAAAACAGATATTTATGATGCATGGAAAATAATTTATGAAGAAACAATAAAAGGAAATTTATCATTTAATGCAAAATGTTCAACATCTATGGAAGGACCAAATTCGAAACCAAATGAATTTGTTATTTTGGTTTATTCACCAAATTTTCATGATATTAATATAACATACGAAATAGTTGAAAAAGTTAGAAAATTAATTTATTATCCAAAAGCAATTTATTTTAAAACAGATATAGAAACTATAAAAAATTCAAAAAATGAAGAATTTTTATATTGTCATGAATTTATTGATGAAAATAATATTTTATTGAAATTTGTAAAATATTATAATGTAAATCCATTTAATCTATTTTAAAATAAATAAAACATTTAAGATTCATAATAAATCATTTAAATAAATATTAATTTTATGTTGAAATTTAAATGTCTGAAAATCAAGTGATAAGTTTATTATTTTTCTTTGGATTTGTTTTTTATTTCATAAAATTAAGATATTCTCAAGCTTTTCTTAATTTTTTAAGTTTGCCAGCAATTATAATAATAATTGGATTAATAATATCAAATATAATAATTTTCTTATCTTCAAAACAATATAATATATTGGATAGAATATGGGATAGAATAGAAAATATATTTTTTCTTGGAATAATATTTTTAATACTTATTATAATTTCTCTTGGATATTTAACTGCAAAAATATTATATTTAATTATCGATTTTTATTGTGTATAAAAATAAATTATTTTAACATCCAGCAAAATTATCTTTGATATTTATATCACTATTTTTTATAAGAATACTTTCATATTTTTTTTGTTTCTGATTTATTTTCAATATTTTCATTTCGAATTTCTCAATTAACAATTTTTTTGAATTTATCTTTTTCAAAAGTTTTTTATTTGAGAATTTCTCCTTTTTCGTTTTTTCATTATTATATTCAACATCTTGATTCTTTCTTTTTGCTTTTTTTTTATCATCAATGTAATTATTATCTAATATTATATTTTCATTTATATTAAATGAAGAATTATTATTTACATTTCTATTTGATTTTTTATCATTGTCAAATGAACTTTCATCATCACTATCTGAGGAATGACTGGAATAATTTTTATTTTTTCTCTTTTTTTCGCCATTTTTGATTTTTTCCCTTGTTCGATTTCTTAAATTCATTGGAAGAATAGAATCTAAAATATCTAAAGCTAATAATTGTCTTTTTGAAGAAAGTATCATGATCTTAATTCTAAATTTATTTATATTATAATTAAATCATTTAATATAATAAATCATTTAAAATTTTTTAAATCATTTTATTGATTTCTTTAAAAACAAAATTTTTGGAAAACAAATGTGTGCTGTATTTAGATTGAAATCAGTTCAAACATTTTGCATTTTTGGAATTATTTCTGGAATTTTTTATAATATATTTCTTGATAATGAATATGTATCGCTGATTTCAATTTCGATTATATTCTCAACGATTATTTTAACAATTGCACTCATTTTGATTTCATTAATAGTATGTATGGATTATGGATCTAAAAATAATGGATCGAATTTTATACTTTATGGATTTATTTTATTTCCAACTTTTGTTATTATCTTATATATTTTATCTTTTTTACTTGGTAATTGGTTAACATATCAATTTTTTATGATATTTGATCAACATATATTACAAGTTGCTTCCCATTAAATTAATAATTATGATAAATGATTTATTTTATAATTGATAAAAGCTTCATTTCCGATTTAAAATTATTAATAATAAGATTATATGTTTTTACAATATAATTTATTTGTAAAACTATCTAGAAATAATTCAATAGGATTTATATATAATATTTCAAATAAATTATTATTTTTTATTATCAATTCAAATTTATTAATTTTTTGCAAATTCATCAGATTCCTTTCATTTATTTATTTTTTAAATCATTTATAAAAATTATAAAATAATCGAAAATAATGGAAAATAATGGAGCGATGAAAGCGAAATTAAAAAATATTGTAGATGATTTGCAAAAGGATATGATAAAAAGGGATATAAAACAAAAATTAACTTTAAATTTTATGAATTTAATTACAAAAGAAATAATTGAAGAATGGCCAATTCGATTTTATAAACCAGATGATTTATTAGATAATGAAATTTGGAATGAATGGAGTTCCTTTCAAATGGAAATGTTCGATAGATTAAGCAATAAAATATATATAATTAAGGAAGAATTACCTAAACAATGTATTGTTTTTGTATTAAAGGACTAGATAATAATATATTTAATAAATTTATTATACTTATGATATATAAATTATATTAAATCATTTAATAAAATATTTCAAGTTTAGCATTTTTTTGAAAACTCGTAAGAACGACAATGAGGACAGTTGTAAATTTATATAAAAAGAATTCTATGAAAATACCTTCTAAAAGAAATAAAGAAAATTTTCAAGATAGTTCAAAAAATATTAAAAAATTGAAAATAAACAATGAAAATATAACGAAATTTTCTTTATCAAATCAAAATAATAATTATTTCTTAAAACTTCCAAATAATATTATTGAAAATATATTATTTTATTTATCAGATAATTTAAAAGAATTAAGAAATTTTGCATCAACTTCACAATTATTTTATTCGATTTATCAATATTCTGAAGCTCTATGGGATAAAATAGGATCTTTGCATTATCAAGAAATAACAAGAGATTTAAATATTAATTTTTCAAATTTATTTCCAAAATGCTATAATTTGATTAAATCATTTAAAAATCATATTAAAATTGATTTATATCAATATGATTCATTTACAGAATTTAAACATGAATCAAAATCTGTATTTGTTAAATTAGAAGATAATGAAAATTCATTCAAAATAATTGATGTTATACAAATATCAAAAATTGATGGAAAATATGTTTTTGAATTTCATAATTGCAAAACGATAAATGAAAATGATATAAATGATTTATTAAAAATTATTTCGGATTCTAGATATTTTTCGAATTTAAAATATAAATTTCAACTTTATCATATTTCAACAAATTGGCTCTTAAATGATTTATCAAAAATATTATTTTCAAATAATTTAAACAAATTTGATTTTGATTTAAATTTTGTAAATCCTTATTATTTTTCTTATTTATAATATTTTAAAATAAATTTTAAATCATTTATTAGATTTCTTAAATTATAATGAATTCACTTTTTATGGAACCTACTATTAATCAAATCGACAAAATTATAAATGAATCTGAAATACCAAATACTATTTTTTTCAAAAGGACATTACAAAAATGTTATCTTGGTGATTCAGAATCAATATTTTTAATAGGAAAATGTTTATTTCTAAGAAAATTATATACAAGTGCAGAAAAATGGTTGAAATTAGCATATGAACTTGGAGTAGAAGATCAAAATGAATTTCTAAATTTATGCATTCAAAAGAAAAAAGAAAAATTATTTTCAAGTCCAATTACTATTTTAAAAAGAAGCGATGATATAAATATAAATTCATTATGTTTAATTGATGATTAATTATTTCATAATAATTTTTTTGAATAGATTTTAAAAGAAATCAAATCATTTAAATAATTACATTAAATTATTTAAAAAAATATTAAAAAATTTAAACCAAAAATTATGTCAATACAAGAAATTATAGAAGCAAAAAAGAAAGATCCTTCCATTTTAATCTAAGAAATAAATGAAAATTGTTCAAATGAAACTTCTTTTGGAATAAAATGGAATAATGGCCCATGTTTATATTGTAAAAGTGAAACTATTAATTGTAATAGACCTGATTGTCCAAGAAAATTGGATAATCAAAAATTTGAGATTAATGTACCAGGAATTAAAATAACATTAAAATAACATTAGAAACAGATGTTAATAATAAAAAATAATGTAAAAATCACTTTTTTTAAAAAATTTCTACCAAGTCTTTTTTTCTTAATAAGAAAATTCCAATAAATTTTTAAGAACTTTCTAAAAATTAAATGAAATTTCAAACTCCGCAAAGAATATTCTTTTTATTTTCTATGGAGTATCGAAAAACAAATGAAATTTCATAACTCCTCTAGTTAAATCATCAAGGATTTCAATAACCACTTATAAGATATTAGGTTATACAAAAACAAGGAAAAATAACTTTTTTTTTTACTATTTTATATGGTGTTTTTTATTGGATTTCTTCAAGAAAACAAGATATGTTAACTTTATAACATTTTTTTACATATATTGATTTTTGGAATATTTGCATATGAAAACTCTTTTTCTATCATTTTTTAGCAAAAAAAGAGATTTTTGCAATTTGATTAAAAATTTAGTTTCTAAAAAATATTTTTTATATAAGATTTTTAAAAAAGTAGAAAACAAAAATTAATTTTTAAAAACTAAATTTTATTTTTTCATAAAGTCAAGTGAGATTTTAAAAATTATTTTTATTAAAATTAAATTTTGTTCAAAATTGTAAAAAAATCTATCGAAAATAAAATTATGGAATATTTACATATAATTTATAATTTTAGATCAATTTATGATTATTTTTCCATATTTATTTCAAAAAATATTAAAAAGTATTTATTTTGAAAATTATTTTAATAATTCCTTCAGAATATGTTTCTTTGAAACTAAATCATTTAATAAATCATTTAAGATTTAATAAATCATTTAAGATTATGAAAATATTAAAAATAAGTTATTCAAAATAATCGTTTTATAATAATTTCTAAAACAAATATTTATTAATTTCTTAAATCATTTAGTTTCAAAGAAATGCATTCCGAAGGAATTATTAAATATATTAAATCATTTATTTTAAATGAAATTTTAAACAAATTCTTTCTAAAATAAATAAAATTCGGCAATATTTTTGTATAAGAAATTATTTCTTATCTTAATTAATAAATCATTTATAACTTTAGTAAATCATTTATTTTCTTTAATAATTTATTGAATAATTAATCAACTTTGAATATTTTCTTTTTGAAAATTACAAATTATCAAGTTTAATTATTTATTAAAATTTGATAAAATATTTACAATATTTATTAAATGATTTAATGAAATAAATGATTTATTCACCTTGAAATATTCTTTCAGAATTAATTTTGATAAATGATTTAAATATTTCGTAATATATTCTAAAAGAATTATAAAATAAATTTTGGATATTTCATAATAATATTGAAAATATAATGTTATCATAAATCATTTAAAATTACTAAAATCATTTAAATAATGAAATTATATATTTAATTTAAATAAAATAATCTATTCCACAATTAAAATTATTATTTATTAAATGATTTATATTTT
>Ga0182030_10019805_pt1 | contig 12761 bp, 9 predicted proteins | sample 812S3MmetaG_FD_121299 | JGI IMG/M metagenome (GOLD analysis project Ga0182030, IMG submission 121299) | Permafrost microbial communities from Stordalen Mire, Sweden - 812S3M metaG (Illumina Assembly) | ecosystem: Environmental > Terrestrial > Soil > Wetlands > Permafrost | place: Sweden... | reverse complement strand
GACCACCCGACCGCCCAGTGGCAGCGCCCGGCGCACGGCGCGCAGCAACGACAGCGCCGCAACGTCATCGTGATCGTGCAGCACACGCACCAGCGAGACCACATCGGCGCCGACCGGCAATTCCGCGGAGCTGAAGTCGCCGCCGTGCACCTCGGCGCGCTCGTTAAGCCCCGCGGCCGACAGCCGTGCCCGGGCGCGCTCGGCCACCGCCGGCAGGTCGAACAGCATCAGCCTCAGTGCCGGCGCCCGCGATGCCAGCGCACACAGGAACATGCCATCGCCGCCGCCGACATCGAGCAGGCAGCGGTGCTTGCGAAAGGCATAGGCATCCAGCAGGTCGCCGGCTACCAGCGATTGGGTGGCGGACATCAGCCCGGTGTAGCCGCCGACCGCGCGTTCGGCGAGCTGGCCCGGCGTCGGGTGGCGCGCGTAACCCCAGAACTGCGCCAGCTCCCCGGGAGCGGCGGTACCCTGCAGCAGGCCGATTGGATCGGCAAGGTCGGAGTAGAACAGCGGCTGGTGTTCGATCATGCGCAGCACCGCGCTATTTCCCAGCAGCGCCGCGCCGAGCATTCCAAGCCCGCGCTGCTCCGCGCCACGCGGCTCGGTGAGTCCAAGTGCATCGGTGGCGGCGAGCAGCAGCGCCGCATCCGCCTCGGTCAGGCCGCAGCGCCGCTGCAACTCCGCCAGCGGCAACGCACCGGCGCGCAGCGCCTCGAGCAGGCCCATGCGCACGCTGGTGTACAGCACCTGCGAGTGGATGAACCCGGTGCACAGGTCGAACAGCGACGCCGCATGGCGCCGCGCAATCGAGCGCAGCAGCGGCACGCGCGTCACCCAGCGCTGGAAGCGCGCATCGGCCAGCAGCCGGTCGCGCCACGCACGCCAGCTGGCGGAGCTCAGCCGCGGCAGCGTAGCGGGTGGGCGCGGCGTCGCTGCGGCGTTCAACATCGTGCGCCTTCAGCAGCTCAGGCCGCAGGCCGCGCCAGGCGGCTGCTGAACAGGTAGTGCGTGGCCTGCAGGAACTGCGCGCGCAACTCCTGCGCCCCCGGGCAGTCCGGAATCGCATCGATCGAGGCGTCCACCAGCCGCTGCAGCCGCACCTGCGCGCTGTCCATGCCCAGTTGCGCCACCGCATTGGGACGGCCGAGCGCCGCATCCCGCCCGGTGGGCTTGCCCAGTTGCTGCGCGTTCGCCGCCACATCGCCGATGTCGTCGGCCACCTGGTAGGCCTCGCCAATGTAGTCGCCGACGCGCTGCCACGGCAGCGGATCGGCGCCGGCTGCAATCGCGGCGGCGGCAGTCGCTGCGGCAAACAGTGCGCCGGTCTTGGCGCGCTGATAATCCGTCAGCGCAACGTCGGATTCGCATTCCCAGGCCTGGCCGGCCGCGATGCCATGCGGCATGCCGGCCGCCGTCGCCAGCACGGCCAGCAACTGCAGGCGCTGCTCGGCGGGGATACGCCCTTCCCGCGTGACGGTCTGGAACGCCAGCACGATCAGCGCATCCCCGGCCAGCACCGCCAGGTCCTCGCCATAGGCGCGATGCACCGACGGACGGCCGCGGCGCGTGGCGGCATCGTCGAAGCACGGCAGATCATCGTGCGCCAGCGACGCGCAATGCAGCATCTCGATCGCGCCGGCAGACACCATCGCCGCGGGCGCATACTCGGCGCCACAGGCGCGTGCCACGGCCAGGCACAATCGCGGTCGGATGCGCGCGCCGCCCGGAAACACTGCGTGACGCACCGCGGCGGCCAGCCGCGGAGGACCGCCTTCGCCGGCCGAGCGCAGCGCCCGGGCCAGAAATCGCTCGATCAGCGAACCGCTATTCACGACCGATCTCCCTGACTAATGTGAACGGGCTAGTGTAAATTTGAGTTGTCACAAAAATCTGTAATGCACTATAGACACTTGGGAACCGGAAGGTCAATTGGCAGGCGCCTCACCAAGCCCACATCCCACAGTTGCTGTCGTCGGCGGCGGCGTCGCGGGGCTGTGCACCGCGCTTGCGCTCACCACGGCAGGCTGTCGCGTCACGCTGCTGGAGCGGGCGGCAACCCCGGGGGGCAAGCTGCGCCAGAGTGGCGCCAACGGCGCCGCGATCGATGCCGGACCCACGGTATTCACGCTGCGCGAGGTGTTCGAACAGGTGTTTCGAACCGCCGGCAGCCGCCTCGAGGATCATTTGACCTTAAGGCCGCTGAGCATCCTGGCGCGCCACGCCTGGAGTGCCGGCGAGACGCTGGATCTGTACGCCGACAGCGACCGGTCGGCGGCAGCGATCCGCGATTTCGCCGGCGCCGCCGAGGCCGAAGGCTACCTGCGCTTCTGCGCCGACTCGCGTCGCGTCTACCAGACGCTGGATCAGGGTTTCATGCGCGCCACCCAGCCGAGCCTGCCCGGGCTGATCGCCCATGCCGGCCTGCGCGGCCTGCCTGACCTGTTCCGCCTGCGCGCCTTCAGCTCGCTGTGGGCCGCACTCGGCGACTACTTTCGCGATCCGCGCCTGCGGCAGCTGTTTGGCCGCTACGCCACCTACTGCGGCTCCTCGCCGTTCAGTGCGCCGGCGACACTGATGCTGGTGGCACACGTCGAGCAGGCGGGTGTATGGCAGATCGATGGCGGCATGCACGCGCTGGCGCGCGCGCTGCATGTACTGCTGCTGGCGCGCGGGGCAACGGTGCGCTGCGCTACCGAGGTACGTCGCGTGCATCTGCAGTCCGGGCGCGTGCTGGCGCTGGAACTGGCCGACGGCGAGCGCCTGGCGGTGGACGCCGCGGTTCTGACCTGCGACGCCGCCGCGGTGGGCGCGGGCCTGTTCGGTGCGGCGGCCGCGCCGGCCGCGCAGCCGGTGAGCACCTCGCAGCGCTCGCTGTCCGCGCTCACCTGGACCGCGCGCGTGCCCACGGAAGGCTTTGCGCTTCTGCGGCACAATGTTTTCTTCTCCAGCGATTACGCCGCTGAATTCGACCGCATCCTTCTGCGGCGGCTGCTGCCGCTGCAGCCAACGGTTTACCTGTGCGCGCAGGATCGCGAAGGCCCGGCAGCGCTCGTCGACGGGCAGCCCGAGCGGCTGCTGTGCCTGGTGAATGCGCCACCGATCGGCGACAGCCACGACTATGGTTCCGAGGAGATTGCACAGTGCCTGACTCAAACCCTGGCGAGCATGCAGCGCTGCGGCCTGCGCCTGCTGGCGGCGCCCGAACAGCTGCAGCCGACCACGCCGACGGATTTCAATCGCCTGTTCCCGGGCAGTGGCGGGGCGCTGTATGGGCAGGCGACCCACGGCTGGCGGGCGTCGTTCCGCCGCCCGGGAGCGCGCACACGCATTCCGGGGCTGTACCTGGCCGGTGGCAGCACGCACCCGGGGCCGGGCTTGCCGATGGCGGCGCTTTCGGGCCGGCACGCCGCGCACTGCCTGTTGCAGGACCAGGGTTTGATGCCGCACTGAATCCCGGCGGCTATGCCTGGTGGTACCTGGACGCCATCAGTGACGATGGTGCGCACGGCCTGTGCGTCATCGCGTTCCTGGGCAGCGTGTTCTCGCCGTACTACGCCGCTGCGCGGCGGCGCGGCGCCGGAGAACCGCTCGACTTTTGCGCCTTCAACGTCGTGCTGACCGGCGCCACGCGCCGCTGGTGCATGACCGAGCGCCCGCAGGCGCGGCTGCGGCGCAGCGCCGCTGCGCTCGCCATCGGCCCGAGCATGCTGCGCTGGGATGGCAGTGGCTATGAGTTCGAACTCGCTGAGCGCGGCTGTCCGCTGCCGCAGGCGGTGCGCGGCACGCTGCGCGTGCAGCCGCTACTGCAACCGGGCCTCGCGTATGCGCTCGATCGCGCCGGCCATCACCTGTGGGCGCCACTGGCGCCGCGCGCGCGCGTCGAGGTGACGCTACAGGCGCCGCGACTGCGCTGGTCCGGGGACGCATACCTCGACAGCAATCGCGGTGATCGCGCGCTGGAGCACGACTTTCGCGGTTGGCAGTGGTCGCGCGCGGCGCTGGCGGACGGTGCCGCGGTGTTCTATGAAACGCAGCACCGCAGCGAGGCGCCGTGGCCGCTGGCAGTGCAATTTGCCGGGCGCGAGGCGCGAGCAATGGCGCTGCCCGGTGACGTACCGTTGCCACGCAGCGGCTGGGGCATTCGACGCCAGGCCCGCTCGGACGATGCGCGCGCAACGCGCGTGCTGCGTACGCTGGTGGATGCGCCGTTCTACGCCCGCTCGCTGCTGCGCACGCAGCTGGGTGAGCAATCCGTCGTGACGGTGCACGAGAGCCTGGATCTGGAGCGCTTTGGGCGTCGCTGGGTGCAGTGCCTGCTGCCGTTTCGTATGCCGCGCTACCGCGGCGGTCAGCGCGATGCACCGGGGTCGAGCGAGGCCAGCTGATCGCGCCGTTGCAGGCGCTCGAACAGCTCGATCAGCCACTCGGCATGGCTCTGCTGCGACGCGCGCGCACCCCCGGGCGACACGGCATCGCGCGCGGCGGCATTGGGCACGACGGCATCGCGCACCGCAATGGCGGGCGGCTCCACCGCATCGACCAGGAACTGCGTCTCCGGCAGCGGCGCATAGGCCAGCTCGCCGGCCGGCTGCATCGCCGCGTACAGCGCCGCACACATCAGCCGCGCCTTGCGCAGCGCGCCGACCTGGGCGCGGCGCGTCACCGCATCCAGTCCGCGGCGCCGCACTTCATGGCCGATCTCCGCGTACAGCAGGCGGGCCGCGTGGATGCCGGGGCGGCAATCCGCCGGCAGGCCGGCGATGCCGGTCGCGGCTCGCGCGTACAGCGCATCCGCGGCCGCCAGCAACCGCTCGATCACCGTTCCGAGCGCCGGGGTGAAAGTGGGCTGCGCCAGCCAGCGCTCGGCATCGATACCCACCTCGGCGAGCCAGTCGAGCGGCAGGTACAGCCGTCCGGCCCGCGCATCCTGGCCGACATCGCGTGCAATATTGGTGAGCTGCATCGCAACTCCCAGGTCGCAGGCGCGCGCCAGCACCGCGTGCGAGCGCACCTGCATCAGCAGCGTCATCAGCGCGCCGACGCTGCCGGCGACGCGCGCGGCATAGGCATTGAGCGCGGCGGCGCTGGGGTAGCGCCGTCCGCCCGCATCCCACTCGAAACCCTGCAGCAGCGCCCCCAGCAGCGTGCGCGGGATCGCGTGCTCCTCGATCACGCGCGCCAGCAGGCGCTCCATCGGCTGCGATCCCGGTCGGCCCGCATAGATGCGATCCAGCTGCGCCTGCAGCTCCTCCAGTGCGATCGACGCGGCGCCGACCGGCATGTCGATCGCATCGTCCGCCAGTCGGCAAAACGCGTACAGCGCGGTGGCCGCATCGCCCACGCGCCGCGGCAGCAGCAGCGAGGCAAGGTGAAAGCTGCGCGAGCCGCTGCGCAGCAGCGCGCGACAGGCCGCAAGGTCTGCGTCGCGCTGCTCGCCGCGCTCAGCCATCGGCGCCGCCATGCGGTACCACCGCGTCCAGGACCCGCGCGGAGCTGAGCACGCCCGGCAGCCCCGCGCCCGGATGGGTGCCGGCGCCGACCAGGTAGAAGCGCTCGAAATCCTCGGCGCGATTGTGCGGTCGAAACCAGGCGCTCTGGCGCAGCAGCGGCTCCATGCCGAAGGCCGAGCCATGCCACGCCAACAGCCGCTGTTGGAAATCGAGTGGGGTCATGACGCGTGACGTTACAACGTTCTGCCGCAGGTTGGGAAGCAGCGTCGCCTGCAGATGGCGCTCGATGCGCTCGCGGTACGCCTCGGCGCGTGCCGTCCAGTCGAAGCCCGGCACCAGGTGCGGCACCGGCGACAGCACATAGAACGCATCGCACCCGGCTGGCGCCAGCGACGCATCGGTGGCGGTCGGGCGATGCAGGTACAGGCTGAAGTCATCCGCCAACCGCTTGCGATCGAAGATATCGCGCAGCAGCTCGCGATAGCGCGGGCCCACCAGGATGGTGTGGTGGGCGACCTCGGGGTATTGGCGCGACGTACCGAAGTACCACACGAACAGCCCCATCGAATAGCGCGCCCGGCGCAGCGCGCGATCGCTCCAGCGACGGCGCAGCGCCGCCGGCAGCAGTTGCTGATAGGTCCAGGCGCTGTCGGCATTCGACACCACCACATCGGCCGGCACGCGCTCGCCGGAGTCGAGTACCACGCCGACCGCGGTGCGTCCGCGCAGCATCACCGAGCGCACCTCGGCGCCATAGCGCAGCGCCCCGCCCTGCGACTCGATCAGTCGCACCAGGCCGCGCACCAGCGCCCCGGTGCCACCGATCGCGAAATGCACTCCGCCGACCCGCTCCAGGTGCAGGATCAGGCCATAGATCGCGCTGGTGGTAAATGGATTGCCGCCGACGAACAGAGGATGGAAGCTCAGCAGGAAACGTAGCCGCGGATCGCGCACCTCACCGGCGACCAGCGCGTGCAACGAGCGCCAGGCGCGTAGCCGCAGCAGGCTCGGCAGATGACGCGCCATGTCGCGCCAGGAGTTGAACGCCACGTGGCCAAGCTGCTCGAATGCGACCCGATAGACGCGCTCGCTGAACGCCATGACGCGCTCGTAGCCGGCGACATCGCCCGGCGACAACCGCGCCACCATGGCGCGCATCGCGGCAGCGTCGCCCGACCAGTCCACGCAACTGCCGTCGTCAAATCTCACCTGGTAGAACGGCGACAGGGCGCGCAGCTGCACGTCGTCCGCCATGCGCCGACCGCACAGCGTCCACAGTTCTTCGAACAGCTGCGGCGCCGTCACGATGGTCGGACCGGCGTCAAAAGTGAATCCATCCTGGTGAAACACACCGGCCCGCCCGCCCGGCGTCGGCAGGCGCTCGAGCACCGTCACCCGATACCCGCGCGCACCCAGGCGCACCGCTGCGGCCAGCCCGCCAAAGCCGCTGCCGATCACCACCGCGTGCGCCGCGCGTGCGCCTTCGGCGGTCGCGTCAGGCATGCAGCGCCTCGAGCGCCCCGCCAATCGCCAGTGCCACCAGGTCCGGGCGCTCTTCATGCGCCAGGTGCCCGAGCTGCGGCAGCGTCACGACGCTGGCCGCCGGCAACAGCGCGCGTACCCGTTGCGCCGCCGACGGCGGCACGGTGCGATCGTTCGCGCCCACCAGCTGCACCAGCGGCACCGGCAGCTGCGGCAATTGTTGCTTTAGCTTCCCGAGGTCCCATTGCGCCATCATCTGCAGCACGCCGGCGATATGCCGCGGACTGCGCACCAGCCGCCAATACAGGTCGACGTCCTCGCGCTCGAGCCGTGAACCGGTGCTCGCGATCAGGCGTTCGACCGCAGCGCGATCGCGTGCGTGCCAGCAGAACAGGCTCGGGGCAAAGGGCAACGAGGCCAGCAGCCGCGCCAGCGGCGCGAACATCAGGTCAGGGTAGCGATCGAACGGCAGCAGCGCGCCATTGACGCTGATCAGTGCACGCGGGGCGAACTGCCCATCGAGCACCATGCGTGCCGCAATGGCGGCGCCGGCCGAGTGCCCTACGGCCAGCAGCGGACGGATCGACAGCGCCTGCAGCAGCGTGCCCACCGCGCCGCTCATGCCGGCGAGCGACAGGCCATGCGGCGGCTGCCCGCGCGTGAAGCCGTGTCCGGGCAGATCGAACGCAGTCACGCGAAAGTTGGCCGCCAGCAGCGGCGCCAGTCGATGCCAGGAGTGGGCCGATGAGCCGGCGCCATGGATCAGCAGCAGCGCGGGACCTGCGCCGAGCTGTTGGACGTGCCAGCGCAGGCCGCCAGCGTCGACAAAACGGCTGCTGTCGCGCAGCGGCCAGCTGCCGCCCTCCCACGCCCAGTCGAGCCCGTGATCGGCCACGGCGTCAGGCCGCTGACTGCACTGCACCCGCCAGCGCGCGTGCATCGGCGTACGGCAATGGCAGGTAGCGCGCCTGCATCGCCTCGGCCAGCACCCGCGCCAGCGGTGCGGGTCGCGGAGCGGTATCGATCAGCAGCGACTTGAACGCCGCGGCGCGCAGCCGCCGCGCTGCCAGCAACGCGTCCTCGTGCGCGCGCGCCCGACCGGCGCTGCCATCGCGCGCGATATTGGCCTGTCCGTCGGTCAGTAGTACCAGCAGCGGTGCAAGGCCGCGCCGGCGCAGCTGGTCGGCCAGCTGGTGCGCCAGCGCCAGGCCCGATGCCAGCGGCGTCGCGCCACCGCCCGGCAATCCTGCCAGGCTGCGCTTGGCACGCACCAGCGAGCGCGTTGCCGGCAGCACCAGCTCGGCGGCGCGACCGCGAAAAGCCACCACCGCCACCTGGTCGCGGCGCACGTAGCACTCGGCCAGCAGCAATTCCACCGCCCCCTTGACCTCGGCCATCCGATGCATCGCGCTCGAACCGGAGGCATCCAGCACGAACAGCGTCGCGGTCTCGCTGCGCTGGCGAAACCAGGTGACGCAGAAGTCCTCGGCACGCACGATGACCCGCGGTGCCGCGGCTCGCGCCTGCGCACGTCGCAGGCGCTGCCAGGGAGCTGCCGTGCGCAGCGTGGCGACAATATTGAGCTTGGAACCGTGTCGTGGCCGGCCGCTGCGAATGCCGGCGGGTCGTCCGCGCCGGCCCTTGAGAATCGCCGCTCCGGCGCGGCCGGCCGTGGTACTGCGCGGCAGCGACGCATCGCCGAGTGCGATGCCGGCCAGCAGGCCCGCCGGCAGCGTCGCGCGAGCGGCAGCAATCAGCTGCGGATCGACCTCGTCGGCCGCATCCGCTGGCGGCGGCGCATCCGCATCCGGCGTCGAGTCGCTCGCGGGCGGCAGCTGGTTGTCGGACTGCGACTCACTCTCGGGCGGCGACTCGCTCTCGGCTGGCGGCTCGTTGCTCGCAGGCGCGTCGGGAGCCACGCGCGCGCGCGGCCCGAGTACCAGGCGTGCCGCCGACTGCAGGTCGGCATCATCGAGCACATCGCGCTCGTCCAGCGCTGCGCAGGCGCGTGCAACGCGCAGCGCCAGCAAAGGTGCACGCAGCGAATCGATTCCACAGGCGGCGGCAGCACTGCACAGTGCCGTGATCGCAGCCGCATCGACCTGGATCGTGCCGAGGTGCGAGCGCGCCCGCGCGAGCGCGGCGCGATCGATCGGTGCACTCAACAGATCGTCCGGATGCACGCCGTGCAGGTCGATGTGCAGTGCCAGCCGCTCTGCCAGTACCAGCGGACAATGTTCCTCGTCGGCCTGGCCGCTGTCGAGCGCGACCAGCCCGAAACGCGCCGGCCGTGTATCCTGCCGCGCGGCACCGGCCACGCTGTGGCTGTCGAGCGCGGCTGCCACCACCGCCGCCAGGCGCGCGGGCACCCGCTCCGCCATGCTCATCAGGATCACGCCGCCGTCAGCTTCCGCCAGCAAGCCGCGCGCATACACCGGCCGGCCGCTGGCGAGCGTCGACGCCAGGTCGGTGCCGCCGAGCAGCCGCTCGTCGTCGATATGCGGCGGCAGGCGGCGCAGCGGCATCGCCTCGTCGAGCAGTTGGTGCAGCAGCAGCAGCCAGCGCTCGCAGGCCGCTCCGCGATCGGTGCGCACCGTGACACCACCGATGGCGGCGGGCTCGAGCGCAAACACCGCGGCGGCCAGCAGTGCATCACCGGCACGGGCTGCGGCAGCCAGGCGCGCATCGTCGACGCGCGGCTCGCCCTGGCGCGCCTGGTCAGCCCGCTGCTCTTCAACCTGCTGCGCCTCAGCCAAGCGCCATCCCCTGCTCGCCGATGGCGCGATCGATGCGCAGCGTCGAGCCGGCTTCATCCAGCGGATCGCGTCGCAGCCGGTGGCGCAGGGCCGGCGGCGCCATCGCTACCAGCTCCTCGCTGCCAACGGCCGTGCGGCCATGCAACGCCGCCAGCGCGCGCGCTGCGCGGATCAGGGTCAGCTCGCCGCGCAGGCCATCGGTGCCAACTCGCATGCACAGCTGCGCCGCCCAGCGCAGCGCCGCGTCGTCCACACGCACGCCCGCCAGCCGCTTGCGCGCGGCGACGATCTCGCGTCGCTGCTTCTGCTCGTGCTTGCGCCAGGTATTCATGAACGCCTGCGGCTCGCGCTCGAACTGGTCGCGGCGGCGCACCACCTCGACCCGCAACGCGATGTCCTGCGGTGTGCGGATCTCCACTGACAGGCCGAAGCGGTCCAGCAATTGCGGTCGCAGCTCGCCCTCTTCCGGATTGCCACTGCCCACGAGCACGAAGCGCGCCGGATGCCGCACGCTCAAGCCCTCGCGCTCGACCACATTCTCGCCCGAGGCCGCCACGTCGATCAGCAGGTCGACCAGGTGATCTTCCAGCAGGTTGACTTCATCGACATATAAAAACCCGCGGTTCGCCTGCGCCAGCAAGCCGGGCTCGAAGCTGCGGACCCCGGAATTCAGTGCCTGCTCGAGGTTCAGTGCCCCGACGACGCGATCCTCGGTGGCACCTAGCGGCATATCGACCACTGGCACCGGGACCGATTTCGTGATCGCCTGCTGCCTGGCCGGGCGCGCCAGGCACTCCGAACACCAGCTGGCGCGGCGCGCCGGGTCGCAGCCATAGCGACACTCGGCGATCACCTTTGACGGCGGCAGCAATGCGGACAGGGCGCGAATCGCGGTTGACTTGCCGGTGCCGCGATCGCCGAAGATCAGCACTCCACCGATGCTCGGGTCGATGGCGACGCATAGCAGTGCGAGTTTCATCTCGTCCTGGCCGACGATGGCCGAAAAAGGAAATGCTGCACCCATGCGTGGAAATATATCAGGACCGGTGCGGCCGGATGGCTCGATGATTTTCATCGCCGAGCGGTATTTTTAATAGGTGGCTCAACCAGTTGCTGTTTGCCATTTGCAGTGAGCTATTGTCACGCAGCGATCTTCGGGTTGATGCCTTCGCAGAGCTTCCGGACGACGCCTCACAACGTGGCCAGTCACAGCAGTCCTTCGCCATCGAGCGTGCGCCGGAGCGCGATGGCGACGTTGCGCGAAACCACCTGGCCGGCGCATCAGCGCCTCGAACGACGCCTGGATGTGAAGGCGCGCTTCTGCGACATCGCTACCTACCGTGCGCACCTCGAGGCGATGTGGGGCTTCTATGCCGCGCTCGAACAGCGGCTCGGCCCGGACCGATTTGGCGCCGCGCTGAGCGACTATGCCAGCCGCCGCAAACTGCCGCTGCTGACGCGCGACCTTACGGCGCTGGGCGCAGCGCCGGAAGCGATCGAGCGGCTGCCGCAATGCGCCGGGCTGCCGGAGTGCGCCGACACCAGTGCAGCCTTCGGCAGCGCCTACGTCCTGGAAGGCGCAACCCTGGGCGGGCGCACGCTGCTGCCACTGGTGCACGCCCGGCTCGGACTGGGCGCTGCGCATGGCGCGAGCTTTCTTGCCAGCTACGGTGAGCTGACCACCGCCCGCTGGCGCAGCTTCGGCGCCGCCCTCGATGCCTGGTGCGCCACCGCGGCGCGCTCCGCGGTGGCCGCCGCCGCCGCAGTCGCGACCTTCGAGTCGCTCGAGCGCTGGCTGTGCGGGGGCGCGCGGTGAGCGTCGACAGCATTCGCTTCGGCCAAGTCGACCTCACGACCTGTGATCGCGAACCAATACACATTCCCGGCTCGATCCAGCCGCACGGCGTGCTGCTGGTGGTCGATCGGCAGGAGCTGGCGGTCGAGCAGGTCGCCGGCGACACGCGCGTGCTGCTGGGGCTCGATCCACAGCGACTGCCTGGTCATTCGGTGGCGGATCTGCTGGATGCGGAAGCCAGCGCATTCGTGAGCGCGCGGCTGGCTGCAGCGGCGGAATTTGTCGCGCCAGTGACACGTCTTGGCGTGCGCGCGCGCCTCGGCGCGCTGCCGCTCGACCTGACACTGCACGCGATCGATCGCACCGTACTGCTGGAGCTCGAGCCTGCGCGCCGCACCAGCGGCGGCGCCGGGGATCCGATTACGCAGTTGAAGACGCTGCTGGCGGCAGTCCAGGTGGCTGCCAGTGTCGAGGAATCGTGCGCCGCTGCCGCCACCGCGCTGCGTGCCGCCACCGGCTTCGACCGGGCGATGGTGTACCGCTTCCTGCCCGATCAGAGTGGTGTCATCGTGGCCGAGAACGCGCGCGCCGGACTGGAGTCGTTTCTTGGCCTGCACTACCCGGCGTCGGATATCCCGCAGCAGGCGCGTGAGCTGTACCGTCGCAACTGGCTGCGCACCATCGCCGACATCGACTACGTCGCCGCGCCGCTGCTGCCGGCGATCAATCGCCGCACCCGGCTGCCGATCGACATGAGCCATTGCGCGCTGCGCAGCGTATCGCCGATCCACATCGAGTACCTGCGCAACATGGGGGTCAGTGCTTCGCTGTCGGCATCGATCGTGTGCCAGGACCGGCTGTGGGGCATGCTGGTGCTGCACCACTACTCGCCGCGCCACGTATCGGCGGATGTGCGCAACGCCTGTGAAACCTTCGCGCAGATGTTTTCGCTGCACGTGGAGACCAAGACGCAGGCGGAAACCTCAGTGGCGCGGCTGCGGGCGCGCCATGATCTCGAGGAGCTGTTCGGCGGCGCCATCGATGCGCGTGATATCGGCGCCGTCATCGAGCGCTGGAATCTGCCCCGCTACCTCGGCGCGTCCGGCGCCGCCGTGTACCTGGACGGCCGGCAGCATCGGGTCGGACACACTCCCGCCCCGGCAGAAATCGACGCACTGCTGCGCTGGCTCAACGGCGTCAATCGACCGCTGCTGGCCACCGGACACCTGGCCGCGCAGTACCCTCCCGCCGCCGCCTTTCCGGAACTGGCCAGCG
>Ga0182030_10019804_pt1 | contig 12761 bp, 10 predicted proteins | sample 812S3MmetaG_FD_121299 | JGI IMG/M metagenome (GOLD analysis project Ga0182030, IMG submission 121299) | Permafrost microbial communities from Stordalen Mire, Sweden - 812S3M metaG (Illumina Assembly) | ecosystem: Environmental > Terrestrial > Soil > Wetlands > Permafrost | place: Sweden... | reverse complement strand
GCGCGTCCTGCGCACCTTGCGTCCCTCCGTGTTGATCGTCGCGGAGACCGAGATCTGGCCCAACCTGTTTCGCGAAGTGAAGCGCACCGGGGCCGCGCTCACACTGGTAAACGCCCGCATTTCCGACAAAGCATTCCCGCGCTACCGTCCGTGGCGGCGCGTCTTCGCGGCCGTGATGCCGGCGCTCGACGCGATTCTTGCCCAATCGGAAGAGATCCGCCGGCGCTTCCTCGCTCTGGGAGCGCCGCCCGCGAAGGTGCGCGTCTCCGGCAACTTCAAGTACGATTTCGAACCGCGCGCGCTACCCTCCGGCTCGCCCGTCCAGGGCTTGCTCGACCGCGTGCGGCCCACCGGGATCTGGATCGCCGCCAGCACCATGCCGCCAGCCGCGGCGGGAGACGTGGACGAAGACGATATCGCGATCGCCGCCCTTCAGCAACTGACGCCCCGGCATCCCGGGCTGATGCTGATTCTGGCGCCCAGAAAGCCCGAACGGTTTGCCGTGGCGGCGGGCAAGCTGGACTCCGCCGGCATCTCGTACGTCAGGCGGTCCGCATTGGACGGACAAAACAGCCGCGTTCTGCTGCTCGATTCCATCGGCGAACTGAGCGGCCTGTTCGCCGTGGCGGATGTGGTTTTCATGGGCGGCACTCTGGCGCAGCGTGGGGGCCACAATATCCTGGAGCCGGCGCTCTTCGGCAAACCGGTCATCACCGGGCCGCACATGGAAAACTTCCAGGCGATCGCCGACGATTTCCGCGCCTCCGCCGCGTGCGTGCCGATTGCCTCCGGCGCGGAACTGGCCGCCGCCGTGGAGCGATTGCTGTCCGCCCCGCAAGAAGCGCGCGCCATCGGAGAGCGCGCGCGGGCCTGTGCGCAAGCCCAGCGCGGCGCTTCCGCACGCGCCGTGGAAGAAGTGCGCCACCTGCGGACCGTGCCGGCCTATCGCCCGTCCATGCCTTGGTACGCACTGGCTTGGCTGCTGGCGCGCCTGTGGGAATGGGGATCGCACCGGAGGCAGCGAGGCTATCTGCGCCGTCTCCGCCGCTTGCCCGTTCCAGTGATCAGCGTGGGCAATCTGACCATGGGCGGCACCGGCAAGACGCCGTGCGTGCTGCGCTTGGCGGAACTGCTCCAGGAGCGCGGCCACAAGCCCGGGATCCTCACCCGCGGATACGGACGGCAATCGCCCGACGCCTGCCTGCAGGTGGCGGCCGGGGCAGCCGTGCCGGCGCACCACTCGGGAGACGAGGCGCAGATTTTCATTCGCTCGGGGCTCGGGCCGGTGGGCATTGGCGCCGACCGTTTCGACTCCGGCACACGTCTGCTGAAGGACTTCGATATCGGCGTGCTGGTGCTCGACGATGCGTTTCAACACCGCCAGATGGCGCGCGATGTAGACATTGTGCTGATCGACGCGCTCGATCCGTTCGGCGGCGGAGACGTCTTTCCGCTGGGCAGTTTGCGCGAGCCTGTCGCGGCCTTGTCCCGTGCCGACGCGATTCTGATCACGCGCTGCGAAGGCTCCGATCTGGCGGAACCAATCGTCCGCGAAGTGCGCCGGTGGAACCCGCAAGCGCCGGTTTTTCGAGCGTCGGTGCAGCCGCTGGCCTGGGTGGAGCACTCCACCGGAAGACGCTTCGGCCTCAGTGAGCGCCCGTTCCACCGCATCGGCGCCTTCTGCGGGCTGGGAAATCCGGCGTCGTTTCGCCACACGCTGGAAGTGCTCGGAGTGGAGGTAGTCGACTGGATCGAGTTTGACGACCACCACCGCTACCGTCCGCGCGAGCTGCGGCACCTGGCGCAACAGACGGCGGCCGCCGGCGCCACCGCGCTGGTAACCACTCAAAAGGACGCCATCAATCTGTGTGAAAGCACGGCCGAACTGGTCGCGCCGCTGGCGTTATACTGGCTCGAAATCGGCATGAAGATCGAAGGCGAAGCGGAGTTCCTGCGGATGATCGAACGCGGGTGTGCGACCCATCTGATTTAGTGGGGCAGGCTTCAGCCTTCCCCAGAGGGGACCCCGGGCTTCAGCCCGCCCTGCCTCGCATTACCCAACCGTCAGCATAACTTGCCGTGCGACACGAGCGGGCTGAAGCCCGCCGCAGGCTGAAGCCTGCCCCACTGTCGAAAAACCTCTTTTCGAGAATTGAAGCTATCATTACCTTGTAATGAGGAACGTACTTTTCGCGGCGGCGGGACTGGCCTTGACCTTGTCTCCGCTTCTCGGCCAGATCTGGTTGACCAATCCCGATAAATCGGCGTTGTTTGCCCGCCAGGATTCCGTCCTGCACTTTTCAAAATCCGCCACTTCCAATCTCACCATCGCTATCGACGACAAACAAAAATTCCAGTCCATCGACGGCTTCGGGTTCGCTCTCACCGGGGGCAGCGCGCAGCATCTCATCCGCATGGAGCCGGCCAAACGGGCGGCCATTCTGCGCGAGATCTTCTCCACCGAAGGCAACGGAATCGGCGTGAGCTATCTGCGGTTGAGCATCGGCGCCTCGGACCTCAACGACCACGTCTTCTCTTATGACGATCTGGCCGCGGGAGAGACCGATCCGGCGATGGCCAAATTCAGCCTGGATCCCGACCGCGCCGATGTCATCCCCGTCATGAAAGAGATCCTGGCGATCGACCCCAAAATCAAGATCCTGGGCTCTCCGTGGTCCGCGCCCGCCTGGATGAAAGCCAACCACGCGGTCAAGGGCGGACACCTGCTGCCCGAGTATTATGCGGCCTACGCCGACTACTTCGTCCGCTACATCAACGGCATGAAAGCGGAAGGCATCCCGATCGACGCGATCACCATTCAGAACGAGCCGTTGAACGAGAAGAACACACCCAGCATGCAGATGCTGGCGGCGGACCAGGCGGTATTTATCAAGACGGCGCTGGGCCCCGCATTCCGGCGCGCGGGGATCAAGACCAAAATCGTGCTCTACGACCACAACTGCGACGTGCCGGAGTATGCCAGTTCAATCCTGAGCGATGCGGAAGCGGCCCAATATGTCGACGGGTCGGGCTTCCATCTCTATGGCGGCAAGATCGAGGCCATGTCGCAGGTGCACGATGCCCATCCCGCCAAGAACCTGTATTTCACCGAGCAGATGGTGACCGGGTCGGTGGATTCGAGACCCACCATCAACGTGATCTCGCCGGTGCGCCGGCTGATTATCGGGGCCACGCGCAACTGGAGCCGCAACGTGCTGCTGTGGAACCTGGCGGCGGACCCGAAAAATCAGCCGCATACCGATAACGGAGGCTGCGGCATGTGCCAGGGCGCCATCACGATCGACGGCAACACGGTCACCCGCAACCTGGCTTACTACGCCATCGCGCACGCGTCGAAATTCGTGCGCCCCGGCTCTGTCCGCATCGCCTCGAACGACATCGAGACGCTTCCGAACGTCGCTTTCAAGACGGCCGGACACACCGTGCTGATCGTGGCCAATGCCGCCCAGGCTCTGCAGACATTCGGCATCCGTTATCGCGGCAAGCTGGCCACGGCCACATTAGGCGCCGGCGCGGTCGCCACCTACGTTTGGTGAAAGCTCGGTCACCGGCAGTAGTCTGATTTCACCGGCCACTCCGCCGATGGCACGCGCGGTGTGCGCAAAGGCGGCAACGTCGCCGGTGACGAAGTGAATCACGCGGCCCTCGCCGTGGGGTGACACATCTTCCATGGAGCGGCTGACAGCGTCGGCGGTAGCTTCGGCACTGTCCACCAGCATCACGTCGCCGCCCAGCACGCGCGCGATCGCCCGCTTCAGGAGCGGGTAATGGGTGCATCCCAGGATCAACGTGTCGATCTCCGGCCGGCCGTCGAGATAATGGCGCACCAGCAGTTCGGCCTCGGCGGAATCGGCCAGCCCCTCTTCCACCACGTGCACCAACATGGGGCAGGCCCGCGCCCATACGCGCAAGCCCTTTGCCTCCAGCCGGCGCTGGTACGCGCCGCTGCCGATGGTCGCCTTCGTGCCGATCACGCCCACCGACCCGGTGCGCGTAGCGCGTGTGGCCGCCGACACACCGGGGTCGATCACGCCCCACACCGGCACCGGGCAGCGCTCCTGCAAATTCGGAAGCGCTACGGCCGACGCGGTGTTGCAAGCCACCACCAGAGCGTCGACGCCCTGCCCGCACAGGAAGCCGGCGATTCCTTGCGCGAATTCGACCACCATTTCCGGCGGTTTGCGGCCGTACGGAACGCGCGCGGTGTCGCCCAGGTAGAGGAAATCGCGATGCGGCATGCGGCGCCGGAGAGCTTGCAAAACGGTGAGCCCGCCTACGCCGGAATCGAATACTCCAATGGTCATCACCTACTGAGTAGCACGCGGCTTGCCGTTTTCCGAATTACTATGGCGCTAGCAGACCATTGCCCGGCTGGCGGCGGTGCGGCTATTCTGATGAGATCCATGCTGTTTGAGGTCGACCGGCTTTGCAAGCGATTCGGCGGGATCGTGGCGCTGTCGGATGTCACTTTCCATGTCGAGGCGGGCGAACTGCTGGGGCTTATCGGTCCGAACGGCGCGGGCAAATCCACCCTGTTCGAATGCCTCTCCGGAGTGCTGGCCTCCGACAGCGGTGCCATGCGTGCCGGCGGCGCGGCGGTGGGCACGCGCGAACGGCATTCGCTCCTGTTTTATGTGCCCGACGGCATCGCTCCCTGGCCCAAACAGCCGGTCGGATGGGTGCTCGATTTCACCATCGGATTTCTGGGCGGCCGCGCTTCTTTGCGTGAAGAAGTAGTGGAGCAGCTCGATCTGCGGCCGCTTTTGCGGCAGACCGTGGGCACGCTGTCCAAGGGCCAGCGGAAGCGCGTGCTGCTGGCCATCGGACTGCTCACTTCGCAGCCGGCGCTGCTCATCGACGAGCCGTTCGAAGGCCTGGACTTGCGGCAGGCGCGCGATATCGCGGCGGCGCTGAGGGCTCACGCGGCGCGCGGCAGGACGCTCTTTCTGTCGATTCATCAGATCGGCGATGCGGCGCGCTTCTGCGACCGGTTCGTGCTGCTGAGCGGCGGCAGAGTATGTGGCGAAGGCACGGTCCCGCAGCTCGCGGCGCTGGCCGCGGCGCATGACGGGTCGAAGCATTACGAAGACTTGGAAGAGGTTTTTCTTGCGCTTACATAGGGATGTGGCGCAGGAACTCCTGCGTGCGGCGTCGAGACTGCGAACTCCCGATGTCGTGGAATCGCTGGTGAGCCCGTTTTCGTGGCGCAGGCACTCCTGCCTGCCGGGTCGAGACTCATCTCGACCCTCCTCGAGAGCGGTATCCACCGTCCCGGAGCGCCGAGAAGAGTCTCGGCGCCGCAGACACGAGTGTCTGCGCCACGTCAGGGCAGTGGAATGGGTCAGCGCATTTTCCCAAGCCACCCGAAATTGCGGGGCGCCATCAGGAATTCGGAGACTCGTCTCGGCGCTCTTGGGCTGTAGCGGCGAAGAGGGTCGAGACGCGAATCGGCATAAATGGTGGGGCGGATGTCCGGAAGCGGGCAATGTAAGCGGCATTGGGCAGGAATGCCTGCGCCACGGGAAAACAACGTGAGCGCCAGATCGCCGTTTGTGTGGCTGCTGGACAAGGAATGGCGCGAACTGATGGTGTCGCGCTCGTGGTGGGTGCTCCTCATCGGCATGGGACCGCTGGTGGGAGTGTCGTTCATCAGCGCCGTGCGCACCTATGCGGAAGTGAGCGGCCTGAATGGAACGTCGGCCGGCGTGGGTGAAGCGTTAGCGCCGCTGGTAGGTGTGTGGGCGCCCACATTCAGCGCGTGCGAGCTGGTGGCCGTGTTCCTGCTGCCCTTCGTGGCGATTCGCATGGTAGCCGGCGACCGGCAGAGCGGCGCCCTCAAACTGGAACTCCAGCAGGCGATGTCGCCCTTGGCGCGCATGGCGGCCAAAGCACTGGTGCTGCTGGCCGGGTGGCTGGTGGCCATGCTGCCGCCGCTGAGCGCTCTGGCGCTTTGGAAAAGCTACGGCGGCACGCTCTACGCGCCGGAACTGATTACGCTGGTCGCGGGCCACTTACTCAATGCGGGGCTGACCATCTCGCTCGCCGCCGCCATGTCGTCGTTCACCGAACATCCTTCGACGGCCGCCATCCTGACCCTGAGCGTCACCGTGGGCACATGGATTCTGGATGTCTTCGGCGCGGTCGAGGGCGGCTTCTGGGAACGCGCCGCGGGATACATCCCGGCCGCCCTGGTGTCGCAATTCGAGCACGGTCTGTGGCGGCTGGATACCACGCTGATCGCGGTGCTGCTGATTGTCGCGGGCCTCATCCTGGCGGCCATCTGGATGCGCCTGGGCGTGGCAGTGAGGCGCCGGGCGTACGAATCGGCGATCCTGGGACTGTTGGCTGCCGCGAGCATTTACGGGTGTACATTTCTCACCGCGAACTGGGACACCTCGGAGAGTCGCGGCAATTCGTTCCCCGAGGCGGACGAACGGGCGCTCCGCCGGATCCACGCGCCGCTGCGCATCGAAGTACATCTGGCGCCGGAGGATGGGCGCAGGGTGGAACTGGAACGGCAGACCCTTGCCAAGCTGCGGCGCGTCATGCCGAAAGTGCAAGTGCGGTACATTTCGTCCACGTCGGTAGGGCTGTTCGAGCAAACCGCCGCGGGGTACGGCGAGATCTGGTACGACCTGGCCGGGCGGCGAACCATGAGCCGCGTGACCACCACGGAAGGCGTGCTGGAGTCCATCTACTCGCTGGCCGATGTGAAGCCGCCGGTAGAGGCGGACGACGAGGTTTTTCGCGGGCATCCCCTGGCGGCGCCGGCGAAAGGTGCGGGGACTTTATTTTATGGCGTCTGGCCAGGCATCTTCCTGGCCGGCGGAATTCTGGTGCGAAGGAGATTCTCATGAGACGATACATAATTGCCGCGGCGGTGTTAGCCGTGACGGCGGTAGCGGCGGACATCAAAGTAAGTCTCGGCAGCGAGCAGGTGGGCAAGCCGCCGGTGACGTTCGAGCCGATTGTGGGCACGTGGGTGGTGGCCCAGGACGGCGCCGATAAAGTGATCATGGTGGACGGGCGGCCCTGGGTGGCAAGCAAGGATACGCCCACCAAGCTGCTGGTGCAATCGGCGCGCAAACTGTATGGCACGAATAACGAAGAACTGATGGACAACGCCAAGGAGTTTGCGCATTATCCGGTGGCGGTTCTGAAATCCGTCGACAATTTTTCGAACGGCACAATCGGCATGAAGTTCAAAACAGTGGGCGGCGACGCGGACCGCTGCTCGGGCATTCTTTTCAATGTGAAGCCCAATGGCGAGTGGCTGGCGGTGCGCTACAACGACACCGAAAACAATGTGGCGCTATGGGAATTTCACAACGGCATTCGGCGGAACATTAAGTTCAGCGACCGCGCCAAGCCGTTCATGCTGGACCGCAGTGCCTGGCACGAGTTGAAGATGACGGTGGACGGCGCCAGCTTCCAGGCATGGCTCGACGGAACTCTGGCGCTGGAGTATACGCTGGGCAGCGAGCCGGTGGCCGGCCGCAGGGGCCCGCCGAATGCGGACCTGTTCCCGGCCAACAATCCGGTGCTGCGTCCGCCGGTGAACGGAAAGGTGGGGCTGTGGTCGAAGACGGATAGCTCGAGTTACTTCAAGGACTATGTGGTTAGTCCGAAGTAAGTAGGGAGTTATTCACGGGAGGCCAGGGCAGGCTTTAGAGGCACGTGCAAAATTCGATGGCGAACCCGCTCCCTCACGGTCGCGGCTCGGTAACAAGGTCAGAACTCCTGATGTCGTGGAATCTGCAGTGAGCCCGCAGGTGGGGCAGGCGGTGCTCGCCTTCGCTCGATCCTATTCGAGCAACGGGCCTAATTCAGCGCGGGCGGGCAGGCGGCACCGCCTGCCCCACCTGCGAAGCTCTGGCCATCGAAAGGAATGGCTCAGACCATTTTCCCCGCCAGGCAGAAATTGCGGGGCGACATCAGGAGTTCTGAAGGTGACTTTCCGAGCCGCGCGCGCAAGCAAGCGGTTTCTTCGGATTCCGCTTGCCCATCCCATGCGATAATTTAAGTTCCCATGAAAGCTCGCGTATTCGTTTCCTTTAAGTCCACCGTGCTCGACCCGCAGGGCCAGACGGTCTGCTCGGCGCTTCGCGGACTGGGCTACCAGTCTATCGCCGATGTCCGCCAGGGAAAGTGCTTCGATATCTCGCTCGCCGAAGGCGTCACGCGGGAGCAGGCGCGGAAGGATGTCGAGACTATCGCGCATGAGGTACTAGCCAATCCCGTAATCGAAGAGTACCGCGTCGAGATCCTCGATTAGGCCATAATAGATGGCATGTGCGGAATCGTCGGTTATGTGGGAACTCATCGGGCCGTTCCGATCATCCTGGAAGGCCTGAAGCGGCTGGAGTATCGCGGGTACGACTCGGCCGGTATCGCAGTCTATGGTGACGACAAGCAATTCACCATTCGACGCGCCAAGGGCAAACTGCGCAACCTGGAAGATGCCATCCGGCTCAGCCCGGTGGAGGGCTCCTTCGGTATCGGACATACCCGCTGGGCTACCCACGGCCGGCCCACCGAAGAGAACGCCCATCCGCATCGCGATTGCCATGGCGACGTGGTGGTGGTGCATAACGGCATCATCGAGAATTACCTCGAGCTCAAGCACCGCCTGCAGGCGGAGGGGCACACCTTTACCACCGAAACCGATACCGAAGTAGTGGCGCACCTGGTGGAAAGCCATCTGAACGGCAACCTGGAAGAAGCCGTACGCAAGGCCGTCAAGGAGCTCACCGGATCGTTCGCACTGGCGGTGATCTCGCGGTCGGACCCGCAGAAGATTGTGGCGGCGCGCTACCAGGCGCCCCTGGTGGTGGGCACCGGCGACAATGAATACTTCGTGGCGTCGGATGTGCCGGCCATCCTCACGCACACCCAGGACATGATCTTCCTGGCCGATGGCGACATGGCGGTTCTGACGCCGGAAGGCGTGCTGCTCAGCGATTTCGACGGCCGTCCGGTGAACCGTAAACGCGAGCACATTCTGTGGGACCCGATCCTGGCGGAAAAGGGCGGCTACAAGCATTTCATGCTCAAGGAGATTTTCGAGCAGCCGCGCGCCGTCCGCGACACCACATTGGGACGCGTGGGACAGGAAACAGGCCGCATTTTCCTGGACGAAATGGATATCGCGCCGGCCGAATTCGCGCGCTTCACGCAGGTCCGAATTATCGCCTGCGGGACCAGTTGGCACGCCGGGCTGGCCGGCAAATTCATGATCGAAAAGCTGGCGCGCATCCCCGTGGAGGTGGATTACGGCAGCGAGTTCCGCTATCGCGACCCCATCGTGCGCCCCGGCACGCTGACGGTGGTGATTTCGCAATCGGGCGAAACCGCCGACACGCTGGCGGCGCAGCGCGAAGCCAAGCTCAAGGGCTCGAAGACGCTGGCCATCTGCAACGCCGTCGGGTCGATGGTGACGCGCGAGGCCGCCGGCACCATTTATACGCACTGCGGGCCGGAAATCGGCGTGGCGTCTACCAAAGCGTTCACGGGACAATTGACGGCGCTGTTCATTCTGGCGATGTATCTGGGGCAGGCCAACAAATCGCTCGACGAGAGTGCCTCGCGATGCCTGGTGCAGAATCTATTGCACATTCCCGGCAAACTGGAAACGGTGTTGTCGAACGACGCCGTATATGAAGCGCTGGCGCGCGAATTGTACCATTCCACCGACTTCCTGTTCCTGGGCCGCGGCGTGCATTTCCCGGTGGCGCTGGAAGGCGCGCTCAAATTGAAAGAGATCTCCTACATTCACGCGGAGGGCTATCCGGCGGGCGAGATGAAGCACGGGCCCAACGCGCTGATCGACGAGAAACTGCCGGTGGTGGTGCTGGCCACGCACGACAAGAGCGACCCCGAGAGCCGCGTGCTGTATGAGAAGACGCTCTCGAATATTCAGGAGGTGAAGGCGCGCGAGGGAATCGTGGTGGCCCTGGTAACGGAGGGCGACACCCAGGCGCGCCGCTTCTGCGACCATATCATCGAAGTTCCGCTGGCGTCCGACCTGTTGTCGCCGATTCTGGAGATTGTGCCGCTGCAACTGCTGGCGTACCACATCGCCGTGCGCCGCGGCTGCGACGTGGATCAACCGCGCAACCTGGCCAAGAGCGTCACCGTTGAATAGGGAAACGCATAGCGCGGAATTGCGGCAGTTTTCGCACCGCGTCGCAGTCGAGACCAACGGCAAGGGGATGTACGAAATCACGCGGCCCCTCGCGCGGTGGTTGAGCGATTGCGCCATCGAAACCGGATTGCTGACGGTCTTCGTGCAGCACACATCGGCATCGCTGACCATTCAGGAGAATGCCGACCCGGACGTAATGTACGATCTGAACGCGTTCTTCAACCGCTTGGTGGAGGAGGATAATCGCCTGTACCGGCACACGTGCGAGGGGCCCGACGACATGCCGGCGCACATTCGGGCGGCGCTCACATTGACACAGCTCTCGATCCCGGTGGAAGGCGGGCGTCTGATGCTGGGGACGTGGCAAGGCGTGTACCTGTTCGAGCATCGCGCGGCGGCGCATCGCCGGAGCGTGGTGCTGCATTTGCTCGGAGCTTGAGCGCCACTCGGAACGATCGGCCCAGGTTCAGAACTCCTGATGTCGCCCCGCAATTTCAGCCCGGCGGGAAAGTGGGCTGAGCCGTTCCTTTCGATGGCGAGAGCTTCGCGGGTGGCGCAGGCGGTGCTCGCCTGCCCTCGATCCTATTCGAGCAGCGGGCCTAATTCGGCGCGGGCGGGCAGGCGAGCACCGCCTGCCCCACCTTCGGGCTCACTGCAAATTCCACGACATCAGGAGTTCTGAGAATGCGCAGGCCGCGGGGTTGGGAGTAAGTGACGCGGATGGGCGGAGATAGCGGGATTGAAAATTTGAAAAGAACTTGTGAACGGGATCTTCGACCCTGCCTGAACGTCAGGCGCCGGCGGCCTTGCTATCGTGGCCCTCATAGGGGAAGCGATTGATGGCCTTCACGCATTCGGAAAGCGCTTCCAGCAGGGTCTTGCCCCAGCCGCAGGGGCCTTCGGCGTGACGTATTCCTTCACCGTGACGATGAACTCCACTTCCCCATCGGGCTGGACTTTGGTGATGGAAAACATGTGCATCATAGGCCCGGGATGGCGAAAGAGGCGCTCACCGCCCCGCGCCCGCTACGCGCGAGACCGCATTCACCAGCTTGCGGTAGGGAATGTCATCGTAACTGTCGAACGCCAGCCATTCGCCATCGCGCCAACTGGAGTAGAACCAGCGGGCCAGGAGCGCCAGATACTCCTGCCGCTCGCGGATGGTCAGCTTGCGCGGCGCCACAGCCGCGAAAGTCTCGCGCAATTTGCGGTCGAGCGATACCGGCGTGCCGTCCTCCACTTCGAAACTGAAGCGCCGCGGCTCCTGCCACCAGCCCTCGCGGACGAACCACATCTCCACCGCGTTGGCGGCCAGCGAGCGCGTGATGGCCACGCCGTTCAGACGGTCGATATCGCGCGCCAGTTCGTCGGCCTGCTTCAAAACGGCCTGTACCTTTTCATAGCGCTGGTGCTGGCGCGCGGCGTCTTCGAAAAGCATCTCCTCGCTGAGACGATCTCGCGAGTGGGCGATGGCGCCCAGCAGCGATTGGCCGTCGGTACGCAGGAAGTCCACCACGCGCGCCACTTCGTGACCGTATTCCGCGGGGCCGACCACTTCCTGGCAGGGACGCAGGCACATGGCCATCTCACCGTAGATGCAGCCGGGATGCTGCGGCGAGGGCGCCAGGTCGTCCTGGCAGCGGCGCATCTGAAAGAGGTCCAGGCACTGGCCTTCGAAGCGCTCGGCCGATACGCGCGAGCGGAACGGACCGAAATAGAGGCTCGCGGAGCGCGTCAGGTGGGTGGTGATGTGGCTGCGCGGGAACTGGTTGCCGAGCACGATTTTGACGTAGGGCGGCATGCGAAGCTTGATCAGGTCGAGGTACGTGCCGGGAAAATGGCGGCGCGCCTGGTCGTACAGCACCAGCGTCGATTCGAAAGGCGAACCGGTGAGCCGGTACTCGATGCGCCGTACGGTATGGCGCAGGTTGAGCAGGCGCGACGGCCGCTCGCGCTCCTTCAAGAGACGCAGCAGGCGGCGGCGCAGCAGGTTGGTCTTGGAAAGATACGGCTCGCCTTCACGGGGCCAAAGCAGAAAGACGGCGGGGTTGTTGGGCAGCGCATCGAGGGCCGCGTCGAGCTGCGCCAGGTCGTCGCCAACTTCGATCGCAGTCATCACCGGTAGAGCCGCTGGTACGCGTCGCGGCCCACGGGTGGGACCTTGGCGACGCCGGGATTTTCGCCTTCGGCGGAAGCGTGCATCTACTTAAGGCTACACTGAAATGAGGAACTTATGCCTAAATCGACGACGCCGGAATTTTATTGCCCCACCTGTGCCAAGCCGGTCTCCGACCCGTTGGTCTGCGGCGACTGTAGCGCGGTGATCTGCCGGGTCTGCGGGACGCCGCTGGAGCGGGTGGACGATCTGGGGATTGGGTGAGAACGTGAAAACTGATTTAGCCACGGATGAACACGGATTCACACGGATAAAAGAAAGTCTTTCTTATCCGTGTGAATCCGTGTTCATCCGTGGCCATTGATGTTTTGCCGGCGCGTCAACTAAGGACATTGAGGTAACAATTCGGTAACATTGGGCTTGTAGGTTAGGCTCATGACCACCAGATACTTCACCGCCGCGATCATGGCCACCTTGCTC
>Ga0182030_10019803_pt1 | contig 12763 bp, 7 predicted proteins | sample 812S3MmetaG_FD_121299 | JGI IMG/M metagenome (GOLD analysis project Ga0182030, IMG submission 121299) | Permafrost microbial communities from Stordalen Mire, Sweden - 812S3M metaG (Illumina Assembly) | ecosystem: Environmental > Terrestrial > Soil > Wetlands > Permafrost | place: Sweden... | reverse complement strand
CCCTTTGGCCAGCACCCGGAGGGTGACGCCGCCGGGGCCGGATTCCAGCACCGTGACCCGGCCCACGCCGGAAACTTGTTGCAGGCGCGAGGACAATTCCCCGGCGCCCAGACCCTTGACCCGGACCGTGACCGCGCCGGCCAGTTCCGACTTCTGCCGCAATTCCTGCGGGGTGCCGTTGGCCACGATGGTGCCACGGTCAATAATGATCGCCCGGGTGCAGACGGCGTCCACCTCTTCCAGGATGTGGGTGGAGAAGATGATGGCTTTTTTCTCGCCCATCTGGCGGATGAGCTGGCGGATTTCGTGTTTTTGATTCGGGTCCAGACCGTCGGTCGGCTCGTCCAGAATCAACACTTCGGGGTCGTGGATGATGGATTGGGCGAAACAGGTGCGGTGGCGGTAGCCTTTGGAGAGGGTATCCACGTTTTGGTGGAGAACGGATTCCAGAAAGCAGAGGTCCACGGCGCGGCGGAGGGCGGCGGCTTTGGCCGCACCGCGCAGACCGCGCATGGCGGCGGCGAAATTCAGGAAGCCGTACACGGTCATGTCGGTGTAGGCGGGGGCGTTTTCGGGCAGGTAGCCGATGAGCCGCTTGGCCGGGATGGGCTGGTCCGCCATGTCAAAGCCGCCCACGGAGATGCGGCCGCCGGTGGGCGGGATGAACCCGGTGATCATCCGCATGGTGGTGGATTTGCCGGCCCCGTTGGGGCCCAGAAACCCAAGCACCTCCCCGCGCCCCACGGTGAAGGAAACGCCGTCCACGGCGCGCTTGGACCCAAATGTTTTTGTCAAATTACTAACGTTAATCATGTCATCAACCGGCCATCGCCGACTTCCCCGGGCCCCCGGCCCGCTCGCAATGCAACCGCCATCCAGTAAACATCATTTCGTGGATTTGGACAATGATAATGAAAAATGTTCAAAAAATTCAACCTGGCAATGAACAAAATAAGATGGGCCCGGGCCGGGCGGACGGTGGGTGGCAGTCAAGGACCACAGCCGGGCCGGAGGGATTTACTGATTTAATGGGAGCCAAGAGAGTTTTGAGTTTTTGTGATATTTCCATTCAATTCCGTTGTAAATTCCTATCTTCCAGCAAGTTGCACCGACCAGCCTTAAACCTGCCGTCAACGCCGGGTCTTCTTGCAGCCAATTGTCATTGAACCAGTTGCAACTGCGGCCGGAACACGTTTCCGGCCGGTCAGGTCCGCCGCCCGGATGCGAAACCTCCTCCGGCCCCCCGTTCCGTCCGCCGCCAACGTCTCAAATTCTGAAATTTCAAATCTTCAATGCCTCCCACCTGCCCCTGCCCGTGTCGCGTTGGATTTTGGCCTTAAGTTTATTCTTTGGATTTTGAACTTCAAAGGCCCCCCGCCCCCATGATCACCCCACCCATCCATCCCAGGGGCCTCCGAATAAGGCAGCACGCCGGTCAGGTATTGCGCGCAAGGGCTTGCCAGGCGAAAAACGGGGCTTGAACAAAACCGGCGTTGGTGGTTGAATCATCAGGACGAATTAAAAAAAACCAAAAAATTATTTAACTAAAATCATTTCGCGTAGCTTCGGCTGCTGTCCACCACGAAACCTGGAAATTTCGCACAGAAGACAGCGCTTGAGATGCGCCCCAACCGGGGCGCATTGAAAGCGTTCTTCTGTGGGCCCTCCAGGTGCCTGTGATGGGACGCAAGTAAATGCGTCCCATGTTCATTTCAGGCACCAGAGCTCCCACAAAGACAGTCTCCAAACAGGGCTGATTCGCACGCGAGCGAATACAGCCATGCCTGCCAATTCAGACAAGGACGCTCCATCATTTCAATGGGGGCCGACCATTCCACACCCACTTTCCAAGATGCACACGGAGCTGGTCTGGGAGGGGAAATACGACGAGTTTGGGCGGAGGCGCGAATTGGACTTGGCAGCGCTGTCCATGCCGATGCAGCGCATCGAGACGGTGGACGAGCCGCGCCAAAGGGCGGCGGCAACGGGGAATCTAGAGCTGTTCGATAAACAGCTCGGCGGTAAAAAGCGCGACGATTTCCGCAACCGCCTCATTTGGGGCGACAACAAGCTGGTGATGGCCAGCCTCCTCAAAGAGTTCAAAGGCCGGGTTAACCTCATATACATTGATCCGCCGTTTGACGTAGGTGCAGATTTCACGATGGACGTGCAAATTGGCGACGGAGAAGAAACGGTAGAAAAAGACCAATCCACGCTCGAAATGGTGGCGTACCGGGACATGTGGGGCAATGGCAATGACTCCTACCTCCACATGATGTATGAGCGATTTTCTTTGATGCGTGAACTAACCCACCCGGAGGGAAGCATCTACATTCATTGTGATGCGAGGATGCTTCACTATTTGAAAGCAGTCGCTGATGACGTCTTTGGTCGGGAGAGGTTTATGTGTCAAATTATTTGGAAGCGGATGCAAAGTGGTCGCAAAGCGAAGGCGAACAAATGGTTGTCGGTGGATGACGTGCTTCTTTTTTACCGGATGAATGGCACAAAGTATGAGCCTCAGTATGTCCCTTATTCAGAAGAATACAAAAGACGTTTTACGGAAAGGGATGAACGTGGCGCCTATTACTGGGATAACATTGGCACATATTCTGAAGAGCGTTTACAACAACTTATCAAGGAAAACAGAATCAAATTTCCGAAAAATCCAAACGCAAAGCCCCGGATGAAGAATTATCTTCAAGAGGGAAAAGGCATATTGATCGACAATATCTGGACTGATATTGCCCCGGTTAATTCGCAAGCCGATCAAGACACGGCTTATGCCACTCAAAAGCCCGAAGAATTACTCGAACGCGTTATCAAAGCCAGCAGCGGTCAAGGAGACCTTGTGGCTGACATATTTTGCGGTAGTGGCACGACTGGCGCAGTGGCGGAGCGTTTGGGGCGGCGTTGGATTATGGCTGATTTGGGGCGGTTCGCCGTTCACACAAGCCGCAAGCGGTTGATTGAATTGCAACGTGAATTGCATAACGAGGGCAAGCCCTACCGAGCATTTGACGTTCACAATCTTGGCCGTTACGAGCGCCAGTGGTGGCAAAAAGACCGGCTTAAAGGCGCGGACACGGAGCATCGCCGGGTGGTGTTGGAATTTTTCAAAGCCGAGATTTTATCCAACGCCCCTTCGCCTTTATTGCACGGGCGCAAAGGCGGTGCGTTCTGCCATGTGGACGGCATTGATTCCATCTTCACACGGGTGGAAGCCACCGCCGTGGCGAAAACTGTTTCCGCAGCAGGCGGGCGAGAAGTTTATTGTCTCGCCTGGGAATTCGAGATGGAATTGCGGCAGCATTGTCTGGCGCTGGAAGCTGAGTTCGGCTTGCGGATGAAACTTATTCCCATCCCGCGCGAAATCATGGAGAAAAACCGCACCAGTCCGCCGCCATTTTTGGAAATGGCATTGCTGGAAGCGGCTGCGATCAAAAACAAAGAAAAAGGCAAGACCGTCATGGAAGTAAAGCTCACCAAATTTTTGCCGTCGTTGGCGGAGGTGCCGAGCAGGGAATTGGAAGCCTTGAAGGAGCGTGCGGTTAAAAGCGGCTTTGATTTCATTGATTTCTGGGCGGTGGATTTCGACTGGCATCCCAACCAGCCGTTTCACCATGACTGGCAGGATTACCGGACCCGCAAGGATCGCACGTTGAAGACTGTCAGCGACGCCGGCCACATCTATGACAAGCCCGGCAAACATACGATCTGCGTAAAGGTGGTGGATACTTTTGGATGCGATACGAGTGTTGCGCTGGAGGTGGTGGTTTGAGCGCGGCAGCGGCGGCAGCGGCGGCAGCGGCGGCAGCGGCCGCAAATGCACAAAATCCAATGCCCGATGACAGTCTGACCATCAAGCCTGATGCGCTCGAACCGCTATTTGCCGCTTGGGAAGAACCGGAAAAGCATCGTGTCAGGAGCGCAAATGGTGAAGGCGCGGAGGTGCGAAAAGGCCGCCGGCCATCCAGCATTGTCATCGCGCAAAACCTGCGGGCGGCGGTGAAGGAATGGCGCGACAATTTTTATTTTGGTGCCAGCGAAACGACAAGGTATTTGCTGAATCATTGGTTTGGCCGGGCGCATGACCGGCGAGATTCTGGCGGGCCGGGCGATTTCCGCTATTATTTCTGCCAGCGCGAGGCGATTGAGACGTTTATTTATTTGAAGGAAGTCAGGCGGCTGGAAAGATTGTCGCAAGTCATCGCGGAGTTCGCCGGGGCGAATGCGGAAATCGCGGCGCTGGGCGTCACGGAGGACGAAGATTTGTGGAGCCGTTACGCCTTCAAGATGGCGACGGGTTCCGGCAAAACCAAAGTCATGAGCCTCGCGATAGTGTGGAGTTATTTCCATGCGCTGCGGGAAAGCGGGTCGGTCATGGCGAAGCATTTCGTCGTCGTCGCGCCGAATCTCACAGTATTCGAGCGGTTGAAGGAGGATTTCAAGCCAGAGGGCGGCGGGCCGGACATTTTTGATAAAGACCCGCTCATCCCGTCCGAGTGGCGCGGCGACTGGAATCTTTCGGTAGTGTTGCAGGACGAAGCCAGCGGCGCGGCCACCGGCGGCGTGCTTTACCTGACGAACATTCACAGGCTGTTCGACACCACGCGCCGCAAGAAGGAGGCGGAAACCTTCGACTGGATTGGTCCGGCGGTGTCGAAATCAAAGGCGTTGGACACTGGCGCGGAATTGCGCGACCGCATCACGAGTCATCCACGCCTGATGCTGATGAACGACGAAGCACATCACGTATGGGACCCGGATTCGGCGTGGAACGAGGCGATCGCTTGGCTGCATGAGGCCAACCGCAAACGCGGCGGGGAAGGCTTAGTCAGTCAGTTGGATTTTTCAGCCACGCCGAAAGACAACGCGGCAAATTATTTTAAGCACATCATTTGCGATACGCCGCTAGGCGAGGCGGTGGACGCGGGCATTGTAAAAACCCCGATCATCGGACGCGCCGGCAAACTGGTGGAGCAAGCCACGGACAACGCCGCGTGGAAGTACGAAATGCACCTCAAGCTCGGTTATGAGCGGTGGCGGCGCAGCAAGGAGGAATGGGAAAAAGGCGGCAAGAAACCCCTGCTTTTCGTCATGTGCGAGGACACGTGCGCTGCAGACGAGATCACTTCCCGACTCAATAAGGACGAGATTTTCAAGGAATTAAACGGGCGGACGATCAATCTCCACACAAACCTCAAAGGGAAAATCAGCAAGAAAACCGGATTCTTTGAAGCGAGTGAGAAGGAAATCAGCGACGAGGATTTGAAGGCGTTGCGGAAATTGAGCCGCGAACTGGATTCCGGCACCAGCCCCTATTTCTGCATCGTGTCGGTGTTGATGTTGCGCGAAGGCTGGGACGTTAAAAACGTCACCACCATTGTACCGTTGCGCCCGTTCAATTCGCCAGCGGGCATCTTGCCTGAACAAACGCTGGGACGCGGTTTGCGCCGCATGACGCCCACGGGGCAAGCAAATGAAACTGTCGTGGTGATCGAACATGAGGCGTTCGCCCAACTCTACCGCGAAGAATTGGCACAGGAAGGATTGCCACTGGAAATGGTGGACGTTGACCGCGTGCCGACCACGACCGTTTCAATTTTCCCCGACCCGGCCAAGGACTGGGAAAAGTTGGATATTTTAATCCCGCGCCTGACGTCGGCATCGCAAACGCTGGCCTCACTTGGTCCAATCACCGAGGCAGAGGTGCGAGCGGCTTTCAAAAACTTCAAACCGCTGCCGCTCGGCGAGCGCGGCCCCGACGAAGTTCAATATGAAGGGAGACACTTAATCACCGGGGAGGTCGTCGAGCGCATGAAGGTGAACCTCACCTTGCTCGAATCGGGCATGGGCGCGCTGTCATTTTACGTTCAAGAGTTGGAATACATCGCCAAGATAAAGGGGACGCACGCGGTTCTTTCGCCGCTGCTGCAACTTTTTTTTGAGCAGGTCATATTCGGGACGGGCCATTCTATTTTTGATCCACTGTTGGTAAAACGGCTCTCGGATAGTGACGTGCGCGAGCATGTACGAGCGGTGTTTGTGCCGATCATCCGTAAGAAAACCCTGTTGGAGCAGAGCCGGCGAATAGAGGCGACACCCATCCCGGTGTCGAGTTGGCGACCGTTCCAAGTGACCGCCAGCGAGCGGCGGCCAGTGATGAAAGCCGACCGGACGGTATTCAACCTGGTTCCATGCAATCGGTCGTTGGAACAGGCAATGGTGGAATTTATCGGCAAGGCCGATGATTTGACGGCGTTTGCCAAGAACGCCGGCCCGCAAGCGTTGCGGATTGATTATCTGGCCGGTGCCTTGAGATTGGCATTCTACACGCCGGATTTTTTTGTGCGGAACGGCACGACACTGTTTTTGGTTGAGACCAAAGGCCAGGTTGACCGGGATGTTCCAGCAAAGGCGAGGGCAGCGGTCGAATGGTGCAAGTCGGCAACGACAAAATCGGTGAGACTGGAATTTGTCTATGTGCCGGAAGGCGTGTTTCAGCGGTTCAAGGGATCAACTTTTGCCGAACTGGTGCGGGTATGCGCCCCATCGCTGCATGACCTTTTGGATCAGCAGGCGTTCCATGCCGAGCTTCCGTTGTTTGCCCAGGCTGGGGTTGAGGGGCTGGAGAGCCGCATGAGCGGATCCAAGACGGAGGAAATAATTCCGCAAAAATTGATCGCCGGACTGCCCGAACGGATGCGCAAATCGGTGGATGAGGCGGTTTCGCTCTACCTGTTTTTTGAGAAAAAGCCCGGAGTGAATTTCGCACCCGTTTTCACCGCGCTGCTTGGCGTTATGGATGAAACGGCGAAGGGGCTGGTGATGCAAAAATTGCAAGGCAGGTTGCCGGCTAACGCTCAGGAGCAAAAAAACTGGTTCGAGCCATATCTGGGAAGGGTGGACGCCCGGATGCACCGCCATTACACGGAACTGGCAAGGAATCTGCGTAAGACGATGGTTTATCAGGCCGGGGTTTCACCACTGGGCCAGTTGCGCTCATGTTTGGATTTTGCCTTGAATGATTCGACAGAGTTGACGGGAGTTTTTGAAGCGGTGAAAGAGGAGTTCCAAATTGCAGGAAGTCGGTCATTGCTTGATGCGGTTCAAAAGGTCAATGATTTTCGGAACAGTTACGTTGCCCACCAAGAAAAACCGCTAACCAAACCCGCCGAGGCGCGGGTGGCCTTGGTGCAGTGGGTGCAGACATTAATTGCACTGTGGGAGGAAAACGCTGACACGATTTACACCAAACGCTGCGACGTCAAACTACTGCAGATCACGCCAAAGGAAATTGCGGCGGTGGGATTTTCTGCCAAAATCAGCGCCAGTTTGCCGGAGATTCAACTTGGCCCGCCGGGAAATTTGCCGACGGAATACGCACGGCGTTTGAAGAACGAGATCGCCCACCAGGTTCAGAAACTGGCTGATTTGCGTTTTGGTTCAAAGGCAGTCGAAGTCGAGTGCGTCGAAGTCCAATCCGGCTCCTTGCTTTTTGTGGTGGTGGTGACTGCCAAACAAGCTGTGACGGTCGGCGGGATAACCGCGATTGGGGCGGGTGGCTATAAGTTCATCATTGATTACGATAAATTTCGTAAAAACATCCCACAGTTCGTTGCGGATATCCGTCGCGCCTTGGGCAAAATCAGGAAGTCGGTTCAAAATCTGCTTGATGAGCCGAAGAATCCGTTTCGCAAAGATGACAAGGACGAAAAGCATTAAACCTTCGACGCTGGGACAGTAGCCTTATAGGTGGCGAAACCCCGCCTCGCCGTCGATTTCCGAGACCGCCGGCGCGGTCTGGCCGACCGACGAACCCGCCCCGCGCAGACCCAGCAGGAGCGTCGGCATGGGGAACACCGTCCGTCTTCCCATGGCGGGCTGCTGTAACAGCGGGCTAATTCCAGGGTTTGCCTTCAAGCAGCAATGATTTTGCAACCAGTTCTGTGACGAGTCCATCTAAAAACGACCGCAACCAAAAAAAACACTTGCCTGGAGAAAGCTATTTATTGTTGTTTTGCAAATCGGGGGGAATGCGTGTAAGGTATCTAGGATAGCAGCCGGTGTTCATGAACGACTCAGCAGCCAATGAAACGTCCGCGGGCGGGGGAAAACCCGGCCGGCCGCCGGCGTTTGACGAACTGATTGTGTCGGCGGCCTCGTGCGGCATCCTGGTCTATGACGCCACGGGCCAATGCCGAAGGGCCAACGAGGCGGCGGCGGAAATCTCGGGTGGCACCCTCGCCGGGGTGCTGGCGCAGAATTTCCGGCAGCTCCAAACCTGGGAGGATTCCGGGATGCGGCAGATGGCGGACGAAGTGCTGGCGGACGGCAAGGCGCGGGCGGGGGAATTCCATTCGGTGACGACGTTTGGCCGCGACATGTGGGTGGCCGGCCGGTTCAGCCGTTTTGAACAGGGCGGGCACCCCCATTTATTGCTGATCCTGACCGACATCACGGAAGGGAAATCGTTGGAGGAGCAGTTCCGGCAGGCGCAAAAAATGGAGTCCATCGGCCGGCTGGCGGGCGGGGTGGCCCATGATTTCAACAATTTATTAACGATCATTTCCGGGTATTCAGAGATGATGCTCAGTGAGGCGCCGCCGGGGCATCCCTTGCGGGATTACCTGTTGGAGATCAAAAAGGCGGGTGAACGCGCCACGGTCCTGACCCGCAAACTGCTGGCCTACAGCCGCCGGCAGATTCTCGCGCCGGATGAGCTGGATCCGAACGCCTTGGTGCAGGATGCGGAGAGCGTGATCAAAGGGGTGTTGGGGGAGGATGTGGATTTCGTCACCGCGCCCGGCGCCGACCTGGGGTTCATCCGGGTGGATGCGGGCCAGTTGGAGCAGTCGCTGATGAACCTCGCCATCAACGCCCGGGACGCCATGCCGCGGGGCGGGCGGTTTACGATCGAAACCGCAAATGTGGAACTGGATGAAGCCTACGCGCACACGCATCCGGAGGTGACGCCCGGGCCTTATGTGCGGCTGACGGTGAGCGACACGGGCTGCGGGATGGATGAGGCGACCCGGGCGCATATCTTTGAGCCGTTTTTCACCACCAAGGAGCCGGGCAAGGGCACCGGGCTGGGTTTGGCGATGGTGTTTGGTTTTGTCAAACAGAGCGGCGGACAGATGACGGCGCAGAGCCAGCCGGGCCGGGGGAGCACGTTCAACCTGTATTTTCCCCGGGTGTCCGCCCCGGCGGCGGAACGGGCGTACGCGGAGGCGGCGCCGGGCGGGGGCGAGACCATCCTGCTGGTGGAGGATGAAGAGGATTTGCGGAAGCTGGCCTTGGAACTGTTGACGCAGCAGGGCTATACGGTGCTGGAGGCACCGGACGGCCTGACGGCGTTGCGGCTGGCGGAGGCGTATCCCGGGGCGATTGACCTGCTGGTGACCGACGTGGTGATGCCGGGGATGGACGGACGGCAACTGGCGGGGCGCCTGGCGGCGCTGCGGCCGGCGGTCAAGACGCTGTTCATGTCCGGTTACACGGACGACACGATCCTGCGGCATGACATTCAGATGTCGGAGACGTCCTTTTTGCAGAAGCCATTTTCAGTGGAGGGGCTGCCGCAGAAGGTGCGGCAGGTGTTGGGAAAATGACGGGGGGACAAATTATAAAGCATCTTCCACAGATCGGACCGGACCGGCGGGGCGGGGTCAGGGCCAACGGTCCAGGATTTGGCGGACTTTGGCGGGCAGGGTCTCAGGGGTGAAGGGTTTGGACAGAAAGTTGGTTTCGGCGGGGCGGACGCCGTGGTGCCGGAGGGTGTCGTCCGCGTGGCCGGAGATGAACAGGGTCTTGAGGTCAGGTTGCAAAGCCGCCACCTGGCCGGCCAACCGGGTGCCGCCAAGGTCGGGCAGGACGACGTCGGCGATGAGGAGGTGGATGGGGCCGGCGTGGTTTTGGGCCAGGACGAGGGCGTCGGCCCCGCGGGCGGTGTCCAGGACCGTATAGCCGCAGTTTTGGAGGATTTGCCGGGCGAGGGTGCGGACGCCGTCATCGTCTTCGACCAGCAGGATGGTTTCCCAACCGGAGGGCGGGGTGGTTTCGTCGCCGGAGCCGGCGGCCGGGCCGGGTTCGGGTTCGATGGCCGGCAGATGGAGGGTGAAGGTGGTGCCGCGGCCGGGTTGGCTCTGGACGGTGATGTGGCCGCCGCCGTCCTGGACGAAGCCGGCGACCATGGCCAGGCCCAGGCCGGCGGCCGGGCCCGCTTCATCGGCGGCGTAGGCCGGTTCGAAGAGGCGGGCTTGGGCGGCGCCCTCCAAACTGTTGCCGGTGTCACTGACGGTCAGGGTCACGTAGGGTCCCGGGTTGACTCCGGGATGGAGGCTGGCATCGGCGGCCTCGAGCCGGAGGGCGGCGGTTTCCAAGGTGAGGCGGCCGCCCTGGGGCATGGCGTCCCGGGCGTTGATGGCCAGGTTCATGAGCACCTGCTCCAACTGGCCGGCGTCGGCTTTGACCAGGGCGGGGGCGGGGGCGAGCCGGGTGACGAATTCGACGTCCTCGCCGAGCAGACGTTTAAGCATTTTTTCACAGTCGGCGACGACCTGGTTGAGATCGAGGACGGCGGGGTCGAGGATTTGTTTGCGGCTGAAGGCGAGGAGCTGACGGGTGAGGACGGCGGCGCGTTCCCCGGCCTTTTTAATTTCGGCGAGAAAATCGCGCGTGCTCTCGTCCAAGAGGGAACTGCTCAACAGCATGTCGCTGTAGCCGAGGATGATGGTGAGGAGGTTGTTGAAGTCATGGGCCGCCCCGCCGGCCAGCCGGCCGATGGCCTCCATTTTTTGGGCCTGGCGGAACTGGAACTCCAGGGACTTTTGGGCGGTGATGTCCTGATGGGAGACCAACACAGCGCCGGCCGGGATGGCCAGAGGGGTGACTTGCAGCAAATACCACCGCATGGGCTTGGAGGCCGGGCCGGGAAACTTCGAGGCGTAGCCGGGGCTGGCCCCGGTCAGCACGGCATTGATGCCCTGACAGGCGGCCTGGGCCTCCCCGGCATACGGCCCGGTGGCGTTGCGGGCGGCTTCCAAATAATTGGCGCCCACCTGCAGGCCGGCGCCGGTTGGCGCCGCGGTTTCAGAGGCGAACCGGGTCCAAGCCTGGTTGACCAACAGGATTACGCCCTGCCGATCCAGCACGGCCAGACTGGCCGGCAGGGTGTCGAGCACCACCTGGCCAAACCGGAGATCGGAGGGCGGGGCGGATGGTCCTGTTTGTTCGACGGACATAATATGAGCGGTCAGTTGCGGGGCTTCACCCGTTGGTCCAATTGTCGGCGTGCCCGGCGCGCGAAAAATGCCCCTCCGGGACGGCAAAGTCAATTACAAGTCTCCTTCAGCGGCCGAAGGCCTTGCGAGATTCGGCCAGACCGCATTCGTAACTGGCAATCAACTTGTCCCAGGCCGCCTCCGCTTCGGCGTCAACTTGCCGCCGGACGGGATCGGCTTCATACCACGCAAGGCTGCCGGCCATGCCGGTGCGAAACCGGGTGGTGGCCACAAAGTCCGGCACGAACCGCTTGATCTTGCGGTTGTCAAACACCGTGGAGTTGGCCTTGTCGCCGAGCAGTCCGCCGGCCAGTTCGGGCAGGCAGGCGGTGAGGTAATCGGTGGCGATATGCACCAGTCGGGGCCGGGGCGCGCCCGCGACTTCGGCGATGGTCTGGTAAATCTGATTCCAGGTGAGCACTTCATCCGAGGTGATGTGAAAGGCCTGCCCGATGGCCCCGGCATGGCCCAGCAGACCGACCAGGCCCTTGGCAAAGTCGGTGTTGTGGGTCATGGTCCAGAGGGCCGTGCCGTCGCCAGGGACAATCACCGGACGGCCCTGGCGCAGGCGGTGGACGATGGTGTAGTTCTGCGGGCTGTTCACCGGCACGGGGATGCGGGTTTCGTCATAAGTCCAGGACGGGCGGACGATGGTCGCCGGAAAGCCCTCCTCGCGCAGGGCGTGGAGCAGGCGCTCCTCGCCGGCCAGCTTGTTCCGGGCATATTCCCAGAAAGGATTGATGAGCGGCGTGGACTCAGTGATGGGAAAATGGAGCGGGGGTTTTTGATAGGCACTGGCGGAGCTGATGAACACGTACTGCGCGGTGCGCCCGCGAAACAGCGGCAGCCGGGCTTCGATATCCGCCGGGGTGTAGGCGATGAAATCCACCACCGCATCCCAGGCCTCGCGGCCCAGCAACGCCTGGACGTCCGCCGGCCGGCCCATGTCCGCCGTCCATTGGCGCAGGCCGGGCACCGACGGCCGGCGGCCGCGATTCAACACGGTCAGGTCAAATCCGCGCGCGACCGCGAGTTGGGCGCAGGCCGAACTGATCACGCCGGTACCACCGATAAACAGCACTTTCATAATGGCGATCCGCCAAACGAAATTATCCGAGGCGTACGCGGAAAAAAATCATTTTGTTTTCAGTTGCGAGGAAGGGTGAAACCCGCTTCCAACACCCATACTTTTAATGCAAAGAAGATTTCGATCATGCGACGATGGTCATCACGCTGGGCGACGATGACTTGGGCGTTATAATCGTTGGCGCGGGTGGTGGCGATGGTTTTTTTAAGGCGCATACGCCTGAAAAATATATCAAACCATTTCACAGCCATCCCATAGGAAATTGAAAAAAGGTTGGAAATTTCATGAAAATCTGCCACAAGGCAGATCATGAACATCACAAAAATTCCAACCACCGCTAAATTCACCGTTTGCCGCCAACTTTGCAACTACATTCCCAACCACTTGG
>Ga0182030_10019802_pt1 | contig 12763 bp, 7 predicted proteins | sample 812S3MmetaG_FD_121299 | JGI IMG/M metagenome (GOLD analysis project Ga0182030, IMG submission 121299) | Permafrost microbial communities from Stordalen Mire, Sweden - 812S3M metaG (Illumina Assembly) | ecosystem: Environmental > Terrestrial > Soil > Wetlands > Permafrost | place: Sweden... | reverse complement strand
GACGCCATCGACCGCATCCACACCACCGCAGAATCCCATCACCGTGTCATGATCGTCGAAGTCATGGGCCGTGACGCAGGCTGGATCGCCCTCCACGCCGGAATCGCCGGCGGCGCTCACATCATTCTGATTCCGGAAATTCCCTTCACCGTCGAGAGCGTCTGCTCCTACATCGGCCAGCGCAATATCTTCGGCAAAAAATACACCATCATCTCTCTGGCTGAAGGCGTCCAGGTTCCCGAGGAGATCCGCAAGGACTTCGTGCAGCGCTACGGCTCCATTCCCAACGGCCTCAGCGTCGGCAACCTCATCGGCGACGCAATCGCGGTTTGTTCCCGGAAGGAAGTCCGCGTCACCGTGCTCGGCCACACTCAGCGCGGCGGCTCGCCCTCGCCCAGCGATCGCATCCTCAGCACCCGCTTTGGCGTCGCCGCCGTCGATCTCATCGCCCAGCGTGCCTTTCTGAAAATGGTGGCCCTGCGCGGGGGCAAAATCGTCTACGTCGATATCGCCGAAGCCATCGGCAAAATGAAGAGGGTCAGTCCCAAGGGCGAACTGGTCAACACCGCCCGCTCCGTCGGAATTCACTTCGGCAACGAATAACCTCTCCGACGGTGGCCCACATCCGCCCTCCTTTGGCGAATGTGGGGACAGAGCTGGTGCCCCACATCTGCACGGTGCATAGTCGCGGCTTCTACACCGAAGAGCAGGCGCGGATAGTGCATTTTGCAATCGTCCGGCCAGTGAATGGGATTCTGCGCCTGCAATCGCGCGGCTTCCATAAACTGGACACGTAGCCCCCTATGCAGCATAAAAGGGACTGGCACAGCACTTTCCCCACGACGCAAACAGAAGCGCCGCAATGGCCTTCGCCTTTATTGCCCGCAAACCCGAAAAGAGTTAGTTAGCCTTGTCGCACTCTGGGCAGCGCTTTTTGTCGCCGGTTCCAATCGCCCGATGTCCTGGCTTAATTCGCTTTCCCTCCGGACAAGTTTCCGTGTCGTGATATACCTCTCGTTCTTTGGGCTGATATTCCTGAGAATTCGTGTGGTAGGGAGCAACCTTAGGCATATGGGTCCTTTCAGGCCGAAACTCTAGGCCGGACAACGCGCCTTGTCAATGGCGTGAACACAAAGTACATGACGTTTGCATTAATGTCACACTAGACAACATCTAACTTGTACGCGCAAACTTAGCCAGACAACAGAAGCTCATGCCGCAAGCGGAAATCCGCGCTACAAGGAACATCTGCGACGGCATTATGAGCGATGAGATTACCGTTGCCAGCATGGAAGTCATGCGGTTATCTCCATCCCATTGCTGCAGCTCGCATTTATAGCTCGAACAAGAGCTTTACTCGGTTCACTCTTCCCGCAAGCGCGGCGTACAATCAGGTCTTTGAACTTACCGGTAGCCGCCGTTGGAAGCGCGTGGTATCCGGTGATGCTCCCGGTCTTCAAAACCGGCGAGAGGCAGGTTCATCCTGTCTCTGGTGTGTTTGACTCACACACGCTTCCGCCATTCCCGTTCTGCTTATTGCCTTGGCCGGCGATGAGCGCCATGGAGTGATGCGTCGTGGATTACGATGGAGGGCTGTGACCACCGTTCCCAAGTCCGAAATATTCCGCCGATTGCCCGCCGTCGATGAGTTGCTCAGGATGGCGGAGGTGGCTGCGCTTGTCTCCGAGCACGGTCGGCTGAACGTAACCGAGGCGGCTCGTGCGGAGCTCGATGAGTTGCGCTCAAAAATCTCCAGCGGTGCCCTCGATTGCGACAATTTGGAAGAAGCGCTTATCGCGCTGCCGCATGCTCTGGAACGTCGCGTTGAGCGGGCAACGGCATATTCCCTTCGCCGGGTAATCAATGCCAGCGGCGTGATTATCCACACCAACCTGGGGCGAGCTCCGCTTTCACGCGAGGCAGTGGACCGCATTACCGAAGCCGCATCAGGATACAGCAACCTGGAATTCGATCTGGAGAAAGGTGAGCGCGGGAGCCGCGATGAGCACGCGCAGCGTCTGTTTGCGCAGTTGTTTGCGCGCCAGGGCGTTCCCCAGACGGCGACCCTGGTGGTGAATAACAACGCGGCGGCGGTACTGCTGGCGTTGGCGGCGCTGGCAGATGGCGGCGAAGCGATCGTCTCCCGTGGAGAACTGGTGGAGATCGGTGGCTCGTTCCGCATTCCGGAGATCATGGCGCAGTCGGGGGCCATTCTGCGCGAGGTTGGCAGCACCAATCGCACACGTATTGCCGATTACGAGAGCGCTATCACGGAGCGCACTCGGCTTCTGCTGCGGGTCCATCGCTCGAATTTTGAGATTGTAGGCTTTACCGCGCAGCCGACTCTGGCCGAACTGGTGGAGCTGGGACGGCGGCGCGGCATCGCCGTGATGGAAGACCTCGGCTCGGGCGCGCTGGTGGAACTGGAATCCTATGGCATCGCCGACGAACCCAGTGTTTATGCCTCTTTGCGCGCGGGCGTTTCGCTGGTCACTTATAGCGGAGACAAACTGTTGGGCGGTCCGCAGGCGGGGTTGGTCACAGGAGATCCAACGCTGGTCGAGAAATTAGTTAAACACCCGCTCTTCCGTGCATTGCGCGTTGACAAGATGTGCTACGCGGCGCTGGAGGCCACGCTCGTGACCTACTTGCGCGAGGAATACGACCGCTTGCCCCTTCTGCATATGTTGCGCCTGTCGGCCGAAGAGATCCAACGGCGTTGCCTGGCGCTGGCGCCCTCTGCAACCGGACTCTCTGCGCAGGTGGTACCCACGCTGACGATCATCGGCGGCGGCGCGGCACCGGGCAAGACCCTGCCGGGCTTTGCCCTCTCACTGGCGGCGAACGGCATCAGCGCCACCGAGCTTGCGCGCAGGCTGCGCCAGCAAAAGACTCCGATTGTGGCTCGGGTGGAGGAAGACCGGGTGCTGGTTGATCTGCGCACGGTGGATGCTGCCGACGATCGCTATCTGGCTGAAACGCTGGCGGGATTAGCGCACTGAATTACCCCAAGCCATGTACATACAGCAACCCCACTGAACCGTTTCGCTGAAGCTTCGTCTCGCATATGGATCGAGAGGCGGAGCGACGCCGGTAAGAGGCTCGGCCCGATTCTCGCCGCCGGTGAGCTGTATCGCTGCGCTTTTCGCCGTAGTATCATCAGCTCCATGTCTGAGGACAAACCAATTCGTTTGACGGAGACGGTGAAAGCTGCGGGTTGAGCAAGCAAGCTAAGTCCGGCGGTGCTGGACTCGGTGCTTGGGAATTTAGCCCGGCAGGTTGACCCCCATGTCCTCGTCGGCTTCGATAAGGCTGACGACGCCGGAGTGTATCAGCTCACTCCGGAGCTGGCGCTCGTCCAAACGGTGGATTTTTTCACTCCCATCGTTGACGATCCGTACACCTTCGGACAGATTGCCGCTACCAATGCTCTGAGCGATGTCTATGCCATGGGAGGCAAGCCTCTGTCGGCGCTTGCGATGGTATGTTTTCCCGAGAAGGCCGACATTTCGATCCTTGAACAGATCCTCGCCGGTGGACTCAGCAAGATGGTGGAAGCGGAATGCACGGTAATCGGCGGACATAGCATCCGCGACCCGGAGATTAAGTTCGGCTACTCCGTTACCGGCACCATTGATCCTCGTCGCGTACTTACCAATTCCGGCGCCAGGCCCGGAGACGTGCTGCTGCTGACGAAGGCCCTCGGAACGGGTGTCATCGCTACGGCAATCAAGAAGGGAGTGGCCCAGGCGGAGTGGATCGAGGCGGCAACTCACGCGATGACCACGCTAAACCGGAAGGCTGCTGAAATAAGCTTGAGATACGACGTCCATGGCATGACCGACGTAACCGGATTCGGGCTGATCGGCCATGCCCGGGAAATGGCACTGGGCAGCGGCACCAGCCTGCGGCTGTTTGCATCGGCGTTGCCCTTGCTGCCAGGGGCGCTAGAGTGCATCGAGCGTGGATTCGTTCCGGGTGGACTGCAGAACAATCGCGAGTTTGCATCGAGCTGCGTCGAGTTTGACGCGAGCGTAGCGGAGAATTTGCGTACAATTTTCTACGATCCGCAAACGGCAGGAGGACTTTTGGTTTCGGTGAATCAATCCCATGCTGGTGCGCTGGTTGACGAGTTACACGAATTTGGAATACCTGCGGCAAGAGTGGGAGAGGTGCTGCCGAAGACAAAGCCATTGATCCAAGTAACCGGGTGATCCAATACGTCTGACTGCGGCTGAGAGCCGCGCATCTACAGGATTATGCGCTCGTCGCCGGCGCGACGCGTTACATGCTCGCGGTCCAGGTACTCCAGCAGCGGTATGGCGTACTTGCGGGAGACTCCGGCCAGGTCTTTGAATCGGGCTACATCAATCTTCGGCAAAGTCGACTTCAATTCAGACACCTGGCGCTTGAGATCCTCCAGCGTTTTGCGATGGAACACCAGCTCCTCGCTCACTTTGACAAGGACTTTTTCACGAAGCAGCAAGGTCACGATCTTTTGCGCCCGCGGAAGGTCGATCTTCAACCCTGCCAGTACTTCTTTCAGCGCCGGAACCTTTACCCCTGCCAGGGCAAAAGCCTCCTCAATCTGCTTCTTCGATTCTGCTTCCTCGTCCTTCATCAACACGCGATGACCGATCAGATGCACCTGTTCGGCGGTGATGGCCAGTTTCTTTGCCGCAAGCAGCGTAGTGAGCGCTCCGGCAAAAAGCTCCCTGTCCAGTCCGCTCTTCTCCAATAATTCCTGCTTGCTGATGCCGCCGGCGAGAGGGTTTGCAGTCTGAAAGGTCTCAACCGCGATGAACAACTCCCCAACGATTTGATCTAGTGTCGGCGCCGCAATCTGCACATCTCCAAAGCTGATGATATCTCCCGCCTGCGTGGCCTTTTCGCGTGTACGGTTCAACCGCTCCATGGTCCAGCCCGTCTCGTGAATCGCCTCCTCCACGCGCAGTCCGCGGCGTTCTCGCCGCGCGACGAGCACACGCAACCTGCAAAGGTCATCTCCATCGCGGAGCTTGCCCAACATCTCCGTGCGCGCCTCGGGCTTCATGCGGCGCATCGGATTTACGTCCACAACCAAGCCACCTCCAATGGTGGTGACCGGGGAGAACCGCCGCACAATGAAACGGTCGCCCGGCGCGCAGGCCACCGGGGAGTGGGTGCGCAATTGTGCCCATACCGTCTCGCCTGCCTGCACTTCCTCTCCTTCATAGAGCACAATCTGCGCAACAGTCTCAGTTGTGAAGATGTGCAAATGAACTCGGGCGCGGTTCTTCAGGGGATGCACTCCATCCAGCAGGGAAAGCTGAACGTCCAGCCTGCGTGTTGGCAGCAGCAGTCCGGGTTGCGCCAACATCATGCCGCGCTTGATCTCTTCCTGCGGGACACCGGTAAGATTCAGAGCTGTGCGTTGCCCGGCCATGGCAACCTCTGCGGTCGCGCCATGCACCTGCAATCCGCGTACCCGTGCTTTTTTGCCGAGCGGCAGAATTTCGACTTCCTGTTCCTTCCGAAGCTGACCTGAGGTCATCGTTCCCGTGACCACGGTTCCAAAGCCTTTCATCGTGAATACGCGATCGACGGGCAGGCGAAAGGCGGCATGGATGTCTTTCTGGGCGATTTCCGAGGCCACCCGCGCCAGTTCCTGTTTCAGTTTTTCCAGTCCTTCTCCAGTCCGCGCGCTGACCTCAAGGATCGGTGAACGGCTGGTGTCCAGAAAAGATCCACGCACGAACTCCTCCACCTCCATGCGAACCACCTGGAGCGTTTCCGGGTCAACCAGGTCGCTCTTGGTCAACACGGTAATGCCCCGCGGAACCTGAAGCAGGCGACAGATATCGAAATGTTCGCGGGTTTGCGGTTTGACCGAGTCTTCCGCAGAGATGACGAACAGCACAAGATCAATGCCGCCGACGCCGGCCAGCATGGTACGCACAAAGCGCTCGTGTCCTGGCACGTCAACAAAGCCCAGCCGCACCGGCCCTTGCGGGCCTTCCAGTTCCAGGTGCGCGAAGCCCAACTCGATGGTAATGCCACGCCGCTTTTCTTCTTCCAGGCGGTCGGTGTCGATTCCGGTCAGCGCGCGTACCAGAGCGGTTTTTCCGTGGTCAATGTGTCCAGCGGTACCTACTATCACGGACTTCATAAGTTCAGCTTAAGCCAGTCTGGTGCTCTCCAGCACAGCTTTTGAGTTTCCAGAGAACGGCGTTGTTCCGAAAAAAATCTCTAAATTGGATAAATAAAAGAACCAATGCGCAGAGGCGAATTGGCGGAAGCGTGTGTGAGTCGAACACACCAGAGACAGGATGAACCTGCCTCTCGCCGGTTTTGAAGACCGGGAGCATCACCGGATCCTACGCGCTTCCAACGGTGACTCAATTCACAATCAAGAATTTCATAGTACACCCACGCCGGCTGAAATAGTCACCCACCATCCGCGGAGAGTCGTCCGGTCAGGCATCCGGAGTTGCGAGGAATGTGGCAAATAGCTATCCACGGCCAGGAAAGCGGACGGGCAGCGCCAGGGCCACATTGAAATATCTTCTGCCGGCCGCTTGGCTAGAGTTGCCAAAGAATGGGAAGATAGTGGTACATAAATCACAAAGGAGAGCTCGTCAGTTTTTCTCGACGCAGCCTGTGAGGCGTCAGAACTCAACCGGCGAGAGGGCCATTTGACCCGAGCCGAAATCTCTCTCCGAGTCTTTGCTGCGGGAAGTTTCCAACATGGCATCCGCCCCTTCGAGACAGAGAAGAATCTTGCGTTTTGAGTGCTCCGGAATTTTCGCAAGAGCAGTAGGAATTCGATTTTTTGATCCACACCATTTGCGACCACCAGTAAGCATGGCAAGAGCGGGCCGTGAGGTTTTAGTGAAAAAAGAGATAGCGGACGAAATCAAGCGAATCGTTGGCGCGCAGCACGTACTCGAAGCGTTCGAGGACAAGTACTGCTATATCTACGATGCCTCGGCGATTAATGTGGGCAAAGCTGGCGTGCCATCCCTGGTGGTCTTTCCAGCTAATGTGGACGAAATCTCCAGTCTGCTGAAGCTTGCCAATCAATACAAATTTCCCGTAATTCCAAGGGGCGCAGGCACAAACGTGAGCGGAGGCACTGTCTCGCACGCTGACGCCGTGGTCCTGGTGCTGAAGCGTCTGGATCGCATTCTGGAGATCGACGAACGCAACATGATGGCCGAAGCGGAGGTGGGAGTAATTACCGCCAGCTTACAAGCCGAGGTCGAAAAGAGGGGCTTGTTTTATCCTCCCGATCCGGCGAGCCGGGGTTTCTCCACGCTGGGTGGAAATGTGGCCGAAAACGCCGGCGGGCCTCGAGGCGCCAAGTACGGCGTAACCCGCAACTACGTGCTGAGCCTCGAAGTCGTGCTGCCAACCGGCGAGATCATTCGCACCGGCGCCAAGACGATGAAGGATGTTGCTGGTTACGATCTCACCGATCTCATGATTGGTTCTGAAGGAACCTTGGGCATCGTGACAAAAGTTACGGTCAAGCTTCTCCCTTTGCCGTGGGCGAAGAAGACCATGCTGGTAGTTTTTGACGATCTTTGCAAAGCGTGCGAAACCGTAGCGCAGGTATTCATGGCGGGCGTGATCCCAACCACCATGGAACTGCTCGATAATATATACATTCGCGCCATCGAGGATTATGTCCACATCGGACTTCCCGTCGATGCCGAGGCCGTGCTGCTGATTGAGGTTGACGGGGATGAAGTTGCGCTCGGCCCGCAGATCGAATTGGTCCGGCAGATTTGCACAAATCAGGGAGCAACCTCGCTCCGCGTGGCCAGGAACGCGCAGGAGGCCGATGAACTCTGGGTGGCGCGCCGTTCGGCGTTTGCAGCCGTGGCGCGCGTCAAGCCAACCATTATCGGCGAAGACTGTACGGTGCTGCGGGACAAGATTCCAGAGATGGTGCGGAAGATTCGCGCCATCGCCGAAAAGTACAACGTGACGATCGCTGTTCTGGGCCACGCTGGCGACGGCAATCTGCACGCCACCTTGCTCGCCGATGAGCGCGACAAAGATGAGATGGAGCGGATCGAGAAAGCCATCGACGAAATCCTGACATCTACATTGGAGATTGGCGGCACCTTAACAGGCGAGCACGGGATCGGCCGGGTGAAGCGCAAGTTCCTTCCACTACAATTAGGAAAGGGTGGCATGCAGGCAATGAGGGCGATTAAACTCGCACTCGATCCCAACAACATTTTGAATCCTGGACTAGGTTTTGGAGACTGACCCTTTGTGGACTGACATGGAACGGGAGGTAATTCGCTGTATCAAGTGCGGCGCATGCCAAACCGTGTGTCCAGTCTTCCGGGAGTTGGGGACTGAGTCAGCCGTAGCGAGGGGAAAGATCAGGCTGATAAAGGCCGCCATCAGTGGTGATGTGGAGTCGCGATCCGCCAGGTTTGGCGAGCTATTGTCACGATGCCTGCTGTGCGGAGCCTGCCAGGAAAACTGTCCCAGCGGGGTTAACTTCCATGACCTTCTGACGCGGGCCCGGGTGCAACTGGCGGAAGAAAAGGGACTGCCGCTACTGACCCGCTTGGTGTTGCGTTTGGGTTTAAGAAATAGGCGCGTATTTGAGGCTGCCCTTGGCTTCGGCTCTCTAGGCCAATGGCTTATGTTCCGCCGTGCGTCTAGTGGCGAAGGCATGCTGCCGCGCCTTCCGATGGGGCTGGACATGCGCCGTCTGGTTGCGCCGGTATCGAGCCAGTCTTTCCGTAGCCGCCACCCTGAAGCGATCAACGTGACAAATCCCAAACGTAAGGTGGCCTTCTTTACTGGATGCATGATCAACCACCTGTATCCCGAAACCGGCGAATCGGTTTTGAAGTTGCTGAGCCGCAACCAGGTCAGCGTCGTGTTGCCGGCGAGCCAGCACTGTTGCGGCGCTCCGGCCTTTTCGAATGGCGATGAGGCGACGGCGATCGAGATGGCAAAATCGGCCGTAAGCACCTTTGCGGCTCTTGACGTAGATGCAGTCGTTACGGCCTGCGGTTCGTGCGGGGCAATGTTCCGTAAACAGTTTCCGGAGCTTTTGAGAAACCTCCCAAAGTACTTCGAGAAGAGCCAAATGCTCGCCCGCAAAACCATAGACTTCACTGAGCTGCTAGTGGATATCGGACTCAGTGGCGAGCTTACGAAGGTGAAACGGAATGTCACTTATCATGACTCCTGTCACCTGGTTCGAATTCAGGGAGTGAGAAGCCAACCTCGACGACTGATTGGCAGCATTCCGGGAGTGACTCTCAGCGAGATGGAGCAGCCTGGGCGTTGCTGCGGTGGGGCCGGCAGCTTCAGCCTTCATCACTACGATCTATCTTGCAAGATTGTCCATCAGAAGCTGGACGACATTGTGGCGACCGAAGCCGACACCGTTGTTGCCGGCTGTCCCATGTGCGTTATGCATATCCGCGATGGCGTTCACCAGAATGGCCTGCCTACGAAGGTGATGCATACCGCCGATTTGTTAGCCGAAGCTTACGATGACTGATGGTATTTGCTCGTAAAATCTGTTTTCCGTGGCACACGAATGCACATTGAAAGTACTTATGGACGACTCGCTGGCCGAGGTTAGGGGGAGCAATGGGAGCTGACACTAGGATAACTCCAGGATCTGTACTGGCGAAGACGACGAGTCATCGATGGTATCTGGCCTTCATTTTGTTACTTACGTTGCTGGTCGCTTACATCGACCGGGTGAATGTCTCTATCCTGGTGGCCGACCCGAAGTTCCTGGTCGAGATGGGCATCAAAGGCAACCCGGTCGCAATGGGCATGCTGATGTCTGCATTCCTGTTTGCCTATGGCATTGGCAATGTATTCCTGAGCCCGCTGGGAGACTTTCTGGGCCCGCGCAAGGCCATGTGCTTGTCTCTCCTCCTGTGGAGCGTGGCTCTGTGCATGGGCGGATTGGCTACCAGCTTCGCAATGATGATCGCTGCGCGGATTGTGTTAGGAGTCGGAGAAGCATTGCACTGGCCCATGCAGAGTAAGTATGTTAAGGCCTGGTTCCCTCCGGGAGAACGCGGCAAAGCCAATTCTTTTTGGCTCTTTGGACTTTTCAGCGCTCCCGCTATCGCCATGCCCCTGTTCACATGGGTGATCAAGAGTCAGGGCTGGCGCCCCAGCTTCTTCGTTCTCGCCGTGACCGGAATAGTGCCCTTGCTTCTGCTTTGGTTCTTTACTGGAGATCATCCCCGCGACGTCAAGTACGTGAGCCAATCGGAGATTGATTACATCGATGCTGGCTTGAAGACGGAACAGGAAGCCGAGGCAGTCTTAGGCAAGGCGTCTGTATCGGAGAACATCAAGGTTTTCATTCGCGACTATCGATTTTGGCTCGTAACTCTTTTCTACGCATGTAACGCATCTGTGTGGTGGGGCTCCATGGCGTGGTTGCCTTCCTACTTGAAGGTGAGCCGAGGCTTTAGTTGGGCGCAAATGGGAGCATGGTCCTCACTGCCATATATTCTGGCTACGATCTGCGTGGTTATCTTCGGCTGGGTAACTGACAAGGTTGGTCGCCGGGCGCCGTTTTCAGCGGCCTCCATGCTGGGAGCAGCGGTGTTCCTGTACCTGGGAGCCCATGCTCCGAACAATATGGCAGCAGTCATCTATATCTCTCTTGGCATAGCTTCGCTGGGAGTTGGTCAACCGGCCAACTGGTCTCTGCTGCAGCAGATTGTGCCTGCTAAAGCGATCGGCACCGGTGCAGGTGTGATGAACGGTCTTGGAAATGGAGCTGCCGCCTTCGCTCCGATTGTGATTGGTTGGCTGATCGGTGTGACAGGAAGCTATGTTGGTGGCTTAATGTATCTGGTTTGCCTTGCGTCGATAGGATTCCTGGCGATGTTAGTTCTGGCCTTGCAGAAGTACTAGGAGCTGTTTCATAACCCGGCTTTGAAAGGGCATGGCTTCAGCCATGCCGCCAGGGAGCAGGAAGATCGCGGGCTTTAGCCCCTGAGGGAATGATGGTCCCCCTCTCATACCGGCAGCCAGTCTGCAACCGTCTACTTACTATTTGAATGTTGGATGGTAAATTCCCGGAAGGCTCCAGCGAGCCCTCCTGGCTTCGGCCCTGCCGGATACACGAGCGAGAAGTTCCGGCGAATTCGCAACCCCTTGATTTCCGCAGTAGCAATTTTTCCGAGTGGAAGTCTGGGCAGAACCGCTTCGCGAGTCACGAATCCGATGCCCAGGCCTGACTCGACACTCGAGATGATGGCCTCGGTCGAATCCAGTTCCATGACCACTTCCAGATCGTTCGTCTTCAGCCCAGCCTTCTTCAGCGCCGTTTCCAACACCCTGCGGGTTCCAGAACCCTGTTCCCGCAGAAGGAAGGGCGCATCCTTCAGGTCCTGAACGGTCAGAAATTCACGATCTTTCCATGGGTGATTCGCGGGATAGAGCAGCACCAGTTCATCTTCCATGAAAGGCTCAAGACTGACTCCCTTTTCCAGGGCCGGTCCCTCGATCAGACCGATGGCAATCTCCCCCTTGATCAGCCACTCAACCACTTCTTCAGTATTGCCGCTCCGAATCTGCAACTTCACCCTCGGCTGCTCGCGCTTGAAGCATCCGAGCATTCGCGGCAACACGTATTGCGCGATGCTGGTAGAGGACCCGGCGCGCAAAATGCCCGAATGCTCGCCATTCAAAGACGCCAGTTCCTCCTGCGTCACTGCGATAAGTTCCGCCACCTCCAGCGCATGCTTCTTGAGGATGCGCCCCGCTGGAGTGACCACTACTCGCCCGCCGCTACGATCCAGCAACCGGATGCTCAGTTCGTCCTCGAGAGCATTGATCTGTTGCGTTACCGCAGGCTGGCTCAGGTGTAGTTCTTCTGCCGCGCGCCGAAAGCTCAAGTGAGCGCAAACCGAGCGGAACACCTTCAGCCGGAAGTTCTCCATTTGGGGGTCCTCAAACCTAGCAGAAACCATTCTAATCGACGTGGGAGAACTTGCAGTTTCTGCCGCAACAGGGTGTTGTTTGCGGCGCCGATGAGCGGCTCCGTTCTTCTGCCGCGAGCATGACGCATCCGTACTTTGCGCAAAAGGTTCGCAGGTGAGCAATAATGAACAGACGAGCGCTCCCGTGGTGCTTTAGCCTCGTTATCTCCGGGCCTTGCAGAGGGCATCCTTCAACTCGCACGGCATGGATCATCATGTCGTGCCGACAAGGAGAGCCTGATTGACAGACGACATAAAAGAACATTCAGCCATCAGCCCTGACCATCGACTCCCAGCTTATGCTCCGGCAGCTTCGCGGCATCGGGTTCTGTGGATCGTCCTGTCGATTCTGTTGTTGTGCGTCCTTGTGATCGCATTGGTGATGATGATTCGCCATCACGAAAATGCGGAAAAAGTTACGCCCCCGCCGGTGAAGATCACCATTACGAGCGCGACGGCTCAAAAGGGCGACATCGGCGTGTACCTCGACTCAATCGGTACAGTCACTCCGGTCTATACCGCTTCGATTTCCAGCCAGGTGAATGGATTAATCGCCGCAGTGCATTACAAGGAGGGCCAACAGGTAAGTACCGGCGACCCGCTGATCGACATCGACCCGCGCTCCTATCGGGCCCCACTTCTGCAAGCGCAAGGCGCGGTCATTCGGGACCAGCACGTGCTTGCCCAGGCCCAAATGGATCTTGAGCGCTACCGTACGGCGTGGGCAGGCAATGCGATCGCAAAGCAAGTCCTCGATGACCAGGAGAAGCTCGTTCTGCAGGACG
>Ga0182030_10019801_pt1 | contig 12764 bp, 17 predicted proteins | sample 812S3MmetaG_FD_121299 | JGI IMG/M metagenome (GOLD analysis project Ga0182030, IMG submission 121299) | Permafrost microbial communities from Stordalen Mire, Sweden - 812S3M metaG (Illumina Assembly) | ecosystem: Environmental > Terrestrial > Soil > Wetlands > Permafrost | place: Sweden... | reverse complement strand
GTGTGGAACCCTTCGTCCCAGGCGAAGGCGTCGGTCTGGGCGTAGATCATCAGACCAGCGGCGAGGCAGGCGATGACGCCGAGGAGGATCCGGTACGACTTGTGACTGCGCGTCACCAACGAACCATTATGCTGCGGCGGGTTTCGGCGTCTCGATGATTTCGAGCACGCGTTCGAAACCGGCGTTCCAGTCGGGAAACAGATCGATGTACTGCGATTCGCGCTGAATGCGAAGAGGCATCTGGCAATGGTTCAGGCGGACGGGGATGAAGTAGACCTCGTCCAGCGGCAGGCTGTCGGCGAAGTGCAGAGCGTGACGAATTTCGACCTGAAATCCCCCGCGTTTGTTGACCGACTGCGCGGAAAAGCACGCTATGAAGAAGTCGGCGCTGGCGATGGCGTCTTCGATTCTGTGCTGCCAGTTCTGACCCGGGAGAAGCTTATGGTTGTCGAGCCAGGCGGCGAAACCGCGCGCGCTCAGTTCGCCGAACAGCCGCTCGGCGGCGAGGGCGTCTTCCTTCGCATAAGAAATAAAGATGCGGGCCTTGCGTGAATGCTCGAAGGAATGGCGGAAGAAAATGTTGCCGTTCTCATCTTTCTCGAAGACACCGAGGCCGTCGATTTCGACGGAACGCGAGTGGCGCAATGAACGCTGGATCTTTCGGCTCAGAGTCTCAACGGTCATTTGGCCTCGTCCTCGCGCCGACTCCCGCCCCTGCGCGCCGGTGGCGGGGCGGGTTGTGCGCGGTGTTCCTGGAGAAAAGTCCATTCTTTGCCGGGGCTTATGGTCCCGAGTCCCGGCAGGTAGGCGGGCTTGCCGGCGCGCAGGGTGCGGACGATCCGGTCGACGACGCTCTCCAGATCCCGCGCCTGAAGGCGCGGAATTCCCACCGCGAGGAGCGGATGTTCGTTATCGATGCCTGAGTTCCCCATGCGCCGCAAGGCTACCACGCCAACCTGTGGCCGTTGCCGCAAGTTGTTGATTGGATTAAACAAAATCGGTGGAACTCATGAATGAAGTGAATTTAATCACCGATTAAGGTGGGGTTCATGTGCCGTTGGTTATCATGCGGGTGGACGTTACCTCCGTTCAAATTTTCTCAGGAGAATCAAATCAGCATGAAAAAGCTTCTCGCAATGGCGCTCGGCATGGGTCTCGTACTCGGCACAGTTTCCTTCTCGTTCGCACAGGACACGACCTCGACGACGAAGAAGATGAGCAAGAAAAAGAAGAAGACCGACTCTACCGACAAAAAGTAAACTTTCCTGGGTTTTTACCGCCCCGGGGAATCCGGGGCGGTAAGACCCGGATACTCTTCCTCCGCTCCTTTCCCTCCTGAACTTCCCTTCCTGCCCGTCCGGCGGTTGACGCCGTCTGATCAAACGAACTAATCTCTAGTTGTGCCGGGGGAATTCGGCAACTCGTTTCTTCCTAATGAACATCTCCGTCAAGGGCGAATACGCGCTGCAGGCTATTTTCGACCTGGCCGCAAATCCCGGCGGGGAGCCCGTGAAGATCGCCGAGATCGCCCGCAGACAAAAGATTCCACAGAAGTTCCTCGAGCTGATCCTCGCCAGCCTCAAGCAGGGCGGCTTCGTCGAATCGCGCCGTGGGGCGGAGGGTGGCTACATGCTCTCACGCCGTCCCGAAGCGATTTCCGTGGGGGATGTACTCCACTTCGTCGAAGGCCGGCAGGAAGAGCGGGCGCGTCTCCGCAAACAGACCGATTCGCCGTTCGCCGAACTCTGGGTGCGCGCCGACAGCGCCATCGACACCATTCTGAATTCGACGACTTTTGCACAACTGGTCCGCGAATGGACCGACAAACGCAGCCGCTTCGTGCCAAATTGGGAGATCTGAGATGTATTACAACGACAATTCTCTGAGCATCGGCCACACTCCTCTCGTCAAGCTGAACCGCGTGACCGACGGCGCGCCCGTCACCTTGCTGGGCAAGGTGGAAGGCCGCAACCCGGCTTATTCCGTAAAATGCCGCATCGGCGCGGCGATGATCTGGGATGCCGAAAAACGGGGTGTGCTGAAGCCGGGTAAGGAATTGATTGAGCCGACCAGCGGGAATACGGGCATCGCGCTGGCGTTCGTCGCGGCTGCCAGGGGTTATCCCGTGACGCTTACGATGCCGGAGACCATGTCCCTCGAGCGCCGAAAGGTGCTGGCTGCGTTCGGGGCTACCCTGATTCTGACGGAGGGGCCGCGCGGCATGGCCGGCGCGATCTCGAAGGCGCAGGAATTGGTGCAGTCCGATCCCGACCGATACGTGCTGCTGCAGCAGTTCGATAATCCGGCGAATCCGGAAATTCATTTTAAAACGACCGGACCGGAGATATGGGACGACACTGAAGGCGGGATCGACGTGCTGGTCTCGGGGGTGGGCACCGGTGGGACCATCACCGGGATTTCGCGGTACATCAAGAACGAGAAGGGCAAGAAAATTGTTTCGGTTGCGGTGGAGCCGGTCAACAGCCCGGTGATAAGCCAGACACTGGCCAAACAGACCGTCAAGCCGGGGCCGCATAAAATTCAGGGCATCGGCGCGGGGTTCGTTCCGAAAAATCTCGATCTGAGCATTGTGGACCGGGTGGAACTCGTTACAAATGAAGAATCTATTGAGATGGCGCGGCGCCTGGCGCGGGAAGAAGGGCTGCTGAGCGGCATCTCGTGCGGAGCCGCGGTGGCGGCGGCGGTGCGCATCGCAAAAGAAGAACAGTTTAAGGGCAAAACGATTGTAGTAATTCTTCCGGATTCGGGCGAACGTTATCTTACCAGCGTGCTTTTTGAGGGGATGTTCGAAAGTTGATTTTTTTTTTACGTGACGCGTAACCGGGGAAAAAAGTGGTTCGTCTACATAGGCAAATCCCCGTTACGACAAGCGGGCGCACACACCCCTATCACCCAAATGTGCGCCCGCGCCTCTACCTCAGACGCTTTCTTTTTTTCCTTATTTCAAACTTTGCAGCTGCCCAGTCGCCTGTAGTTCTTTCCAACGTTGGCGAACCCATGCGTCTGCCCTACGCGTGCGCGGAAGAGGAACTGGCTGCGGCCGGTATGTCCTGCAGCGCGACGGAGATTTGCCCGATCTACCTCGAACTCACCGCCGTGGCGCCGAGTGGCCCGAAGCTTCTGGTCGCGGGAGATCTGCATGGAAGTTCGGCAACGCTCGCATCGGTGTTATTGCTGAGCGAGGATTCGGCCGCCACATGGAAAGAGCCGGCCGCGCGCATCCGCGGCGGGGCGATCGACCAGCTTCAGTTCAGTGCCCAGGCCGTCTGGGCGGCGGGTGAAACGCAGTATCCGCTGCCGCGGGATCCGTTCTTTCTCCTGAGCACCGATGGCGGTGCGTCGTGGAGGAAGCAGCCGATCGGCGAAGAGGACAGCCCCGGAACGGTGCAGCGGTTCTGGTTCGATTCGCCGAAGCACGGCGAGGCTGTCGTTGATGCGGGAAAAACCGCTGGTGGCGGACGGTATTTATCGTACGAGTCGGAAAACGGCGGCGAGAGCTGGAATCTCGCCGGCGGGAGCGACAAACCGCCGAAGCTGAAGCACGCGCCGCCGGATGAAAGTCCCGAATGGCGCATCGCCACATCGAAGGACGGCAAGGCGCTCGAAATCGAGCATCGTCTCGATGGAGCGTGGATGCGCGCCGCGTCATTCGCCATTGAAGTGGCCGAATGCGGAAAGTGAAAAATTCCGCTGTCCGGCGATCCGCGGCCAACGCGGTCGACCTCGAGATCTTTCGCAATCTCTTTGTATCGATCGCGGGCGAGATGGGCGCCGTCCTGCGCAAGACCGCGTTCAGCGCCAACATCAAAGAACGTCGCGATTACTCCTGCGCAGTTTACGGCCGCAAGGGCGAGACGATCGCGATGGGTGACCACATGCCCGTGCATCTCGGCGCCATGCCGCTCTCGGTGGCGCACGCGCTGGAGGCTTTCCGGTTCGGCCCCGGCGATGTGGCGATCGTCAACGACCCGTTTCGCGGGGGGACCCATTTACCTGACATCACCGCAGTATCGGGTGTCTTCATCGGAAAGAGCAAAACGGCGGAGTTTTATGTGGCGTCGCGCGCGCATCATGCGGATGTGGGCGGGATGAGCCCGGGGTCGATGCCGCTGGCGCGCGAGATTTATCAGGAAGGCATCCGCATTCCGCCGGTCATGCTGATGCGGGGCGGTCGCGTTGAGAAGGATTTGATGCAGCTGATTCTTGCGAACGTGCGCACACCCGAGGAGCGCGAAGGCGATCTGATGGCGCAGGTGATGTCGCATCGGCGCGGCGAAGAGCGGCTGAAGGAGATCGTGGCGCGCTATGGACTGAGCCGCGTGCGGCGCAGTGCGGCGGACTTGATCGATTACAGCGAGCGCGTAACGCGGGCGATGCTGCGCGCCATTCCCGACGGCGCGTATCGCTTCGAAGATTTTCTGGATGACGACGGCGTGACCGATGAACCTGTGCGGATCGCGGTCGAACTGCGCGTGAAGGGCGGTCGCGTGGATGTCGATTTCACGGGGTCGAGCGCTCAGGTGGCCGGGTCAGTGAACGCGAATTACGCGATTGCGGTGTCGGCGGCGATGTACTGCTTCCGGTGTCTGATCGATGCGGAAGTGCCGTATAACGCGGGGCTGCTGCGGCCGATACGCGTGATCGCGCCGGAGCGGAGCGTGGTGAATGCGGGGCTGCCGGCGGCCATGGCGGCGGGGAATGTGGAGACATCGCAGCGGATCACCGATGTGATTCTGGGCGCGCTGGCGCAGGCGCTGCCGGAGAGGATTCCCGCCGCGAGTTCGGGGACCATGCACAACCTGAGCTTCGGCGGCCGGGATACGCGGCGGGGCCGGGCGTTCGCTTATTACGAGACGATCGCGGGCGGCATGGGCGCGTCGTCGCGCGGGCCGGGGAGGGCTGCAACACACACGCACATGACGAACAGCTGGAACACGCCGATTGAGGCGTTCGAGCATGAGTATCCGGTGTGCGTACGCGGGTATCGGATTCGCGGCGGATCGGGCGGGGCGGGGAAGTACGCGGGAGGCGACGGGATTGTCCGAGAGCTGGAGTTTTTGGAAACCGCCGATGTGACGATTCTGTCCGACCGGCACAAGCGTGGGCCGTATGGGTTACAGGGCGGCGCAGATGGCGCTCCCGGAAAATGCATGGTTGACGGGAATGAACTGCCGTCGAAGACGCGGTTCACGATCCGGCCGGGCGAGACGCTGCGCATCGAGACACCGGGCGGCGGAGGGTGGGGAGGATGAGTCTCGATGACGAACTCCTCGGCTGTGAAAATGAACTCAGGCACGCGCAACTGAACAGTGACATTGCCGCGCTGGACCGGCTTCTCGATGAGCGTCTGGTGTTCGCGGGCAGCGACGGAACGATCGCGAGCAAAAGCGATGATTTGTCGATGCATCGTGCGGGGCGAATACGAATCACGCGCATGGACCCTCAGGAGTATCGGTTGCTGCATCCGGGTCAGACTTCCGTGGTCAGCGTGGCGTGCCGGTCGCTGCCATGCTGCGGTACACCCGGGTGTGGCACAGGCTGCCGGAGGGGTGACGCGTGGTCGCGGGGCACGTGAGCGTTGTGAGTGCGAGGGCGTAAGTATACGAGTGAGTAATGGCCCTCGATTTGCTTCGTAAGAGCGCCGGAGGTCATTTTATGCGCTCTGTAATCCTTTACATTCTCGGCGTTCCCATAACCATCATCGTGCTGATAGCCCTCTTTACTCACCACTTCTAAGGCGCTGACTGCCGGCTCTATGGGAAAAAGCTTCCGCAGGTTTGCAACAGTATCGGCGGCATGGATGGGTTCGCCGCTGGCGTTCATTTCGAGCTGTCTGATCATCGTCCTGTGGGCGTCGACAGGCCGGGCGTACCGCTATTCCGATACGTGGCAGCTGGTAATCAATACCGGCACGTCCGTGGTGACGTTTCTGATGGTGTTTATTCTGCAGTACACGCAGACGCGGGACACACAGGCAATGCAATTGAAGCTCGATGAATTGCTGCGCGCGGTAAAACGCGCCCGAAACGAAATCATCGCGGTGGAAGATCAGTCCGACGAGGACATCCTGGCGCTGAAAGAGGAATTACGCGCCATCAACAGCGCACCAGCGGACGCATCGGCAGAAAAAGCTCAAGCCGGGTAAACGGCCTAACGCAGATGTCCCGGAGTCCAGCGCGGCTTGCGGACTGAGTCGTCACGGAGACTGGCGTTCAAGTCCTCGAGGGAGCCGAAGAACCCGACAAACGAGTCTGCAAGGTGCGCGGGGCGGCGGCGCATCTGACGGAAGTCCCGGTGGCGGAACTGGTCGGTGCGCGCAATAACGGCTGTGCCCATGGGGCGGTACTCATGCGTGCCCTGTGCCCAGGCAAGACCCGCGGCGGGATCGATCCACAAAGCGAATCCCATATTTGAGCATATAATCCAGTGGGTGCAAATTTCGCGCAAAGGCCGGCTGAAGCAGTGCGTCACGGCGGGCGTGTTCGATCCGAAGATGACGCTGGACGAACAGTGCAGGCTGGCGGCGGAACTCGGCTGCGTCGGTTTCGATCTGGTGCAGACGCGCGACTGGCCGACGCTGCGGAAGTACGGGCTCATCCCGACGATGTCGTCGCCGCAGATGAGCAACATCACGATCCCGGCTGGCCTCAACGACAAAGCCAACCACGAGCGGCTCGAGAAGTCGACGCGCGAGGCCATCGATCAGTGCGCGGCGGCGGGGTGTCCAAACCTGATCACGTTTTCGGGGAACCGGCACGGCATGGCTGACGATCAGGGCGCGGATAACTGCGTGGCGTTCCTGAACCGCGTCAAGACGCAGGCGGAGGACAAAGGCGTCACCATCTGCATGGAGCAGCTGAACAGCACGGTGAACCACAAGGACTATATGTGCGATCACACGGCGTGGGGCGCGGGCGTGATGAAGCGCGTCAATTCACCGCGCGTGAAACTGCTGTACGACATCTACCATATGCAGATCATGGAGGGCGACGTCGCGAAGACGATTACCGACAACTTCCAGTGGATCGCGCATTTCCATACGGGCGGAGTGCCCGGGCGGCACGAGATCGACGACACGCAGGAGCTGAACTACCATTTCGTGGCGAAGGTAATCGCGGACCTGGGCTTTACGGGTTACATCGCGCATGAGTATCGTCCGGCGCCGGGGCGGGATCCGAAGGAAAGCCTGCGCGAGGCGATTGCGATCATGACGGTCTAGTGTTGTGTTTCCGAGGTTCCTTCACCATCTCCGGATGCAGGCCGGTGAGCGTTTCAAGCGGCCAGCGGGGTTAACAACCCCGCTGCAGGATGGCATCCCACCCCACATCAGACAAAAGACTTCAGAGACACACCACCAGCAAGGGCTTCCGAAACGTGACCGCGAGGGAGCGGCACATTTCCGCGGCGGGCCCGGTGCACAATAGGACCATGCCGACGGAGAAGCAGTTGCTCGATCGCATCCGGGAACTGGAAGAGCAGAACAGCGCTCTGCAGGACAAGCTCGACATGATCTACGCGATTCTCGCGCCGGACTATGAGGAAGGCGAGGAAGAGCCAGGTTTCGTGCAGATTGAAGGTTTTCGCGGGAAACAGCAGCCGGATTAGAAAAAGTTTTACGGGGCCTGCGCTCGACCCTCACCGATATCATCCGCCTTGCGCTCAATCCTGCTATACTCCGGTTGGATGGTATTTTCCTGCCCCGCGCAGACGCGGCAGTACCGCTCCCAGCCTTCGAAGTACCTGTCCGTCCCTCTTCGCACCGCCTGATGCCCGTACTGCCCACAAGCTTTTTCCGGGAGGTTCTGCTCTAAACAAAATGAAAGCCACTGTTCAGGTTAGCCGCGGTATAGAAAGTCTTTTCGGCACCCGTGACGAGAACATCCGTCTGCTTGAGTCCGGTCTGAATATCAGCACGCGGCTCGGCGAGGAAACGCTCGAAATCGAGGGCGAGCCTGCGTCCGTCACGCGCGCCGAAGGTATTCTGCTGGACTATTTCGCACTCGTACGAGAAGGCGCGGTTTTCAGGAACGGCGATCTGAACAGCCTGCTGCGCGTTGTCACAGCTGATCCCGAGGTCACGCTTCGCGGGCTCTACAAGAGCGGACAGCAGCGCAGTTTCGGGAAAAAAGTTCTGGCGCCGAAAACAGTCACGCAGCGCCGGTACCTCGAAGCCATCGAACGCAACGACCTCGTCTTCGGCATCGGCCCGGCGGGCACCGGCAAGACATACCTGGCCGTGGCGATGGCGGTGCAGGCGCTTATCTCGAAGCGCGTCACACGCATCATTCTGACGCGGCCCGCCGTGGAAGCGGGCGAGAAGCTTGGCTTCCTGCCCGGCAGTCTGCAGGAAAAAATCGATCCTTATCTCCGCCCGCTTTATGACGCGCTCTACGACATGCTCGAATCGGACAAAGTGGAAAAGCTGCTGGAGCGAGCGTCTATCGAAGTGGCGCCGCTCGCCTTCATGCGGGGCCGTACGCTCAACGACAGCTTCATTATTCTGGACGAAGCACAGAACAGCACCTGCGAACAAATGAAGATGGTGCTCACGCGCCAGGGCTTCAACTCGAAAATGGTGGTGACCGGCGATGTCACCCAGATCGATCTGCCCAACGGCCGCCGCTCGGGCCTGCTCGATGCCATCGACATTCTGAGAGGGGTCGAAGGCATCTCGTTCGTGCAGTTCGACGAGCGCGATGTGGTCCGCCACAGCCTGGTGCAGCGCATCGTACGCGCCTACGAAAAATACAATGACGGCACCGCGGGACGGCAGCTCTCACTGAAGCTGTCCGATGGAATTCCGGTGGACGCGCCCAACGCGGACTCGGTGGTTCCGCTCGCACCGCCCGTGATAACCGCCGCGGCGCCGTCCGTTCAGGCACAAGCCTGACGGCACAGCATGAAGTCCGATCCGCTCATAACTTACCGGCGCAAGCCGGCCACTCTCGACCAGACGAGCCTGCAGTCGTTCGCCCGAATGCTCCGGGATCGCGTGGCGCGCGGCCGCGACTTCCACTGCCGGATCACGAACGATGCCGAACTACAGTCTCTCAACGCGCAGTTTCTGGGAAGGGACTATGTGACCGACGTCCTTTCGTTCCCGCTTACCAACAGCGATTCCCTCGGCGACATCGCGATCTCCATCCAGCGTGCCCGCGCGCAGGCGCGCGAGTGGAAGCACTCTGCCGAAGACGAAATCCGCATCCTCATGCTGCATGGTGTACTGCACCTGCTCGGCATGGATCATGACGCGGATTCCGGTAAGATGAAGCGTGCCGAAAACCGTTGGCGTCGGACCTTCGGCCTGCCGAACGGCTTGATTGAACGCGCCGGACGCAGAGTGAACCCCGTAAGAGTAAAGCAATGATCCTCGTGCTGCTGCTGGTTCTGCTGGTGCTGGTTCTGCTGTTCACCAGCATCCAGACGCTCTATCTGGAAAGCATGCGCCTGCGGACGCGCGATCTGCCGTCATTACAGTACTTCAAGTCCGATCTGGAAGAGCGCCTCCATCTTCGCCCCGAAGAAGGTGCGCTGACGTTTTCGCTCTGGAAGCACACCTGTCTCGTGCTTTTCGGGGTGACAGCGATGGCGCAGGTGATCGACGGCGGAACGTTCAGTTTTCTTCTGCTGCTGGAAAGCGCGGGCAGCGCGTGGCTCTCCATGATGGTATTCGCTTACCTGATCCCGCAGTTGCTCTTCCGGCGCACCTCGGGACATTGGCTGGCCAGGCTGATGCCTTTCTACACCGGCGCCGCATTCGCGATACGTCCTCTGGTGCTCGCGCTCAATTTCCTCCACTCGCTGCTCGACATCACGACGGCGGAGGAAGAACGCACCGAAGCTCCCACGTCGGCTGACAACATCGAAGCTCTGATCACGGCCGGCACGGAAGAAGGGCTGATCGAGGAAGAAGATCGCAAGCTCATCCAGTCGGTCGTCGAATTCGGCGACAAGGTGGTGCGGGAAGTGATGACGGCGCGCCCGAACATGGTCGCGATCTCCGCCGACGAAACCCTCCAGGCTCTCCACCAGATCGTCGTTACCGAGCAGTATTCGCGTATTCCGGCCTATCAGGATTCGATCGATAACGTGGTCGGTTTCGTGCACGTGCGCGACATGTTCGAAGTTCCGGAAAGCGACCGCGCTACCCGCAAAGTGCGCGAACTCATGCGCCCTATTCGCTTCGTCCCCGAATCGAAACCCGTCAACGACCTGATGCGCGAGATGCAGGCCGAAGGCGCGCACATGGTGATCGTGGTCGACGAGTACGGCAACACCGCCGGCCTCGCCACCATGGAGGATCTTGTCGAAGTGATCCTGGGCGAGATCCGCGACGAACACGAACCCGGTTCCGACGTCACCGAAGACAGTCAGGGCGGCTTCATCGTGTCCGGCAACTTCGACATCGCGCGCGTCGGCGATGTCATCCCGAATTTCGAAAACGATGAAGAGATCGAGTCGACGACCATCGGCGGTCTCATCACAGAATGGCTGGGCCGCGTGCCGAAACCGGGTGAATCGATTGAGCGCGACGGCGTGCGGATCGAAGTTCTGGCAAGCGATGAGATGCGCGTCGAACAGGTCCGGCTCAGCCGCCTGCAGCCGCAAGAAGCGCCGGAATCGGTAGGCGCGGAGGAATGATGTCTGAACACAAATCCGGCTTCGTATCTATTCTGGGCCGCCCCAATGCCGGTAAATCGACGCTGCTCAATGCTCTGGTCGGACAGAAAGTCGCTATTGTCGCCGACAAGCCGCAGACGACGCGCACCGCTATTCAGGGCGTTCTGACGATGCCCGACGCACAGATCGTTTTCATCGACACGCCGGGTATTCACAAATCGGACAGCGCCATTAACAAGCGCATGATGGATGCGGTACGCGCGTCACTGGAAGAACGCGATCTGTTCATCTTTGTGGTGGATGCCACCAGGCCGTTCAGCCATGACGACGAAAAGGCTTTGAGCATTTTGAGGCGCGGGCACTCGACACCGGTCATCGTCGCGCTGAACAAGATCGACGCGCTGCACGCGAAGGAACAAATGCTGCCGCTGCTCGAGGAGTACCAGAAGCACTACGGCTTCGAAGCGTATCTGCCGATCTCGGCATCTACCGGGGAAGGCCTGGACCAGCTTCGGAGCGAACTGCTGAAACACCTGCCTGAAGGCCCGGAATACTTTCCACCCGACCACTACACCGACCAGCCGGCGCGTTTCCTTGCCGCCGAACTGGTGCGGGAAAAGATTCTGCAGGCGACGCGGCAGGAGGTTCCCCACTCGGTCACAGTAGTCATCGACAAATGGGAAGAGCAGCCGCGCATCATCCGCATCTTCGCAACGATCCTGGTGGAGCGCGACGGCCAGAAAGCCATCGTCATCGGCTCGAAAGGCGCGATGCTGAAACAGATCGGCACGCAGGCGCGCCGGGAGATGGAGGCGCTTTTCGATATTGCGATCTACCTCGACCTCCACGTGAAAGTTGAATCGGGCTGGCGCGAAAAACCGGCGTTTCTGAACACGGTCGACTGGCGTACAATGGCGGGCAGAGACGAAATCAAGCCAGATGAAACTTAGACGCCTCGTTGTTCCGCTCCTGATGTTGGTAACGTTCGTCACAACCACGTTCGCCGGCGGCAAGCCCGTGACGGACGATTTTCTTACGGACACGATCCGCTCACGCCTGGCGGCCGATCAGATCGTCAAAGGCGGCGCCATCGAGGTTACCGTGAAAGACGGCGCGGTGATACTCAAAGGCACTGTTGAAGAAGACAAGCAGAAGAGCAAGGCGGAAAAGATTGCGAAAAAGGTCAGCGGCGTGAAGAGCGTGGATAACGAGATCGTTGTCCATCGCCCTTAGACCGATCTTCGCTTGCCCCCGCAAATCACCAGCGGCAGTCCCAACTACGAGGCGGAAAAGATCGCCTCCAATTTCCAGTTTGCTGACGGAATTGCGTGGGCGCGCGCGGGCTTCCTTGCTGTGGCCGATGTCCGCCGCAACACGCTCTTCCGCTACGAAGGCGATGTGCGCCCGGAGATCAAACCGTGGCGCGAAAACAGCGGCGGGGCCTCGGGTCTTGCTTACGATCTGCAGGAGCGGCTGTGGATCTGCGAATCGGCGAACCGCCGGGTGACGCGCCTGGATCAGAGCGGAAAACTCGAGACGCTGGCCGACAGCTATCAGGGAAAAAAGTTCAACGCGCCAAACGATATCGTGGTGCGCCGCGACGGGCACGTGTACTTTACCGACCCGGCATTCGGCAGCGCGGTGGATCGCCGTGAACTCGATTTCCACGGTGTGTGGCACATCGGTCCGAAAGGAGAAATGGATGTCGTCGCCAGATGGCAAACGCGGCCGAACGGCATCACGATCTCAGCGGATGGAAAGGTACTCTACGTCACGGACTCCGATCGGCACGCGGTTGTCGCCTTCGATCTGGACCGCGCCGGCACAGCCTCTAACCAACGCGACCTCATCAAAAATGTGACGGGCGTGCCGGGAGGCATTCGCATCGATGTGGACGGCCGCCTCTACGTGGCTGCGAAAGGTATCGCCGTTTACTCGCCGCAAGGTAAACTGCAGCGCACACTGATGGAGACAGAGAACGCGTCCAACTGCGCCTTTGGCAGCGGGGATCTGGAATCGCTGTTTATCTCGGCCCGCACCAGCGTCTATCGAGTGCGCCCGGGCGTGAAGGGAGCGCTGCAGTATTAAACGCCAGTATCCCGACAAACCCGTGCTCGGTGTGG
>Ga0182030_10019799_pt1 | contig 12764 bp, 8 predicted proteins | sample 812S3MmetaG_FD_121299 | JGI IMG/M metagenome (GOLD analysis project Ga0182030, IMG submission 121299) | Permafrost microbial communities from Stordalen Mire, Sweden - 812S3M metaG (Illumina Assembly) | ecosystem: Environmental > Terrestrial > Soil > Wetlands > Permafrost | place: Sweden... | reverse complement strand
GTCCCGACGGCAGCGTGCGCATCCTGCAATATGTCGCGCCTTTCGGCAGCGGCAAGTGGGTGCAGTACGGCGACCTCATCTACCGCCAGAACCGTTAGCCATGCTGCGGTAGGGGTCCCGATGCCGGTTCAGATTCAGGAACACGTCTGGATTACGCTCAGCGACGGCTGCCGGCTCGGCGCGCGCCTGTGGCTGCCCGACGTCGCCTTGCAGGAGCCCGTCCCAGCGGTGCTCGAGTACATTCCGTACCGCAAGCGCGACGGCACACGCGCGCGTGACGATCCGATGCACGGGTATTTCGCCGCGCTCGGTTACGCAGCGGTTCGCGTCGACATGCGCGGCTCCGGCGAATCCGACGGCCATCTGGCCGACGAATACCTGCGGCTGGAGCAGGACGATGCGCTGGAGGTGATCGCCTGGATCGCACGCCAGCCGTGGTGCAATGGGGCGGTCGGCATCCAGGGGAAGTCGTGGGGCGGCTTCAATGCGCTGCAGATCGCCGCCCGTCGACCGCCGGCGCTCAAGGCGATCATCACTGCCTTCTCGACCGACAATCGCTACACCGACGACATTCACTACATGGGCGGCTGCCTGCTCAACGACAACCTGTGGTGGGGCAGCATCATGCTCGCCTACCAGAGTCGCCCGCTTGACCCGCGGATCGTGGGCCCCGTCTGGCGCGAGCGCTGGCTCGAGCGCCTGCAGACGCTGCCATTCTTTCCGGCACTGTGGCTGGCGCATCAACGCTACGACGACTACTGGAAACACGGCTCCATTTGCGAGGATTTTGCCGCCATCGAATGCCCGGTGCTCGCCATCGGCGGCTGGGCGGACAGTTACACCAACGCGGTCCCGCGACTTCTCGAAGGACTCACGGTGCCGAGGCTTGGGATCATCGGCCCGTGGGGACATCTGTATCCACACGATGGCATCCCTGGCCCCGCGATCGGGTACCTGCAGGAAGCCGTGCGTTGGTGGGACCATTGGCTGAAGGGGCGCGACACCGGCATCATGAATGAACCCATGCTGCGCGCGTATCTGGAAGACTCCGTGCCGCCGAGCGGTACGCGCAGCTTCGCGCCCGGGAACTGGGTGGGTGAATCAGTCTATCCTTCGCCCGGGATCAAGCCGTTGCGGCTGCATCTGCGCGCCGACAGGGGGCTGGGAGAACGGTCGGAGGCGAGCAGCACCTTCACGATCCGCTCGCCGCAGAGCCATGGCAAGGCGGCCGGGGAATGGATGTGCGCCGGCTGTCCTGGTGAGCATCCGACCGATCAGCGACTCGACGATGGCGGCGCGCTGGTGTTCGACACGCCGGTGCTCGAGCATGAGATTCCGGTGCTCGGCGCACCGAGACTCAGGCTTTCCGTCGCCGCCGACGCGCCCATCGCGCAACTGGCGGTGCGCCTGGGTGATGTGGCGCCGGACGGGCGCGTCACACGCGTCAGCTACCAGGTGCTCAACCTCACGCATCGCGACAGTCACGAGCATCCGCAGCTCCTGGAACCCGGGCGGCCATACGACATCACCGTGGTGTTGAATGCCTGCGGTCATCGCTTTCCGGCTGGCCACCGCATCCGGCTGTCGATTGCCAGCGCCTACTGGCCAATCACCTGGCCGGCCCCATATGTAGCCATGTTAAGCATTGCCACCGGCGGGAGCGTGATCGAACTGCCGATTCGCCAGGGCGGAAACGCACCGCACGTAACCCTGCCACCGCCGGCACATGGCCCGCGGACTCCGATCACTCAGCTCGATCCGGGCATCGTGCGTCGTTACACCGTCCAGGACCACGTGAGCGGGGAGACGATGTATGTCACCGACGCGGTCGGTGGTGTCTTCGGCGAGGGTGTACTGCGTTTGGAGGCCATCGACGTGGAGGTGTCCCACAGCCTCAAGCGCGAGCTCACGATCCGGGATGACGACCCGCTGTCCGCGCACTATGTCTTGACTCAATCATTTGCCATGGGGCGCGAGGGCTGGCGTACGGTCATCGACACGCGCGCCGAGATGCGCAGCGATCGGGAGCGCTTCTACCTTTCAGGTTCTATGACGGCGCGCCACAATGGCGAAACGGTCGCCATTCGGCAATGGGATGAAACGTTTGCGCGCGATCTGATGTAATGGAGTTTTTCGGCCAGCCGCGGGGCCTCGCAACGCTTTTCCTGACCGAGATGTGGGAGCGCTTCTCGTACTACGGGATGCGCGCCATCCTCATTCTTTTCCTGGTCGCCACCGTCCGTGACGGTGGCTTCGGCCTCGATGACCGCACCGCGAGTGCCATCTACGGGCTCTACATAGCGGCGACCTACGTCTTCGCCCTGTTGGGTGGATGGATCGCAGACCGCCTGCTGGGTGCACAGCGCGCGATCGTCGCCGGCGGGGTGCTGATCACGGCGGGCAATGCGCTGCTGGTCGTCGGGAGGGGCCCGTTTTTTTTTCTCGGCCTGCTCGTGATCGTGCTGGGAGTGGGTCTGCTCAAACCCAATATCAGCGTGCTGGTCGCGGAGCTCTATCCAGAGGGCGGGGCTCGGCGGGACGCCGGATTCTCAATTTTCTATTTCGGCATCAGTGTCGGTGCTCTGCTCGGCGCCTTGCTCGTGTCGTACTGCGCCGCGCAATTCGGCTGGCGTTGGGGATTCGCGCTGCCGGTCCTGGGCATGGTGCTTGGGCTCGCTCAGTTTTTGGCCACGCGCAAGTGGCTCGGCCCGTGTGGTCGCGCGGTCGCGGACCGGGGGCGCGGCTCGTGGCTTCCCGTCGTCGTGTTCATCGGCACCGTCGCACTGATTGTGCTGCTGTCGTTCACGGGCCGGCTGGCGCTGCATCCGATCCAGATGGCAACGGCCGCATCGTGGATCATCGCGGTGATCGCGGCCGGGTACTTTGCATACCTGATCGTGTTCGCGGGTTTGAGTTCGGCCGAGCGCCGCCGCGTGTACGTGATGGCAGCCCTGTTTGCGGCCTACGCCGCTTTCTATGCGGGATTCGAGCAGGGCGGGGCCTCGCTGAACCTGTTTGCCGATCGCTATACCGACCGACACCTGTTCGGCTGGGTGATACCGGCAGGCGTCCTGCAGGGCACGACTGCCCTCGTCACTCTCGTGTTCGCGCCGGTTTTCGCGGCCCTGTGGATCGCACTTGGCCGCCGCGGGAAGAACCCCACGCCGGCGGCGAAGTTTGCCGCCGGGCTGGGTCTGCTGGGTCTGGCCTACGTGGTCATGTACGTCGCCAGTCTGTACGTGCTCGGCGGCGACCAGGTGGCTCCCACATGGCTGCTGGTCACCTACTTCCTGCAGGAATGCGGCGATCTGTGCCTGTCCCCGGTGGGGCTCTCGTCCATGACGAAGCTCGCCCCGCCCCGTTTTGTTGGCCAGGTGATGGGGCTATGGTTTCTTGCGATTGCGCTGGGCAATAATCTCGCTGGACAGCTCTCGGGGCAGTACGACGCCGCGAACCTGACCTCGCTGCCGGATCTCTTCATGAAGATCTGCTGGTGGTCGCTGGCGAGTGCCGTGGTCATGGCACTGCTTGTGCCGCTCATGCGCCGGCTCATGGGTGGCGTACGCTGAGGCGCCACCCACGCCAGGCATCACACGCTAGGCATCATCCGGCACGGAGACCCCGCGCTGGCGCAATGCTGCAACCAGCGGCGCCAGATGGCGCTGGTAGCGACGCCAGCGCCCCGAGGAGCTGCCGTAAATCGGCCTGCGCACCTGCGCCGCGCTCGCCGTCAGCGAGACGGCGGCGTTCTTCTCGATATCGATCGCCTGCGCGGTCCACGTCAGGCCGCAGTGGCGTGCGATCGCCGTGCCGACCTCGGCTGGCGCACGCACGAGATCTTCGTACACGACCTCGTAGACGCTGTCGCCGAACGAGCCGAGCCAATGGTCGATGAGCCGCTGGTAGGCGGCGCAGTAGCGGGCGAGATCCTGGAAGTCATAGCTGAAGGGGTACGCCTCACCGAACAGCGTCCGGTACATCGCGAAGCAGCTGTCGAGCGGCGTGCGCCTGACGAGCAGCAACGGGGCGTTCGGCAGCGCACGCCTAATCGCGCCCAGGTACAGGTAATTGAGCGGCATCTTCTCGATCACGCTCGCATTGCCGGCACCCCCGGCGAGGCGCGCGTAATGCGCACCGACCGCGGCAGGGTTCGCGGCCGCGGCGCGCGCAAACACATCTGCGCCCGTCGGTGGCGCGACCGACAGCAGCGAGCGCGAGAAGTTTTCGGTCTCGCCATTGGATGTCACGCCCGGCAGGCCGGACAGGATGCGCTCGAGCAGCGTCGTCCCGGAGCGCGGCAATCCCACGATGAAGATGTATCGCGCCGATTCCGTGTCAGCGAGGTTCTGCGACACGGGGTGCGCCGGAAACGCCTCGGCGATTCGCTGCAGCTTGCGCTCGTCGGTCGCGACGTCGTAGTCAAGGTGGCGGCGGCGGGTCGCGGCTCCTTTCGCAAACCAACGGAAGGCCTCATCGTACCGCTCGACGTCGTCGAGTTCCTTGGCCAGAGCGTAGCCGAGGAACATCTGTGCCCGATCATCGTCCGGTCGCAGCGACAGCCGTCGTTGCAGTTCCTCGATGTGGTTGGCCCCGGCGGTCTGCACGCGCAGCTCAGAGCGCAGCAGATAGCTTGGATACTGCGCTACATCGAGCGCAATGGCCCGATCGCAGGCTGCCTCGGCCTCCTCGAGCCGGCCAAACGCCCGCTCGCTGGTGGCCAGGTTGTACTGGAAGCGCGGATCGCCCGGCGCCAACTCGACGGTGCGCCGATACAGGTCATTGGCACGCTCATGACGGCCGAGTTGCATCGAGACGAAAGCCAGCGCGTCGTAGGCGTCGGCAACGCCAGGTGCTGCGTCCAGCGCCTCGAGCACGGTGCGTTCGGCCTCGTCCGCGCGACCCAGACGCAGCAGGATCGTCGCCAGCAGCCCGTGCGCGGGCGTGCAGCGTCTCGCGCTCGCGACCGCCTGTGCCGCCAGCGCTCGGGCCTCTTCGAGCTTACCGGCGCGTAGCAGCCGCAGTGCTTCGATATCGAGAGCTGTAGAACCGGCGGTCATGCGTACCGGCAAAGATGACTATAGTGAACGCGATTTGCCAGTCTAGTACCCTGCGTCGCGCTTGCTTGCGAGAAGCCCAAGCGGTCAGTAAAGTGCCGAGGTTTTGTGTCCGCAGTAGATCCAATGAGCGCAACCGATCGCCGCTCCGACATTTCCAATCCCGAAGCCTGGGTGGTGCACAAGTTTGGCGGCTCGAGCGTCGCCGATGCGCACTGCTTCGAGCGCGTGGCGCGCATCCTCGAGTCGCCGGCGTTCAACGCGCGCGCGCGAATGGCCGTGGTGCTGTCGGCCTGCAAGGGGGTAACCGACGAGCTGCTGCAACTGGTTGCGCTGGCCGAACGGCGTGATGAGAGCTGGCGGGCGCGCCTGGCGTCCCTGCGAACGCGTCATGCCGACATCGCCGCCGCGCTGCTCGATGCGGCCTCGGCGGCCGAGTACCTGGCCGAGTTCGACCGCGACAGCACTGATCTTGCGGGCGTCCTGCAAACCACGAGCGTGATGCGATCGGCCGCGCAGAGCGTGTCCGATCTGACGGCCGGCTTTGGCGAAATATGGTCGACGCGTCTGTTCTACCGTTATCTGCGGCAACGTGGTGTGCGCAAGGGCGTGCAATGGATCGATGCGCGCCGCTGCGTCGTGGTGGAGTGGGGGCCGCTCGGCCCGGCCGTCCAGTGGCAGCAATCGCGCACGCAGCTCGATGAGCTGATCCGCGGCAATGCGCCGCAGACGCTGGTGATCACCGGCTTCATTGCCACCGATCCGCGCGGCGTGCAGACCACGCTCGGGCGCAACGGCAGCGATTTCTCGGCCTCGATCTTCGGTGCGCTGCTCGATGCCGCGGAGATTCATATCTGGACCGACGTCGATGGCGTGCTGTCGGCCGATCCGCGCCGCGTGCCCGATGCCCAGGTCATCGACTCGCTCTCGTACAACGAAGCGATGGAGCTGGCGTACTTCGGGGCCAAGGTCATCCATCCGCAGACCATGGCGCCGGCCGTGGGCCGCGATATTCCGATCTGGATCCGCAACACCTTTGCGCCTCAAAAGCCGGGCACGCTGATCTGCGCGGTGCCGCGTTCGAGCCTGCCGGTCAAGGGCATCACCAGCATCGAGAACGTGGCACTCGTGAATCTGGAGGGCGCCGGCATGATCGGCGTGCCGGGAACCGCGCACCGGCTGTTCGGCGCGCTGCGCGAGGAGGGCATCTCGGTCATTCTCATTTCGCAGGGCAGTTCCGAACATTCGATCTGCTGCGCCATTCCGCAGGCGCAGGCGGCGCGCGCCAAGCGCGTGCTCGATGCGGCTTTCGACCGCGAGCTTGCGGAGGGGCAGATCCAGAATGTGGATGTCACGCCGGATCTGGCCATCCTGGCGGTGGTGGGCGACGGCATGGCCGGCATGCCGGGAGTGTCCGGCAAAGTCTTCAGCGCACTCGGTAACGCGCACATCAATGTGCGTGCCATCGCGCAGGGCGCCTCGGAACGCAATATCTCGGTGGTCGTCGATGGTGCGCAGGCCACGCGCGCGCTGCGCGCAGCGCACGCGAGCTTTTACCTGTCGCCGCATACGCTCTCGATCGGCGTCATCGGACCCGGCACGGTTGGCAGCGTGCTGCTCGATCAGCTCATGGGGCAGCGCGAACGGCTGGCGCGCGAATTCAGGATCGACTTGCGCGTGCGCGGCATACTGCGTTCGCAGCAGATGTGCCTGTCCGATCAGGGCGTGGCGCTCGAGAACTGGCGCGAGCAGTTGCGGACCAGCTCGCAGGCAGCGGACCTGACCCGCTTCATCGAGCACGTGCGCGTGGACTATCTGCCGCACACGGTGTTGATCGATTGCACCGCCGACAGCGATATCGCCAGGCACTATCGCGACTGGCTGGCCGCAGGTATTCACATCGTCACGCCGAACAAGCGTGCCAACAGCAGCGAGCTTTCCTACTACGAAAGTCTCAAGGCTGCGCGGCGCGAGAGTGGCGCGCACTATCTCTACGAGACCACCGTCGGCGCCGGCCTGCCCGTGATCCAGACGCTGCGCGACCTGCGTGAAACGGGCGATGAAATCACCCGCATCGAGGGCATTTTTTCGGGCACGCTGGCGTATCTCTTCAACGTCTATGACGGCACCACGCCGTTCTCGGCCATCGTGCGCGAGGCCAAGCAGCGTGGCTACACCGAGCCGGATCCGCGCGACGACCTGTCGGGCACGGACGTGGCGCGCAAGCTCATCATCCTCGGACGCGAGATGGGACTGAAGCTTGAGATGAGCGACGTTGCGGTTTCAAGCCTCGTACCCTCGGACCTGGCGGCAGGCAGCCCCTCAGAGTTCCTGGCGGGTCTGTCGCGCTACGATGAACCCATGCGGCAGCGCTACGAGCAGGCGCGGGCACGCGGCCGCGTGCTGCGCTATGTCGGTGCGGTAGGATCCGATGGCCGCGCGACCGTGGGGCTGACCGAGCTCGATGCGCGCCATGCTTTCGCCAACATCGCACTGACCGACAATGTCGTGCGCTTCGCGACCGCGCGCTATTGCGACAACCCGCTCATCGTGCAGGGACCGGGCGCGGGACCCGCCGTCACCGCCGGCGGCGTGTTCGCGGACCTGCTGCGACTGGCTACCTATCTCGGAGCGCGCCTGTGACATCGCCCGACGGCGCCGGTGGCGCGGCCGAGGGTGCCCGCGCCAGCGCCCGGGCGTTCGCGCCGGCCTCGGTCGGCAATGTCGCGATCGGCTTCGACATCCTCGGCTTCTCGGTGGATGCAATCGGCGATCACGCGACGGTTCGCCGGGTGCGCCAGCCGGGTGTGCGGGTGACGGCGATTCGCGGCGTGGTGCCGGATCTGCCGCGCGAGGCTGCGCAGAACACTGCCGGCCGCGCACTCTTGGCCATGCAGGAAGCGTTGGACCTAAGCTTTGGTTTCGAGCTCGAGCTGGACAAGGGCATTCCCCTCAGCAGCGGGCTCGGCGGATCGGCGGCCTCGGCCGTGGCCGCGGTGGTGGCTGCCAATGCGCTGCTGTCCGCTCCGCGGCCGCCGCTCGAGCTGCTGCGCTTTGCGATGCACGGCGAGGCGGTGGCCAGCGGCTCGTTGCACGTCGACAATATTGCCCCATCGCTCTATGGCGGACTCGTGCTCACCGTCGGCATCGACCACCCGCGCGTCAAACAGATTCCAGTGCCCCCGGCGATCCGCGCCGTCATCGTCCATCCCCACATGCTGCTCTCGACGCGCGAGGCGCGAGCGATTCTGAGCAAGTCCGTGCAGATGGCCGACTTCGTCTGGCAGACGGCGAACCTGGCTGGGTTCATTTCCGGCTGCTACACCAACGACCTCGACTTGGTGCGCGAATCCTTCCAGGATGTGGTCATCGAGCCGCAGCGTGCGGCGCTCATTCCAGGCTTCGCCGAGGTGCGCCGGTCGGCACTGTCAGCAGGGGCGTTGGGGTGCTCGATTTCCGGCGCGGGCCCCACGCTGTTTGCCTGGTGCCTGGAGGATCAGGCGGCGGCCGTGTGCAAGGCCATGGTGCACGAGTTCCAGCGTCACGGCCTCAAGGCCGACCACTGGATTACGCAGATCGCACCCACGGGCGCGCGCGTGATCGGCTGATGCAATTCGCCACCACGCGTCAGCCGCAATCCCGGGTCGGCTTCAGCCAGGCCCTTGCGCAGGGTCTGGCCGCCGACGGCGGGCTGTTCGTGCCGGCCGAATGGCCCGTTTTCGGAGCTGCGGACCTTGCCGTGCCCGCCAACACCGAGGGACTGGCGCGACTGGCCGGAGCGGTGCTGCAACCCTTTGCGTCGGGCGATCCGCTCCAGGCAGTGCTCGCCGATATCTGCGATGAGGCTTTCAATTTTCCGGCGCCGCAATTCTGGCTCGACGAGCCTAAGCGACTCGGCGTACTGGAGCTGTTCCATGGTCCCACCGCTGCGTTCAAGGATTTCGGTGCGCGCTTTCTGGCCGCGGCGCTGGCTCGCCTTCCCGCCAGGGCGGGACGACCGCTGCACGTGCTGGTGGCAACCTCCGGGGATACGGGCGGCGCCGTCGCCGCGGCATTTCACGGCCGACCGGGTATCCAGGTGTCGGTGCTTTTCCCCAAGGGCCTGGTGTCTCCCACGCAGCAGCAGCAACTCACCTGCTGGGGCGGCAACGTGCGCAGCTTCGCAGTGCGCGGGCGATTCGATGACTGCCAGCGCATGGTCAAGCAGGCGCTTGCGGATGAGTCGCTGCGCGCGCGCTTCGAGCTGACCTCGGCCAACAGCATCAACCTCGGGCGGCTGTTGCCGCAGACCTGCTACTACTGGGCCGCCAGCCTGCGCGTCCAGCGCGACTATGGGGAGCCGGTGTCGTTCGTGGTCCCCAGCGGCAACCTCGGCAATGCCACGGCCTGCGTCTGGGCACGACAGATGGGCGCGCCGATCGGCGAGATCGTGCTCGCGCACAATAGCAATCGCACCGTGCCCGATTACCTGCGCCAGGGCACGCTGCACGTGCGCGCGAGCGTGCCGACCATCTCGAACGCGATGGATGTGGGCGATCCGAGCAATCTGGAGCGCCTGACGGCGCTTTACCCGAGCATTGAGGCGCTTCGGAGCGCGATCGATGCGGTCTGGGTGGACGATGAGGCGACCCGGGCCCGTATTCGCACCGATTTTGCCCGTTATGGCCGCATCTGGTGTCCTCACACCGCGGTGGCCGCCGAGGCGTATGCACGGCTGAAGGCCTCCCGGCGTGCCGGCAGCCGCTGGCTGCTGGTGGCGACCGCCCATCCGGCAAAATTTCGCGAAACTGTCGCCCCACTGATTGGCGAAAACGTGCCAATGCCGGAAAATCTGGCGCGACTGTTCGATCGCCCGTCGAATGCGACCGAGATCGAACCAGACATCGAGGCACTGAGGCGCGCACTGTAACCATGGAACCAATGGAACCGACGGAGCCGTTGCCCAACCCGTTCTCGGCGGTCAATCTGGAAGTCGTGGCCGCCATCGCCTGCGTGGGCGCCTTGCTGGCCGGGGCGTACTACTTCTGGCGTTGGGATCAGCGCCGCCGCATGCGCATCGTGCGCACCTTTGCGGTTACCAGCTGCGGCTTCGATCACATGCGCGACGTGCTGGTGCCGGATGGGCAGGGCAGCGCGGTGCACGTGGACTTCCTGCTGCTGACCGCGCGCGGCATCATCGTGATCGATCTGCGCGACATCGCCGGCAATATATTCGGCGGCGATCAGATGCGTGCCTGGACCGTCATGCATCGCGCGCAACGCTTCACCTTCGACAATCCGCAGACCGGCCTTTACGACCGCATTGCCGCGGTGCGCGCGCTGGCGCAGGGGCTGCCCGTGGACGGACGCATCGTGTTCACGGGGCGCGGGCGCTTTCCCAAGGGCCTGCCGCGCTACACGGTGATGCTCGACTCTCTGCCGTCGGAGTTCCCGGTCTCCGATCGCGAGACCATGCGCACGCTGCTCGAGCGCTGGATGCCCGCCTGGACGGCGATCCGCAAGACCGTGGCGCCCAGTCAGCTCGCGACACCGAAGGCCGCGATCTGACCGGGGCCACGCGCTGCTGTTCAGTAGCCGTGCTGATGGCCGCCGAAGTCAAACAGATCGAACAGGTCGGCGATGGCCGGCGTGTTCAGCGGCACGTACGGATTGCCCCGTTCCGCGACCGGGTTGGGATAGTTGTCGCGGCTGCGCTGCGTGACCGGCTTGAGATTCCAGTTCCGCTCGATGAACTTCAGGATCGAGACATGATCCGAGTAGTCATGCGAGATGTGGCCGGCCCGGGTATACGGCGACACCACGATCAACGGGATGCGCGTGCCATCGCCGAAGAAATCCAGCGGCTGAACGTAGCCTGAGTCGTAGTAACCGCCGCCTTCGTCGAAGGTGATCATGATGGCGGTGTCCTTCCACAGCTGCGGGTTGGCCTTGACCGCATCGACGATTTTCTTCGAAAAGCCCTCGAACAGATCCAGCTTCGAGGATGCCGGATGGCCATCGACGAGCCCGCTGGGTTTGACGAAGGAGACCGCCGGCAGCGTGCCACTGGCAATATCCGAATAGAGATTTGCGGTGTCCTGGATATGCGCGGAGCGGATGGCTGCATTGCTCATGATCGACGTGTCGTACTGAAACGGATTGCAGATGTTGCAGTACTCATCCGATGCCGCGCCGACAGCGCCATAGTTGAGCTGGTACGGGTCGGGCACGTAGTTGTTCCACTGATCGCCGTAGTACTTCCAGGAGATGTTCTTCTCCAGCAGGCTGTCGCCGATGCTGCGCACCGAGGAGGGCGGAATCGTAAACACGGTGTTGTTGGCGCTGGTGTCCGTGTAGGCGTTGTTGCCGTTGCCGAAGTATCCCGGATTGTAATTGTTGAGCAGGTAGTAGTGACCGACCTCGCAATGCGGATCGATCGGGCGCGGCAGGTTCTGCAGATACTGCACGATGCCGGCCACTCCCGGCTGCGTCGGGTCAGCGCAGTTGCTGTAGGAGCCGCCGCCCGATGAGGGGGAACCGAACGAGCCCGCGCCATAGCCATCCTGGCTGTACCAGTTGTTGGTGCCAGCCGCGGCATTGGGATTCTCGACTTCGTCCACGACCCCGGCGTTGGCGGTGCCGGCGGCCACTTGCGCGTTGTGCGGCGGTGCCAGAGCATTTCCAGCGCCATCGCTGAACCAGATGGCATCGCCGTGGCCGATCATGATGTGGTTGGCGCCCGTGCCACCGTTGACGGATTGATGGAAGTTGTCGCTCATGGCGTACTGTCGAGCGAGGCTGTTGAGATAGGGCGCGTCGCCTTTCTGCACGTTGTAGAAGCCCAACGCTGTGGAACCTTCACCGGTGGTCAGGGCCGTGGGCGAGTACTCGGTGCTGAAGGTCGCCGGTTGCGCGATGCCGTTGGCACCCGCGCCGACGGTGACCTCCACCCACGAGAACAGCTTGGAGTCGCAACCCGAGGGGCGCTCGCGCGTGGCATGTTCGAGGCTGCAATCGAGCTGCTGCCACATCTGGTAGAAGCGGTGCACAGGGCTTGCCGCGTAGGAATCGTAGACAAAGCTGTCGCCGTTGGTCAGCTGGAACGGGCCCGGGGGCAGCGCGTTTACGTTGCTGATGCGTGTGTCGGGCGTCCTGGAGGTCAATCCGGTGCCGCCGGAGACCAGGTACTGGTAATAGTCGGAGGGCAGGCCGTTCTCGGACTGCTGCGCGAGCGTCAGGCTGTCCCCGGTGACGTAGGAATCCTTCGGTCCGCCGACCAGCGGCGCCGGCAACACTCCGTTCGGGAACGCAGTCTTTGCGGGGCTGAGCAAAAAGGCGTCGGTCGACAAATCGGTGGCCGCGTGCTGTTCGGCCTTGTGGAAATTCGGGCCCGGGCTGCCATCGCTCTGGATGATGCCTTCGCTCAAGAGGTTCCAGACCTGCTCGCCTGACGGGGGCACATAGGTAGCGAAGATATGATCGAAGCTGCGATTCTCACCGATGATGACGATCAGGTGTTTAATCGGCGAGCGGGTCTGCCCCGACGACGATGCTTCCCAGGCGTTCGCGACCGTCGCACCTGCCGTGAGCTGGAGCAGCGCCATCGTGCTTAAGGCGACCCGCACTGCCTTGAGCGTGGCCGCCCCCAATTGGTTGCGTTTCATACAACTTTCTCCCCGAATTGTGTTCGCGCGCAATTGCGCGGGGCCTGTTGTACGAGGGCGTTGTTAC
>Ga0182030_10019796_pt1 | contig 12765 bp, 17 predicted proteins | sample 812S3MmetaG_FD_121299 | JGI IMG/M metagenome (GOLD analysis project Ga0182030, IMG submission 121299) | Permafrost microbial communities from Stordalen Mire, Sweden - 812S3M metaG (Illumina Assembly) | ecosystem: Environmental > Terrestrial > Soil > Wetlands > Permafrost | place: Sweden... | reverse complement strand
CACCAAAAAAAAAAAAAAAAAAAAAAAAAAAAAAAACTTTTATAAATAAAAAAAAATCAGAAAAATCCTAGGACGCATCCAGGGCTGCTGCATGCCTTGACGGGCTCCATTTCCAAAACAAAAAAAGTATCGGGTGATCGCATGCTATGCGAGGGTGGTGCCAGCTTTCCCTGCATATGGCTGAGCCCAACACCCGCCGAGGATTCGCAGGAAAAAACACACGGTGGCTTGATGATCGTAGGAAGCGAACCCCCGTCGGAATTGATGGGGTTGTGTGGAATCTCACCCTCCCCCCCGCCGCAATTACAGACGCTGCGCCTTGCGAAAGGGCCCCAAACAATTCCATAAGTAGAACATGCACTTTTGATCTTCTCAAAAGATGCTATTTCCAAGACTTCCCTCCTGTTTCCCATGTTGCCATAGCCTCCTTGACATGGCATTCTGAAAATAACCCAACCTTTGCGGAAATAGCATAAGTAGGAGTTGCGGAGGGATCTCCGTCTCAGACATCATAAAGCGATCGAAAAAATGGGAAAAAGCGGAAGAAACGGACGACCCTGCTTTGTGGCTTGACGCAAAGGAGCCCGTCTCCGTCGCCGGTGGCCAATCGCTTGTTAATCGCGTGGATGATTATTATGATTATTATGATTATTATTATTATTATTAAGCAGATCACCCTCCAAAGCAGGATTAATTAATAGTAATTCCCTTTTTGGGCGGTTATTAATTTTTTTTGTTTTTTCAACGGGTGTGGACCTGGGAATGCATTTTTCAGGGTCCACTACTAGTAAGCCAAAAACAAGAAACGAAAAAAAAAAAAATAAAAAAAAAACCCCCCATATTTAAAATTACTGGCCGGTCCTCCATTCTTTCGCTGTCCAATTGATTATTGACTTCACTGCACCTTCTTTTGGGAAATTTCCCTCGCCAACAGAGCTCGGCCGTAGCTTCATATCTCTATTTTTGACATTGAACAAAACAATTGAAATTTATTTTATTTGATTTTATCTTCCCCGCTGGAAGACCCTTAAAAACTGCAAAATGATGAAATGACATCAGTGGGAGGGAGGACATGGGAGAAGGTGATCGAGTTTCTGGTGCGGGATCGAGCCTTTTGGAGAGTGGCTGATCTTTTGCTAATCATCCTTCTCATTTTGGGGGGCAACTGCCAGGCGCGTGGAGGACAGGGATCTGAGATCTGAGAGTCTAACGGCCCCAACCCCCGTCTCTCTTTTCACAATTACCTCGACATTTTTGGTCTTCGTAGATTAAGTTAATTATTCTTTTCTCCGAGTCAGTCTTGTTTTGATATTTCTTTGTTTTCATGATTGGAATTCAATCTGCCTTCTCATTTCCCATTGAATCTCTGTACTAGTATGGGTTGCCATTGATTGAGGCGGCAACTGTGCCAGAAGAATCCTCCACGAGGCACAGTGAGTTCTATTCTCAGGTAGGCTGTGCTGAAGGAATCTTGAATCTCGCACAGAGGTATCCACCAGTTTTATCATTTAATAGAAGCGTGGGAATCTCAACCCTACTGTCTTTTGTTTTCTACAGCAGATCAAAAGGTCCAGCCAGGCCTTATGTCTATGCTCAATACTTCCCTGCACGTACGTCTCCATCATGAAGACCCCTAAAAACCAAGGAACACGTTACAATCCGTTTTGGATCTGGAAATTACGACTTTTCTAGCACCCTAGATCCTAATAAAAGGTTGAGAACCCTCGCATGATTAACTTTATAAGCCTAACGCGATATACAACTGAATAACTGAGCAAAAGCGGAATCAATTCTAGGTTATCAATCTAACTTGAACGAACCCACGCCGAGGATTTAGATCCGCACCGGGAGCCCAGGAAACCAGGAAGAAAGGAAACCATGCATATCGCGAAATTGCGCATGAAGCTCGAAGATCCCGCCAATCTGTCCCTCCGGTTACGATATGTCCTTCCCACGTCGCACGTTAGGTTAGGTCATATCTCTCCGTAATACTCCTAACGGGCCTGTGGAGCGATGATGTATGTTCCCGCCTGCGAGGATGGGAATGCCGGAGGAGCTCCGTGGGTACGACGAACGAATCATCCCTTTTATCCATCCCCCTACAAAAGTTTCCCCAGCTCCATGATACGGCTCAGGCAATTCTTACCCTGAGTTACCCCGTCAAAAACTGGCCAGACAAATCCCGATCTGCCCCACCATCTCGGGCCCCCTAATAACATCGCCGGGGCATCCTCTCCTATCCAATTATATCCTCCCCTTCCATTCGATCTCGTATGTGTCCGACTAAAGTCAACTTTTCCCAACTAAAGTTTACCTATCTTTCCTTCTAGTGCTCGTATAGCGCTAGCCACGTGAGCTGCATGGCGTTCTGGACCCTGATAGAAGGGATCAGCCACTTACGCAAATGACCCTTATTCGTACCAAAATCGCTTAGGAGCTAAGCTGATACAAAGCTAAGGCTCACCGTGTCCATGAGGAAGATGAGGAGAAATTATAACTTCTGGTGATGTTGGAGCCGGATAGCTCGGTATTGGTGGTGGGAAAGAGGGAAAGCGGAGGCGGACAGGATCGTCAGGGGCGCAGATCTACGATCTAGTAAATTGTTAAGTTAGAGCATGCTTCACATGAATTTTACGTTATTTTCGCAACGCGCAAGGAAAGTTCCTTGGGCGTATATAGCTTGAGCAAGTTGAGATGAACTCTATTCTGAGGTCTATAGTCCTGGGTTATGCCGCGTGCGAAAAATGGGGAGACTATACATCGTGAAGATAGTACTCCCTCGTGAGCTGTCTGCCTTTCCCATGATGTTACTTACCTATACGAGTCATAAAATATACTTCTGCCCATGAGGGCCCCATTCATGAGAGATGGAAACACGGAAACTCACGATGCCTCCTTTGAAATGACACGTCCTACAGAGCAATCAAGTGACGAACACTCAACAAATGTTACCTCGACCTCATTCTGTATGCATGGCTTCCAACCACCTGAAATGCCAATCCAGACCCAATTTCATGTGAAGTCACATGATTGTTGTGGACTGAAGAGCGTCAAGATGAGCCACGCTCCAGTTCTCAATCATCACCTTTAGTTACAGGCCATATCTGAGTTTCTCAGGCCCATTCTTCCAAACCTTAAATATGCACATGGGATGTATCATCAGCCCAGTGTATTATTCTCCCTCCTTCTCTCTCCCTTCATAAAACACTCAAGTCTGTTCTATAAATCAATAATCCATTCTCTCATTTAAATATCATCCTACAATGACCTCTCTCCTCTGCAGCCTCACCACATTAGACGGAGTCCAAAGGCATGGATCGGCACAGGATTATATGATCGACTCTGCACTCTGCGCTCTGCAGCCTCGCCATCCCAAGTAGGTTATGAGCCCCAGTACAGCAGCGCCAGGTTGTTCAAATCAGAATTGTACTTCAGATTCGTCCTAAACGTAGAATAGTGGCAATGCTACATCTTCTCATATTGGCCCGTTATCGTTGATAAAGCGATTGTGTTGCCGTCTTCATGACACCCCGTATGTATATTCTCGGAGGCCCCTTTATCCAGATCTAATTGTCTCAAGGGGTCATGAGACGCTTGTCCAAAGTTACTACATACGCCAGATAAGGATATGCTGACACCAACTTTTCAATTTTTCTAGACAACCATTCCGCGAACTCCGCTTGCTCAAAGAAAAAGGGCACTATCCCGACACAAAGACCATCCAGAAAAAACTGATGATCATCATATCTAGGTGTTCGAAAGGGTTTCTGGTTCTTGATGTTCTGGATAAATGCCTCGAAGATTCACAGCGAATAAAAATCTTGAGCTAGATTCGGGAAATTAATGCTATAAAAACGGAGAATGTACATTTCTTGTTTGCAGGTCGGCGAGGCAAACTCATGAAAACCAGTGCTCGAAGCTCCAACAACCCAGACCGTTGATCTTTCAATCTACAAGGATGCGGTCGACAAAGATATTGGTCTCCACATCCGGAAAGCTCTTGCCTTATCGGACTTTGACTCCTGGCCGGATGATGTCAGGTCGATGCAAAGGAACTTCTAGTCGAAAAGGCTGGTGGTATGTAAATGCTCTTAAAATCAATCGCCATGTTGCTTTTGCTCTTCGTTAAAATGCAGTCCATCTGTACATCATGAAGCCGGTCTTTGACGCCTTGATAGGTTTCAACGCATACATTATTCTGCCACTCAGAGGCACTTCGACAAATTTCGGCTCCCCTAGAGATTTCTGAAGCCTTGAATAGGCTTCCTGACAGGTTATGCGCTACCTACAATAAGAAGGTGCAAAATTTGAGGCTGAAATCTAGGAAACGGGTAGCAAATTCCATGAAATGATTTGCCTTCTCGATTCGTCCACGTACTCTGGCCGAACTTGCGGAGGTTTTTATTTTGGACTACGGACATCCACAGAGATTTTAGAAGGGATGCTATAGCAGTCCGTTACAAGCAGCATCGTGTTGGAGGAGAAAATCTGTTGTGTATCTTCTATTGGACAAAAATGCCAATGTCAGTATTCGAGCAGGACCATATGGAAATGCACTGCAGGCAGCAATTGCCAGTGGCTCAACTAGAAATCGTGGGTTTATTGATGTCGCGAGGTACAGAAGTAGATCCACCGGCGCCAGAGTGGGAGGGGCTGCTAGCAAAGATCAGGAAGTTGGATAGAGGAAAGAGGAATTGTCTGGGAAATCCGACCAAGTATCTCGTTGCCAGAAGCTCAAATTAGAAGACAGGTCACGCAGGTGATGAACCTAACAAGGACTAGGTCAGCCAACACAGAACTTTTAGACCAGGAGGGTAAGGGGAGAGATTGAGAAGCGGAGATGGAAAGAAATGAGTGAAAATTCCAAGCAAGGACTCTCTGGCTCCAAATGTCTGACTAGTTGTGGCACCTGCAGAACCCAATCAAGCAATCACAGATGCCAAAATCGTTCTGGACGCTTTTCAGTCTTCCATAGTACTGAACGTATTAATCAACATTCCCGTCTCATTCAAGCTTCTTTAGTCGTATGACACTGCCCAATGTTGTTAAGGGGGGCGGAAGCCCTCTTCCCCCTTCTTAAAATATTTATTTTCAGCTCACCCATATCATAATACGTCCTTCTCTCGACCTTCCCAATTCCACTTAACGCTAAACCGACCCCCCTACCTTCATACCCTCCAATTGAAACCCTCAAACCTCCCAAAAATACCGCAGACTATGATAACAGGATCCTATCCGCACGGGTTCAGTGACCGCAGCGAAGAGTTTCGCGGTGTCGAGCAACTGAAAATGCTGAGCGTGGATGAGAGGGTAGGGATGCATGGGGAACGAGAATGGACGCTTGATGGTAATGGGGGACGATTCTCATAGATGTAGATTTGTGGTCATGATTCCCAAATTCTAAACTCTTACAGTAGGTGTCTAAATTCGGGCTTTGAATGTCTAAGATAGTGTAGCACAATTAAAATAAAGACTCTAAATACTCAACAAGATAAGAAGCAAGTCCTTAAACCTAGATTCTGATTGTTCAAGATTCTGTGATACATCTAACGAATTTAGTCTCCAAATTCCCAATCCCCGAGTTTGAAAGTATACGTCCCTCTCAATTAAATAAATTCTCATCCACCGCACAATACCTCGCCATCTCAAACTGTTCATTCGTCTGACAGACCAACGTCCTATGCCTCGCCCCTTTCTTGCCCACATCCTGCACCACATCCTCAATCTTCTTCTCATTCAATTCCTCATCGATCTCAAACCCTAAACAATTCGCCTCCTCGGTCACTCTCTTCCTTAACAAATCGCTCTTCTCCCCTATTCCTCCAGCAAACACTAATGCATCGACCTGTCCATTCAAGGTCACATAGTAGCTTCCAACATAATTACAGATTCGATCAACGAAGATATCGAATGCGAGTTTCATTTTCGGGTCAGAGGATGAGGCAATAGCTCCGAAATTCGTGGTTCCGGTGAGCGATTTCCAGCCTGATTCTTTATTGAGGATTTCTTCTGCGCGGGAGATGTGGAGGTCCTCTGTTGACGCAGGGGAGAGTTTCCCTACATTCGTCGCATAGTGGAATACCAGACTATCCCTCCTATTAGTATATATCCTGCTAATATGGGAGCAGAGTAAAGAAAATACCTAGGATCCACACTCCCACTCCTCGTCGCGCCCGGCAACCCCGCCAACGGCGTCAAACCCATACTCGTATCCCAACTCTTCCCCGCCTTAATCGCACAGGCACTCGCCCCACTCCCAAGATGCAGCACAACCAAGCTCGTCTCGTCCACCCCTTTCCCCAAATACTCCGCCACCGTCCTCGTAATAAACCCATAACTGATACCATGAAACCCATATTTCCTCAACCCATTCTTCTTCGCGATCTCCTGATTAATCGGATACGTTCTGATGTGCTCTGGGATACTCTGATGAAACTGGCTATCAAAAACCGCCACGTTTTTCGTCTTCGGTAACTCTTTAATACAGAATCGAACGATCTCTAACGCGGATGCGTTATGCAAGGGCGCCAGGTCGGTCAATTCTTCTAAATGGTGATACGTCTCCTGCGTAATCACCTTCGGTGCATCGTAATCGCCTCCATGCACTACCCTGTGGCATGCGATTGCTATATCCTCTTTCTTGCTTATTTGGGGGAAGTCTTTGTCGTTGATTAACTGGTCGAGCATGTATTGGAAGGCGTCGTTTTGGGAGGAGATTTTTTGGGATAGCTCTTGGTCTTTCGCTATGATCTTGCCGCCGCGTGTGTATTTCAATTGGGGGGGAGGGGCCGTCAGGCCGTCGATTTGGGTCTCGGCGAGTTCGGTGGGGGATTCGCCTTGGGAGGCGCTGTAGATGGAGATTTTGACGGAGGAGGAGCCCGCGTTGATGGAGAGGATTATTTTGGACATTTTGGGATTTCTCTTGCGTTGTGAGAGTTCAAGAGGAGAGATACTGAGTCAATTTGGAGAGGGAAGGGTGTGTTGGAGTGAGGTTTATAAAGAATTTGTTTTCACACCATTTGAAGAGAAAGGCGTGCCCCTCCATGCCCCTCCATCAGTTTATCGCCAGATGACGATAGCAAGGGCCATTGAGCCTATCGATAGGCTTAGAATTGAGTTTTACAGGGTTGTTCTTAGGCTGGCGGGTAGCATCTCCTGAAAACTCACGCCACAATTTGGAGATTTCTCTTGAGAGAAACATGCCATTTTTACGAATTCTGCAGTGGTAGTAATATCATTTCTGAATAATCAGTATGCATATGGCATTTACTAAGGCCGAGGAATGATATTAAAACTCAACACCTTAGTCGAAGAATGAGGCTGATATTCAGCCTCATGAACCTTTGAACGTTTGCAACTATGACGTTACCAGGCTCCGGCCCCTCCATCAAAACTTGATGCATGTCCACATGCGATTTGAACGAATCGCATAAAGACTGGAGGCCATGTTTAGATACGCTTCTAGTCCCCGAGAGCTTGTTTTAGAGCAAGAAGATCACGGTTAGGCCTTCCGAATGTTCCGTCTACCAGCTTGTGACGTCGCAGCTCTTTCTCTAGTGGGGTTGAGCTTGCTTTGGAAGGTTCAGCGAGCGCGTGAAGGTAATAAAGGACCCCTAATCCTGAAAGAAAGGCTTGATCATACCCGTTCACTATTTTCACAATCCTGATTTGATCGAATCCCCGTCTTGACGGCTTCAGTAACCTTGTTGGTGCTGATCTCGCAGGCTTCATTGACATCATCCAAGTAGCACAGTCCCAGGAACAGCCGCAGATATGCCTGGAGAAGAAATTGATAGGCCGAACCCTCAGGCGTTGGCCTCGCTGATTCCAGATAGTGTCCTGGATCTGGCTGTTAAGCTTGAGAAGACTACACTCAGCGATGCTGATTTGAAAGGGTTGGAGGAGTTCAGAAGAGCTAGCAATTATATTGCAGCTGGTGAGCGAGATGTACCTCTATCCAAATTGCTGTGTTGATAGTTTTAGCTATGATATTCCTGTCTGACAATGCTTTCATGGAACGAGATCTTACCTTCGATGATATCAAGCCTCGATTACTCGGACATTGGGGTACTTGTCCAGGTCTCACACTTGTATACGCTCACCTCAACTACCTTACCCGTAAGAATGGTCTCGATCTTATCTACGTCGTCGGCCCTGGCCATGGAGCACCAGCTATCCTAGCATCTCTTTGGCTGGAGGGCAGCTTGGAACGCTTCTATCCCCAATACTCCATGAATAAACAAGGTCTCCACAACCTCATCACTGGTTTCAGTACACCAAAAGGATTCCCTAGTCACATCAATGCAGAAACCCCGGGTTCTATCCACGAAGGTGGTGAGCTTGGATATGCTCTATCTGTAGCTTTCGGTGCAGTGATGGACAAACCTGATTTGGTTGTGGCTTGTATCGTAGGAGATGGAGAAGCTGAATCTGGTCCTACTGCAACTGCCTGGCATGCGGCGAAATACATTGATCCTGCGGAGTCTGGTGCAGTCATTCCAATCGTCCATGTAAACGGCTTTAAGATCTCGGAACGAACGATATACGGATGCATGGACGACAAGGAAATGGTAACGCTCTTCACTGGTTATGGATACCAATGCAGATTTGTTGAAGATCTCGAGGATATTGTGAGTGAAAACTATAGTTTTGGAAGGGTTGGACTAACTTTCCTAGGATCGTGACCTCGCGACTAGTATGCAATGGGCGCTCGATGAAATTCGCAAGATCCAGAAAGCTGCTAGATCTGGAAAGCCCATCATGAAGCCAAGAGTAAGTCGAGGAAATATCTACTATTCTGAATAGAGACTAATAGAGCTCTCCAGTGGCCAGTCTTGATAATGCGAACACCAAAAGGATGGAGTGGACCAAAAATTGTGGACGGAGAATACGTCGAAGGATCGTTCCACGCCCATCAAGTACCCTTGATGGCCGCCAAAACGAACAAGGACCATTTGGCAGATCTTCAAAAATGGCTTTTATCATACGGACCCGCCAAGCTTTTCACCGAAACAGGAGACGTAGTCGATTCCATCAAGAGCATAATCCCAGTCGAGGCGGATAAGAGGCTTGGTCAACGAGTCGAGACATACAAGAACCACGAAGTTTTGAAAGTCCCTGATTGGAGGAAATACGGTGTTGAGAAAGGTAACGAGGAGTCTTGCATGAAGGCAATTGGCAATCTTATTGACCAAGCTCTGGTCGACAACCCGAAATCGTTACGTATTTTCTCCCCTGACGAATTGGTCAGCAACAAACTCGATGCTGTTTTCAATCACACCGGACGTGACTTCCAATGGGACGAGTTCTCCCATGCCAAGGGTGGAAGAGTTATCGAAATCCTCAGTGAACACACTTGTCAAGGGTTCCTTCAAGGGTATACTCTGACCGGTCGCACTGGTATTTTCCCTAGTTATGAGAGTTTCTTGGGTATTATCCACACCATGATGGTCCAATACAGCAAGTTCAACAAGATGGCCCGGGAGACGACTGTAAGAAACATCCGGGAGTAAAATCTCCTATTCCAGACTGTTTCATGAGTAAAAATGGCGAAAAATGCTTGCTTCCTAAATATACGATGTTTGAGCACTTTTCCAATTACTCATGAGGCAATGTCTCAACTCCTAAGTCAATCCCAAAGATGCAACTGCTAACTCCCCAATCTTCCAGTGGAGAACCGACCTTTCCTCTATCAATTACATCGAAACCAGTACCTGGACCCGACAAGAACACAATGGTTTCTCTCATCAAAATCCTTCCTTCATCGGCGCAGTGCTCAACTTGAAGCCTACTGCGGCTCGTGTCTATCTCCCTCCTGATGCTGTAAGTTTCCCCCATCTTTCGAAACTATTTTACTAAATGTTGCAGAACACATTTCTCTCCACTGTCGCTCATTGCCTCCGCTCTACCAACTACGTAAATCTCATGGTTGGCTCAAAACAACCACAACCCGTATTCCTTTCCGTCGAAGAAGCAGACAAGCACTGCCAAGCTGGTGCCTCGATATGGAAATTCTGCAGCACGGAAGACGGCCTAAACCCTGACGTCGTCCTCGTGGGAATTGGCTCTGAACTGATGTTTGAAGTCGTGGTCGCCGCAGCGATCCTCAAACGAAAGTGCCCAGCTTTGAGAGTGCGGATTGTTAATGTGACAGATTTGATGATTTTGGAGGCGGAGACTGTACATCCTCATTCTTTGACGAACGAGGAGTTTAGTGCATTATTTACCGCTGACCGACCCATCCACTTTAATTACCATGGCTACTCCAACGAGATCAAAGGTCTGTTGTTTGGGCGAGACGGTCTCGGTCGCGTATCCATTGAGTGCTATAAGGAAGAAGGAAGCACTACCACACCTTTTGATATGATGTTGCGGAACAATGTGAGCAGATATCATATCGTTGAAGCAGCACTGAAGGCAGGAGCGAAACATAACCCGAAGGTGGCGTTAGATTTGACGACATTGTTGGGTGAGGTGAGACACCAGGTCACCAAGGTACAGGATTATATAATGGCGACGGGCAAAGATCCAGAGGGGACCTTTGATATCCCTAAGTTTGAAGGGACGGCTTTTGAGGGTGGTGCGAAGGGTAGTGGGAAAGATGCGAGTAAGGAGGATGGATTCTTTGTAAACTAAACAAGACTTAACTGTGAGAACATTTTAAAATTGCAAGTCATAATGCTAATACAATGCAGTTCTTATATAAAAATAGGCACAGACTACACAAATCCAGCATTTTTCACTTGTGATTATCCTTTGAGACATTTTTTTTGTAGGACCAACGTCTTTTGCGCGACCCGTAAATGGGAAAAGAGCAGCCTGCTGAACCAAGCCACTTTAAACGCTCTGTTGAATTTATTTTTACCACGAATAGGATGGCCGGTATTCCCATATCCTCCCAGTGAAAGTTTCACTGTTTTCACAAAGGCCTGGTTTTGCCGAAAACCCATTTCGGGCAGCAATCGACTCTCTCTACAGCACTCTTTGTGTCTGAAACAGGTGTAGTGACGGCGATGTGTTGCGTCCGCTCCATCTCGTCCGCTCCATCTCGTCCGCTCCGTCCAGACTTCGAGCGCTGTCAGCAATGTATACTTGAATAGATGAGGAGAGAACCGCTGGATGACACCACTAGAGCGGAGTGCAGGGCAAGAGGCTTGATCTAGCGGGGCCGATTGCAAGCTAGGCAAGCCTCCGCAAAATCACATTGTCTACGAATTGATTCATCCATAGAAAGCCACAAACCACTCTTACTTACCAAAGTGTAGCTACACTTTGATATTCAGCGAAGCCCGACGCGGGTGACAATTTCACCGATTTTAGCATGGGTGGTCGTCCTCGCTTCCGGAAGGGGCTTGAAGCTAGTGCTATCATTCGGACAAAACTCGCTCCTCAGAGTCACTATCGACATATATAAGTGCTGGAAACTGCCATCATGGAGGACATTCATTCCACAGAGATCTACCAAGCAATCAGCACCCGGAGCTATTTATCACGATTATTCGTTACTTGATAGACTTTTTATTTGAAGCTATTCACAACCAGACGAAAGAAGTATCATGTCTTCTCAAAAGAGCGTCGCTTTCTTCGGTGCAACAGGAGGAAGTACTGCGCCAGTTCTTGCAGCTTGTCTAAAAGCAGGATATACATGCACAGCTCGTACGTCCTCCCCTCCCAAACTGCAATCCCAACTGACTTAAATAGTCGTCCGCAACGCCAACAAACTCACCACCCTCCTCGAAACCACCCATTCCGTATCCTCCGACCTCATCTCCAACAATCTAACCATCGTCGTCGGCAACGTCAAAGACCCCATCCCCGTAACGCGCACCCTATTCCCCGCCATCCTCAACACCTCAAATCCCAATGAAGGAAACAAGGCCGTGGACATCATAGTCTCAGGCATCGGCTGCTACCCCGTAATGAAGAAAGGCCATTGGTTTCCCCAACAAGAAGATCCTACACTCTGCGAAGACGCCGTAACCACGATCCTCAACGCGTTACGCGGGCGGCGTCCCCTCGCAAAACCCGGACTGGTGATGCTGTCTACAACAGGAATCAGTAAATATGGGAGAGATATACCACTGCTTATGACACCGCTTTATTCATTGTTGCATGAGGCGCATAAGGACAAGAAAATTATGGAGGATCTGGCGATCCAAGCGGTTGAGGAGGAGAAAGCGCCAATTGGGAGTTATTTTGTGGTGAGGGCGAGTCTTTTGACTAATGGGGCGGCGAAGGGCGTGGAGAATGTGCGGTGGGATGTTGAGGAGGGCGCGGTTGCGAACAAGGCGATGGGGTATTCGATTTCGAGGGCGGATGTTGGGGGATTTGTTTTTGAGAAGATTGTGGAGCCGTTCGAGAGCGGCAAAGGCGAGCGGAGTGGTAAGATCTTTTCGATTACCCATTGAGCGGTTGGGTTGTACTTGTGATGGTGGAGTGGTGAAGGTGTTGTAACTGTGTTAGGGTTTATTTAGATTGTTTTGGCTACATGTCTTTTAATATGGATACCCAACTTTCGATGAAAGTTCAGAGCTGCAATTGTGTTAAGTCTCGAATGTTGTGACGCTAGCTAGATCGCGGCAACGAGTGTACCGCATATTTCAATACACTCAAATGTTGGCCAGCTGTCGTGGACCACTACGCCGAGAAGCTTGGATAGTCAGTGCTTCAACATTCTGATATATTATATTCAACTAAGATGCAGTCTCAAATTCTGGGAAAGGCTCTGAATAATGGGTATCGTTATTTAACATTAACATTCAAAAT
>Ga0182030_10019794_pt1 | contig 12765 bp, 14 predicted proteins | sample 812S3MmetaG_FD_121299 | JGI IMG/M metagenome (GOLD analysis project Ga0182030, IMG submission 121299) | Permafrost microbial communities from Stordalen Mire, Sweden - 812S3M metaG (Illumina Assembly) | ecosystem: Environmental > Terrestrial > Soil > Wetlands > Permafrost | place: Sweden... | reverse complement strand
TTGGCCTCTTATGATAGAAGAAGAACACAATCAAGATTCCTACTGCTATTTTGAATGTGCACAATATTAGCAGCTAGGGACTTGTGATTGAATAGGGGAGACCCCAATTTCTGAAATCATATCAAATTCGCACAACCGAAATTTTCCAGGGCCAAGAACAAATCCCATCTCAATGTCGATCAAGGTCAGTGGAATATCTGTCAATATCTATACATCCAATCTCGTATTTCCTTAGTAGGATACAATCTTGTCAGTTGCTTTCAACAACTTGAGTTCTGGTTGCGAAATTTTTCTGCGGGGGTCTTGTTTCTTGCTCATCATCCAGGCGCTTGCTCAATCTAGATCACTCTTCATTCCGTGGAATCGGATACACAATTTTCGAGGCTAATGGACTCAATAGCATGATCATACTTTGAACCCTGTGACAGCTCTTGCTTTCTTCTCCGCTCCTGGTCGCAAATTATTGCTTTTAGCAGGAGAAGGATGTTACCTCAAAGTTTTCGATACCGAGTCTAAGCTGATTCGCCTGTGCAAAGTTTACGATGACCAGACCGTTCATGGCATCGAAGTTCACGAAGATGTCAAGGGAGATGATGACCTGCAGGTGGTCATTTGGGGCGGGTCTTCCTTGACCTTGCTCAGAAAGAAGCAGTTTGACGAATTATTGTCGCACGATGTAAGCAATATTCAAGGTTTCGCTTCTTTGGCTACCGACTGGATCCTTGACATTGCCATATCTCCTTACGATACTAAGAGTTGTGCACTCATTACTGCTCATAATACTGTTCTCCGAGCAAGCCTTACAGAACATGGTCGTTTCCCTCACTTGGAAACACTGCAATCACCTTCGCCCTCAATTTTATACTCAGCTCATCTCGTGTGGGAGTCCGAGGATCTAATATTGGTCGCAGCTGGAACAGTGTTCGGCGAGATTATTGCTTGGGATTGTTCCCTGCCGACGGGCAGTGCCTTACTCGAAAGCCGAGTTCTTGCTACGTTGACGGGGCATGAGGGATCCATCTTTGGCGTTCATATATCTCCGCCAACCTTGGATTCTACGGGCAGTATCACTAGACTACTGGCAAGCTGCAGCGACGACCGAACCATCAGGATCTGGGACATATATGGAGCCGCAAAAATCTCTCGCGAACAAGAGGTCGCTGGTCGCCTCGGCCCCCGAGAGACTGGATTTGGTCCAAATGACCAAGGCCGGGCAAGCGATAAGGCTGTTGACCAATATTTGGTAATGGTAATGGGCCATGCATCGAGGATATGGCGTGTCAAATTCTTTATAAGCCAGCAGGACAAATCTAATTTGCCGTCCGTCAACATACTCTCATTTGGAGAAGACGCAACAGCACAGCAATGGGCATTATCGCTAGCACCAGATTTATTCGCAGACGACAGCTCCAAGTATCCTGCGCGATTGACGCATTCTAAGACTTTCGCTTTTCACAGTGGTAAGCATATCTGGTCTGCAGTTGTCCGCCATCTAGGTGACTCGCAAGGTCTTCTCGCCACTGGAGGCGCAGATGGCAAGATTTCTTTCTACGATATTTCTCTAGCTGCATCTGAAATCTCAGGTTCAGCGACGCGGAACAATTCTAGGGTTCCAAAAAATGAGTTCGAGCAGTCTTCGGAAAACGTGGGTTCATCCCGCGACTGGGATTTGGAAGAAATTCTGGATGTCTTACCGGCAAAGCTTGACAGCGTAAAGACCTTGGAAGAACCAACTGCGGAAGCGGAGCCAGTGCAACAAGCAGTAATAGAGGATCAAAAGCCGAAAAAGAAAGCCAAGGTGAAAAAAACTCCTAAAGATGCATTCAATCGTTACGCGTTCGTGTCCGAAACGGATTTACTTCTCACAACAAGATTTAGTAGAGTCTTGCATGGACAGATCAGTTCAGTCACAACGTGGGACGAGGTGAATTTACCAAAATCGGGTACGGATGACCTCAAATCATATTCGATTGTGAAAGGTGTTCCTGAACTTGGCCTCGCATTGCTGGCAGGATCCAATGGCAAAATATACCTCTATAGCTGCGGTTCAGCTATACGGCAAATAGCCCAAGTTGAGAGAAAGGTTGCTGACGTTTTCACACTCTTTGATCCTGAGACGAGACAGCTAGACTTCGTGGTTACCATCCTAGGAACTGGCTCGGCAACCCTCTTCACACTTCATGTTATAGATACAGAATCGGCAGAGGTACTGAATTCTGTCTCGATTGATCTACCCACTAAATTCGTGGTGACAAGTGTCGGTAAAGGAATGAACACCTTCGTGTTGGGGTCAAGAAACGGTTCATTGGCAGTTTACAACAAAGAACACTATAATGAGCCTGTCAGCATCTGGGATTCAAAGGTCGGCGGCGCTGCAGATGCCATTACTAGCATAAGTTTCCTTACAGCCAATTCCGAAGGTGAGAAGAAGTACTTCTTGACCACTGGTCGAGATGGGGCCTTCGCCATTTTCGCTGTAATAATCAGTGGTGAGAGCCCTTTAGCCACAAGGGGCTTGATATATCCTGTTCATCGTGGCACACCTCCTCTTGGGCCAAATATTGAAGTTGGATGGTTTAATGCTCAGGATCTGCTGCTCAATGGATTCAAAAGTCAGAACTTCATAGTATGGAATGAGACCCAGCAGTGCGAAATAATGAGCGTTGAATGTGGGGGCGCTCACAGGAGCTATGCTTACTCGCATCTAAGCAACGGGGGTGGATATTTTGTTTACACAAAAGCCTCTAAACTTTACCTTCACACTCAACACAAACCTTCACACCAGATCGTCAAGCCTGGTGGCCATGGTCGGGAGATCAAATCTTGTGCTGTTTCTCTAGATAATGGTTTGATAGCCACAGGTGCAGAAGACACCGCGATTCGAATCTGGCAGTACCAAGACGGCGAGTCGCCTCTCGATAAGCATTTGAACTGTCTTGTAGTTTTGCAAAAACATACCGCTGGGATCCAGTACTTACAATGGCATGGTTCTAAATACCTGTTTAGTAGTGGTGGTAATGAAGAGTTCTTTATCTGGGCAATTGAGCAAATACCGGAATTTGGCGTGGGTATCGTCTGCGAAGCAATATGTCCGGACCAGAGCGAAGAGCGGGACTTAAGAATCATGTCTTTCGATGTGACAGAAATTGCTGGGGCTAAAGTCGACGCCGACCTGCTAATCAGCCTGGCCTATTCGGACTCAACAATACGCACATACATGTATTCCAGAACCAAGAAATTTAGCCTGGTTGGTACAGGGAAATACACCTCTTCGTGCTTGGTGCAGATCCGCCATATCGAGGTTTTAGAAGGCCAACTGCGGCTACTTACTGCAGCCACAGATGGAAGCATTGTTTTGTGGTCTTGCTCAATCTCAGGACCTTTGAATGGAACGAACGTATCTGTGCCGCAGCTCTTGAAATTATCATCTCACAAACTACATCAAAGTTCTATCAAATGTCTCGACGTCAGAATATACGCGGGGTACTTCGTCATTGCTACAGGAGGCGATGATAATGCGCTTGGCATAACAATATACTCTTTACATCAGGTTGAAGCGGCACCGAAAAGCATCATTCTCAGATCAGCACACGCTGCTGCTATTACTGGGCTATGTTTTGTGTCTGGATCCGAGGATATCAATGGATTGGAGCAATTCAGAATCGTGAGCTCGGGTAATGACCAAAGAGTGAAGGAATGGAGCGTCAGTATCATTGACCAGGACATGACATTGGAGATCAAGAAAGTTGGGGATGTCTTTACATCTGTAGCTGATGTCGGAGATTTGGCACCCTTGATGAGTGATATGAGAAATATTGGAGGGCCACCAAAAGTATTAGTTGTAGGCAACGGGATGGAGGTCTTTAGTGTATCTTCCTTGACTTGATGGATTCACGTCCCAGGAATTCAGTATATTCGCACAGAACGCTGGACTTTGCACTGTTGAGATGCTCTGCTACCTAACGTGCACCTTCACAAAGTCGCCCATCCTGTCTCCAATCCACAAGAGAATTCTACAACCAACTTCATCGGATTTCCGGACGCAATTAGGGGGAGTGTCCCGATTATTCAGAAGATGGCGTACAGTACCACCAGTACATTTAATTATGCAGATGCAGGGATAATTTAATGCAGGGACTCGCTACTGTTCAGTGACGTGGGCGCTGCTCTGGCATGATTTACACGTGAAAACTTAACGCCTGCCGAAAGACAAGGCATCGTACTCAGCCTAACCATTCAGCTCTTAAATCCTTCCATGGGACCACGACGACAATCAATAGCATGTGCCTCTTGCAGTTACATCTCCATCCACCATGAAATTGTTGGTATCTACGATCACTACTACCCTAGACCGCTAAGAATCTGTTGAGGATCCTCTTTATGTTCCCCATATCTTCAACAAATCGCACCATCAACACCGCCGACCTGGCTGGAATAGCATCTTTTCCAGCCTCATTCACCAACGCAAAGCCACCATGATTGGAACTTCAAAAGCAGAGTATTACTTTATTCGCTTCTGCATAATAGGGTTACACTACATCGTACCTCTTTGCATACTCTATTGTATCTTGCTCGTCTCCCTCTACGGCTTCAAGGCTACAACTTATCGATTCCCCGTCCTCGTCGAAACCATCGCAATAGCAGAGTCGGTCTTCTATCTACTTGTATACCTACCATATAGATGCCACCTGCAACGTGAAGCTGTGCATCCTCCTGCGCCCACCCGCCAGGAACGAAGGGAATTATTCCGGCTCTGCAATGAGAATATTTCGGATGTGGAGACATATCTACGAAAGTGGTTTCTAGGCGCAGATATACATGAGATCAAGAGAGACAATGTGAAGGAGTTCTTTTTGTGGGCATTCTTCAATAGGGGTGGACCACCTGGAGATGATGATGAGGAGTTGGAGGAATATGTATCTGCGACGGAGAAATTACTGGGTGGGCCCATTTTGGAAGGGAGAGGGAAAGCGCAGGCGTTGAGGTTGACGTTGGATGGAGTTGATATGTTGCATCGAAGCTTGATATGGTATTGCGTACGTCTTCTCTCTTCTTTCCTAATTGCCTAGCTAACAATATTCAGTGCGTTGGGTTTGTCGACTTCCTCACATATACAAAACTCGTCTACTATGGGTTTCAGTTCCATCGGACTGCGCTCTCACGATTCTTCACACTCTTCCCTCTACGCCCATACTCCCTCTTGACACCCTACCGTTCCCCCGCCAAACACACAACCTACTGGTACCGGCCACACACTTCAACCACAAAACTCCCGGTCGTCTTCATCCACGGAATCGGCATTGGCCTCTACCCATACACCAACTTCCTCAAAGAGCTGAACTCCACCGCCTCAGATCCGAACGACCAAATAGGCATCCTAGCCATCGAAATCATGCCCGTCAGTTTCCGCATCACTCACTCTGCCCTCTCCCGCGAAGCCCTTTGCGCCGAGATAACCTCTATCCTCACGCACCACTTCGGGTCACAAAAATTCATCCTCTCCTCCCACTCCTACGGCACAGTAATCTCCACGCACCTCCTAAAGCACGCCCCAATATCACCCCAAATATCATCCGTCGTCCTCATCGATCCTGTTAGTATTTTACTGCATTTACCGGACGTGGCGTATAATTTCACGAGAAGGAAACCGAGACGTGCAAATGAGTTTCAACTTTATTATTTTGCGAGTATGGATTCTGGGGTGGCGCATACACTTGCAAGACACTTTTTTTGGAATGAGAATGTGCTTTGGAAGAAGGATATGAAAGGACTCAAGGTTACCGTCTCGCTCGGCGGTCGAGACTTAATTGTGAACACCGAAGCCGTTGGCAGGTATTTATCAGACCCAATTTCAGAGTTCGAAAGATCCTTTCGTAAAGCAGATGGGTCTACAGGTAGTACTAAGAGTGAAGATACTTTGATTGATGTTGAGGATTCAGGATCAGGAGATGGGAATGAAGGGGAGCAGGACTTGAGAATGAGGGGCGGAGAGGGCGGCCTAAGTGAAGAAGAGGGTGATGAGGAGTGGAAATATAGAGAGTGGAAGGGGGAGGGGATTGAGGTGCTTTGGTTTAAGGATTTGGATCATGCGCAGGTGTTTGATAAACCTAGTACGAGGAGGAGAGTTATTGGGTGTATTAGGAAATATTGTGAGGATATTTAAGGGGTGATTGTCAGCGGAGTTAGGTATGAGTACATGAGAGATGAGAGATGAGCATATGAAGAGATGAGAGATGAGAATTTTACGAGCGATTGGGCTTTGTGCAAATATACAGCGGAGCCACCTCTATTTTCTTCTCTTTGGTATTATCCAGATAGCTAAACCTTCAATGGTACCACAAACCCTATCATCTCAACTCTGGTCCGATCCGCGAACCGTTCCTTGCAGCCCACTATCCAATAATGCCATTTTCTAAATCATCCCTTCCCTGAAATCCCTCCAAACAATTATCTATTCCTATAATGAGTTACAATTCTATGTAGTCATTCTCAAAAACGAAAATGGCACCGCTCCCAGATACAATACCCGCTATCCTACCTAGTCGGTCTCAGAATGCAACCTCAATCCTACACGCGATCTTAAGCAATTTCACAAATACGCCCACCAGCCCCGTTAAATCTCCAGTTTTACACGACCATGAAAAGACAAGGTTGGAAAAAGTGGAGGATATAAGTGATCATAAAGTCAGTCCTCCCGTCTCCCTCCCCTTTCCGATCCTCCCCCGAACCCTCTATGTTTGATACCTATATCAAAACTAATACGACATACCGGTATCAGAGACTCATAATCATATTCTCTATTTTCTTTGGGACAATAGTCGTATTTGGGATTTTCATGACATTAGGAACCTTGTTCCTAGGATGGTGTGAGAAGAGGGATGGGCTTGGACGCAAGCAGAATCAGAATGATAGGGAGAAGGGACCGGAGAAATCTGGTTCGTGGGTTTTGGGCACTGAGAGAGGGGTTGATGGGAGCTTGTGAGTTGGAGATATTGGCTTGTGGTAGAAGGTTGAGGTTGGGGGTGGTTGGGAAGGTGTAGGGGAAGGTGGAAGAGGTGGGGTGTTAGGAGGGAGTTGAGGGCTGAGTCTTGAGGAGGGCGAGTGAATTGGTTGTAGGCGCGGTGTTGTTTGAGGATGTTTGTGGTGAAGGGAGACATTGTAAATGTCTGAGATACTGAAAGTTCTTGACGCGATGTAAAAATTTCAGACAATGATAAAATTTTGGAGATTGAAACCATCTGAGATAATGTAAATATTCCAGACATTGTAAAGGCAATGTGAACTGCTGAGACATTGTAGATTTTTGAGGCGTTGGTCGTTGAATCTCCTTAGTAATTTAATGTGAGTTGTGTCTTTGCATTTCTGCTGAAATCTATGCTCATCTATCCAAACTTCCTCGGTCCCAGCCGAGGAGCTCTCTCTTCTATTGCTATGGTAGAGTCCATTCCTCTATATATGCAATCCAATGCTTTGTATAGCCCTCCCATTCCCCCAGTTCTTCTTTCCAGTTGTGCCATTCCTTATAATCATGCATCTACCTCAATCGACATCATCCGCACTCGTATCCACATACCCTTCACCTCTTTTTTCATCTACACTCTCTTCGTTCCCTTCCCCCTCCTCCCCATTTTTCGACATCTCATACCTCTCCCTCTCCTCCTCTCCCATCAAATGAAACGGTACGCCCGTCTCCACGCCCTCCTTCAAACTCCCATCCTCATTCACATCTTCCTTCAGGTACAATGTAAAGAGCACGACGATGAGTACTTGATCTGTTTTTCGATTCTTGAGTACGTATCTGAGCGTGTGTGAGCGCTTTTGCTCTTTCCTATTGAATTGAGGGTTGGTAAGAGGACTACTTGGACTCCACTAGAAGGGTTTTATGGGTTGAAAAGGGGGTTATGATGCATGTTTAGGCAGAAAGGGGAAAGGACTTACCGAAGACCTTGACCATCCCAGTATTTCATGATAGGGAGTGTGAAGCCCGGTAAGCGGAGTGCGAAATCTATTTCCCATTATTGGCATAATTTTTGCGTGAGGAGCAGGGCGTAAATACCATTAAAATCCAAATACGGATTAAAAAAATCACACCCATACCCTCTCCCACTCTCCCACTCCCATTGTTTCCTATTCTCCTCAGTCAAAAACCACTTCTTTCTCGCCGCCTCACCTTCCGGCACACCCCTCTCCTTCCTATGTCCTAAATCGCCTCCCTCCTCCACAACCAGTCCCTCCCCATTCTCCCCCACCCTCTTCCCGCCCACCTCCATTAAATTCACACTTGACCCCGCAGGTCCATATAAATACGGCTTATCCGCATATACATCCCCGTCAAGTCCAGGGTCCACAACCCATCTCACGATTTTGAAGGCGGTGCCGAAACCAGGGGGCAGACGGTCGCGGATTGGGTGGTCGAAGTCGTTGCCGAAGACAAGGTCATCGCCGTTTATGGTTGATTTGGGTGTGAAGTGGAAGGCGATGCTGTAGGCGTCTTTGTTTTTGCTGTGGGGTGGGAGGGAAAAGTAGGGGGATGTGGAGGGAGATTGGCGGGGGAGGCCGCGGTAGTCCTTTGGGGTTGCGTTAGCGTGCCTACAGTTTTGCAATGGTATTTGAGGATGGCCTAGGGAGAGGAGATAGTGATTGGGGAGGAGGGGGACGAACTTGTATGCGGACGTTGAGATGTGCGGTTACGAGATCAGAGTCTATGGAGATTGGTGTCTCCGCATTGACGGGAACAATTTGATGGGTGCTGATATCGTATTCTGGCCCCGCTGTTACGCGGAGGATGTAATTATGCGCCATGATCTGCTGTGTTCTTCATATGCTGTACTCCGTATCTAGTGTCGTTGAATTATTCAAGTTTATAAAAGACGGGGATTAAGAGGTCGTGTGCACATTCACAGCGGTGAGGGAAGTCGTGCGACTTTACTATAGGCACGCTGATAGTGAATTGAGGGAATGAAGGAAAGTCGTGAATGTTCTTGAAGGCATTGAAGAGTTGTTGAATTTGCGGAGAGTTTTGTCCGCCTTATTTATTTTGCTTGACGAAATATTCAACGACGCGCTCTGACGTAGCGACACAACAGCCAAGCTTGGCAAGCCCCTCTGCCAGCATGTGACATTTTATATCCAGTGATTGATTACCACGTCCTCGATTTAAGAGCGGGACAGTTGTATGAAATCATGATATTCATTGAATTAGTTACAAGAGTTTCGATAATAGTATATACAACTCCTTTCCTGGTCGCGTTCCTCTATGACTAGGTGACGCTGAGGGGCCATTCTGGATTTCATTGGCAAACTGCCTGACCAGGAACCGGATCATTGGCTGGTGAGAGGAAAGCGTCGATGTTGACCCTCTCATAGAAGCTGATGTGACCGAATTCAACCCAGTATTGTGCTAATTTGTTGGGCGAGATCATGATCAACTGACTTTCGATGTACTTGTCTTCTCGATCATCAGCCATGTTCCAGATATAATTGGGACTTTGACTTACCATTCCTAAACATCCTTGCAGCAATATGCCCTCTGCTCTGGACGATCCTCGCACCCTTAAATCGTGCCTCATCTGCTGTTCGAACATAGGCAGCATCTGAAAGATCATCTGCGACGAAGGACGATTCCCCTCGGGGGACATTAGGATCCCCCGTCAATTTAATCGCCAACAAGCTTCCCCTGTAAACTCGCTCGTCTTCCTTCCTCTTCTCAAACTCTTCTGGTGTTTCATCCTCCCTTTGAACAACACTCGCTTCGTCAAATGGCTCTTCATTATCAGGTTGATGCATGAGTAAAAACTCACACCCATGTCCACTATAATCTCCAACCCAGATACCCCTCCAGGGTTTCTCCCTCGTCGGTGTATACCATTTAGGATTTAGAGTCGCATAAGTGTAAACCTCTTCCCCGACATGAACGCCGGGTGCTTGTTGTCCACGAACCATTTCCATCCACCTTCTGATCCGAAAAGCTTTATCACTGACCTCTGCCCTCTTCTGCGGCTTATGTCCATAACCCGTGAAACCATTTTCAGCGATATTGTTTCGAATCCGATGATCCGCCGGTATTAGCTTTGGTGGCCATAGCTCCATGCCTGGACGTTCTTCCACCGGTCGAGCTAATTCAAAACTCGAAAATATTCCGTTGTTGTTTCGCTCAGTGATAGGCATTGGGAGTTCAGCTGTATACCTGTATCCCTGCTCCACGCTTCTGGTTTGTGACATCAAGTTTTCTAGGGAGAGGGCGTTGAGTTGAAGAACGGGCTGGTCCATATGCAGTCGAACCTTGGGGTCGAAGGAATGAATTAGTACTTCTTCGTCTGCTTCCCATGTAGCAAAGGAAACAGGGCTTCGTTCAGCGACGAGTCGATAGCCCTCAATACATCCTCGACGTGGATCATACCGAGCGATGATGAGTTTCCCAGTCAGAAAGTAATCACAAAACCAGATCTTGTATTTGGGGAGGAACCAGTGAGGATCATGGGCTATGTAGAGCTCGCGGTAGGTGGCGCATGGCCAGGGAGTTGTGACCGTGACTCCTGGCACATTGTGTTGGACGTGGCGTTGCCAGTGGAGATCGTTTCTAGAATGGCTGGCAAGATATCGGCAAGTCTTGTTTAAAGTTATCAGATCAAAGGGTGAGAGAAAGGATACGACTTGGTCGATGATCTCTGATGGGAGAGAATTCAATATTGCCTTCAGTGGCTTCTGGGGTATGGGCACATCTAAGAGAGCACGCGTTAGTTATACTCTCTAGGAACATCTGAGGATATGGGGAATTATCTGCAAATACATATTCTTATGGAACTGCTTGGCATACCTGGATTCGAAACCTCTGAACTCTGTGATGGTTTAGACGAAGCAATAGCCTTTCCCTTCCCTTTCTCTAGTAGAAAATCTGCCCCAAACTGCTCCAACTTCTTCAAATCCAGTGCCTCAACCTTGACGTAATCTTTCTCAGAGGCTGGATCGAGTCGTCCAGTCAGAAATACACTCTCATCGACCATCCGAGTAAAATCTTCCCTCTCTTCCGCCGACGAAGAAGAAGAAGAAGCCATCCTAACTTTCGATAACCCTTCCCACGACCACCAAATATCGACGTCCCAGAGGTCGAGCAAGGACACCGTACTTGTGGGTATAGAATCCCAGTCCTGTACCACTCCCCTCCCGTCCTGCAATGCACTTGTGCACGGATTGTCTTCTGATCCCCTCAAATTCGACAATATGCACCAGAAGCACACCTCATTTAATTATCTTGCAGCAGGCAAGGTAGAAACGCCACCAACCCAAATGTTTGGCAGTGAAGATCTCTTATATAAGATAGGAAGCTTGTTGGCTGGTGTATAATATTTTTTTCCCCCTTTGATGCCTACTTTATGGAGCTTCCTATTTGAGCTCCACCTTGCGAGCTGGGCCAGTTGGGCTACATTCAATGTCGGTAGTTGGGTGTCGGCTAGATTTTGGATTTAGCGCATAGGAAGGACAAAATGGAATCTCTGGCTCTGGAGACTAGAATGAAGATCTGGATCTTTTGTATGGTCCTTGCCTTGGCTTGGTGATCTTATGAAGAGTTGATTACACGCGTCTTCTCTAAATAAAAGACTTGGCTGCTGTGTTTGGTTTTCTCCTCATTTATGTAGTCATGCTGCCCTGTGTTGATTGGCGAGATGATACTTGGCGGCGGATCTCATCACTCTGGGTTTTCTGATATCGATGGATAAGGCAGGTGGGTTGTGCTTGTTGGTTGTTGATTCATGCGAAATGCGGAACCAAAAGAAAAACAAAAGGCCCGTTCGGTATCGTTCAGGTCAGTGCCAACCTTGGAACAAGACGCCTCAGCCTCTCAATGCGGAATGATGAGTATTCGGGAATCAAGAATGCATGGAGTTTATCGTGGAGAAGCCTCGTGGCAATTGGCATGGGTTGGAATCCTTTCCACTTGGTACCGTAGGGAGAGAAACAGAAATATTTCACGTGCTTTCTATCTTACTAATAATACTATATAGTACTACCTTAGTACCTTTATTTTGCATCGACTTTACTAAGTATAATTTTGTGGAAAGCGGAAAGTGGAAAGTGAGTTCAAATCCCAGTTCCAAGGTTCTGGGAATGGACAATCGGAAAGCCATCCAAAGAGGCGGTTGTCTTGCGAGCTGAAAATCACCCCGTCGCTATATTTTATTCTGATTTATTTCTCTATCTATTTATCTATTTATTTATTTGTTATACTACCTATTATACTACCTACTACTAGTAGCGACGTACTACTTGTAAGATTACCTAGTATGGGAGAGCACGAGCGGGGCATTCGTGCTCTCGCAATGTGCTCCTCATCAACCAGGGTACCACAGCCTCATTCCAGAACGACTACTGTAGTAGACACTTCTTTCAGCCTCCTCTTCAAAGCCTCACATCAAGAGGCTCAGTCACCTCACCTCAGATCCTATCTCGAAATAATTAGATGACTTCCCTAATCCCCATCCTGAAAGATCTCATTCCAATCATCATGCCCTCTCCCGTCCTCGTCACCAAATCCTCAGAGTTAGATGTGGGGACCGGCCAAACGGAGGGTATAATTGAATTGTATGATCTCTGAACGTCAATGTCATTAACCTCCACACAGGTATGATCAGAAAAGGTGCCATAGTAAATAAATCAAACAAGCTTTGTGCTTCAGGTGCGTTATGTCTCTCACCGCTGTTTCCGATCTCAATGTTTCAGTGTGATGCACCGAATGTTGCTTTTGAATGCATCATGCCTTTCTCAGCC
>Ga0182030_10019792_pt1 | contig 12766 bp, 8 predicted proteins | sample 812S3MmetaG_FD_121299 | JGI IMG/M metagenome (GOLD analysis project Ga0182030, IMG submission 121299) | Permafrost microbial communities from Stordalen Mire, Sweden - 812S3M metaG (Illumina Assembly) | ecosystem: Environmental > Terrestrial > Soil > Wetlands > Permafrost | place: Sweden... | reverse complement strand
TCCGCCACGTCGTAAATCGTTGGTGGTGAATCGACCATCTTGCCCCTAGCTCCCCCCGCTGGTTCGCGATGACCAAAAATGTAACCGCTTACCGTAACCGCTTACACAGTACATATGAGAGATGTCGCTGTCAAGTCACAAACCGTTCACGCTGGTCAATGAAAAATGCTTGCCACAAGATTCACAATCTCTCTAAAGTCATTTTCTTTAAAACTCATTTTCGAGCGGAGCAATTGTTCTAAATCTTCGACTGGCAAATTGATGGTCATGCGGAAAGATTTCTATGGGTCTGAAAGCGGACTGCTCGGTCCGAATCTGTCCTGCCGCACTATTCATTGTTGGGATAGGTGATAGGGATGTTCGAAACGTCCGGAAACACTGAGAACTTCATGAAGAAGTAAATGCGGCGCGGACATTGACTACGTTCAGATAATCAATTCGCGTTCTAAGACCTGTCTGATTTCTTCAAAGCAAGCCGAAATCTTGCCAGCAGGAAAGCGAATCTGTCCCAAACCGTGAATATTTGAAAATTCTTCACACCCTTCTTCAAGCAAAACTATCGCCCTCTTGAATCCAAGCCGCCCTTGAAACAAGCCAATTTCGTGAATTACGTTTTCACGAGCATGACGAGTGCCATCGGCGTGTTCATCTTCTGCGCTGCACACAATGAAAGCCATGCAAGATCCATCGAGGAATGACTCCAACCGCTCGGTGGTTCCTACACCAGCTGCCGAGATTCGATTAAATTCCTCCCACTCGAGTTTCAATCTGTCGCTCAGAAAATCCTTCAACTCTCGCCAGATGAGTGAATGCCCGTGACCAATGAACACTCTTAAATTCTTCTCCATTTGTTCCTTCGGTTGTCTCGACTTACGTTCCAGGTGCTTCGCCAATTGTCGCGCCTTGATTGACAGTTCTCCGCAACGCCGACCTGGATCCATTATTGCTACCAACCCACACGTGTAGACGATGTGCGGCGGGGTTAACAGACCCTGATGTAGGGCCCTAGAGTCACGTGACGAGAACTGACCTTGTGGCCGACTCAAAGCAACAGCATCTGCTTGGCTCAGAGGTTTCGTTGACTTGATGATCTCAAGCTCGGTTTGTACGAATACGTCATCGATAGATTCAAGAGCAATCGTTAGAATCGAAATGATTTCCGACCGCAACTCTGCAAAGACCGCATTCGCCCTTTTCGAATATTCTTGCGATGGTTTCACATTCGGATCACCTGCCAAGCTCTCGATGTACTCGACTACTTCCTCATACGGATATTCGACCCAAGCACCTGTGCTCCCACCGCCCAGCGGCATCAGACCCCATTCAGGACTGAAGTGGGCCCCGGCCGGAGGTGCCCGAAAGTCTCGGTAGTACACAAGAGAGTGATATCCGAGCCAAGAATCGGACGACGAGTCACCAACTCGCATGCAAGCGTCCATAAGTAGTTGAGTGGGGTCAGCTATCGCAGGCGATTCACCTTCTTGAAACTGTTCATCAAGTCTCGAAGCGATTTCTTTCAGTTCAGTCGCAAGGCTCTCCAGATCCATCGTACAATAATGCCGGAAATGGCTAAGCCATGGATTCCGATTCGCTGCGATGCGGACGAGTCATCGCGCTCTCTATCGTTTCGAGGCTCATCAACCATTCCTACTGTGGAATTTTGGGTAGCTGCACTCATTTCTCCGCCTCTTCGTCACGACTTTCAGCATCACTTCCTTTGGACGTTTTGCGATAGACGTAAGCCCCTGTTCCTCCGATAAAGCCAATTGCCGCTAAGCCACTGAGAAAATCTGAATGCTGAAACAATGACCCGATTGCGTCGACAATCGATACACCTGTAGTAACAATTGTTTCGACACCAGACAAACAAACTGCCGCCATCGTCGGATACAACACGCAAAATGCGAGCAGCAGTAGCCCCACAACCTCTACAGCAGTTTCAATATTTTCGGCATACTGTGATGTCGCTGCCTGAGGATTGTCAGTCCGAGAGTGGTCGGACTCAATGTCGAATTGAGTCTCAGTACCGCTCCGATTTTCGAACGCGCCGCCGAATCCGTTCAAGAAATCCATCATGAAGGCGGGACTTACCGCATTCACAACTGCGTCATGCCTTATGCCGGGCGTGAAAAGTCGAGGAAAGTCAAAATTGCTTCCGATGTCAGCAAGCATTGCGTGCGCATTGATTTTTGCAGCCACTGACTCGATGAGGCTCGGATTTGAACTACTCAACAGTGCAAGATTCGAACGCAAACTTGACTCAACAGGGATCGCGGCAGACACGAGACCCGAAACGTTCAATCCCGCCGGGATTGATGTCATAAATGCTTTAGATGCCTTACTCAATTGAGAGAGACTCGCTTGCGCTTGTGCCTGGACGAAGAGTGGCGTGGTGGCCCCAATCAATCTCGAAGGGTCGATACCGGCTGGGACAGAAGTTGCCAACGTTTGCCCAGCTTTGATTACGCTGCCAACGTCCTTATAGATTTTGGTCGCCATCGGATAGGTAGCTTGCATCGCGCTGGAAAAGTCAATTCCGGCCGTGGTTATAGACGCAAATGCTTCGCTGGCCTTGATGACTCCGCCGAGGTTGCCCTGGATTGCTGCGGCGAGTCGTGAAGACGCTTTCATCACGCCGGCATCACCGAAACCTACGGCGGTTATCGACGCAAATGCTTGGCTGGCTTTGACGACGCCACCGAGGTCTTGCTGGGTTATTGAGGTGGCGAGTCGTGAAGACGCTTTCATAACGCCTGCGTCATTGATACCGGCACCAGTTATCGATGATAGACCTCGGCTGGCCTTGACGACTCCACCGAGGTCATGCGGGGTGATTGAAGCGAGCTTCATTACGTCAGAGAAATTGATTCCGACGGTATTCAAGGAAGTAAGTGCTTGGCTGGCATTGGCGACGCCACTGAGGTTCGACTTGGCCGCCAGGTTTCGCTCGTAGTCCAAAATCAAAGGCAGAGAGTTTGCTGCGGCTCTCGTCGACGCAAATCTCTTGCGCGATTCATAAGATCGCTGACGGTGACTCTGGCTGCAAAACCTTGGCTTCGGCCCTCGTAGGTTTGTGGCCTCGAAAGATTCTCCGCAGTATTCACAGGTCAAGATACTCGTCACGGTGACGAGTTTAGACCTTCCGTCCGTGAACGATTCAGAGCCCTTTTCCAAGGATCAGGAGGATGTCCCAGTGTCTCTCCGACGGCACCCTCTTACCCGACCTAATGGCAGAAGCCGAGGACTTCGCCACCCGGCATGCCTCCATGATCCGAGATAGGGGGATACCCTGCAACCCGGGTAGCACTGTCGCTCGGTACCACTCCGAGTCACCTCTCTCCCCAGGGTGCTCCACCCTCCACTGACTACCCACCCCCCTCGCCTTGGCTATAGCTTCACCCCTACGCTTACGCGTGGAAAAGTCCTGACCAGAGAGGCTCTCCCAACAGATCACACAGTTGACGTGCTGGTCCCTAGCTAGAGGCCCTCCACAGGTATGACAGTTGCTAAGGGTTACCTTGGCATTTTGCCTAGGCCTTTGCTTAGGGGGTGGTGTCTCTCTCGTAAAAACATCCTGGTAGATGGCTTCTTCGGTCTTGCGCTTTCTTACTGTCCTCTGAGCCTCTATGTGGTTGGTACCGGTGACGGGGGTCACCGGCTGGTACTTCCCCTTCATGGCCTCACCTAGTAGGTGGGCCACCTTCTCCGCCCAGGGAGCGACCTCCTTCCTCCACTGGCTCATTGAGCCAGCCAGTTCGTGGGTTAAGGGTGCCAGAAGGCGGACGTGACCATCAGAAGTCTCCATAAAATCTGATTTTTTGAAGGATCGTTTAGCCAGTTGGTCCAGAGTCCATTGTTCGACTAGGGGCCGAACGGGCTACATGAGGTCGCGGGCCGTCGAACGACGTTCCTTGGAGTCTGCGTTAATGGTGTAGAGGATGATGTCGAGAACTACCACGTGGCGAGCCAAGACCGACTCGACCCATTCAGTCTTGACGGTTACAATTCGGCCTCAGTAAGTTAGGCGAACTCTGTTCTGATTACGACCACTGCATATAAAACGACGACTGCACCGGAGGCGACAGTCCAGCCCCACAGCGTCCATCGAACCCATTGTCTGTGCCGTGGCTTGAAATATTTGGCAAGTAGCAAGACCAGACCTAATGACAGGAACAGAATTGTGACAAGCATCGTTGCTTGCCATTTTTCGATTATTCGGGTGGTCAGTATGGACAAATAGAATGCAAAGAGTGCTCCGACCATCGGCAGTAATGCTCGTTCGGTCACCAAACGCCTCAAGGAGGGCTGGGCGACAAAACCTTGGTTCACATCATGTTTGTCGCGCCTAAGGACGTGTCTCTCAACTTCGGAAAAAATAGCATTGACTTGTTCATTTGTGATCAAAGATGAGTCCAGTGACTTCAACCATGATCTGAGCTTCATACCTGGGATGATTTTGACTCCTCGAAGCTCCCACGGCGTTTCTTCGGGATTGGGATCAGTCGTCCACAGCACACAAATCGCTTGGACGGGAATATCGCCGAGATTTTTTTTGAAGTTCATTACGAAATCAGAACGATTTCTAAGGACATTTTCCACGGTCTCGTTCAAACGAGATTTCATGAAGTCGTGCCCACTCAGAGGGGTTGGCCAAGGCTCGGAACTCCATTTGGTCTCAACGACTAAGACTCCAGAAGGTCCAATTACAACGTGATCGATGTCAGATTTTGAGCGCAGTTGCATGCCGTTTACCAGATGCCAGCCTTTCTTCCGAAAAGCTCGGAGGCTCTGCGCGGTCCATTCTTCTGCATACGCGCCCATAAGCGTGGGTGCTACGCCGCTCATTAGGAGTGTCAAGATGACAGCGAGCCAGACACCAGATGTTGATAACGCGCTGAAGATAATCCACCTTTCCGAACCGTGGGTCAGGGGCAACATCAAAAGCGCAACTACGGAGGGAAATATTAGAGCGAAAAGGATTACTGGCCAATCGTTCTTCAATTCAGCTCTACATCTATTCCACGTCTTGTTTCTTGCAAAGCGGGCAACTCGGTCGGGACTAGCGAGTCTTTTCTGTTGTCGATTGATACTTCGCGACGATTTCACTAACTAATGATTGCATCATCCAGACGAAAGAAAGTAGATGAGTGCAACACGCGCCGGCCGTCAATTTAAAATGAACGCGTTCTATAGGTTCGGCGCATCGCTTAGCACCGAGGATGCAGAATGGGTCGGAACTCCAATTACGTGTCGGATGCCGGAGAAATTTGCATCTCAGTATCGTCAAATGTCGTTGGACGTAAGCTTCGCCGATGGCAGAGCTTCAATTTGGTGTTTACGAAAAGATCATTACCGAGACTCTTCAGGAGGAGTTGGCTGCCAACTTTAAGGAACTTATTCAAACGCGATTTCTTAGGTCGGACGAGTCATCCGACCGCATCGCGCAATATTTTGGAGATCTCTTGCGGCAAGTTATTGAAGCCCTCCCCGAGAAGGACCGTGTAAATCGCGGCGTGGAAATTACGAATGATCTTGTCAATAGAATTTCGCAGTTGGTTGGCTACAGCGTGAACGATCAAATTATTGAGCCTGTCGAAGTCCTCAAATCGATTCGACAATTAAGAGTTGACGGGACGCCGATCGATTTTGAAAATCCCCTAATTCCGCTTCGTGATACTGCACTACTCACGAACTCGCCGGGAGAACCAGGATTGTGGAACCAGTTGCTCGCGGAGATCGACTCAGCAGATGAGATTGACGTGGTGATGGCATTTATTAGAAAAAGTGGCATACACCCGCTGCTCCCGGCGCTAATTCGTCACTGCAAAGGTGGAAAAATTCTTCGGGTACTCACTACGACCTACACAAATTCAACGGAAAAGGCAGCTCTAGATCAGCTCAAGGATATCGGGGCCGAAGTAAGAATTTCATACGACGTCACGTCGACCCGGCTCCACGCAAAAGCATGGTGTTTCTATCGTCATTCTGGATATGCGACTGCATACGTGGGATCGTCAAACCTAACGTATTCGGCACAGGTGACGGGACTTGAGTGGAATATTCGTGTTTCAGGTACGCGGAATCCAGACATTATCTCAAAGTTCGGCGCCGTATTCGAAAGCTATTGGCAGAGTAACGACTTCATTCCGTATGACCCGGCACAGTTTGAAGAAGAAACGGAACGACACCTTGAGAGAACTCTCGATCAAGTAGTAATTCTTCCCGGTCTTGAACTTCGTCCCGAACCGTTTCAGGAGCGACTCCTCGAACTCATCGCAGTGGCACGTCAACAAGGACACCACAGAAACCTCTTGGTTTCCGCAACTGGAACAGGCAAAACGGTTATGGCCGCTGTGGATTACGCGCGACTACGACAAAGCCTTCCTCGTGCCCGATTACTTTTTGTAGCACATCGGGAAGAAATTCTGGCTCAAAGCGTGGCCACCTTTCGTTACGCTATGCGCGATCCATCTTTTGGAGAGAAATGGGTTGGGAATGCTCGCCCGACAGATTTTGAGCATGTGTTCGCGTCAATTCAAATGTTGAGTGCTCAAAGGCTGAGCAAATTTCCACGCGATTATTTTGACATTGTCATCATTGATGAATTTCATCACGCGGCTGCAGCGTCCTATGTTCGACTTTTGAAGCACGTTGAGCCTAGTGAGCTACTTGGTTTAACGGCGACACCCGAAAGAAGCGACGGGCAAGACATATTTCATTGGTTCGACGATCGTATTGCAGCGGAACTTAGATTGTGGGATGCAATTGATCAAGGGAGACTTGTCCCGTTCATCTATTACGGAATCCATGACGGACTTGACCTAACAATGATCCCTTGGCGTCGGGGCCACGGGTACGACATTGACGCGTTGAGCAATCTTTATACAAGCACCGATTCATGGGCGCGTCTCGTTGTGAAGCAACTTTTTGACCACGTTGAGAGCATTGAATCGATGAGATGCCTCGGCTTTTGTGTGAGCATTCAACACGCAAGATTCATGGCTCAACACTTCAACTCAAGTGGAATTGTCTCAGTAGCGGTGTGGGGCGAGAGCTCTGAAACCGAACGATCCACAGCCTTGCGCGATCTTCGTGACGGGAAGGTAAAGGTGATCTTTTCGGTGGACGTATTCAATGAAGGTTTGGACTTACCCAATGTGGACACCATATTGATGCTTCGGCCAACGGAGAGCCCAACGTTGTTTATGCAGCAACTAGGCCGTGGACTTCGCAAAACAACTCATAAGACGATCTGCACGGTGTTGGACTTTGTCGGGACTCATCGGAAGGAATTTCGTTACGACCGAAGATTCCGAGCACTTCTTGGTGGCACACGAAAGGATTTGGAGAAGGCAGTGAATGCCGGATTTCCTTTTCTGCCGGCGGGGTGTTTTATGCAACTCGACAAGAAGTCCAGCGAAATTGTGTTGAAGAGTTTGCGTTCGGCGCTGCCCTCACTTTGGAAGGCAAAGGCCGCGGAACTGCGAGAGTTGGCACAACGAATAGGAAGAGTTTCATTGTCCCATTTTCTTGACGAAACTGGCTTCGACCTGACAGATATTTACGATGGCCAAAAAGACCACGGGTGGTCTGCTCTTTGTGAGCAAGCTGGCATATTGGTAAGAACACCCGAGGATAAAGAACTGAGTCTGCGTGGTGCGATCGGACGCTTATTGCATATTGACGACGCCGAGCGTCTTGACTCGTACCGCACGTTGTTGAATTCGAATGTTGCTCCGGTGTTAAGCGCCCTAACGAATCGCGAATTTCGACTTGTAAGGATGTTGATCAATTGCATGGCTGGTGGAGTGCTTGCACGCGACGCAACGATGGAAGAAGGTCTTCAACTTCTCTGGTCTCACGGGCAGGTGCGATTAGAGTTAATCGAGCTTCTCGATGAGTTGAACTTGAGACGAACACACGTTACTCACGGGCTAGTCGGTCATTCAAATGTTCCGCTCCAAGTACACGCTCGCTATACGCGAAAGGAAATACTGGCGGCAATGGGGGAAGGCGAACCCATGAACATTGTGGTGCCCGAATGGCGGGAAGGTGTGCGAAGTTCAAAATCAAGTCGAACTGAATTGTTTGCGTTCACGCTCGACAAAAGCAGTGATTCGTTTTCACCATCAACTCGGTACCACGACTACGCGATTAGCTCATCACTTATTCACTGGGAGAGTCAATCCACGACATCCGCTGATAGTCCAACCGGGCGAAGATATCGGGACCATGTGGCGGAGGGGCGGTCAATTTTCCTCTTCAGTCGACTCCGAACCAACGATCGGGCCTTTTGGTTTCTTGGTCCCGGGATATATCGTGGCCACGTAGGTGAAAGGCCGATGGCCGTCACCTGGGAGCTCGAGTATCCATTGTCTTCTGACCTCTTTGTTCAATTCGCTGCTGCGGTTGCCTAGAAACCATTTGTCAGAAAAAATGTCTTTAAGGAAACTTCATTCCTGAGATATAAGTACGCTTCGTCTTGTGCTGGCGTACGTTGCTTCAAAGTCTCAATTTTTGCTTGACGCACCCCAAATAGAGGATTTCATCCAGGATTCGGTCGCAAAACAACTTGGGATTCATATTCGAAGTGATTCTTCTGAGTATGCCAGTTGGAGAAATTCATTGGGAAATGCGATGTTTCACGTAGTCAATACGAATGCAATTCCCAATGACGCAGGAATCGCCATCGAATACCGACTTCATGGACGACGCCAACGAATCGATTTCATGATTTCAGGCAAGGATGTAAACGGCTTTGGTCAGTTGGTGCTAATTGAACTCAAGCAGTGGTCGAAGGTGGCACCGTCAGATCTTTTTGAGCATGTGACCACATACTTAGGTGGTTCAGTTCGGACGGTTCCACACCCCTCGTATCAAGCGTGGTCATACGCCCGACTGTTAGAAGACTTTTACCAAGTCGTTTCATCTGGTTCGGTTCGAATATCGCCCTGCGCTTATTTGCATAATTGCGATGACAAGTCAGTAATCAGAGATCGTTCAATTGGTGACCTGTTGCTTCGATCTCCGGTATTCATGAAGGGTGAGCGTGCGTCGCTTCAGAATTTTATAGAAGAAAGCATTGTTGAAGGCGATAACAGCGACGCGATTCGCAAGATTGAAGCAAGTCGAATCGAACCTTCAAAAATGCTCATCGATTCAATCGCTTCAATGCTGGCAGGGAATGAAGAGTTTGTCCTTATTGATGAACAGAAGACAGCTTTTGAGGTAATTATGGCGCGTGTCAACGAAGTTCCGACTGGCGAGCGACTTGCGCTAATCATCAAGGGGGGACCCGGGACCGGAAAATCAGTAATCGCGATCAATGCACTTGTGAAGCTCCTGGAACGCAATCTAAACGCACGTTACGTCACTAAGAATGCCGCACCTCGCGCTGTATACCAAGCCAAACTAAAGGGGAAATTCAAGCGGGCAGAAATAAGTTCACTTTTTGTTAGTTCCGACGCGTTCTATCAAACCGACGCCAATTCCTACGATGTCCTGATTGTCGATGAAGCGCACCGTCTCGTTGAAAAGTCCGGACTTTATAAGAACCTTGGGGACAATCAGATAGTCGAAATTATCCAAAGCTCGCGAATCTGCGTCTTCTTCGTTGATGAAGGTCAACTTGTTACGTGGCGAGATATAGGAAGCCTCGAAGAAATACGAAGGTGCGCGATTTCTCTTGGGGCACCGATTGAAGAGTATGAATTGCAAGCACAATTTCGATGTGCCGGCTCAGATGAATATCTGAAGTGGGTCGAAATGGCAATGGGTTTGGCTCCTGTGGAGAATGTCGACCTCTCTGCTACTCAGTACGAGATAGCGATTGTTGATTCGCCGAGTGAACTACGAAACATCGTTTTTCAGCGTAATTCGACAAACAATCGGTCGAGACTTTTGGCTGGCTACTGTTGGAAATGGATAAGCAAACGAGAACCGCAGCAGTTCGACATTGAATTTCCTGGAACTGATTTTGCGATGCGCTGGAACCTTGATCGAGATGGATCCGCATGGATGATCGCACCGCACTCTGTAAATGAAGTCGGTTGCATTCATACGAGTCAGGGACTTGAGGGCGATTTCTTCGGTGTCATCATCGGACCGGATTTGGTCCTTAAAGAAGGAAAATTGGCAGGGGCGCCAGAAAGTCGGGCGTCAACGGATCAATCCCTGCGCGGGTACAAGCAAGCGCTACTTGTTGACGAGGTATCGGCACGTAAGCACGCTGACGAATTGATTCGCAATACCTATCGAACGCTTCTTACGAGGGGGGCAATGGGAACCTTTATCTACTGCACTGATCCGGAAGTTGCCAAGTTCTTGCGTGAAAGGTTACGGGAAGCAAACATTCCAAAATGACCGACAACGGTAAGAGGGAGTAATTTGACTGAGTTCGACGAGTTGAAGATGGCACTACAAGAATTTACGTCTCTTCGGAATTGGGAAGAGTTTCATACCCCAAAGAATCTGGCGATGGCAATAGCAAGTGAAGCTGGTGAGTTGTTGGCCGAGTTTCAGTGGCTAACTCCTGAAGGATCAAAGGCGAACATATTGACTTCGACTCAACTTGGGGCCATCAAAATGGAGATGGCGGATGTTTTTCTCTACCTCATAATCCTCGCTGATTCATTGTCCGTTGACCTAATAGATGCGGCTGTAACCAAGATGTCTATTAATGAGGAACGGTTCCCGGTGGTAGATCCATAGGTTTGCCGAGCGTATGTGCATGACGTGTTATGCAATTCGTCATACTGCTAGCGAAACACCGTTTCAAAATGCCATGAAAGGAATTCGAGAGAGGGATAGTTGCGTTCCACCGACGGTAGGGAGATTGTTGATCCCTCTTTTGAATAGAACTCGCTGCCGTTTCCAAATTCCGTTCGCAGGCGCTTACTTACGCAAAGTCGAAAATCTTGATCAATCCCTAAATATCCCCGATCAAACATCGTGTGTACGTCTGACCTTAAGAGGAGTCCGTTATCTACGCGATGTTGTCCTCCGGCTGCTACGGGAAAGATATGGGCTGCCTGCAATGTGGGAAGAATCTTGTGATCGGTGATTGCGCAACGGCGAACGTACGCCTCTTGGACAACAGCTTTGAACGCGTTCTGGCCTAACCGAGGAGTAGTGAGTCGAGGCTCACCTCGTGTGGGCGCGAAAGTCTCGGGCGAATCGGCAGCAGCGGTATCAAGAATCTCCCTTGCCAATAGGTGATTCGCCATCATGTCAACCACGGGATCTTCGCCTGGGATTTCGTAACCCTTGCCTTGCATAATGTTGACCGAAAAAGTCGAGGGGCTTGGCAGCTCGCTATCGCGCGGCAAAAAATTTACGTCACGCAAAAGTATGCAACCAATTTCACGATCTCCGATTTGCTCAAGTGTCTCTCCAGTAATTCGTCGAATTCGATCAACGAGATTTTCTGGTGAAGACACACCGTTTCCAAGTCCAAAGAATTCCCACGCTCGACTGATATTTAGTGAGACAAAATCCTCAAATATTCCACCTCCCACTATGCGATTGTGTGGAAATTTGGTCTTGAAAAGAAAAGGTTCCCCCGTTTGCAAAGCCTTGAAGCCACGAGACCCATAGGGCCGCCAAAAATTGACCTCACTAATGTCAGGTCGCGCCGAAAGATATTCAAACCAGGCTTGGTCAGTTACACCGACGTACGCCCTCATGGTCAAAATCTAGCGTTGACTCAATCTGCTTGAGTAGTTGATTAAAGATCTCTAGGAACCTGAGTAATACTGGTCGGCAATCGAGAGTGCTCGGTCTAGTCTTGTCAATCCGTCATTAGCTTCCGCGTCAGTGATGTTGCATGGCGGTACCACGTGCAGGCGATGGAAATTATTGAAGATCAGCAATCCTTCGTTGCGGCACGCAGCCAAGATCTCATTCATCGCTGGCGAACCCCCACCGTACGGCGCGAGGGGCTCTTTGGTTGCTCGGTCCGACACCAGGTCAAGAGCGAAGAAGACGCCGAGTCCCCGGACCTCGCCGATCACCTTGTGTTTGTTCGCCAGTTCTTCCAAACATGGTCTCAGAACTTCGTCGCCAATCCGCTTGGCGTTTTCGATCATGTGTTCACTTTCCATTGCCTCAATGGCGGCAACTGCCGCGGCGCAAGCAAGCGGGTGACCGGAATATGTCAAGCCTCCCGGGTAGACACGATCGTTGAACGCTGCCGAGATTGCTTCGTTGAGGACCACGCCGCCCAATGGTATGTATCCAGAATTGACGCCCTTGGCGAACGTCACTAAGTCAGGCTTAACGTCGTAGTTTTGGTACGCGAACCACTCTCCGGTGCGCCCGAATCCACACATGACTTCGTCGGCAATATAGACAATGCCGTACCGATCACAGATCTCACGAACACCCTTTAGGAAACCCTCTGTCGGCGGCATGATACCGGCAGTACCCGGCACGGTCTCAAGGATGATTGCGGCAAAGGCGGTCGGACCTTCAAAGAGAATTGTGTTTTCCAGACTGGCCAAAGCACGTTCGCACTCTTCCTGCTCCGTCGTGGCTCCGTACACCGAACGATAAAGGAACGGTCCAAAGAAGTGCACGACACCGGACGTGCCGTTGTCGTTGGGCCAGCGACGTGGATCGCCAGTGAGGTTGATCGACGTCGACGTGCCGCCGTGGTAACTGCGGTAGGTAGCGAGGACCTTTTGGCGACCAGTAAAAAGTCGGGCCATGCGTATGGCGTGCTCAACGGACTCGGTACCACCGTTTGTAAAGAAGACCTTGGCCGCTC
>Ga0182030_10019791_pt1 | contig 12766 bp, 13 predicted proteins | sample 812S3MmetaG_FD_121299 | JGI IMG/M metagenome (GOLD analysis project Ga0182030, IMG submission 121299) | Permafrost microbial communities from Stordalen Mire, Sweden - 812S3M metaG (Illumina Assembly) | ecosystem: Environmental > Terrestrial > Soil > Wetlands > Permafrost | place: Sweden... | reverse complement strand
GGGCCGCGGATCTCAAGGCCGACCCCGAACGCGTCGGACTGATGGGCGATTCCGCCGGCAGCCATCTCGCCGCGCTCACCGCGCTTGCCGCCGATCAGCCTCCATTTTCCACCGGCTATCCTGCCGATCCATATGCCGGCGTCAATCCCTCGGTGAAAGCGGCCGTGCTAGCCTACGGCGTTTACGATATGGCGCAGCAGTGGAATCACGATCAGGTTTCGCGCCCTCGCGACAATATCGCCGCGACGTTTCTCGGCAAGGCTCCTTATGACGACCGCAAGATCTATTTCGAATCGTCACCCCTGAGCTACGCCACGCGCGCGAACAACAAAACGTCCTTCCTGCTGACTTGGGGCACCGCCGACGATATCGTCGATCCCCACCAATCCGAGGAATTCATGCTCGCACTGAAGCAGGCCGAGTTCTTCGTGCGGCCGGTGCCCGTGATCGCCGCGCCGCATTTCTGGATGGCCGATCCGCTGGACGATCCTCGCGGCAACGTCACGTTCGCGGCTCCGCAAATTCTGCGCTTCCTGCAAACTCGTTTGTAAGAAGCTACGCTGCCGGCGGTTCCGGCGCCTTCGTCTTTTTGAACACGCGATTCAAAATCGTGATCGCGCGATCCACGTCCTGCTCGGTAAGAATATACGGCGGCAGTGCACGCAACGTAACTTCATGCGTGCAATTGATCAGCATTCCTTCGGCCAGGCAATCGAGCACCACTTGCTTTCCTGGAAATGCCAGTTCCACGCCGATCATCAGACCCACTCCGCGGATTTCCTCGATGAACGAATACTTCCTCTGCAGATCGGTCAGCTTCATCCGGAAATAACTGCCGACGCTGGTGATCTGCGGCAATAGCTCTTCCATCACGTCGAAAAATTCCAGCGCCACGCGGCACGCCAGCGGATTGCCGCCGAACGTCGTCCCGTGCATGCCGGGGCCGATCGCCGCCGCGGCTTTCTGGTTGGCCGCCAGCACTCCAATCGGAATGCCGCAGCCCATCGGCTTCGCCGTCACCGTAACATCGGGCATCACGGGCGGATCGAACTGCTGGTACGCGAAATAAGTCCCGGTGCGTCCCACGCCGCATTGGATTTCATCGAAGATCAGTAGCGCGTTGTAGCGATCCGCCAACTCGCGCGCCTTGCGCACGTATTCTCCGGTCAGCGGATAAATCCCGCCTTCGCCCTGCACCAATTCCAGAACGATGCCGGCGGTCTTCTCCGAAACCAACTGTTCCAGCGCGGTGATATCGTTGCGCTTCACAAAATGGACGCCAGGAATGAGGGGTTCAAAATCGCGCCGGTAGTTTTCCTGACCGGTGATGGAAAGAGCGCCCAGCGTGCGTCCGTGAAACGAATTGTCCAGCGAAATCAGTTCGAACTTATCGGCAGAGATCTTGCGTCCGTGCGCCTTCGCCATCTTCAACGCCGCTTCGATTGCCTCGGTTCCGGAGTTACAGAAAAATGCCCGATCCAGGCCGCTCAAGCGGCAAACGCGCTCGGCGAGCGGTCCAGTGTATTCGTGATAGTACAAGTTCGAGGTATGCACCAAGCGCCCCACTTGTTCCCGCACCACTTTTGTAATTCGCGGATGCGCGTAGCCCAGCGAGTTCACACCGATGCCCGCGATCAGGTCGAGGTAGCGTTTCCCCGAAGTATCGTAGACATAAACGCCCTTGCCCCGATGCAGTACCACCGGAAAACGCGCGTAGTTCTGCAAGAGATACTGTTTCTCTAGATCGATCGAGGAGACTAAGGTAGCGGTTTCCATTTTTCCATTCTACCGAAGCCGTTCGGAGTCCAAGACGCCCACTCGAATTTTCGCGAATTCACGAGAGCGTAAAAATGCCGCATGATATGATGACGGTTTCCCCCGATTGGCGCAAAATCCACGATGAACGCCTCCATTGCAGCCCTGATTGACCATACGTTGCTGAAGCCCGACGCAACTTCAGCCGACGTACGGAAGTTGTGCGCCGAGGCCCGACAATATGGGTTTGCCGCCGTTTGCATCAACCCCTGCTGGGTCAAGCTGGCCGCGTCTGAGCTCCATGGAGCGGAGGTCAGCGTTTGCACCGTCGTGGGATTTCCCTTGGGCGCGAACGCCACGGAAACCAAAGTCTTCGAAACCAATCTTGCGATGGAGCGGGGCGCGCGGGAAATCGACATGGTGATGAACGTCGGTGAACTCAAGAGCCAGAATGAGCAGGCCGTCGCGGCCGACATCCGCGCCGTTGTGCAAGCCGCACACGCAAAAGGCGTCATCGTGAAAGTGATCCTGGAAACCGCTCTGCTTCATGACACCGAAAAGGCAGCCGCGTGCCGCCTGTCGAAATTGGCCGATGCCGATTTTGTAAAAACCTCCACCGGGTTCGGACCCAGTGGCGCCACCGCAGCCGACGTTGCGCTGATGCGTCGAGCCGTCGGTCCACAGATGGGCGTGAAGGCTTCCGGCGGAATCCGCACGCTTGAGGATCTGAATCGTATGGTCGCCGCCGGAGCATCCAGAATTGGTGCGAGCGCCAGTGTACACATCGTGGAATCGAGCAACTGACGTCCCGCTATGGCGACCACCCGCAGAACCCCCGTTAGTTTTCGCGAGCGAGCCGAAGTGCTCGATTTCCTGCTCGAAGTGTCTCGCATTACGGCCGAGACGCTCGATCTGGACGAACTGCTCGCCGCCGTCGCGTCCATCGTCAAACAAGTCGTCCCCTACGATCTCTTCGCGATCTTGCTGTATTTCGAAAAGAGCAAAGGCCTGCGGATTCGCTATGCCATCGGCCACCGCGAGGAACTGGTTCGCGGCTTGGAAATTGGCCTCGGCGAAGGGATCGTCGGCGTGGCGGCACAAGGCCGCGAACCTGTTCTGGTGAACGATGTGCGTCACGACCCGCGCTACCTGAATGCGCTCGACGCCGTGCGCAGCGAACTCGCCGTCCCGATGATCTCGCGTCAAAAGCTGGTGGGCGTCATCGATCTGCAATCCACCAGGGATCGCGCCTTCAGCGACAACGACCGCACCATGATTCGGCTGATCGCCGGTCGCGTGGCGGCGTCCATTGAAAACGCCCGGCTGTACCGCCGGATCGATCGCCAGAATCGGACGTTGCAGACGCTCGCGCAGCTTTCCCAGCGTTTCAGTTTGATTCTGGATCTCGACGAACTGCTCAGCAAAATCGCGGAATCCGTGCGCACGCTCGCCAACTACGACGCGTTTAGCATTTATTTGGTGGATGCCGAGAAGAAAGTTCTGCGGCACCGTTTTAGCGTTCGCTACGATCAACGCGTCAAGCTAGACAATATTCCGTTGGGGAAGGGAATTACCGGCGCTTCGGCGGAATCGCGCAAAGCGGTCAGAGTGCGCAACACGGCGGAAGATCCGCGCTATATCGCCTCGCATCCCGATATTATTTCCGAAATCGCCGTGCCGTTGATCGTGCAGGATCGCGTGGTCGGCGTGCTCGATTTGGAAAGCGAACGCCTCGGCTTCTTCACCGAAGATCATCAACAGGCGCTGACGTTGCTGGCCCCGCAGATCGCAAGCTCCATTGAAAACGCGCGGCTCTACGAGGAACTCACGCAGCGCGAGCAGCGCATGGAGACGGATCTCAAGGCGGCGCGCAAGCTGCAGCGGATACTTCTTCCCCGCGACGTCGAGATTCACGGCCTGGAGGTCGCCATTCGTTCCCGTCCGGCGCGCGAAATTACCGGCGACGTTTATGAGTTCTACGAGCATGGCGACGACGCCGTGATCGCCTTCGGAGACGTGAGCGGCAAAGGCGCGGCTGCGGCGCTCTACGGGGCGCTGGTCAGCGGGTTGCTTCGCACACTGGCACCACGACGCAGAAGTCCCGCGCTGCTGATGCAGTCGTTGAACGAGGCATTGATGGAACGTCGCGTCGACGCGCAATATGCAACGTTAACCGTGATCTTGTGGGAGCCACGCTGGGGGCGTCTGACCGTTGTGAACGCGGGCGGGGAAGCGCCCATCGTCTATCGCCGGGGCGAACTCATTCCGCTGCGCGGCACCGGCGTTCCGATCGGATTGCTGGAGGGCCGCGACTACGAAGAAGAAGTGTTCGCAACAGAGCCGGGCGACGTCGTTCTTCTCTACTCCGATGGCATCGTCGACCAGATCAACGAAGACGAGAAAGAATTCGGCCACGCACGCGTTCGCCATTTTCTTGAAAAACACGGCAACGATACGCCGCGTGCTGCCGTCGACGCGCTGATCGCGCAGATGGACGACTATCGCGGCTCCATGCCCCTGACCGACGATCAGACGACGGTGATCCTTAAAGTGCTGTAGCGCGCGTTCCCGGCCGCTGCAACGAGGGCGCGCGTTATCATAAAAGAAAAGCCCGCGAACCTTCGCCACGCTTTCTGATCCGCCCTTTCCATATGCAAGCTTTTACTTATAAGGAGCACGCGCTCCACTGCGACGGAGTTGCCCTGGCCGAAATCGCGGCTCGTGCCGGTACGCCCTGTTACGTTTATTCCGCGGCCGCTATTCGCGACAATTTCCGCGCGTATGATGGAGCCTTCGGCGATCAGCCTCACACCGTGTGTTATGCGATGAAGGCCAACGGGAATCTATCGGTGCTGCGTGTGCTTGCCGCCGAAGGCGCAGGATTCGATATTGTTTCCGGTGGCGAATTATTCCGCGTTCTCAAAGCCGGTGGCGATCCCGCGAAGATCGTCTTCTCCGGTGTCGGGAAAACGGCAACTGAAATCGACGAGGCTCTGCGCGCCGGTATCTTTCACTTCAATTGCGAATCGGAGCCTGAACTCGCGTTGATCGATGCCCTCGCGCATCGGCTCGGGAAGAAAGCGCGCGTGGCGCTGCGCGTGAATCCGGACGTGGAAGCGGACACGCATCATTACATTTCCACCGGCAAACTGGCCCACAAATTCGGGATAGATATTGCCCACGCCGAAGCCGTCTATGAACGCGCTCGTCAGCTTCCGAACCTGCTACTGGAAGGTGTCAGCTGCCATATCGGCTCGCAGTTGATGGATCCCGAACCGGTGATGGAGGCGGTGGATCGCGTGCTGGAATTAATCGCACGACTGCGGGCGAAGGGCTTCCACATCCGCCAGGGAGATTTCGGCGGAGGCCTCGGCGTGGCGTACAAAGCGGGCGAAGCAACGCCTTCGATCTCGGATTTCGTACAGCAGTTGAAAGCGCGCGTCGCGGGACACAACTTGCATGTGCTGATCGAGCCGGGGCGCTCCATCGTCGGAGAGGCTGGCGTTTTGCTGACAAAAGTTCTGTATCGCAAGACCACGGCTGATAAAGAATTCGTGATCGTCGATGCCGCGATGAACGACTTGATCCGCCCGGCGCTGTATCAGGCGCATCACGAGATCTTGCCGGTTCGTTCACGCGAAGGCGGTACGATCACGGCTGACGTGGTTGGTCCGGTGTGCGAGACCGGAGACTTTCTCGCGCGCGACCGCGATATACCAGCCGTGCTCCCCGGCGACGTCCTCGCGGTCTGCACGGCCGGAGCCTATGGATTCGTGCAATCGGGGACGTATAACGCTCGACGCCGTCCTGCCGAAGTCATGGTCGATGGAAAAGATTGGAAGATCGTGCGCGAGCGTGAGACGTACGACGATCTGATCCGCGGCGAAGCGTAACTAACACCACCCTAATTTGTCATCTCGAGCGAAGTCGAGGGATCTGCTGTTTGCTTCTGCGTCGCGACTGTGGCCGCCGTTATGGCACCGCCGCCATGAGCTCAATCGCGGCAGTTGCGTCCGTGGACGGTAGTCCTTCAAATACGAAGGGAGCCATGTAGCCCTGCACGTCGGGGCCAACCAATACGCCGGGGCTGACCAGTTGACTCCGACTCGTCGGGAGACCTCCCCTTGTCATCGCTGTCACTTTCAAGGCCACCGGACGCGTCAAAGCGTAGGCATCAATCCAGCCCGTGTCCTTGAGGGACGCCCCTAGTGGCTCCATGGCTTTGCCGAGTCGGTCGAATGCCAAACGAATATCCGCACTCTCATCGCGAAACACCAGTTTGGTCCCGGTTATAACCAGCCTGCCTATGGTGAACCAACACAAGTTAGTAGAGAACCACGTACCTATGGGCCGGGGCATCCGCGCCGCGCCTTCGCACGATGCAAACGGTTCCAAGCTTAGCCGCTGCGTCTGCAGAATATCAATTGCCGAATTGGGAAATGCAGCGCCCGCCGATGCCCTCATCGACCCGGCATCACTGAGTGAACTCGCGTAGCACGTCACCCGGAGCATCTCCACGTCACGGGAGCGTTCCCGCAAATCGGCCACGGCGGCAGCGAAGTCCGGAAAGATGAAGGAAGTGAAAAATGCGACTCCATCTGGATTCACTATTCGCTTCTCCACCGACGTCGCTTCGATCACGACCTGCGCTCCCACCATCGGTAGCGCGCCGACCTGAATCGTGCTCAGCGCGGGGAGCGCAAGTTTGCGATCCGTAAACTCCTCGGCGACGACCGTTTGCACGCGCCGCAAATCGCCCGACCCCGCAACGAAGGCGCGCAGCTTCACGATTTGCGCTCCATGGTTGTCGCGCAACAGCGCTTTCAACGCGTCGCGAATCTGCGGCGTCAGCAGGCCTTTGCTCGAGAGCGGCGACACCTGGAACGACAGCCGCGCGGTTTCGGCGACCACCGCGTCGGGCGGATCCGGCAGTGGCGCCAACACCTGCGTGGGCGGCTCGGTGTCCTTCTTGTTCCTCTTCTGTGCGCACAGATTCGCCGTAAGGCAAAGCGTCAACAGCACAGCGGCAAAAGATCGTAGGATCACGCGCAAACCGATTTTAGCAACTCATCGGATGGGCCGTACTGGCGCGCCGCGCGTGGCATACTAGGGGTATACCAAACATGTACCTTTCTGAAGAATTCCGTCTAAAAGTTGGGCTGGCCGAAATGCTCAAGGGCGGCGTCATTATGGACGTCACCAACGTGGAACAAGCGCAGATCGCCGAAAAGGCGGGCGCTTGCGCTGTCATGGCGCTGGAGCGCGTGCCGTCCGACATCCGCAAAGAGGGCGGCGTGGCGCGCATGGCGTCCATCAAAATCATGCGCGAGATCATGGAAACCGTTTCGATTCCCGTGATGGCCAAGGCGCGCATCGGGCATTTTACAGAAGCGCGAATTTTGGAAGCGCTCGGCGTGGATTACGTGGACGAAAGCGAGGTGCTCACGCCGGCCGACGAAGTGCACCACATCGATAAGAAGACTTTCAAGGTTCCGTTCGTATGCGGCGCGCGTAATTTGGGCGAAGCCCTGCGCCGGATCGCCGAAGGCGCCGCGATGATCCGCACCAAGGGCGAGGCCGGATCGGGCAACATCGTCGAAGCCGTGCGCCACATCCGCACGATCGTCAAGGAAATGAAACAGCTCACAGTGCTCGGCAAAGAGGAACTGGTACATGAAGCGAAGAATCTCGGCGCTCCGCTGGAGCTGGTCGAATGGGTAGCGGCGAACGGCAAGCTGCCGGTCCCGAATTTTTCCGCCGGTGGAATCGCGACGCCCGCCGACGCGGCGCTCGTCATGCAACTCGGCGCGGAGGCCGTGTTCGTCGGCAGCGGCATTTTCAAATCCGAGGATCCGGAGAAGCGCGCGCGCGCCATTGTCAAGGCGGCGACGTATTACAAGGATCCCGTCAAACTGCTCGAAGCCAGCGAAGAGCTCGGTGAGCCCATGCGCGGACTGGACGTCACGAAGATCCCCGAGAACGAGCTTCTGCAAACGCGCGGTTGGTAGGCATCGCGTTGTACGCAGTGAAAAGAAAACCGGGAAAGCCGTGAAAAGCAAGCCGTGAAAACCGTCGGCATTCTCGCCTTGCAGGGCGATTTCGAAGCGCATCGCGATGCAGTGGAACGCGCGAGCGCTGTTACTGGCGATGGGAGTGGGCAAGAGCAGCTGCGTGCAAGAGCCATCGAAGTGCGCACCGCGGCCGATCTCGCCCAGTGCGACGGCCTCATTATTCCAGGCGGCGAAAGCACCACGATGTGGAAGCTGCTTGAAATCGAGAAGCTGATTGAACCTATTCGTTCCTTCGCGGCACACAAGCCTGTCTATGGGAGTTGTGCGGGCGCCATCCTGTTGGCCAGCGAAGTAACGCATCCGGTGCAGGCCAGCCTGGGGCTGATGGATATTTCGGTCGAACGCAATGCTTACGGGCGCCAGATCGATAGCCGGATTTCCAAAATTTCGGCCGATGGCCAGGACATCGAGGCTGTCTTTATTCGCGCGCCCATCATTCGGCGGGCGGGCGCGAAAACACATATTCTTGCGAGCTATGCGGGAGATCCTGTCTGGGTGGAGCAGGGCAAGCACATGGTAACCACGTTTCATCCCGAGCTTTCTCCCAACTCGCCCGTCCATCGCCGCCTACTCGAAAAACTCTAGGTCTACGTATTCCGGCCGATAAGCCATGCGAGCGAAGCATGGTACAGACATCGATTCCGATTACAGGCATATTGCGAGCGCACAAAGCATGGCTCGAAAAATCAGCGGACGGCCGTCGCGCCGATCTCGGTGGATTGACGTTGAACGATCACGACTTCACGGGTGCGTTGCTGAGCCGCGCCGTTCTTACCGGAGCAACGCTGCTGGACGCCAGCTTTTCCGGCGCGGATCTCTCCGGCGCCTCGCTCGAACGCGGCGATTTCGAGCGCGCCAATTTCGCGGGAGCGGATCTTACCGCTTGCGATCTCAGTGGCGCAAACTTTTCCGGAGCCTGGTTCAACAACGCGTGCCTGGCCGAAACGTCGATTCGCGAAGCATGCTTTCGGCGAGCGAAGCTCCTCCGCGCGCAGCTGCAGGGTGCTACCATCGCGGACACGTCGTTTCGCGAATGCGCCGCGAAGGCCATGAACGGCCAGCAGTCCCGGATGTTTTCCGTCGACTGGAGCGAAAGTGATCTGAGTCAGGCCCAATTCTACGGTTCGCGTATGCAAGCTTGCCGCTTCCTCGGTGTGCTGGCCGAAGGCGCCAATTTCGGAGCAACCAAGCTGGATCACTGCGACTTCGCGCGGGCCCAATTCCAGGATGCGCGCTTCCAGCGGGCCGAACTGGTTCAGTGTTCCTTTCGAGACGCGCGTCTGGCGAACGCCGATCTTCGCGACGCAAAGTTACGCGGCGGGAATTTCGCACACGCCGTCCTGGACGGAGCGCGTTTCGGCGGCGCGCTGCTTGCCATGACCGATCTGCGCGGAGCCAGCTTACGCGGCGCTCGCGAAATGACACCGGAACAGTTGTCCCAGGCGCTGACCGATCACCGAACCATCTTGCCGAACGGCAGCCACGGCCCCTACATGCGTAACTCTCGCGCGGAACGCGTGCGATAGGTCAACCTCACTTATCGTGAACTATTTCAGGACCTCACGTTTTACAATGAAGGCGGGCAGTGCGTTCATGGAGAGAATTGCCGGTTCAGGCTGGCTCTTCAAGCTCCCACCCGATGAGAGGATCTATTGGACGAAAACGATCGCGGTTCGGCGGCTGGACTGCCACAGAGTGGAGTTGTCACTCCCGGCGGCGACACTCCTGAATCCGTGCGTTCCAGCGATCCCGGATCTTCTCTCGTAGCGGGCAAGATGCCCAGCGTCCTCCCGTGGATTCTGCTTGCTGTCATCGTCGTCGGCATTGGAGCCATCCGCCTCCGCGTGCTGGATACGCCCCTGGAACGGGACGAAGGAGAATACGCATACGCCGGCCAACTCATGCTGCAAGGGATCCCCCCTTACCAGTTGGCGTTCAATATGAAGTTCCCTGGTACGTACGCGGCGTATGCGTTGATCATGGCGCTTTTCGGCCAGACCATCGCAGGCATCCACCTGGGATTTCTGGTGGTGAATGCCGCCACCATCGTTTTAGTGTTTCTTCTAGGGAAACGGTTATTGGATCCGTACGCCGGAGTTGTCGCGTGCGCGTCCTACGCATTGCTCTCCATTGGGAAGGGTGTCCTTGGGACCCAGGCACACGCCACTCACTTTGTGGTCATCGCGGCCCTTGGCGGCGTCTTACTCCTGTTACGGGCGGTTCAAACCAGACAATACTCCCTGTTGTTTTGGAGTGGATTTTTGCTCGGCGTTTCCGTTCTCATGAAGCAGCATGCCGTATTATTCGTGGCGTTCGGGGTGTTCTATCTAAGTTGGTACCTGCGGAAGGAACGCCTTGCCGATTGGACTTCCATCGCGCGGAAAGTGACGATGTTCTGTGTGGGCGCGTGCATTCCCCTGGTGCTGACAGGCTTCTTGCTCTGGCAGGCCGGCGTCTTTGACAAGTTTTGGTTTTGGACCTTCACCTACGCGCGCGAGTATGTTTCGGAGCTGACGTTGAGCACGGGGTTTATCGCCTTCAGACATTACTTCCCTCGCGTCATTGGATGGAACTTTCCCCTATGGGCCCTTGCGCTCGCGGGGCTGACGCTGTTGTGGTCGGACCGCCGGAACCGCGTCGTCGATGTTTTTCTTACTGCATTCCTGGTCTTCTCGGCGCTAGCCATGGTTCCCGGTCTATACTTTCGCCCGCATTATTTCGTTCTCGTCCTGCCGGCCGTAGCACTACTTGTGGCCTCGGCGGCTCGCTCTGCGCGGATCCGCTGGCCTGCCGTTCCTTGGCTGCCGTACGGCGTGTTTGGCGCCGCATTCCTGCTATCGATCTCGCTGCAATGGGACTTCCTGTTTCAATCGACACCGCTGGAGATCTCTCGCGACATGTATCCTGGGGCTCCGTTTCCGGAAGCGATTGAAATCGGTGACTATATTCGCCAGCACGCTTCGCCCAACGGCCGGATCGCCGTCCTTGGATCGGAGCCGGAAATTTATCTTTACGCGCAGCGGCACTCCGCCACAGGCCAGATTTACGCCTACGCCATGATGGAGGCACAGCCGTACGCGTTAACCATGCAGAATGAAATGATCCGTGATCTGGAAACAGCCGCCCCCGAATATATCGTTTTCGTCCACGCCCTGAGTTCTTGGATGCGGCAGCCGGATTCTGCCGCCCGCATCTTCGATTGGTGGGATGCCTACCGTCCTCAGCATTACGACCTTGTTGGCATTGCGGACCTTGATCCCGACTTTCCACCGGAACTGCATTGGGATGACGCGGCCACGTTCAAGGCTCAATCTTCGGACGCGATCCTTGTGTTTAAGAGAAAGGATCTCCCTTAACTACGCGGGCCGCGCAGTTTTTACACAAACGGCTGTGGAGGACCTATTTCTGCGGATAGATCTTTTTCACTCCGGCGGGCAACTTCAACTGGAAGGCGGATTCCGGTAGCGCCGGATTCAATTGCATGTCGGAATAGTCCACCAGTTCGTAATTCTTGGACGGCTCCGTCACCTTTTCCCGCACGGGATTGCTGTCGCCCTCCGGAATCCACAGCTCGATCTTCGTGATCAGCTGCTTCATCTGCTGCGTTTTCGGCGTGAGCTCGATACGAGTGCACATCTTGCCGCCCACCGATTCCGCCCCGCCGAGCTTCGCGTCGTAGGACTTCATCAGCTCCGCCGACGTGGTGCCGAAGCCCATCAGCAGGAACTGGTCGATGTTGGCAACGTACTTACTCGCGTCGTAGTATTCAACGGTGTTGGCTTTCGGATAGTAGATCTGAATATTCTTGCCGTCGACGAAAACAGTACGCGGATCCGGCGGCTGAAATTCCACCACTCCCATGGTTGTCTTGTTGACGCGCTTGAGCCGCAACGCGCCATCCATCGTGCTCGATTCGTTCAAGACCGCGGTGAACTGCACCCGGTGCATCTTGCCGCTGAGCGAGCGGAAATTCTGCGCCGATTGATCCATGCGCTGGAGAACGTCCGGCAACGTCTCCGCACAGGCGCAAACCGAAAATAGAGCGAGGATCGAAAGAAGCGTTTTCACGAGCGTCTTTTTAAGAATGTCTTGGGACTATTGCTTGGGAAAGGCCAAATAGCCCTTCAGTTCCTGCTCGGCTTCATCGTAGATGGGTTCCACCGTGGCGATTTCGATGTGGCTCTTAAAGCGAGCATCCACCAGGATCGTCGCTCGCGCCGGCATTGCAGCTTCGGCAATGCCCGTCATCTGCTGCGCCTCAATCCAATAGCCCCCGCGCACCATCGCGACGCTGGCGGCTTTGGGTTGGTCGCGGAAAAGTTCGTGCGGCGTCAAAAAGATAAACGCGAGGATCAGCGCGACGATGATGTCGTACTGCCAGGAGGCTCGGACGTAGTCCCACAAAATGAATCGTTTCAGGACGCTCATCGATTCAAGTTTAGCAGGAGTGCGAACGTCTTATTGCCGGCGCGCGAGCTCACCAATTGCACTCACCAGCCGATCAATTCTATCGTCGAGATACTTCTGACGCTCAGCCATCTCGTCTTGGCGTCCGACCATTTCCTTTTGACGTTCGACGCGTTCGGAGCGTTCTTGGGAGAGAGCACTCGTGATATCGGAAATGGAATCATCGAGCCGTTCCAGATTCGACTGCTGCAGTTCCGCGACTCGGATCAACGCCTGGATCTGCCCGTCGTGCTGGGCCTGCACGGTAAGCAAGGAATCGATCTTCCGCTGGAAATCGTCGGAGGGATTCATAACTCAAGACTATCAAATGTCAAAGGCGGCAAGCTCTCGGAATGAAAATCGTCGAGATCGAACTAGGGCGTGTTCACGCTATTCGTAGCGCTTCGACGATAAGTGCAAAGCAGAGGAATGCAAGAAAGACGACGTCGAGTTTTTCGAAGCGGGAGAAGATGCGGCGGAAGCCCTTGAGTCTG